>Ga0071330_1068742_pt1 | contig 65058 bp, 44 predicted proteins | sample GBScel77sediment_FD_63802 | JGI IMG/M metagenome (GOLD analysis project Ga0071330, IMG submission 63802) | Hot spring sediment microbial communities from Great Boiling Spring, Nevada - Cellulolytic enrichment Sediment 77C v2 (version 2) | ecosystem: Environmental > Aquatic > Thermal springs >...
GGTGTGAGTCGCCCAGTTGCTGGGTCAGGAATTTACAACAATAAAAAGAAGCCGATAAGCAAAACGGCTATGCCTGTGGCGATGTATGGGTTGGTGATTGGTTTCAGCCGAAAAGCCGTTCCAAGTTCCTGAATGTTGTAGCGGATGAGTCGCGTGGCAGTGTCCAAAGTTGTCAAGGCAAAACCTATGGCGACTGTGGCGACGAAGACTTTTGCGAGGTTGTGAGGCACTCCCGTTTGTGCTACCAAAAAACCTGCCCCGTGAACGAAGTTGGAAAGGGCTTTAGCCCCTGCGAGTTTCCAGTCAGCGTAACTCTTAGCCCACTCAACCGCTGTAAATCCGGCAGCGACACCGAGCAAAGCCAAAGTGGCAAGCAAACCTTCTGTCAACATCCCACCATATGCAACTGGCAAAGCGTGGCTCTCTTTGTCCAACTGCTTTGATGTCGTGCCAGAAGCCACAAGTGAATGGAAGCCAGAAACCGCACCGCAAGCAACGGTGATGAAAAGCATGGGGAAAATTGGCGGAAGGTTTTCAGCGTGAAAGTTAACTGCCGGTGCAGCCAAATGCAATTGCCCAGACAAACCACCGATAAGAACGCCCACAAAAAGCATCCCCATCCCCAAAAACAACTGGAACGAGTTGAGGTAATCTCGCGGCTGGAGGAGAAGCCAAACGGGCAAAACCGATGCAACGAACGCGTAGACCATCAAAGTGTATGTCCAGAGGGATGGGGTGAAAGTGATCCCGCCGATGCCACTAAGTGGGTAAATCGTCCCAAGCCAGACGAAAAACAGTGAAGCCATAACGCCGAAAATTGTGAGTGGCAATAAAGCGAGTTTGAAGCGGTAACGCAAAATGCCGACAGTGAGGGCGATGACTATGAGCATGAGGCTTGGCAGAACGGCTTCTGGGACATGACCGCCTTCAGCGCCACCCTCGCCTGGTGAGAAAAGTTGAGCGATGTTCAAAACAAAGACCCCCATCGCCAACGACATGGCGAAAATTGCGAACAAGAGGAACAAAACTCTTGCCATATGGCTCATAACCTCTTCGGTGATGTCACTGATAGAACGGGCTTTGTGGCGAACGGAAGTGAACAAACAACCAAGATCGTGAACGGCGCCGACGAAGATGCTGCCAAGCAAAATCCAAATCAAGGCTGGCAACCATCCCCAAATGACTGCGATGGCTGGGCCAAGTAACGGTCCCAAACCTGCGATGGAAGCAAAATGATGCCCGAACACAACGGCTGGGTGGGTCGGGACATAATCTCGGTCATCCTTCATAGTGTGAGCGGGAGTTGGAAGGCTATCATCCAACTGCAGGAGTTGCTTCGCTAAAAGCGTCCCGTAAAAACGATAGGCAATGCCAAGCGATGCCGCTGCAATGACCAAAATCACCAACACAGGCATCATCAAACACCTCGCCCTTTAAAGTGCGGGGTGCGAAGTGCTAAGTGCGAGTGAACGGACATCATCACTTCCTTTTCATCCGCACTTTGCACCAAGCACTTCGCACTCGCTTTTATGCTGCATGTCTTGCCAGTTCGCGCTTGACTTTCTCCCGCAACTTGGGATGGACAATTATGTCCTTGACCGACCGCCCCGACGGGATCATCGGGTAGACATGTTCATCGGGATCAACCCATGCGTCAATGATGACGGGCTTATCTTCAATCTCCATCGCCCGCATCAGGACCTTCTCAACATCGTCCTCTTCCGTGACTCGGAAACCAACTGCACCGAAAGCCTCGGCAATTTTCACGAAGTCTGGGTTACCTGTCAGTTCCACACCGCTGTAGCGACTACCAAAGAACAAGTCCTGCCATTGCTTTACCATCCCCAAGAAGAAGTTGTTGATGATGACTACCTTGACAGGGATGTTGTAGACGACGGCTGTCGCCAGTTCATACATCGTCATCTGGAAGCCACCATCACCGACAATAGCAACGACCAAATCGTCGGGTCGCGCCAGTTTTGCCCCCAGAGCCGCTGGGAAGCCGAAGCCCATCGTTCCCAAGCCGCCAGAGGTGATGAATTGGCGTGGTCGGTGGCAGGGGTAGTATTGACAAGCCCACATTTGATGCTGTCCGACATCGGTGGTGATGGTCGCCTCTCCCTTCGTAACTTTCGCCAAGACCTCAAGGACATATTGGGGTTTGAGCCTGCCATTTCGGTCGTAAACCAGCGGGAACTCCCGTTTCCACTCCTCAATTTGCCTGAGCCATTCGTCATGGCGCTTTGGTGGCAGTAATTCCAGAAGTTGTCGCAGCACTGTTTTGGCGTCGCCGACAATAGGGACATCAGGCTTGACATTTTTGCCGATCTCTGCGGGGTCAATGTCAATGTGGATTTTCTTGGCGTGTTTGGCGAACTCTTTCAAGTCGCCTGTCACCCGATCGTCAAAGCGAGCGCCAACGCAAATGACCAAGTCAGCGAAATTCAAAGCGAAGTTGGCAGCAACTGTCCCGTGCATTCCCGGCATTCCCGTGCAGAGCGGGTGGTTGTCTGGGAACGCTCCCTTAGCCATCAAAGTGTAGGTGACGGGAATTTGGCATCGTTCCGCCAATTCGCGGACTTCCTCACTCGCTTCGGACTTAATGACGCCGCCACCTATGTAAAGGATTGGCTTTTTCGCTTGCATGATCAGTTCCGCTGCCTGCCGAACCATCAAAGGATGCCCTCGGATAGTCGGCTTGTAGCCTCGGATGTTGACCTCTTCAGGAAATTCAACCTTGTCCAAGTCAACTGGGCTGCGGGAAATGTCTCGCGGAATATCGATGTGGACCGGACCTGGTCGACCTGTGCTTGCGATGTAAAAGGCTTCCTTGACGATACGAGGTATGTCGTAGGGATCACGGACCATGTAGTTGTGCTTAACTGAGGGCATCAGAATGCCGAAAATGTCGGCTTCCTGAAAAGCATCACGCCCTATGTTGTAAGTTGGGACTTGTCCCGTTATGGCTACAATGGGGACCGAATCCATGTAGGCTGTCGTTACACCTGTCGTCAGGTTTGTCGCCCCGGGACCGCTTGTAGCTAAGCAAACGCCGACTTTCCCTGATGCCCTCGCATAGCCATCTGCCATATGGGCAGCGCCTTGTTCGTGGCGGTTCAAGATGAACTTGATGCGGTCGCGGTAGTGGTATAGGGCGTCGCAAATCTCAATGACAGCACCGCCTGAGATGCCAAAGACATACTCAACGCCTTCACGAACCAAGCACTCCACCAAAAGTTCAGCGCCTCTCACCGTTTGCAGTTCAACGGAAAGCGTAGCCGGCATCACTTTCAAGCACCTCCTCTTGCTTCAAGTGAGCGCAAACGCTCTTTTTTGGCTATTGATTTTGATGCTGGAAAATAAAGCAAGTCACTTTGTTCAGCAATCCCGCACGTGTCTGGCGGCTGCTCCCTCACATAGATTCGGTGACTGCCTCGTTGACGGTTAAAGACATACCCCAATTTGCCCAATACTTGTTCCACATCCTTCCACGAAACAATGGGCAACTTCATTGGACGACCTCTGCCAGTTCTACGGTGACGGTTGTAACTTCTAAGATAGGCACATCTTCAGGGATTGGTTTGCCTCTGGCATGTAGACTCTCCAAATAAGCGACGATGGCTTCTCGGATGTTGGACAGTGCCTCTTCTCGCGTTTGTCCCTGCGATACGCAACCGGGCAATGCTGGCACTTCCACCGTTATCCAACCATCTTCGCCGTTGATGAGCAAGACATGGTAAGTCATTGGTAAGTCACCTCACATACAGTCTTTGACTTCACTCAATCACTTGCCGCTCCACTGGGTTGACTTCCACGCCTACTTGCCTTAACCACTCAATTGCCCGTTCCAGTTCGTCTTCTTCGCCTTCAAGTTCCAAGTCAATCCAACCGCACTCGGCGTCCACATTGGCTCTGCGGATGTTGGTGATGACCTGAAACTTTTGAGCCAACTGCCACAGGATAGGCTTGTCAACAAGGTGCTTCGGGTAGACCAATTGCACCCTTCGCTTCGTGGTTGCCATTACTTTTTCGCCTCCCTGCACTGCTTATCCTTGCACCGTCCATGCTACCCCCCAGCGATGGCGGGGATGATGGACACTTCATCGCCTTCCTTTAGTTCAGTGTCCAACCCTTGCAAGAATCGGATGTCTTCGTCGTTGACGAAGATGTTGACGAACCTGCGGACTTCGCCGCTCTCATCGCACAGCCTCGCCTTTATGCCTGCATACCGTCGTTCCAAGTCGTCAATCAACTCTCGCACCGTTTTCCCTTCCGCCTCAACTTCGGCAGCACCACCAGTCAAACTTTGCAGAGGCGTTGGAATGCGAACCTTAACAGGCATCAATCATCCCTCCTTGTCTTTTGTTTGCTCCGTGGCGAAAGGCAACCCCTTTGGAAATTCGTGGAACGGATAAAATTGAACGCCCAAAAGGCGAAGGTTGAGCGAAATCGCTGGTTTGCCTCCGTATGGCCAATGAGTTTTTATGCGTTGAATCCTGCGATTTCGTTTCGGCGGATTTTCCAACTCTTCCATCAAGTCATTAGTAAGCGCCAAACCAAAATATTTTTTCGCTCCAACGGAAACCCCGATAAGTCCAACCTGTGCCCCTTCCTCTTGTCGCTTTTCCATCAGTCGTTTGAATTTGTTGTCCCGCAAATCGCAACGCCTTTTCTCAAGCCAATAAGACAGCGCTCCCCCCTTCATCGGGTAATCAGTCAGCACATCAAGCCACCATATTTCGCCAGTAGGAGTTCTCAGCCATAGGTCAGGTTCTTCCGTGACTTGATGACCTGTCAACAATTGCCTAGCAGCGTCAGCCCCTGCAGGATAGCACTCATAACCTGCCTTTCGTAACAGAATCGTTACTGCATCTTGCACGACCCAACCGAGCAGCAAATCCCCGATGTATGTCCTAACATCACGATGGTTGCGGTGGTGGCGTGTTCCTTTGACTCGCTCTTCCAAGGTTCTGCTATCCTGCTCTGTCCATTCACCCCTCAATCCCAGTAACCGAAGGTAAAGGTCACTTTCGGGATAACCCTGCATGATTTGCTCTATGCTCATGCCGATTTCGCCGAGCAACTCGTTTAACAGCCTAAAGTTCCGCTCCACATCTGCCCAAATCCTTGCCAAGCCTCTCACCTCGGCTTTCGGAAGACGACAATGAATTCGTGGTCATTTTTCGGGTAGTAACTGCTGGGATAGCCGTAGACCAGGCGTCCACCTGTGCTGTAGTTCAGGATGTAAACTTGCGTGCTCCAAACCTCAAAACCTAACTTGTCGCGGCAGATGAAGATGTAATCAGCATGGATAGGGCATTTGGCGTAACTTTTGAACACATCCTGCGTAACGACGACCATCCAACCTCCTGGCTTCAGCACCCGTTTCATCTCGGCAAATGCTGCTTCCATCCGCTTCAGGAATTCACCGTAGTCGTGTATATTGCCCCATTGCTCTGGATGGTCATCTCCATAGTCCACGACATCAAAATAAGGCGGTGAAGTGACAATCAAATCAATTGTCCCCGCAGGTATGAGAGGGAGCACTTCAAGACAGGAGCCATGGACGACACGATGGTGAGTTGGCGTTTCATCGCTGGCAAAAAGGTTTTGAGCAGTAACCCTCAACCGTTCGTAAGTCATATCCACGGACCTACGGTTCACATCAATGCCAATGGACGAACGCTGCAGTTGCAAGGCGACGACGTTGGTCGTGCCAGAGCCACAGAAGGGGTCAAGGACAGTTTCGCCTTTGTGTGAGAACAACTTGATGAACTTCTCCGGCACTTGCGGGATAAAGCGAGCAGGATGGCTTTCTTGCCATCGGTGGCGTTGCTTGACATCAATGACTGTTGATCCCAACTCCAACATCTCCTGCCGAGTCAAACAGTTAAGTCTCCCCGGCGGGCATTGACAGACCCGCTTCGTCGGCAGGAAACTGAAATCCGCATTCATTTGAATGTCCACTTGGGTCTGCGTCAGCATCTTTTTCACCTCATTTGCTAAAAGCACCATCACCCCGTCGCGGCAGCCAAACTGGCGAACCTCTCTTGGAAAGCCTTCAAGTTCGGCTCAATAAAGATGGGTTGGGCGATTCTGTCGGAGACGACCTCTTGCGTTTTCAAACCGCAACCTGTGATGAGGGCGACGACGGTCTCGTCGCTACCAATAACGCCTTGCTCAACGAGTTTTTTGAGCACAGCGACCGTGACGCCGCCCGCTGCCTCGGTGAAAATCCCCTCCGTTTCCGCCAGCAATTTGATGCCTTCAATGACCTCATCATCATTTGCCGCTTCAGCGACACCCCCACTTTCCCGCATGGCTTGCAAAGCGTAAATCCCGTCGGCTGGGTTGCCGATTGCCAAAGATTTGACAATTGTGTTGGGCTTGACTGGTCGGACAAATTCGGCGTTTTCTTTGAACGCCCGCACGATGGGCGAGCAGCCTTCAGGTTGGGCGCCGTGAACTTTTGTCGATAACTCGTCAATCAAGCCCAATCGGTGAAGTTCTTTCAGTGCCTTCCAGACTTTTGTCAACAGCGAACCTGATGCCATTGGGACAACGATATGGTCAGGCGCTTTCCAACCCAATTGTTCCACGACCTCAAAGCCCAGAGTTTTTGAGCCTTCAGCGTAGTAGGGTCGCAAGTTGATGTTGACGAAGCCCCAATTCATCGTTGAAGCAATTTCAGCGCATAGCCTGTTGACCTCATCGTAGTTCCCTTTGACTGCGACGAGAGTGGGGTTGTAAATGAGTGAACCGATAACCTTGCCCAATTCAAGGTCGGCTGGGATGAAGATGAAGCATCTTAAGCCAGTGTGGGCAGCGTGGGCAGCGACCGAGTTGCCCAAATTGCCCGTTGATGCACAAGCAACGGTGTCAAATCCAAATTCAATGGCTTTCGTCACAGCGACGGAAACGACTCGGTCTTTGAACGACCATGTTGGGTTGGCTGTGTCGTTTTTGATGAAGAGGTTGCGCAAGCCCAACCTATTGCCAAGCCTCTCGGCTTTTATCAGTGGCGTGAAGCCTGTCCCCAAGTTGACCAAATTTTCGCCCTCAACGGGCAACAAGTCTTTCGTTTTTGATGAAGAGGTTGCGCAAGCCCAACCTATTGCCAAGCCTCTCGGCTTTTATCAGTGGCGTGAAGCCTGTCCCCAAGTTGACCAAATTTTCGCCCTCAACGGGCAACAAGTCTTTGTATCGCCACAAATTTGGCGGACCGCTCTCAATGCTCTGACGGGAAACGATTGTGCGGAGGTAATCGTAATCGTAGTCAACCTCAAGGGGACCAAAGCACAACTCACAGACATGCAACGCTTCCAACGGGTAGTAAGTGCCGCATTCCCGACATTTGAGCCCCCTCATTTTTCTCGGTGTGTCTTCTTTGATGCAACCCATCGTCATCCCTCCTTTGGCGAAGTTCTCTGGTGGATAGAAGAGAATCACTCCAGCGACGAACAAAGCATTCACCTCGGTCGGGACCGATGGGTCGCATCATGGTCATGCCTCCTGTCCGTCGGAACCAAACCCACCAACTATGTTCGCGGCGGTTTGTGATGGCAGGACTTGTCGCCATCTTCACCTCACTCCGTCTTTTCCGTTCGTGATAGTCGGCAAAACATTTTTAGGCAGTCGGCAAGGTATGTCAATAGGTAGGCAAACTCTGGAACTGGGCGAGGCAATGGCTCACTTTAAGGTTTGCTCTGTGTCAGGATTTCCGTCACCTTTGATGGCAACTCCGGGCGAACTTTTCGTCCCCTCGTCCATTCCTCGGTGTTGTATTTGTGCCGGAAAAGAATTTCGGCGAGCCGCAACTCTGTCGGCGTTAAGCCGCTTACAATGAAAGAAACGCCCAATGCCTCTGAGAAACCTGCCACAAGAGCCTCAACGAATTCGCAAGGGGAAACTCTGCGCTTCAGAACCTCTTCCAAGCAAGTGAAATCCTTCCGCCCGCTCAAACCGAAAACTCGCTCAATTGCCTCAATGTCCAATTGAAGCGGGATGGAGCCGTGTTGTAGCAGGAAGTAGCGTCGGCGCGCTTGGGCTGAACCTCCCAATTTGAGACCGCCAACGGTTAAATCTGCGGCACTCGTTCTAGCGAAGCAAAACGAAGCGATGGAGTGCGGTGAAAGACGACTTTGGTCGTTTGAGTTGGGCAAAGAGGCTTCAACCCCCAATTTTCTGAGCCCAGCGATAAGCCCTTTTGCCAACCAACGGTAAGTTGCCATGACCGAACTGCCTTCAGGGCAAATTCGCCCATCAACGACGACGGCATAAGTGATTTCGTGCTGGTGCAAGACAGCGCCCCCACCCGACGGGCGGCGGACGATGTTGAAACCGAGTTGACGACAAGTTTCTTCACTGATGCTCTCTATGGGCTGCAACAGCCCAATTGAAACAGCGGGTGGCGACCACCGATAAAGCCGCAGCGTCGGAATTGTCAACCCTGCCGAGTGAGCCAGCAACATCGTTTCGTCTAAAGCCATGTTCCACGAACCTGGCAGAGGGGGCGAACAGACTAACCGCCACTGCAATTTCATCACCGCCGTCCGTGCTATACTTTGGCAAGAACAACCCTTTAGCCGTCAGCAAGGGAGCGTGACCGCGCAGTGGATTATTTTGCGATGAAACAACACGCTGTTGCAACTTACTTGAAACTGGTGGCAGGTTGCGAGCGGGTCCTATACGATGCTGAATGGTGGGGCATGAAAGAACCGCCGGTAGACCTGATTGGCGTCAAAGGCGAGACGACGGCAGTGACAGTTGACATCGCCGATAAGTTTGCCGCATACCCAAGGTCAATGAAGCCGAGCACATGGAAGCGAAAGTTGATTCGCCGTTACGCTTTCATTCACGAAAGGCTTTCCTCGTGGGGCATCAAAAGACCTCGGAGCGAAATTTGGTTTTTCGGTGCACCGACCGAATCTTTGGAAGTAGTCCTTCCGTCCGTCGCTCAAGTGCTTTGGCGCGAACACCAGTATCTGCTTGAAGTCGTCCCAACTGCGGAAGTGCAAAGGAGAATTGCTCAGGCAGTAGAGGCTGCTAAGGCTTACGGTAAGGATATCGGCAACCCGTTCGTTCAGGCGATTTTGTTGGCATCTGGCGTGTTAGCGACACCAGAGAGAGATGCCGAGCCTTTACCGACTCAGTTGCCCTTAGAGTTGCCAGACCCTTATGCCATTCCAAACTTCGCCAAGTCATTTTTGGGCAAAGACTACATCGTCCACTGGCTAGGCTTTGACGCTCCCGTCTTCTCTGCTTTGAGGGAATTGGCTAAGCGACCGAGAAGTTCAGCGTGGCGGGAACTATCCCAATGGCTTGACTTGGGTTTTGACTCGTTCTCGTGGGAGGAGTGGGAGGAGTCGGGAGGCTTTGAGACGACACCAAAATACACTCTGGAGCAAGTCGTTGGGGTTTTGAACTGGCTCGTCCACAACGCTGCCCGCACTTTGGAAGCGTGGCGAGAATATTGGCATCAGCATTACCAGCCTCTGGTCGTTGAAATTGGTTTCCTGCTCCCGTTCATTGCCAAGAACCCCCACTTTCCGCCCGAGGTTGTGGAAGAAGAAATCGTCCGATACGGCGGTGACAGGGATTTGGCGAGGGTTCACTCGGGCTTCCAAAACCCTAAGCCCGACAAGCACTTCTATCGCGGATACCTTCGGGTCGTGTTCCAAGGTCCCTATGACCCAGCACCTCCTCAGCCGAAACTGCCAGCGATAGAAGTCCCAATCCGCAACCCCTTCCTGCCCCGTGGAACGACCGTTTCGGTGTCGCTGTTGTTCCCGCGAGAATTCGCGGGCTACTTCCTGTTGACTTTCAACACAATTGCCCAAACTATCCGACCGTTGGTTGAGCGTTTTCGCGAATTTTGAACGGTGATGGCAATGGAACGTCAAAGGTGGCGAAGTTGTCTGGGTTGCCTCGTCTTGGGGATCATCGCTGCGACAGTTATTTGGGGCTTTTTCGCTTTCAGGTCGCTTGGTTTGGTAGGCATAGCGATGTTGCCCATTGAAGGGATTTTGGACAGCGGTGAAAGCGAATCAACTTTGCTGGTTGATGTCACTGGCGCAAGGACTGTCTCTTACCTGCTCCGAAAATCTGCCCGCGACCCAAAAGTCAAAGCGCTCGTCGTTTACATTGACAGTCCGGGTGGAAGTGCTGCCGCTGCTCAGGAGATTTTCCGAGCCATCAGGCATTTCAAGGAACGGACGGGACGACCCGTCATCGCAGCGATGGGCGATGTCGCCGCTTCTGGTGGCTACTATGTCGCTTGCGCTGCCGACAAAATTTACGCGCTCCCATCAACCTTGACGGGAAGTATCGGCGTCATTTGGCAATCAGTCAACTTGGAACGGCTACTTGCGAACTTGGGCATCAAACCCGAAACCCTCAAAGCAGGTCAGTTCAAGGACACAGGTTCATACTTCCGAAGCATGACCCAACAGGAAAGAGAGTTGGTTCAGCGGTTGCTCAAAGATGTCCACGAGCAGTTTATCGCCGATGTGGCGAAAGGGCGAAGGTTGCCCGTTGAAAAAGTCCGAGCAATCGCCGATGGGCGAATTTTGACGGGGAAGCAAGCGAAGTTTCTCGGCTTGGTTGACGAATTGGGCACTTTAGACGACGCAATTCGCGATGCGAGGCGACAAGTCAACTTGCCCGAAAGCGCACCAGTTTGGGTGTTGGAGCGAAAGAGAGGCATAATTGAGCGAGTTTTCGGGACAAAGTTGGCAGCACCGTTGCCCAAAAGTTTGTTGACGAAACCTTTGCTGCTTCATGTGGACGGAAAGTTTGGCATTGGCATATCTGCGCTTTTCTGGCAGGGCGCAGCAAACTTGAGGTGAAAACTCACAACTTTAGGCAGGTGAGAATTGGATGATGGAGCGAGCGGCATTGATTTGGAACTGGCTCAGCGAGGCAGCCGGCAAAGTTTCTTCGGGCTTGAGGTCGTGGAGGCAAACTCGCTTCGTCCAAACTTTTTGCGAATCGTGGTGGTGGGGGATAAGGGTCTTAGCGAGACCCATACACACCTTGCAGCAAGCGGCTGACGAAAAGCCAATCTTGCCCGCACTTTGGCTGACAATCTTTCAGGGTTTAAGTTTGGCTTTGGGGACTCGCTATGCACATGAAAATGGAGGCTTCGTGCTTTCATGGCTCATCAAAAATTTACCATCTTGGAACTTGGTCATTTTCTACGCCTTCATTTTCCCGCCAGCCCTTTGGTTCATCAAAGCGGCTGTGCTGAACTTGGTTGCAGAACTTTTGGGCGGACCACCGCGAGGGTTGAGTTTGCTCGCTACAACAGGGATTGCCTGTTCGCCTTTGTTGCTTGTTTTGCCTGCAGCGCTGATTGCAGTCGCTCTCGCCGAACCTGACCTGAACACGGGTTTTGTTAGCCACCTTTGGTTTGTCTTTGCTATCGGCGTCCACGCCTGGTGGGTGTTGTTGACCGTTTTTGCAATCCGGGAGACTTATCGCTTCACGATCGGTCAAGCCTTCTTAACCGTGCTGTTGCCTTCAATTGTGGGGATGCCTTTGGTTTACATCATCTATCGTGTGCTGGAGACAGTGGCTTGATGTTTGCGTTGCCACCACCTTGCTGTCGGACACTTCGCGACCAAACTTGCACAAACTTTTGGGTAACAGTAAACTTTTTGGCTGGAGTTGATGGGACATGGATTGGCGGCAATACATCCACGGCGACCCAAATATCTTGCAGGGGAAAGCAGTTGTCAAGGGGACGAGGCTGAGCGTTGCTTTCATTCTTCAACTGCTCGCTTCAGGTTGGTCTGTGGAGCAAATTTTGGAGAACTATCCGACCTTAACGCCCGAAGCATTGAGAGCAGTCTTCGCCTTTGCTTCCCAAGCCGTAACGCGCAACTCGCAACGCTCAACCATCAAATGAGTGTTGGTGATCTGTCATGCCGAAACTGGTTGTCGTTGACGGTCACAGTTTGTTGTTCCGTGCCTTTTTCGCTGTCCCACCCCTTTCCACGAAAGACGGAACGCCCACGAACGCTGTCTACGGCTTTTTGAGGATGCTGATAAAACTCTGGCGCGAAGAGAAGCCCGATTACCTTGTTGTGGCTTTTGATGCCCCGACACCTACATTCCGCCACCGAGCCTTTGCCGAATACAAAGCGACGAGGGCAAAAGCGCCCGACGCTTTCCGACCGCAGGTCATTTTGGTCAAGCAAGTGCTCAAGACAATGGGCATCCCCTTTTGGGAAATTGAGGGCTACGAAGCCGACGATTTGATGGGTGCAGCCGTCCAGCAGGCGAAACAAAAAGGCTTGCAGGTCGTTTTGGTCACGGGTGATATGGACGCCCTTCAGTTGGTCGGCGATGGAGTAACCGTTTTGATGCCTAAGCGGGGCATCAGCGAGATGGAGCGATACGATGCTGAAAGAGTCAAGCAAGAGTTTGGCGTTCCGCCCGAACTTATCCCAGACCTGAAAGGACTTGCCGGAGACACTTCCGATAACTTGCCCGGCGTCCCCGGAATTGGAGAGAAGACGGCAAAAGAGTTGTTACAACAGTTTGGTTCCCTTGAAGCCGTTTTGGAGAACGCTTTGAAGATCACCGTCCCTCGCATAAGGGAAAACATCGTTCGCTTCGCTGAGCAAGCAAAACTTTGCAAGCAACTCGCAACCATCAAGACCGATGCCCCGTTGGAATTGAATTTGCCTGAACTTGCGGTCAGCAATTGGAGAATCCGCACAATGGAAACTGCGGAAATGCTCCTGCAGTTAGAGATGCGAAGTCTGTTGGAGGAATTGGGCTTGACAGACCTTTTGAGAGACCAGCAAGCAGTCAAGGGCAGGGTGATCACAGCGGAGCATGAGTGGCAGGAACTTCTCAACGCTGTCAGGCAGCATGGTCGCGTCGCTGTAGCGGTTGATGTCGTTGGTGCTGGGCGGACTGCTGCTCTGCGTGGCTTTGCTTTGGCTTTCGGCAACGAAGTCGCTTATGTGACGGGGGAAGGAAGAGAAGGGGAGGCGGACCAAGTTTTCGGTTCCCTTTTCGCCCCCACCGGTCAAAAGAGCACTTCTGTCAAGGATAGGCTTTTGGCGCTTTTGAGCGACCCGACAATTGTCAAGGTCGCTCATGGCTTCAAGGAACTCTTTCACCAAATCAAAATCAGTGGTGACGAACTGGAACGGATTGGTCGCGACCCGCACGGTTTTGAGGACACCGAACTGCTCGCTTACCTTCTCAACCCAGGTCAAAGCGATTACGAACTTCAACGGATTGCCCTTGAGCGAAAGGTTGCGACGAAGTGGCAAATTGATTGGCAAGACTCAACCCAGCGAGAATTCAAAATCTCCGCGCCCACCAGCGTTTGTGAACTCGCTTTGACGGTCGCGGAACTTTCGCCTATCCTTGAGCGTGAGGTCAAAGAGGCTGAGATGTGGGAACTTTGGGAGCATGTTGAGATGCCCCTGATTTTCGTTTTGACGGACATGGAACGGCACGGCGTCCTGATTGATGTCAACTACTTGCGGCAACTGGGCGAGGAGATGATGCGAGCCAGCAAACAGGTTGAAGAACGGATTCACCAGATTGCGGGTGTTCGCTTCAACATTCGCTCACCTCAGCAACTCGCCGAGGTTTTGTTCAACCGCTTGAAATTACCGATGCCGAAACGGACGCCCAGTGGGAAACCGTCAACTGCTGCACCTGTTTTGGAGGCTTTGGCTAAGGAGCACGAAATTGCCAGGCTCGTTTTGGAGTTTCGCGAACTTGAGAAATTGCGAAGCACCTTCGTTGAAGGTTTGTTGAGCGCCGCTGACCAACAACATCGCGTCCACACAACTTACGACCAAACTGGGACGGCAACAGGAAGACTTGCTTCTTCCGAACCTAACTTGCAAAACATTCCGGCAAGGGGCGATTGGGGCAAGAAGATTCGCCGCGCTTTCATCGCACCTAAGGGCTACAGGCTCATCAGTGCCGATTACTCGCAAATTGAATTGCGGATTTTGGCTCACCTTTCCGGTGACGAAGCCCTATGTCAAGCCTTTGAGCGAGGCGAAGACATCCACACTCAAGCAGCCGTCAGCGTCTTTGGGGTAAAGCCTGAAGAGGTCACAGAAGACATGAGGCGCAAGGCAAAAGTCCTCAACTTCGGCATCGCCTACGGCATCAGTGCTTACGGGCTTGCCCAACAGTTGGGTATTGAACCTGAGGAGGCGCAGCAAATCATTGACAGATACTTTGAGCGTTTTCCCAAAGTTCGCAACTACATTGAGCAAATCATTGAGTTTGCACGGCAGCACAAGTTCGTCAGGACATTGATGAACCGGCGAAGGTTTTTGCCAGACATTGACAACCCAGACCAACGGCTCAGGGAAGCAGCCCAACGAGCCGCCATCAACACTCCTGTCCAAGGCACAAGTGCTGACATCATGAAGGCTGCTATGGTGACTGTCTGGAGAGGATTAAAGGAACGGGGATATGACGCTCACATAACGATGCAAGTTCACGACGAGTTGGTGTTGGAAGTGGCTGAGAACCAAGTCCTTGAGGTAGCGAAATTTGTCAAGCGGCAGATGGAGAGTGTCTTCAAGTTGAGAGTGCCTTTGGTAGTTGAAATCAAGGTTGGTGACAACTGGGGCGAGATGGAGCGGATTTTGTGACAAGTGCCAAAATTTTGCGCTAAAAGGCAAAAGCCATCTAAAACGCGAGGAGGCGGAAAAGCAAGGTGCAAAAGGATTACAGCCCTTTCACGCCTGGACAGCCCATTGCACCAGAATTCTTCGTCGGTCGCACAGAACAGGTGCGAGCATTGTTAGACCGCATCTATCGAACGCTTTCAGGTAGGTTGGAAGTCGTTTTCATTGGCGGGGAGAGGGGCATCGGAAAAACTTCTTTGGCTCAATTCGTTCGCTGGTATGTTGAGCAAGAACTCAAGATTGTTGGAGCATATGTGCACCTCGGTGGGGTCAGAGGTATAGAGGAAACTGTGAGGCGAAGCATCGAGCGGATAGTGCAGGAGAGCATGGGAAAGTCTTGGTATCAGCGGTTGAGGGACTTGGTGAAATACATCCGACAAGTTGATTTGTTCGGCGTGACATTGGAGTTCCAACCGCCGCCTGATTTGCTTTCCACCGCAGTTCGTCACTTCCCGCAAACTTTGCAACAACTGTTCAATGCATTGAGGGGCAATGCCAAGGGGCTTTTACTCGTTTGGGACGATATTAACGGGTTGGCTCAAAACAAGGAGTTTGCCGATTGGCTTAAGAGCGTTGTTGACGAAGCAGCGATGGCAAAGATTCCCGTCAGCATCGTTTTGGTAGGCTTAGAAGAAATGCGTGTTGCCCTCATCCGCAACAACGAGTCTTTGGCTCGTCTCATTTTCCCTTTGAGCATTCCTTTGTGGAGCGAAAGCGAGTGCAGTCAGTTCTTTCGGGAAGCCTTCAAGCGGGTCAATGTCCAGGTCAAAGACGAGGCGCTGGATATGATGGTGGACTTTTCGGGAGGACACCCTGCATTGGCTCACGAGATTGGCGACGCTGTTTTTCGTGTAGATGACGACGGGGTCATAGACAACGGGGACGCCATCAAAGGAATTGGGTTGGCAGCGGAAATTGTTGGGTTGAAGTATTTGGAGCCACAGGTCTATCGTGAAATCCGCAGCGAGCGATATCGGAAGATTCTCAGAATTCTCGCGAGTGACCCGCAGAATTGGTCGTTCAAGCGTGCCAACATTATACAACGGCTTAACCAAAATGAGCGGCAAGTTTTTGACAACTTTTTGCGGCGAATGCAGCGCTTGGGGATAATAGAGCCTGACGAGGAAGGTGGTCGTGGCGCTTACCGTTTTCGCAATCTGCTACACTTTTTCTACTTTGGCTTAGAGGCTCGGCGTGCTAAGGAGGAGCGACGGAAATGAGTGAACAGAGGACTATGCCGACCGAGAACATGGATGAAATGATGAAGGCTTTGGAGTCAATGCAGCCTGTCAGGGCAGGCGACATCTTGACGGGGCGAATCGTTCAAGTGAGACAGGACGGTGTTATGGTTGACATTGGAGGGAAGGCGGAGGGGTTCATCCCCGCCATTGAATGGGGCGGCAACCATTTGGAAGAAGCGAAAGTCGGCGACGAAGTTGAAGTTTATGTGCTGCGACCGGAATCAAAGGCTGAGGAAACCGAGGGCATGGTTCTACTCTCCAAAAGACGGGCTGATTATGAGCGGGCGTGGAAGAGAGTTCAAGAGGCATACGAAAACGGTGAAATCCTGCAAGTGATGGTCAAAGACCGAATTAAAGGCGGGTTGTTGGTTGACCTTGGGGTTGACGGTTTTGTCCCTGCTTCCCAAGTCGTCATCCCGCAGGGTTGGAGATTGGAGCACTTTATCGGTCGCACCATCAAGGTCAAAATCATTGAAATTGACCGTGACAGAAGGCGTGTGCTCTGCTCCAACAAAATCGCCCTCGAAGAAGACAGGTTGCGCCGCAGGCAGGAGACGCTGTCAAGGTTGTATGAGGGCGCCATTGTTGAGGGAGTTGTTAGGCGCATCACAGACTTTGGCGCTTTTGTTGACTTAGGAGGCGTAGATGGACTGTTGCATGTCAGCGAGATGGGTTGGACAAGGGTTAACCACCCATCTGAGGTCGTCAAAGAGGGGCAAAGAATACAAGTCGCAGTGGTGAAAATTGACCAAAGCGACCCATCCGAACCACCGAGAATTTCCCTCAGTTTGAAACCCCTCCTCCCCGATCCATGGCGCACCGCCGAGCAAGATTACCCAGTTGGGGCGAGAGTTAAAGGAGTGGTGACAAGGATTGTTCCATTCGGCGTCTTCGTTCGGTTGCCGACGGGAATTGAGGGCGTCATACCTAACAACGAACTTTCAACCCGCAGAAATGTCCGAGCCGAAGATATTGTCAAGGTTGGGCAGGAGGTTGAAGCGAAGGTCTACCAAGTTAATGTCCAGCAACGCCGAATTTTGCTCAGCATGAGGCAAGTGGCTCAGGAACAAGAGCGGTTGCAGTTGAAGGAATACATGCAGCAGCAAACCGCACCGCAAATAACTTTAGGCGATGTTTTCCCTGAACTTGGCAGGACGGGGGAAAAACAAACTGAAGGGCAAGGGGCATAGCGAAATTGGCGACGCCATGGGATGCCATCTACAAGCAAGTTTTCGTCCAGTTCCTAAGTTCCCTCGGAGTGCCCGTGCAAACTCAAGTGGAAGTCGGTAGGTTGCCAAAAACTCTGGATGCTGTGGTGGTTGCTGATGAATCTCAACGGGCACGAATAACCCAGTGGTTTCCTTTTGATTATTTCCGCCATTACAACCTGCTGGAGTTCAAATCACCAACTGACCCACTGACGCCAGATGAATACAAACGAGTGATCGCCCGTGCCTATCTCTTCCTCGCAGAAGTCAGAGAAAACGACTTAGAAAAAGTGACTGTCACTGTCATCACTGCTACGAAACCGAGAAAAGTTTTGAAAGGTGTGCCTCAACTGGTTCGTTTTGTGGAAGAAGCATCAGGTCGTTACCGCAGCGATGATAAAATGAGCGTTCGGATTCTGGTCGCCCCAGAATTGCCGTTGGAACGGAGAAATTACTTGCTGCTGCTGTTTGCAAGGGGGCAAAAATTGAGGGAAACTTTATTGAGACTGGCGCAAGAGGGATGGTGGGAAATCGTTCGTCTCGCCTACCTCTTGCATCCAAAAGAAGCATCGGAGGTGTTAGCGATGAGTCGCAGGTATCCAACCCTTGAGGAGAACATTCGCTTCATTGTTCGGGATTTGGGAGCGGAGAGGCTGCTTAGGGAGATTGGGGCGATGATGGAAGAAGACCCTGAGTTGGCAAGAAGGCTTTCACGGGATTTGCTGGCAATGAGCGAAAAGGTGGAAAAATTGTTGCGGGAAGATGAGGAGCAAAAACGAAAGCGAACGAACAGAAGGCGCAGGAGTAGAAAGCAGGGTAGGTGAGTGGGGGTTGACGAGGGGAAAATGTAAGGTCATCGGCATCACTGGTGGTCTTGGGGCAGGTAAGACGACACTTTTGAGGCAGTTGAAACAGCAAGGTGTCCCTGCAATTGCTGCCGATGAAGTTGGTCGCCGAGTGACTCAAAAGGGCAGTTTCGTTTTAAGGGCTTTGGTGGCGACTTTTGGCAAAACCATTTTGAACCGCTCAGGTGAACTTGACCGCAAAAAAGTTGGTCATTGGGTTTTCCAAAACCCCAAAGCACTTCAGCGGCTCAACCGCTTGACACATCCTGAAATGCGTTTCATTATTAATGCTGCTGTGCAGGAGTGGAAGCAGCGCGGTGCGAAGTTGGTAGGAGTTGAGGCAGCAGTTTTGTTTGAAATGGGATTGAGGCATTTTGTGGATGAAGTTTGGGTAGTGACGGCAAGTTTGGGTGAGCGTCTAAAGCGGATGGAGAGAGCGGGATGGAAGCGAGAAAACCTTTGGCAACGGATCAAGCGGCAACTGCCCGATGAAATGTTTAGACGCCGTGCTCATCGGGTAATCGTCACTGACGGGAGAAAGCCGCGTGCCGTTGCCAAGCCAAATTGAGGTGAACGGGCGATGCAAAAAAGAAACTGGAAAATGTGGCAAGGTGTTTTTGCTGCCCTTTTCGTTATGGGTGTCCTATGGGCTGCTGTCGCCCGCTCGCCGTCTAACCTCCAACCAGTAACCCCCTCACCAGAACAAATTCAGCAGGAGTTACAACACTTACAACAGTGGTTGATGCAGAGGAAACCTGGGATGGAAAATCAATTACGAGCAGAGTGGCAGGCAAGAGTTCGTTCGTCACGCCAACCAAGACTGCTTGAGCAGCAACTTACCGATGCACCGAGCAATGAAAGGATGCCTGCATGGTCTCCCGATAGAAGGACTATCGCTTTCGTTTCTAACGGAGTAGACACCAACAATGACGGGAAAATTGATGCGGTTGGAACTCGCTACAGGGTTTGGTTGATGAATCCAGATGGCAGCAACCAAAGACCTGCCATCCCTAACGCAAATTGGACACAAGGCGACGAACTTTACCCATCATGGTCGTGGGATTCTGGAGCAATCGCTTTTGTCCTTTCCCAAGCAGGTGTAACTGATATATGGACGGTCAACTTGAGAACCGGACTGCTTGAGCAGCGAACTCGGGGAATGAGAGGAATCCGAAAAATCTCATGGTCGCCAACTGGCACCGACATCGTTTTTGAGCAGAACAACAACATTTTCAAACTTGACCTCACAACGGGGCAAATTCGTCAACTGACCAACAACTTGGGAAACTGCCGTAACCCTGCATATTTGCCCGATGGACGAATCTTGTTTGAGAGCAATTTTGACCCCGCAACTAATCAACCCGGTGCATATTTCCACATCTGGATCATGCGAAGTGACGGCTCTCAGCCTCAAAGGTTGACTTCTGGCGATTTCAACGACATTGAACCTGCGGCAGTCTTCTTCACCCACCCGGAGAGCGTCATCGGTCCACGAGGCTATATTGGTGCTTTCACCTCTGACCGTAACGGCAACAAAGACATCTTCCTTTTGACCGAAGGCGGTGTAGTCGTTCAAGTCTCACCGCCCGGGAACAGAACCCAAGATTACCAACCAACCATTGAACCCTTCCCGATGGAGCAACCTCCTTACCCACAGATTAAGATTGAGCGCATAGCCTTCGTTTCCACTCGAACAGGCAATGAAGACATTTGGCTGATTTCCAGTTTTGATGTCTTCCCGCCTATCCTCGCAAATAAAGACGGAGTCCCAACCCTCCCTTCTGTGACCCCAAGGCAAGCGCTTCCCGGAGACACAGTGACAATTCGCGCCCATGTCCTTGACCCAGAGACAGGGGTAAACCGAGTTTTCGCTGTTATCAAATGTGCGGATGAACCTCTTTTCCTTTGGTCTTTTCACTCTGGCATACCCACTCAAAATGACTCCGTCTGGATTCCCCATGAGGCTGATTGGAAAATTGTTGATCCGAATACTGGGCAACTGGTTGATACACTGGAGTTGCAGGTTAGGGGTGGAAGTTTTGACGGTTACTTGCAACTTCTGGAGCAATATGGGATTCCGCTTTACGACGACGGTGACCGAACTAATCACGGCGATGAAAGGGCTGGTGACGGGATTTACTCCAACAAGTGGAAAGTCCCAGTAATCAACAGCCGTTATGCGGTCAATGGTGGGGTTGACTTTTATGTTGATATCGTGCCCATCGATAATGCTGGCAATTACCCTCGGGAGGTCTGTGTTACTGCTTGGTATTCCAGTGTCTTCTTCTACAATGAGGAAGTGCCTCTACCATTACCTCCCGGCAGTCCGGGACAGCGCCCTCATACTTCGCTATTTCCTCAAATGGTCATTGGTTACGATAATATCACCGGCTTTACAAGCAAATCTTTTACGACGACTAATTATGTGCTCTTCGTAAGCGACTACGCTTGTGGTCAAAAATGGACACGAGAACGCGCTGCTGGATTGGGCAATGTCTCGCCATACTACTACAACCTCCCAGCCTTCCCTGCAGAAGCATGGTATTTTGATCTTCTCCCCGAACACAGAAGATGGGGTCCTATTGCTCAGATGATTTTCATCCCGGGTGAGAACAGAAGCAACAGTGCTTACCGCACCGCTCCACTTATCCGTGACCAAGTTGATGTCTGGCGGATATTGTGTCGGGGTCCGATTCCCGACGAAATTTTAGGTTTTTACCTGCCACGCCGTTTTGTTGACCCTCTGATGCAAGTGGAAAGGCTTCACGCAGAAAAATGTGTAATTTGGGCTGCACCTTATACTGGAAACTTGTGGGTTGACAGGGGAACTCTTGAAGACCCAGTCACGCAGAATAAACTCATCCGTTTCTTGCAGCAGGGTGGTCGTTTGTTTATCCCCAGCGGTCAAGACTTGGGTTGGGCGTTAACCTTGAATGGCTCTGTGCCGAACGACTTCTTAGCCAATTGGGTAAGAGCGAGGTTTGCGCGAATAATCGGTGGTTACTACGGAGACTACAACTTCCCTTACATTACCGATCGTCATGAATTACGAGGACCTGGGGACACTATAGCATCGGGCATTCAAAATTGGGGAGTTATGGTCTTCTCTGAAGATGCAATAGTGTGTGCCGAAAATGTTGATCCTGACACACAACACCGAGGCGATTGGGGAGAGATTACGCTATTAGGCTACGGGTTTTTCACAGGTGACGGGTGTCAAAATGCATTCGTCATGGATACTGTTGACCTCGGCACCGGGGCTGTGGAGACTTACCACTACAACGGTGATGCTCCACCAGATGGTTTAATGGCTGGTATCCAATATCGTGATCCCGGCTCCGATTATCGCATTGTCACCTTCTTTTTCCCCTACGAGTCGCTTACCACAGGCTTTAGTGACTGTAATCAGGCTATTGTCGCTCACAACTACAGAGCCTCTCTAATGCACTATGTCATGGACTTCCTACGCACCGGAGCGATTGAGGGTAAGGTAGTTGATACGCAGGGGAACCCACTGGAGGGCATCACTGTTCGGGCACAACTGGGAGTCCAAGTTGGTCAAAACTTGTTCGGTTCAGGTGTGTCCTTGCGAGACGGTTTCTACACTATTATTGGCTTGAATGCGGGAGATTACGATTTGGATGCATCTGTTCCAGGCTACCAAGCAACGCGAATTTTGCGAACAAGAATTCACGGTGCGGGGACAGGTCGTCTTCCTAATTACGAATACAACAACGCTCTCACCTACAAAGCCACAAACCTTGACTTTCGCATGACGAAACTTGAGCCTGGGGCAATTAGTGGTAAGGTCACGGAATTGGATGGGGTCACGCCGATAGTCGGGGCAACTGTTCGGGCTGAGTTGGTGGGCGACGAGCAAGGAAATCCGATTCCACCTCCAAAGGGAATCCCAACTGTTTACACGACGACCACAAAAGCCGATGGCAGTTACAGGCTTGAAGGATTGCCCAACGGAACCTACAATGTCACTGCTTCCGCACCGCGCCATACTTCGGTAACTCGCACTGGAATTGTCGTCAGACCGGGGCAAGAGACCACAGGTGTTGACTTCCAGTTGCCGGGCGAGCCTGGGACGATTGCAGGTCAAGTCGTTGATGCCCAAACCAACCAAGGGATTGCTGGTGCTTTGGTTGAAGTGATTTCGGCTGACACCACAATTGCTTCCGCTACGACGGACGCTCAAGGAAACTTTGTCATCCCCAATGTCCCCGTCGGCGTTTACACCGTCCAAGCATCGGCACCCAACTACAAACCTGCAAGCATTACAGGAGTTCAAGTTCAGACAGCAGCAACTACGAGGGTGACAATCCAATTGGCTCGTGCTCAACCTGGGAGCATTTCGGGGCGCGTCACCCGCGCTGACGGCACGCCTGTCAGTGGCGTGACTGTTGAAGTTGTCCAACCTGCTACTGGCGAAGTCGTTGCATCGGGTGTGACTGAAGATAGGTTCACTATCGTTAACGGTTACCAGCGCAACTACCTCATCACCAATGTCCCGTTGGGCACTTACACGGTCAGGGTTCGTGCACCGGGCTATACCTCAACTCCAACCGAGCGGACAGGTATCGTTGTCCAAGAGGCGACTGAGACACAAAATATCAACTTCGTCTTGCGTGCCCAATACACTTTCGCCCGAGGCATCCAACTCATCAGCATCCCTTACGACTACACAGGGACAGGCATCACTATCAATCAACTTCTCGGCACTGACCGCATCATAACATGGGTCACTGACCCTAATTTGGTTGACCCAATGACTGGCTATCAAGGCGGTCGCTATGTGAGGTTCCCGACTCCGCCTGCGGACGCAGTTTACATCGGGCGAGGCTATTTCGTCCGATTTGACCAATCGGTTGACTTCACTCAGCCTGGAACTGCTGCTCCTTCCGACCAACCGTTCCGGCTTGTCCTTGACAAGCCTGGATGGTGGCTAATTGGCGCTCCCTTCCCCTTCAAGGTTGACTGGACGAGGACAAGGGTCGTGAACCGAGCGACAAACGAGACATTGCCTTTGCGTGACGCTTCTTTGAGGGGCTGGTTGAGCGATACATTGTTTGCGCTGAACCAATTTGCTACTGGCTATGTCACATCAATTTTCGTTGAGCCGTTCAAAGGCTATTGGGTCTATGTGCAGGCACCTCAAGGCGTGGAGTTACTCATTGACAACACGCCAACCCGTCAAATGGTCTTAACTGGTCAGACTGCCCGAAGCAGGCAGGCATTAATTGAGGGGCGACTGAGCGTTGCTGATGATGGATGGTTGCTGCTACTGAAACTAACGCGCAACGGTCAAGAACTGAGCGCGGTTCAAATTGGCGTCTCGTCCAAAGCCAGCGACAACATAGACCCCCTTGACTTGCTGACGCCACCTTCGTTGAGGCAATGGGTTCCTGAATGGGTCACTTTTGCGTCGGTTGCTCGGACGGGGAGAAGCGAGACGCTACTTTACGCTGATGTCCGTTCTCCTTCTGCCCGACCACAAGTTTGGGACTTAGTGATTGACGCGCCGAGCAGCAACGGAGAGAACTTGACTATCTCTTGGGACAGCCTCAATGAACGGGTTCCGTCTGATGTGCGGCTAATCTTGATTGACCCAGATAGTGGTGAAACTCGCTACATGCGAACAACAAGCGGTTACACCTTCGCTTTGCGCGATGGTTTGAAACGGTTGCGAATTGTAGCGGAGCGACGATTGGGCGCAGGTTTGCGCATTGTCGGAGTCAAAGCGGAACCGACGAGAGGTGGGCAGTTGATTGCTCGCTTCACGCTAACCGAATCCGCTGAAGTTGAGGTTAAACTTCTCTCCCTAACTGGGCGGGTTATATCGGTCGTCCAACCTCGCCGATTAATGCCTATGGGCGAACACCGAATTGTCTGGGACGGGAGAAGCGTCAACGGCGGTTTGCCTAAGGGTTCGTATTTGCTTGAAATCAAAGCCTATGGCGAACGAGGTGAGCAAGTAAGGGGTTGCGCGTTGTGGGTTGTCCGATGAAGGTTAATTGACAACTCTCAACCCGCAACTCGCAACGCGCAACTCAATAACGGAGGGGAATGGAGATGCGTTGGAGACGCCTGGTTGCTTGGAGATGGGTTGCTCAGTTTCTCATCGGCGCTCTGACACTTCAATGGGTTGGGACCGCTGCCGCCCAAATATCGGCAGAAGAGGAGAAACCGCCTCCTATCCCAAGGGTTGTTATTTTGGACTTTGAAGCACCAAAAGACCAACCCGAGATCTTGGGGCGGAAAGCTGCCGATGCGGTGGCTTTGGCTTTGGCAGATACCGGCAGATACGAAGTTATCTCCCGAACGGAACTTGAGACAGCAATTCAAAGGCTGCGATTAACTCCTCCTTTGCTCCCAACCCAGTTTGCTTTGCTGGCAAAGGAACTTAAAGCGAGGTTGGTCGTCTACGGGAAAGTGGTCAGGGTCATCGTTGATGAGAAAGCGTGGCGGGCTGGAGTTCAACTGCAAATGCTTTTCCACGACCGATATTTGGATGTCCCTGTCAATGGGGCGCATGTTTTGGCAATGACGCCGCCTCGCCCAGGTGTCACGCCAGATGTCCTGATTGACCATGCCCTTTCCCTCGCGGCAAACCAAGCAGTCCAGCAAGCGATGGCAACTCGCTTGCCCGAGGGGCAAGTAATGCAGCGTGTCGGAAAGTCTGTGATCATCAACCGAGGTCACGATCAAGGGATTCGGGATGGCATGCAATTGTGGGTCTACAGACTTGTTCGCGACCCTGAAAATCCCGGCTACATGGTTCGGACACGAATTGGGCTCATAGAAATCACGCGGGCTGAAGCACGACAATCTTCTGGCGTCATCAAAGAGGAAATTGTCCCAATCCAATATCCTGACCGCGTCATTGGCGTCTTTGAGATTCCGAAACTTGGCGTTCCAGAACCTCCGGTGCGAAGGAGACCTAAAGGATTAGGCTCTGCCCTTCCAAGTTTCTTGCTGCTCGTCGCCGGGATACTCGTCGTCGGTTCCCTGGCAGGTGAAGGCAAGCGAGGAACAAAAGTTCCAACGGCCACTGGGATGGTCGTTGATAACGGTCGTAGGGTCAAACTTGTTTTGGGAATCGCCAAAGAATGTGTTGCCGTTGAAATTTACCGCGACACAAGCCCTGGGGTCAGCACAACCCTCTTGAACCTCATTGACATCGTTGACGGGCAAGCAACGCCGGAATACTACGACTCAGACCTCGCATACAACGGCTCAGCAACTATTGAAATTGACACCGATACACCAACTAACAGGCTTCCCGCACTTACCCGTTCCTATGAAGTAGGTGTTGGCGAGGGTGGAGGAGATGTGACGGAAGAGCCCTTCAATTATGAAAAGCCTTTCAACCACACGCCGATCCAGCCCGGTGTTCATTACTGGTATGTCATTCGCAGGATCAACGCAAGGCGGTTGCCTCCACCTCCTCCAACTGGTGGGCAGGAGACGGCAGGTGCCCGTGAGCCCTTTGAACTGGTCTACAGCCCACCTTCAAGTCCTATTGGTCCGCTGACGCCACTTGCCCAATTGACAGAAGCGGATTTGATTGAGCCGACGGGAGATGTTGACATCAGTAATGTGACCTTTAGGTTCCTTTCGGCTCAAGGTGCCGACGAATACATCGTTCAAGTCAGCGACAATCCCGGTTTCCCTGCTAACAGAACGGTCCAGATTCCGCTTCCCTACAAACTTGCGAACCCTGACATAGGTGGGCAAGTTTTGGTCATTGCAAATCAAGACTTGTCTGGTCGTTTTGGTGCGGGACAGACGCTTTACTGGCGGGTCGGTTACCGCTACTCAAGGGACATTAGTCCGCCAGAGGGTGGTTGGGTGTTCAGCAGGGTTCGTTCCTTCACTGTCCCTGTGACACCTCCGCCTCCGCCAGGCTAATTTGGAAGTTCTGGATTGGAGGGAGAGGCTGACATGGTGCAGCCGAAATCAATGCAAGGTGCTAAGTGCGAAATGGGAAGTGCAAAAAATTGGTGGGTTTGGATTTGGACCGCAATAGCCATTGTCACGCTTGTCGCCTCGGGATTTGGACAGCGGCACCGGTGCCGCACGGCAGAAGTAACTCGGATGTTAATGCAGCACCTCGGCATCACTGAGGAAAAAATCCGAGCCGTCGCCGAAGCCCAAGGGCGACAAGCAGGCAGGGAGTTGCCGTCAATCTTCTATGGCGGCTTGGGGACGAGTTTCTACCCCGCATCAGGTTTAGTCGGGACAATCCGAGGGCTTCACATCCTCGTCCGTCCAAATTCCCCCGACATCATGCCAGACCCGGAACATACCGCCGACTACTACCGTCAACTCCTTTTTGACGAGTCCAACCCAAATTCGTTGGCAAGTTTCGTCAAGGAAGCATCATATGGTCGGTGCCGGGTCATAGGCGATTCTTTCGGTCCAATCACTATCAATGTCACTGTAGCCACGACAGGCAACATCACCCATATAGCCAACTATGGGGATGTCCTTGTGCTTCAAGACATAGTTCAACAAGCCCTTTCTGCTTTAGACAATGTCGTTGATTTCACTCGCTATGACAGCGATAGGGACGGTAGGGTAGACCTGCTGTTCCTCACCATCGCTTCCGACCCAGATACTCGCCCGCCGAACGGCGATTTCACCCAAGACCCAACTTATGGTGCTTTCACAGTTGTGTGGGGCAAAATGCGACGCATTGTGCCGACAATTCCGCCGTTCGCCACCACTAACGATGGTGTAGTTGTTGACTGCGCTATTTTCGTGCACGAAGTTGATAGTCTTTACGGCTGTGGCACATATGCCCACGAGTTCGGTCACGCTTTTGGGCTCCCTGACCTATACAACCCTTACAACCTCAACCAAGTTGACCCAGGTGCATGGTCGCTGATGGCAACAGGTGATCGCTTTTTCCCAGGTCGCATAACCATCAACCCAATGCGCCCCAGCGGTCACCCAGGTCACTTTGACCCTTGGTGCAAACTTATGCTCGGTTGGGTGACGCCAATTGAAGTTACCCGTGAACATGGGACGGTGATAATTCCTGCTTGGGCTGAGCAACCTGTTGTCTACAGGCTTTGGGCTTTTGGTAGCCCCGTCGCCAACGAATACTTCATGGTCGTTAACAGGCAGTTGAGGGGATTTGACAGCCTTTTGCCGGGCTTTGGCTTGAACATCTTCCACATTGACAAGTCAATCCTCGGCGACTTTGTGCTTTACTATCTCAACGCCGTCCAGATAGACCCATCCCGCAAAGGCGTTGATTTGGTGGACGCAGATGGTCTCAATGACATGGACGATGTGCAAATCCAGTTTCAAGCCTTTGACTGGACGAACTTTGGTTTCGCTGGTTTCCAAAAGGGCAACTGGGGCGACGACGGAGACCCGTTCCCTGGCAGTTCGAACAAGACCAGTTTTGACCTGCTCAGCACACCTCCAAGCCTGAGTTACCTCGGTGTTGATAGTGGTGTTCGGGTCGTTGACATTCGCCCGTTGCCCGATGGGACAGTTCAAGCGACTCTGAGGGTTGCAACTCAACCTCAAGCAGTGATTTTGGGACCTCGTGAGGGGGAAGTGGTCTACACGACCAAGCCAACCTTGCAAGTCCAATTCACTGCACCGTTGGGGGCATATGCCGACATTGACCCATCAAGCATCACTGTTTTGGTCAATGGCGTCACAATGCCCATAACGAACCCTGCAGCAGTCTTTGATGAAGGTCGGCAGACATTGATGTTGCCTCTCATTGACCCGACAGACCCAACCCTCCCGCTGCCAAGCGGAACCCACACCGTAGAAGTTCGCGCTCGCAACCGGGCAGGTGTCGAAATAACACCAGCGACAGTGACATTCACAATCTTGCCGTTCAGGTTAACAGCAGCGAGGACCAAATCGGGTATCTTATTGCCTTTCATGGTTACCTTGCCTTACAACTTCCAGCACGAAACCGTTCCGGCTGACCGGCGCACTCCCGCTTATGTCTTCGGCGCACCTCCATTGATCGCTCGTTGGGGTATAGTTAATGCGGCAGGGCAGCAAGGATACCTTCGTTCTGGCGAATTTGTCTCGGAGTTGGCGCCTGGTCGGGCTTATTGGGTGCTGTTGAGGAGCGATGTAATTTTGGCGATTGATGCGCCCGATGTTGACCGTTCCCAACCGTTCCGAATCCGCAACGAATCTGTTTGGGACCTCAACGACTTTGATGTCGGGTGGCAGCAAATCGGCAACCCATATCCATTCCCCGTTAGCGCTTCGTCTGTCCAAGTCCTGCTCAAGTCAGGGCAAATCCTGTCCTTGAAAGAAGCCGCAAGGCAAGGGATTGTTTTGAACACCGTCTTCCACTACTCGGTCACCTCTGACCCACCTGCCTATGTGGCAATTAGTGTTGACGATTGGACGCTCTCTCCGTTCACAGGTTACTGGATTTACAAGTTCCAGCCTTGTTCCCTCGTTGTTTCCCCGATACCAGCACCCCGCACTTCGCACCCCGCACACAAATCTAAGCCATTGCTTTCTCTTGAAGTTTGGGGCGAGAAAGCGGAACTCCCTTATCGGGTGGCGATTACGGACGGGACGGAGAAAGTCCCTGCACCACCTGCTGCTCCAGGCGCAACTGCGTGGGCAGGATTTGTCAAGTATGGTCAGAGCGAGCCTAACCGCAGCGCCCAACTACCTCTGATGGAAATCCCTGCCTCTCAAAACGGGCGATGGTTATTGCTCGTCGAGTCATCTAAGCCTAACCAGACAGTTACACTCCGTTGGCGCTCATCAAGGCAACTTGCATCTAAAGCGGTTTTGGTTGACCCAATAACTCGTCGCTCGGTCAACCTGAGCGGTGCTGGAGAATTGACTGTGGTCACTGACGAACAAGGCAAGAAGCAACTGCTATTGAACCTCGGAATTCCCACAGATGTCCCGCTGAGGATCGTTGACCTCAAGGTCACAAGGACGCGGGGCAAAGGTTACATCATCTCTGGTCGGTTGACAGCACCTGCGACGGTTCAAGCGGAAATCAGGACATTGACAGGTCGGTTAGTTCGCGTTCTCGTTGATTCAAGCGAGCCGAAGACTCAAATTCAACTCCTTTGGGACGGGCGCAGCGTTGACGGGCAAGTTTTGCTTTCAACGCCATTGTTGCTGCGCCTATCCGCTCGCGATAACTTGGGTCGTGAAACCCAGCGGGTGGTGGTGCTGAGATGATGAAGAGAATGTTGCAAAGTGCGATGTGCGGAGTGCTGAGTTTACTGGCTATCATAGTCTTGATTGGTCAACCCGTTCGTGCTCAGCAAAATGTCTTCACGATAGCCAATGCCTACTTACAAGTTGATGTCAACACCCAAAACGGCAATATGACTATTCTGACTGTCCAAGGCGACCCGACGAACCCGCTTGATGATAACTTAGCAATCACTGACCCAGAAGATACAGCGTTCATTTTGCGGCTCTACAATGTCCCTGGTGTTACTGGAACGACCGGAGGCACTGGCGGGGGGGCAGGTGGAGGAACAGGCGGAGGAGGCGGAACGGGTGGAGGGACAGGTGGCGGAGCAGGCGGAGGAGCAGGTGGCGGGACAGGTGGCACGAGAGGTCCCCGTCAACAAGTTGCAGGAATCGTTGACTTGGACTTGAGGGCAGGAGGCACGGTTGGAACAGTCACTTACGGGCTGAATGTCATTGAGTTGTTTCCCAACATGATACGAACTCGTTGGCTCGTTTACATCCCCGATTTGCTCGGTCAACTGCCACCCATTGAGAGCCCAAGCCTCGTCGTTGAGCGGGAGTGCGTGATAGTCGGGGACATGGTTGAAATCCGCGTCAGGGTCACCAACAAAGAAAACATCTCCCGCGACATCGGGATAGGCATCATCTTGGACACAGGTTTCAACCCGCCCGGAAACGCTAACCAAGACACCCCCGGTCCCTTTATAGTTTCCAACTCGTCCGCCATCATTTACTATGAGCGTGAGTTCACTAAAGCAAGGGGCTTGCCCGACTTCTACCTTAGCCTTCCGCTAACAGCCATAGGGACGCTTAAGGGCACGATAAACGCGGGCGAAGGACCTTTGCCAGACAAAGTTCTGTTTGCTTTGGTGCCGAACATCCAATCGGCAGCCGTTGGATACGGCTTTGATTATCGTCCGAACCCTTACGATGCTCTCGGCATAAGTATTGACAGCGCCGTTGGTCTTTACTGGAACCGTTTGGCATTGCCGGCGAAGGGTTCGGTTGAAGTCGTCACTCACCTCGGTGTTGACATAGGACCTGGCGATTACCGACGCCCGATGAGTTTGCGTGTCTTTCAACCCGAACCCCTTGAAGTTCAGTTGGGTGACGACCCGTTCACTCCAGAAGTTGAGCAAGCCTATGTCACGCCCAACCCCTTCACCATCACGGCTCTCGTCTACAACTCGCTCTTGACACCCTTGACCAATGTCAGCGTGACTTTGGGCTTGCCCGAAGGGTTGAGTTTTCCGCCCGGTGAATCGGCGACAAAGGTTTTGCCCGTTGTGAGTGCGGATGGAGAGCAAAGGGTTTCGTGGCAGGTTCGTGTTAACCCGGGCACAATTGGCGTCAAGGAACTCGTCGTGACTGCTTACTCGCCGCAGGTCGGTTCAAGGCAAGTTAAAGTCCCAGTGGTCATTCCGTTCCTGCCAGTCCTTGAACTCAAGCGCGGCTACAACTTGATTGGCTTCCCCTTTGAGTTTGTCAATCCTGAACCTTCAACGGCTTTGGGTATCCCGCCCGAAGAGTTGAAGATGGCGACTTACGACCCGACCCTGCGCAACTATTTGGTCTATCGCCGCGATTTGCAGTTCAACCGAATTGAGCCTGGACAGGGCTATTGGCTCTGGTTGCCAACGGACCAAACATTGACCTTCCAAGATATACGCTTCATCGCCTCCGATCAATCAGTCGTTGTCCCACTTCGTCGTGGTTGGAACTTGCTTTCAAACCCGTTCCCATGGCAAGTTTTGCTTCGTGGGGTTGAAATTCGCTACGGCTCTGACCCTGTGACTTACACTTTTGAAGAAGCAATTGCTTTCGGTTGGGTTAAGTCCCCAATTTTCCTTTGGCGGAACGATCCAAGAATTCCACCTCATGGTGGCGAGTATGTCGTTCGGGTCGGCTCAGATGTCAGGCTTGACCCCTTCCAAGGTTTTTGGCTCTACAGCGAAATTGATGGCAACATCATCTTCGTCGCTCCCTTCTTCTTTGGCTCATGGCAGATGAGAAGTTTACAACTCAATCCTGAACGCTCAACGCTCAACCCGCAACGCACAAGTTGGTCAGTTCAAGTCATCGCCACAAGCGCCGCAGGCAGGGATAACACAACTTGGCTTGGTGTCAGTGACACTGCAAGCAACGAACTTGACAGGTTAGATTTGCCAAAAGTGCCGCAGCCACCAGGTTCTGTCCAAGTTAGCAGCGTCCTTCGTGTCGGTCGTTCCGAAGTTCCATTGAGCATGGACATAAGACCGCCTCAGGGCAAAATCGTTTGGACGCTTGAGTTGCTCAACCCTGAAGGCGGTGAAGTCAGGTTGCAATTTGAAGGCTTGGCTCAAGTCCCTCGCTCTGTTACGCTCATGATTTACGACCCCGAGACGAACCAACGATGGTCATTGAGAACGACCCCTTCTCTCACCCTTTCAACCCAGCCCAATCAACCCAAACGCCTGCAACTGATAGCGCTTCAAAGCGACCAGTTGCCGTTGAGAGTGCAAAACCTAAAAGTGACGCCAACGAGAGGCAAGGGTGCACAAATTCAATTTGCCGTGACTATGCCGTCTCAAGTCCAAGTCCAAATCCGCACTCTGACAGGGCGAGTTGTCTGGGAAGCCGTCGGTCAGGTTGAAAGTGGGCGCTTGATTTCCATCTTCTGGGATGGGCGCAGCAATCGGAGCGAGCCGTTACCCTCCAGCGTTTACATCGTTACTGTCCGTGCTATAACAGAGGACGGAAGACAAACTCAAGCCCAAATAATTCTGCGGTGGCAGTGAAGGCGATTGAGGGTTGTGCGTTGAGGGTTGCGCGTTATTGGGTTACAAGTTGCTGTTAAGCGTTTAATGCGCCCAAAGGGCGTGGTAAAAAAGCGACGGCAAAAATCAAAAGTCGGCTAAGGAGGGGCACTGCTGATGAGATTGATGCAAGTGCACCGAAAAAGTTGGAAGACTGATGTCGCGATGCTTTTGACTTTGGTCATGCTTTTCAGCCCCATCCTTTCGGGGCTTGATGCAGCATGGCTGGGTGTGGCAACTAAAGCAGCCGCACAGCAACCTTCACCAACTCCTTCCGCTGTCCAACCCATTTTGGTCGTCCCCCTCAAAGCAGCAGAAGGCGTCCCAGCAAACATCGCTGGGAGAACGACCTACGCTTTGGTAAGTGAGTTGACGGCAAGTAAGCGTTATTCGCCAACTCGTCTCTCCGTTGAAGACCCCACAGTTCAGCGCCTGATTAGTGAAAACTTGCTTTCGGAAGACGCTGTGATGGCTGTCATAGAAGAACCGACGCCCGAAGGAATTGCTGAAATTGCCGCAGCAATGAAAGTTCCTTTCGCTGCCTATGGAACCGTTGACAGTTACACCTACGACCCATCCAACGGCGGCTTAGTCAAAGTGCAAGTGACCGTCAGGTTTTTGACCATTGATTTGGAGACCGTTTCCGTTGTTGAGGAGAAGACCGTTGAAATCACCGAGGAAGGCAGCAGTGCCCCTAAGTTGAAGCCAACCCCCGAAGATACTTTGGCTGCTGAAGCGATTTACGACGCCGCAAAGAAAATCGTCGCCAAGTTGATTGGTTTGCCTCCAAAACCACCTGTTGAAATAAGGCGCCCGCCAGCAGTTAACCCCGTCGCTTTCTTACTCGGCGCATTGGTGATTGCTGCAGCCCTTAGTGGTGCTCGTGGCAAGGCAGGTCCTGTTCCTCTCGGTCCCGCTGATGCTCCAAGGAGCGTAAGTGCTGTCCCTCAAGTTGACATAGTCGTTGTATCGTGGCAACCACCGACAAGGGGAACTCCCGTCGGTTACTATGTCTATCGCCAAGCCGTTGACTTGACTAACTTTCAGCCAGTCGGAGGCATTGAACGACTCACCGCCGAGCCCGTCCGCACAACAATTTACGAGGACAAGACAGCCCAAAGGGACAGGGCATACATCTACTCGGTGTCAGCAGTTTACCCGGACGGGCGGGAAAGCGTTCGGATAAGTGCAAATTTGGGTATCATCTCACCAACACAACCTGCCCCTGTAGGAATTGGAGTTCCGTTGCCTCCCGCAAACTTGACAGCACAGGCTCGTGATGCTGCTGTCTTGTTAACTTGGACTGACCTAAACCCTGCAGGATTGGTGGTTGGCTATCGCGTTTACCGAAACGGAGTCCAAATCGCCGACGAGACGACTGTTCGGACAACGACATACATGGACCGAGGTTTGCAAAACAATGTCGTCTACCAGTATGTCGTTCGGGCAGTCAGTTCCTTCGGGCTGTTGAGCGCTCCCAGCGCTACTGTCACTGCTGTCCCTGGTAACTTGCCTCCTCAGGCTCCCTTGAACTTGACTGCAAGGTTTGACCCGACCACGAAGACGGTCACTTTGACATGGCAAGCGCCTCCAGACCCCGATGTGGCGTATTATGAAGTGGCGAGGGTCGTTGTTCCTGAAACCCGCATGACTCGCGGTCTCATTGAGCGGGCGAGGCAACCTGTTCCAACCCCGTCCACATCCCCCACAATCATCCAACGAGTCCTTCAAGCGAACCCTCGCATGCGCCAACAAGCGGGTAGCGAATTTGATGCCAATGTCATCGCAAGTGATGTCAGGACGACGACTTATATTGACAGCGTTGCCAACTTTATGCCAACACCAGAAAATGCGTTGACGAGGTATCAGCATCTGCGTTACGCTGTCCGAGCCGTTGACACAAGCGGTCAAAAGGGTGCTTGGTCAAATGTCGTTGAAGTCACGCCTAACACGCCCCCTCCAGCACTGACAATCCCTCCAAGGCTTATCCCTGCCAACGGTCAAATCATTGTTGACTTGCAACCACTGTTGGAGCAGGCTCAAACAGACCCAGAGTGGCAGATTGACAAGGCTGGAGTTCGCATCTTCAGGGTGACGACAAAAGGTGGAACTTCTGCAACAACTCTGAGACCAATCCACTCTGACGATGTGTTGCCAATTCCAGCCGATGGCAAGTATGTTGACCGAGGTGTCGTCAACGGGACTCGTTACTACTATGCCGTTGAGTTGGTGGACAAACTTGGTGTTCCCGGCAAGCGCTCACCTGAAGCCGTTGCAACACCATTCGCAACGGCGACACTCACCATCACGCCCCAAAGCAATCGGCGCGAACTGTCTGGCAACGGGCAAGACACCGTCCAGTTGACCATAACAGCCCTTGATGCTGCATCCCGACCTGTTGCAGGCTTACCTTTGAAAGTGACCTTGCAAGGCGTTGGGACTTTGACGGTTGCCCCTCAATATGACGACCCATATTCTGCTGACCCAAGCGATGCTATCACTGACGAAAATGGTCAAGTGGTTGTCACTTACCAAACCGCTGTTATCTCAGCGGATACTACTGTCACAATCACTGCCGCTCCGAGTTCTGTCGTGACTGGGGTTACCCCTGCCCAACTCACGCTGACTTTGCGTGCTCCTGTCGTTGCTTCCGTTGAAATTCAGCCTCAACAAACTCAGTTGGTGGCTGATGGACAGAGTTTCACCCGCGTCACTATAACCGTTCGTGACCGATTAGGTAATCCGATGCCAAATCAAACCGTTGTCCTTTCAGTGAGCCCTGCTGAGCCTGAGGAATGGGGGCAATTTGAGGACTTGAACGGTAACCCAATCACGCAAGTTTCCACTGGCACGACGGGCGTAACGGAAGTCATTTACCGCTCAGGGACTCGTGCAGGTTCAGTGACTTTGACCGCAGCCGTTGGAGCAATTTCGGGACAAGCGGTCATAACCCTTATTCCCGGCTCACCTGCGACCATTGATTTGGTCGCCACGCCGACCACAGCCCCAGCAGATGGCTCAACAGAAGTTCGCATCACCGCCACAGTCAAAGACGCTTATGGTAATGCTGTTCCCAATGTCCAAGTCCAGTTCTCATCGACTCCGACATTGACTATCACGCCTACTGTGGCAACCACTAATGACACTGGTCAGGCGACCGTTTCCGTCATTGCGCCTCGTGTCGCTGGTTCTTACTTGCTCAGGGCTCAAGTGGGCACGATAAGTGCCACCCTCACACTTATCTTCGGTGCGAGTGCACCGAGCACTATGACTATGAGTGCATCCCGCACCAACCTCGTTGTTTCCTTACCACCTTTGCCCGAATATGCTGCCTTAGCGGTTTACTCCCGCACTGAAATCACGGCTACAGTCGTTGACGAAAACAACAACCCTGTCAGGGGCGTTGTCGTCCAATTCAGCGCATCTGCAGGAACGATTCAGGCTACAGCCACAACTGACGCTGCTGGCGTTGCCCGCGCTATTTATGTCGCACCGCCTGCCCCGACGGGTCAGGTAACCATCAACGCTCAAGCGGGTGCTGCTTCAGGTAGCATCACCCTTGACATCTTGCCCGGTCCCCCAGCGCAAGTTACGGTGACAGCCACACCTGTAATGGTGCCTGCAGATGGGCGTTCTCAAATTTCCGTCGTCGCTCGCGTTAGGGACGCCAACGGTAACCCTGTTGCCGATGGCACTATGGTCTACTTCTCTGCCAGAAGCGAAACCAACATCAATCAAGTGATTACGGCTGCTGGGACATTTCTCCGCGACAGCGTGCCTACATTGAATGGAGATGCTCAAGTTACCTTTGTGGCGGGGACGCAACCCGGCGTTAGGGCGCGGCTCGTTGCTCAAGCCTTTGGGACGGTCTTTGGGCAAAACTTCGGTCCAATCCCTGCTGAAATTGAATTGCCTAACTTGGTGGATAGGTTCCCACTGATTCAACTCGGCGGTCAAATCGTTGTCTCGCTCTCAGCATCTGAGATGTCCGTTTCCTCCCGCGATGACACCACTGACCCTGCTGACAGGCAACCGTTGCGAATCACTGAACCGCGCGACAACTTCGTGACCTTGACAGTCCAAGTCGTTGACGGTCAAGGCAACCCGGCACCACTGTCGCTTCCTGTCTTCTTGACATCCTCTGACAGCCGGGTCTTATTCGTCCATTCAGGCGGTGCAGATTTAGGCTCTGCAATTTTGACCACTGACAGTAGCGGTCGCGCTGAGGCGCAAGTATACGCATCAAAGACTGCGGGAGTCGTGACCATTACTGCAGAACTCCGTGACGCTCAGAACCGACCGTTTGTTTCCCGCTCAGTCACCGTTCGCCAACGCCCAGGTGCGCCGGCTGTCGTCGTGATGCCAACGCCTCAACCCAGCGTCATCTTCGTTCCTGGCGCTGGCACACCTACAAGCACGACAGTTATCGCCCGCGTATTTGACGCTGCTGGTAACACCGTTGAAGATGGGACTTTAATCTCCTTCTCTGCGGATGCCGGAACGCTTACCCCCAGCAATGTCACGACATCTAACGGAGTTGCATCGGCGACTTTGACCAGCAGCCCAGATACAGGGCGCTTCACCGTTCGCGCTGTAGCCCGTGATACTTCTGCCGAAGGGACAACTACTGTTGCTTTCGCTGTGAATGTCACTGCCATTAATGTTACGGCTCAACCTGACACTATCGTTGGAGACGGTCAAACAACGGCAGTAGTCACTGCAAACTTCACAGGCGATATCCCCGATGGGACAAGGGTGCAATTTGTCACCGACCGAGGTTTCGTCGGGACCGCGGGGCAGCGCAGCCTTCGCGTCCCCGTTGCAGGCAACACCGCCCAAGTCACCTTCTTGAGCGAAGCCGTTGCTGCTGACACGACAGCAACAGTTAGAGTGGAGACAGTAGACCCGCAAGGGGACATTATCACTGGGACAGTTCAAATCACCTTGACCCGACCACCAAAGCCTCCAGTCCTTCAGCCCATAGAGGTTGCGGTAACAACTTTGTCCGTCTCCTCCAGCAACGCAACGGATCCTGACCAAAGGCGAGCCCTCGGTCCTGAGCCTAACAGCACGACCGTGACGGTAACGGTGCTTGAGGAGACACTTAATTTGCCCGTTCCTAATGCAACAGTATTCCTGTCATCCTCTGACACCAACGGTTTGTGGGTAGACGAGCAAGGCAACGCAAGCCTCGGTGGAATTCAGATTGTCACTGGCAGCGATGGGCGAGCCACTGCCACTTTCTATGCTTCCACCGCACCAGGACAAGTGACCTTGAAAGCACAGATGGGTGCTCAAGAACAAACTAAAACCATCACCGTGATGCCTGGCAATCCCGCCAGCATCGTCGTTGCATTCAGTGGAACAAACATTGCCCCTGACGGAGTGCCTTACATCTTCGTTCCCGGGGCAGGAACACCGACAGAAGCAACGGTCAGTGTAACTGTTAGGGATGCAGTGGGCAACAATGTCCGCGACAACACTTTGGTCACCTTCACGGTTGTGGAAGGCGAAGGGACATTCTCGCCGACTAATACTGTTGCGACAGTTAATGGGCGCGCTTCAGTTACCTTGTCCAGTTCTCAAGCGACGGGTGAGTTCACTGTCAAGGCGAGTTCAGACTCCGCTGAAGGAATTGGACGCATCCGATACGCTGCTAATGTCCCTGACATAACTGCAATTACCGCAAATCCAACACAAATCCCTGACGACGGGGTGACCAAGAGCGATATCACTATCCAATTGCCTGCTCCTGATGGAACCAAATTTAGGGTCGCTGCAGACAAGGGAACCCTTACCTTCGGTAGCCAGTCTGGAAGTGCCGTAGTCGCCATAGTAACTAGCGGTCAGGCAACAGTGGAGTTCAGGGGTCCAGGTAACCTTCCCACCCGCCAAGACGCTACGATAACCGCAGAGATCGTGGCACTTGATGGGACGAAGAAGACCGCGTCAACAACTGTGACTCTGTTGCCTCGGTTTGAGATCGTGGAGATTGTTGACAGCAGGACAAACCCGTTGCCAGATTCCTTCAACCTTGTCGTTTCCAGCAACAACAGCCTTGACCCAGCAGCACGATTGCCACTGGACGGAGTGCCCGGGAACAACAAGAAGCGGATTCAAATCATTGTCCGCGGTCCGATGCCTCCTAACCCGACAGTAACCTTCTTGGCTTCTGAGGGTAATGTCCTGTTTGATGTCATCGAGGGAAGCAATGCAGGCACAAAGCGATTGGCAACAGTAAGCGGGAACTTGCAACAATTTGGCTCAGGCGTGAATCAGGAGAACCGATACACAGTTGACATGTATGCCTCCACATTGGCTGGTAACTTTACTTTGCAAATTGAAGTGCCAGGGGTGAGTGTCAGCAGAACGGTTAGATTTACTCAACTTCCGGGTCCCCCCGGTTCAATTGTCGTCACTGCAGCTAATTCCCTCATCCCAGTGATCTCTGGCACAACACAAATTATCGCTGATGTCCGCGATGCTGTGGGTAACCGTGTTTCTGGTTACACTGTTTTCTTCAGCGCCGATGACGGAACTTTTGACCAAATTGCAAAAACTGTAGTGGATGGGATTGCAACTTCAACTTTGACCGCCAGCAACTTCACTCGCCGAGTGCGAGTATTCGCTAAAGCCATCAACCCTGCAACGCAACAGGAGGTCATTGGGTTCACTTTGGTCAGTTTCGTTGTCGGAAACCTTGAGAGCATAGACCTTGTGCCCGATAAAGGCAACATCCCGCCTGATGATTATGCGACGGTCACTGTCTTCTTCAACCCGGCATCCCAGATGCCCGATAATGTCCGCTTCCATGCCGATTTGGTCGGGGCATACGGCATCGTTGAGTCTGTCAGTGCAACTGTTGCTGGAAGGGCGACTATAAGGGTTCGCAATAACAACCCAACCGGAACCAACCAAGTAGCTCAACTCACGGTCAGGGTCATTAGGCAAGACGGAGTGGAATTGACCAAGTCAACGAACCTCACGCTTCTGGCATCACCGGTTGTCCAGAAAGTTGAGGTTGTGCCTGATAGGAACGAAATCGTGGTAAGCAACCGAGACGATGACGAACAATTCCCGCCTCTCCGACAACCCTTGCAAGGCAGTCCGCTCCAAAACTGGGCACTGCTTGAGATTTATGTCCGACAGTTGGACACCACTAATGCCGAAACTGTAACCTTCACACTGACATCAACCGATGTTAACGGTCTGTTCACGCTTCCATCAGGCGTCACAGACCAAGCCACTGGCAAACAAGCGAGGAAGGGCACGGTCACATTCAGCGTCACTGACGATGGCGCAGGAGATTCTCAAGCCGGTCTTGGAACGATGCGTATCTTGGTGAGATACTACTCATCTCGCAAGGCGCAACCCGTCACGATTTACCTGACCGCAAAGAAGGGTGCAGAAGACTACGGCTCATCCGCAGTCGGCATCTTCCAACGCCCAGGTCCAGTTGCCCAATCCTTCTTCACCGTTAACCCGCCACGCATCGCAGTTAACACCCTTGCGGGAAGCGAACCTATTGAGGCTCAACTTATCGCTACCCTCTACGACGCCAATGACAATCCTGTCCCTGACGAGCGAGTCTCCTTTGCCATTGAACCTGTGAGGGTTGTGCCATATAGTGACATCGTGGCTGGCGACGCCAACAATGTCGTCTTAACCAGATACGACCTTCTCTCTCTAAGCCGAATCTTCCGAGCACAAGCAGGGCGAGTGTTCACTCAAGACATTGGTGTCGGAGATGGTGGACGCAGGTCGTTCAGCGGAGTGCTCATGAATGTCCCTGTCCAGCCCGGAACAGTAACTGTCACAGCGGAGGTTTTGGCTAACGCTCAAGAAGTCATCGGGACTGGCAACGATGTCCAGCGAGACTTCACTGCAACTTTGAGGAACATTCCTATAGAGCCGGGGAGCGTTAGGGTTACTGTCGCTGAGTCCACAGTCCCATCTCAAGTGATTGGGACAGGCGATGCGTCTCAAACATCCTTCTCTGGAACATTGGCTCAAACTCCAGTGACACCTGGAAGCGTCGTTGTCAGCACCGTCGTCAGGGTTGCAAGGTCACAAAGCCTTGGAACTGGTGACGGCTCCCGCGCCACTTTCTCTGGCAACTTGGTTGCCCCAGTTATCATCAATACAGTTGTCATCTCAACAACCATAATTCCGAGGGTCGGTGCAATTGTTAACACAACTGCTGACCCATACTCTGATGTCTTGCCTCTCGTTCCTGTTGTGCCCGGTTCGGTTATCATTGCAGACGATAACGAAGTGCTAACCGACAATGGAGCCGGCAATATTATTGACGGTCAAGGAAATGACCAAGGAGACATCAACTACAACACCGGCTTCTTCACTGTAGACTTTGACAGTGCTCCAGCAGGGCAAGTCATCATCATTTGGCGCTACCGCCTTGGTGTTCAAGTCCGCGACCTTGACGGTGACGGACAATTTGAACCTGACGAGTCTTCACCCCAGAATGCAGCGACTGGGACAATCAATTACGCTTCTGGAGCCATTTCAATCACCTTCACGAATCCGGATGACCCTGACGAGCAAGCGCCTGTTGCTTCTGGCGAACTTGTTCGCGTTGACTACACATCTCGCACCCCGACACAATTGGTTGACGACGGTAACGGCAATTTGGTCGGTCCATACGGCAGCGGAACCGTAAACTACACTTCCGGAGCCATTTCGGTGCAATTTGCTACCACTACTCCGCCTCAAAACTTCCCACCCGATCTTAACGAACCTGTTCAAGTCCGCTATCGCGTCCGCCGACAAGTTGTCCTAACAGATGACGGCAATGGCATCATTTCATCGCCAGGTGGTGAAGGGCGTGGGACAATCAATTACAGCACAGGAGCAATTTCCATCAGTTTCGTCAACCCGCCGTCCAGCGGGCAAGATGTGGTGGTGTCATACCGCTACCGCACGAACGCTGTCCTCAACGACACTGGTTTCGGCACATTCACCGGGGACGGCACAGGAACCATCAATTACACCACTGGTGCAATTACTGTCAACTTTGACAATCCACCAGCACTTAATGCTCCCGTCAGGGTTTCCTTCCAGACAACGACGGTTCAAAATGACTGGGCTGCAGGCGGTGTCCCAAGACCAGGTGCTTACTTGCAATGGATTGGATTTGCTCCATCACCTGTCTTTACTGCCACTCTACTTTTGTCCCCTCCAGACCAGTCCCCTCTCGTTTCCGATGGCTCAATTTACCCGCAATCTGAGGCAGTGACAGACATTAACGGTGTCGCAATCACTTATCTGCGAAGCGTCAACATTTCGCAGCCCGTCGTGCTCAAGATGGTGCCTCAATCCAATGTCGCTCTCCAAAAGGTCTTCCCGACCTTCTACTATGTGCCTGTCCAAACCATTCAAGTTTCCATCCTGCAAGGTCAACTGGTCAACGGGGCTGGGCAAACATTTACCGTTGAGTTCCGATTTGAGCCAGCATCGGCGTTGCCACCTGGCACCCGTGTCTGGGTGCGGGTCCATGGCACTGCTTATGATGGTGATGAAGACGGAGATGGTCGCGTTAACGAAGATCCACCGGGTGCTCTCAACATTGACGACGACTATGATGGTCGCCTTGATGAAGATCCCAATGAACCGCAAAACGCTGTTGATAACGACGGAGATGGAGCGCAGGGTGAGGACCCACCCGGTTCAATGGACAACGATGATGACGGTGACGGCGTTGCAGATGAAGACTGGAATCCCGGTTTAGTGGACTATTGGTTCACGGTGACGATAACCGAACCCGGTCGCTTCACCCTCAGTTACACCAGTTCAACGACCGGTCCTGACTGGGTCAAAGGTTGGAAGGTCATCCAAGTCTTCGTCTGGAACCGAGATGGTATCCGAATGATGGCTCAGACCTCTGCGATTAGGTTCGTGCACTGACGCATCACTTTAGATTAGCGGAAAGAAAAAGGCGGAAGGGTTCAACGCCCTTCCGCTTTTTTTTGAAGTTGCTGACTCCTTTCTCATCCGTTGCGTTGTGACCGAGTTATCAACGGCAGCAGTTCGTTCATGCTGCCGCTTCTGAGTCCCATTAGGTCAAGGGTGACGAAAAGGAAGCCGATTTCCCTGAAACGCTTGATTAAAGCCGACCGAAATTCTGGGTCAAGGAAGCGGTGGAAGTCCTCTGGTGGAACTTCAATTCGGGCGATGGTTTCGTGGTGGCGGACACGGAAGGCTCTGAAACCGTGCTGACGCAAGAAATCTTCTGCCTCCTCAACTTGCCTCAACTTTTCGGGAGTGATTGTCGTCCCGTAAGGGAAGCGTGATGAGAGACAGGCGAAGGAAGGCTTGTTCCAAGTCGGAAGCCCAAGCCAACGGGAAAGTTGACGGATTTCTTCTTTCGTGAAGCCCAACTCAGCCAACGGCGCTAACGCACCTTGCTCTTTCGCTGCTTGCATGCCTGGACGAAAATCACTTAGGTCATCGGCAATCGCACCATAGACGATGTGGCGAACGCCAAGTTCATGAGCCAACGGCTTCAACTTGCTGAAAAGTTCGGTCTTGCAAAAATAGCAGCGGTTCGTCGGGTTGGCAGCATAGTTGGGGTTGTAAACTTCATCGGTGTCAACGAAAATGTGTCTAATGCCAATCATCTTGGCAAGCCTGATTGCCTCTTCCATCTCCGCTTTCGGGTAAGAGGGTGAGCGAGCAGTGACCGCAATTGCCTTATCGCCCAGCGCCATGTGAGCCGCTTTCGCCAAAAAGGTTGAGTCAACGCCGCCAGAGAAAGCGACCAAGACGCTCTCTAACGATCGCAAATAGTCAAGCAGCCTGTCAAACTTCTCTGCTAACTCCGAAGTTATCTGAACCTGCTCAACCTGCATGGCTGCGTTCCTCCTTTCGCCATCTTCGTCTGCATAAGGATAAGCCATCTGAAAGCAGTTTGCAAGGTCGGAAAGGCAGCGATTGGCGAGTAGCGAGTGGCGAATAGCGAATGGCAACGGCTCTGACCACCCACCCGAGGTGGGTGGCTACGAAATCAAAGCAGGCTGAAGCCTGCCAATTGGGTTGAGGGTTCAGAGTTGAGAGTTGGGTTTCTTCCCCAAACGCTCAACCCGCAACTCACAACCTTTTAGTCCTAAAACGCTGAATAAATTTGGCGCTCAAAAAATTCATCATAAACTCTCATGTCCCGTGCCCCTTGTCCCTTCATCAACAACCAAATGCCAAAATTTCTAAGTGTGCGTTTGCTCTGGGTGAAGGGCTGAAAGGCTTTCTCATCTTGTGCGTCAGGTGAGGGTCATGTTGGGATTGAGAGTTTTGAGCGCGTTGGTCGGCATCCCAATTGCTCTGCTTTTGATTTTCGTTGGGGGGTTGCCTTTCGCCATCGCCGTTGCAGCGCTGGCGTTAATTGGGTTGTGGGAATTAAGCCAAAAGTTTGAAGGTCGTGGAATTCGCATTGTCAAAGAGGTTGCCTTCCCGTGCGTTGGAGCAGCAGTTTTGGGAACTCATTGGGCTCGCCACGAGTATTGGCTACATTTGCTCGTGACAATCTGGTGGTTGGGAATTTTCGGGAGCATGTCTTTTTACATCGTCAAGCCAACCGACTCAGGTTCGGAATCCCACGGTGAACGGGCAAGCAGTGTTGCTTCAACTGTGTTTGCAATTGCGTATTTGAGCCTGTTCGCTTTACCCGTCCTTCTGCGCGATTTTGAGGTGAGCGTTTCCGAGCAACTTTATTCCGTCGGTCGCGACCTCATCCTCTTGACGATTGTTAGTGTTTGGGTTACGGACAGTGTGGCTTTTTTTCTCGGTCGAGCCTTTGGGAAAGAGCCATTAGCACCTCAAGTTAGTCCGGGAAAAACTCTTGAAGGTTCGGTTGCAGGAACTTTAGGTGGGTTCATAACTGCGTGGCTCTTCGCTTGGGCTTTAATTTCGTTCGGCTCAGAGGTCACATCTCAGGTTTGGCTTAACTTAGCCCGACCCGTTCCTTTCACTTTGCTGGCTTTGACTTTGGGGACTTTGGGACAAATTGGCGATTTAGGCAAAAGCGTGCTAAAGCGAAGTTTGGGCGTAAAAGATTTCGGCTCAATAATCCCTGGACACGGTGGAGTGCTTGACAGGTTTGACAGCCTTTTAGCGACGGCACCTATCGTTTACCTTTACGCTCGCTGGCTTCTGGGTTAGACCTTTGCAGCAGGGAATTCCCCGAACTGGCAAAATGGTAATGCCCTGATGCTCGGTCTTGGAACACACGCTAACCTTTTCCCGGAGGTGTTGGCAGGCATGCGATACAAGGTTTTGATTGCCGACCCGTTGGAGGAAGTTGGGATTAACATGCTCAAGGAAATTGCTGAGGTCGATGTCAAAACGAAGTTGAGCGAAGACGAACTTTGCCAAATAGTCGGCGATTACGACGCTTTGATCGTTCGCAGCGGGACGAAGGTTACTCGTAAGGTCATTGAGCACGGCGTGAAACTCAAGGTCGTGGGGAGGGCAGGAGTCGGGGTTGACAACATTGATGTTGATGCGGCGACGGAGAGGGGTATTTTCGTCGTCAACGCTCCGTCGGCAATTACGACCGCAACAGCCGAACATACTTTTGCGCTTCTCCTCGCTTTGGTCCGGAAAATCCCGCAAGCCTTCGCATCCTTGCGCAACGGGAAATGGGAGCGGACGAAATTTATCGGTGCCCAACTTCAGGGCAAAACCATCGGCATCATCGGGTTGGGGCGGATTGGAACGCAGGTTGCCAAATACGCAAAAGCCTTCGGGATGAGGGTTATCGGGTGCGACCCCTTCATCTCTCAGGAACGAGCCAGACAGTTGGGCATTGAACTTCGCGACTTAGATGACCTTCTCCGAGAATCTGACATCGTCACCTTGCATGTCCCGTTGACAAAAGAGACGCGAAAGATGATTGACGCCCGAGCAATATCGCTGATGAAAGACGGGGCTATTCTGGTCAACGCAGCGAGGGGCGGAGTGGTTGACGAGGAAGCCCTTTATGAAGCCCTTGTTTCTGGGAAGTTAGCAGGTGCCGCTTTGGATGTGTTTGAGCAGGAACCGCCAAAAGAAGGGAGCACGAGTTTCAAGTTGATTCAACTTGACAATGTTGTTGCAACACCACACTTGGGGGCTTCAGCGAAGGAAGCACAGGAAGAGGCTGCAATTGAAGTGGCAAGGCAAGTTATGGCTGTCTTGAGAGGCGATTTCCCGACAACAGCCGTGAACATCCCAGCAATATCCCCAGACTTGCTCCAACTCTTGCGCCCTTTCATGGACCTTTCAGACCGAATGGGGCGCTTCCTCAGTCAGTTGGTCCGCGGGCGCGTTGAGGAGGTTAGGCTCTACTACGCTGGTATGTTGTCAGAGGTTGAAACCGAACCGATAACGAGGGCGTTCCTGAAAGGTCTGATGGAAATGCGTTTGCCAGAAACTGTCAACCTCGTCAATGCGCCCGCTTTGGCTCGCTCTCGCGGAATTAGGGTGACGGATGAACGGAGCACCCAGCCTACCGATTACGCTTCCCTCATAACCGCTTCTGTCCGAACCCACCAAGAGGAACGCTCAGTTTCTGGCACAATCTTTCACGGCGTCGGTCCACGCATCATCCAAATCAATGGCTACCGAGTTGATGTCTTGCCTGAAGGTTACGCCATCGTGGTTGAGCAAATTGACCGACCGGGAATTATCGGGCGAGTGGGAACTTTGCTCGGTCAGCATGGCATCAACATCGCTTTCATGCAAGTCGGTCGCAAGGAAATTGGCGGGCGAGCAGTTATGGTCATCATGGTTGATACTCCTGCCCCGCCCGAACTTTTGGAGCAGATAAGGCAATCACACGAAGCCATCCTTGATGTCCACCAAGTTGATTTTGGACCGCCCTTACCACTGAAGACGGAGCAAACTTGACAGTTAATTCTGCGCCTGAGCGTCACTGAGCCTTTGCCCTGACCATTCGGAGACCAAAGATGCCTCCAGCAATGCATTTAGGGTGAGCCTGGAAACGGACGGTCACTTTCTCCTTGCCCTTCGTCAACTCAATTGGGATGGGGTAAGTCACATCAAAAAATTGCCCCGGCTTATTGCGCTGCAGCCTTTGAGTGGCGATGACTTTGCCGTCAACGAGTATGTCAAAAACCCTTGCCCCAGCATCGCTTCCCCAGTAGGTGACCACAAGTTCCATCGGTTGGTTGGGGTCAACTCTCAAGTCGTAGGAGAACCAACCCCCATCTGTTGCGTGACGCCAACGACGGGTGCCGAAACTGCCGCTGGTTGTTCGCTCCCCTTGCAAGTTATGCTTCCGCTCCGATTGCTCATCCCCGATGACGACGAAGTCAACGGTCCTTTGCTCTAAATCCATCAACCTTTCCTGCTCCGCCTTCCATTCTGCTTCCCTTTGCTTCCACTGCTCTTCTGTCAGGAAGTCCCAATAGACGGTGTAGCGGCGATGATGCATAGCGTAGAAGGGAATGAGAATGACATCTTGAGGGCGTCCTACCCCTTTGGTTTGGAAGGTCAGGGGTTTTTTGCTAACGACATCAATCCACTCAGAAGGTTTCCGCCCGTGAGTGACAAGGGCAGGAATTAGGATGGGTTCAGGTTGGTCAATTGGTCCTAAGTCGCCTGCAAGGACGATCGGACCGTAAAGGATTGCAGCCCTTGCCGGGTTATCTGGGAGAGGCTCCAACCAAAATCCCATGGGCAGCCGAATCTCAAGGGTGTCTCCCGTTTGCCAAGTGCGGCGGATTGAGAGGTATGAACCTGGGCGAGCACTTACGGGCAAAGTCGTCCCGTTCAGTTTCGCTTCAGGCAATCCAGCAAGCCAACTTGGGCAACGAATGGAAATTGTCAACTCGGTCGGCTTGTCGCAACTCAAGGTGAGCCTAACTAACTCGCTCTCCGGGAAATCGGTCTCAAGCCTAACTCGGACGCCTTTCTCGCTCCAGTTGAGTTCTGATGGAATGAACAAGTTGACGAGCAATTCGTCGTCGGTGTGGAAGTAAATGAACTCGCCATATCTGGCGTGGTTCTCCATGCCCGTCCCGACACAGCACCAGAAGGAGTCGAAAGGCGTTGAGTAGGTCTTGAAGTGACCTGGACGCATCGGGACATAATAGCACATCATCCCGTCGTCAGGGTTTTGCGAAGCAAGTATGTGGTTGTAAAGGGCTCGCTCGTAGTAATCAGCTTTTTCAACGCTCGGCGACCAACTGAACAGGTGCTTCGTGAGTTTGAGTAGGTTGTAAGTCTTGCAAACTTCCGCCGTGTTCGTGCCGAGACGATCATTAAGTCTGTCTGGCTCGCCAAAATGTTCGCCATCCGTGAAGCCACCAATCACATAGCAATGATGCTTGACCACTCGTTCCCAGAAAAACTCAGAGATGACGCGGTAAGGAACTCGTTCCCCTGTCAACTCGTAAAGTCGCGCCATCCCGATAACCTTAGGAACTTGAGTGTTGCCGTGAAGACCCGGCAAACAATCAACGCCACGAGAAAGCGGATCCATAACTGCCTTGTGGTAGAATCGCTTCGCCAAGCGAAGGTATCGCTCGTCCCCCGTCCGAGCGTAGAGTTCCGCCAGAACTTCAACCATGCCGCCGTGTTCGCACGCTAACATTTGCTGGAATTGCTCGTCGGTTAAGTTCGCAGTAGTTCGCTCAGCCCAATCAGCGAGTCGCATGGCAATTTTCAAAGCCTTTTCGTTGCCACAAAATCGGTGGGCATCTAACAAGCCAGCGAACAACTTGTGCAGCGTATACCAAGGAACCCAAACACCGTTCAGGTCAAAGGGCTTTGCTCGGATTATGCCTTGTGCGATTTCGCTGAAAACCCTGCGCCCTTCAGGGATGGCAGCGACATAGCCGTCGCCGTGAGCCTGTTGACACAACTCAAGTTCGTCAACGATGTAGTTCACCCGTTCCCGAAACCGTTCATCGCCCGTTGAAGCGAACATCATGGAGCAAGCAGAGAGGTAATGACCGAGAGTGTGACCGGCAACCCCCATGCCTTCCCAGCCACCATAAGGAGGAGCCTTCGGTTGCAAACCTGCCTCTGAGCGGAACCGAGAAAGAAGTCTGTCGGGCTCAAGTTGAAGCAGGTAGGCAGCATCCCGTTCCATCGCCCGTTTAAAAGGGCTGTCAAGCAGGCGAACGCTTGACAAGTCAAACGGTTTAGCCATCAAATTGACCGCCATTGCCACAACCCACAACTTGTCCACAAGCCATCACCTCGCCATGCATTTCGCCAGAAAGGATAACACTCCTGCCATCGGCAGTAAATCGGGAGGGCGAGGCTCCTGCCGAGCCAAAGACGACAGCGAATGGCAAGTAGCGAATAGCGAATGGTTTTTCTGGAGGGCAGTGCTCCCGCACTGCCAAAAAATTTGGGCACATCAAAAGATGTGCCCTCCAGTCTTGTTAGCCCGCTTCAGCAGACTTCGCCTTTTTAGTCACCTTGCAAAGGCTTAGAATTTCCTGAACCTTTCTTTCGCTGCGTTGCAAATAGGGCATCGGTCAGGCGGTTCGCCTTCAACCGTGTAGCCGCAAACTTCACAAATGTAAATGTCGCCAATCTCTGCATCCTTGCCCGCTTCAACCGCTTCCTTAGCCTTTCGGAACATTTCGGCGTGAATCTTCTCCGCTTCCAGAGCCCATGTGGCGCTTCGTTCTGCCAACTTTTCTTCCTGCAACTTCGCTACCTCAACATAGGCAGGATACATCTCGTCAACCTCAAAGGTCTCACCTTCAATGGCTTTTGCCAAGTTTTCGCTGGTCTTACCGATGCCACCGAGGGCTCGCAGGTGATTAGTGGCGTGGACGAGTTCTGCGAAGGCTATAGCGGTGAACAAACGGGCAACATTCTCAAAGCCGTGCCGCTTCGCTTCTTCGGCAAAAATGAGGTAGCGAGTGTGAGCCTGACTTTCACCAGCAAACGCTGCCTTCATGTTCTCTTCCGTCATCTTGCGCATTTTTCACCACCTCGCTTCGGAAGGATTTTTCGTGCAGCATTTTAGGGACGAAGAGAACTGAATTGCTGTCAGTTCAAAACCCGATAGGGTTTTCGTGAATCCTGCGATAGACGAGAACCGAACTTTTGGCTTGTCCTGTGCATCAAAGGGACGGGGACGGAAGGAAAAGTCAGAAGGCAGGAGAGAAGGGATGCGAGCAGAAGCCATCGCAGTTTCAAGCAACGCAATCTTGTTTCGTGAGGCAAGTGAAAGCGAATTGCTCGCTCGTTACCGAACCGGAGATTTGGAAGCGTTTGCTCAACTGGTGCAGCGCTACCGCGACCGAATTTTCAACTTGGCTTGGCAGTTGCTCGGTAACCGAGACGACGCCGAGGATGTTGCTCAGGAGACTTTCCTGCAGGCTTTTGAACACTTGAGCGAATTTCGTGGCGATGCCCAAATGCTTACTTGGCTTTACCGCATCGCAGTTAACATTTGCAGGATGATGATGAGGCAGCGAAAGTTCGTTGAACTACTGCCCGAAGATTTTGAACCCGCTGAAGAAATTGACTGGGGTGCAGTTGAAGAAAGGTGGCTATTGAAGCGAAAAATTGACGCCGTGTTGGCGAAGTTATCAGAGCCACTTCGGTTGGTGCTTATCTTGCGTGAAATACACGAACTGAGTTACGACGAAATCGCTTCGGTGCTTGGTATCCCTGTCGGAACTGTTCGTTCCCGTCTTTTTGAGGCTCGGAGAAAATTCGCTCAAATCTGGCGCGAAATGTTCGGCGACGAAATCCGATGAGGTGAACGAAGATGAAATGCGAGAAGGCTCAGCAATTGATTAGCCTTTGGCTTGACGGAATGCTTGGGAACGAAGACGAACAGGCTTTATTGGCTCACATAGAAAACTGCCGACATTGCCGACGAGTTTGGAGGGATTGGGAACAGATAAGGTTTGCCCTTCGTTCGTATCCTTCAGCGACGCTTTCGCCCGAATTTGACAGGAAACTTTTGTCAAGGTTAAAGGCGAAGAAAGTGCCAGTGCCACCTTTGGCTTCCCACTGGCTTTCTCACCCAGCCTTTCGGCTCGCATCTTCTGCGATGTGTGGCTTGTTCGTCATGGCACTGACATTGTTGATGCTCATGTTGCCTGCCGAAAAATCAACATCACAACCCGAACGGTTTTCCCGTTGGCAATGGCATGGGCTTGGTCGCGAAGTCGTTCAGTTGCTTGAAGAAATTGAAGGGAGGGAACGAAGATGGCAAGGCGCACCATCTTCTTCGTCATCGCATTTGCCATCCCGCTCATTTCGCTGCTGAGCCATCCTGAACTCAGGCGAGTTTTCCTTTGGGACGCTCTCATCTTGACCTTCAAGCCACCAGAGCAAGCGATGGATTTGCTGCCCAAACCTGCTGACCCAATTGTTCGGGCTATTGGAAAGGCTGAAATGTTGCAGGGAAAGGAACGATGGCTTGAATACGAGCGCCTGTATCGGGAAACAAGTGAAGTTTGGATTGGGGTTTTCGGTCTGCGCTACGCGATGGATTCCGTCAAAGCAACATTGCCTTCGGAGGGGCAAGCAGTTCGTCCCCAAAAGCCTTCTCACGAGGATGTCCAGAAGATTTTGAAACTGGCGACCGAATTGAGCGAAAGGGACAAAGACAACGCTTTCCCATTGCTCGTCAAGGCTTACGCACTTTTCGCTTTGGGACGGGACGATGATGCGTTGAAGACCTTTCACGAAGCCGTCTTGAGACCTGCCTACCGAACTTATGAGGACAAGTGGCTGCAATTGAAAGCGTCAAGGAATTTGACGGCAGAGGAACGAATTTCTCAAGCACTTGCAATTCTGTTCCCACATCTCAGCAATTTGCGTGAGTTGGCTCGCAGGGTCATGAAATATTCGGTTGAAGCAGAAGAGAAGGGAGATTTTGAGCGAGCGTTGAGGCTCGCCGAAGATGTGCTGAGGTTAGGCGCCAAGTTGCGCGAACAAGGTTTTTGGGTCATTGACTCTTTGGTTGGCATAGACATCCAACACATTGCTTTCGCTGGTGAAAAAAGGCAATTAACGCCTGCAGAAAAGAAAAGGCTTAGTGCCCGCCCTAATCTTGGTGCTGAACGGATAAAAGTTTTGGCTCATCGGTTCGCTGAATTTGCTCGCCAAGCCAAACGAGAGGACTTGGCTGAGTGGGCTTTGAGGGAGGCTGAAGAAAGTGTTCGGGTTCGCAATCTCGTAAGCCGATATCTTTTTGGCGAAGTGGTTATCCCGCCATTTAAAGAACGAGACGGTCGCCGTTTAGCCAACACCCGCTTGACAGGCTTCGCCTTGCTGCTCAGTGCGCTGATGCTGGCGATCATCGTTTTGCTCTCATCAGCCTTCCTGTGGAAGACGACAATCCCCGTTGACCTTTACTCGCCCATCACAGCGACGCTCATCGTTGCAGGTCTGCCAGTTGCAGCGATACTTTGGGGATTGATGAGTGCGGTGAAAGTTGAGTTTTGGGAAGCAACGAAAGCCCAGACATATTTCGGCACAATCTACTTGCCTTTTGCGACCATGCTTTTGCTTTTCGCCGTTTGCTTTCTTCCAGCCCTTTGGCAACTTAAAGGCGAAGTTGACTGGCGAACAATTGCTGTGCTAATTGGCATCCCTGCGTTCGCAGGGGCTTTGATGATCGTCGCTGTCAACACGCCTGTCTCAATAGTTTCGTCAGCAATCCTTTCGGTTCTCCTTATGCTCTCGCTTATCGGTATCGCTGTCGTGATTTTGTGGCTTAAGGAAAAACTGGACGCTCCAAGTTCGCTTGTGAGGGTTGCAAGCAGTGTGGCGCTTGCCGTTACGGTGTTCATCATGTTCGGCGTTGTGTTTTTGTTGCTCTCCGTCCTCGAATCGTTCCGATGGCAATGGAACAGTGTTGAAGCGATGCCACTTTTTCTCATCGCTGCCCTTACTGTCTCCGCTTTCGTCTTCTTCATTGCTTGGGGGATTTGGGCTCGGCTCGGTCATCCGGAGCGAAGGCAAGTATGCCAAAGTGCGTTGGCAAGGTTGAAAGGTGCAGCGGTGCTGCTTTTGCTCATCTGCTGGTGGGGTTACGCCATCGTTGGGTTTGGTAGTTTGCCTTTAAGGACGAAGTTGCATGTCGCAATAGACAATTTGATTGCTCACGGTGAGATGGCGTTTGTTCGGGAAAGGGCAAAGGCTTCGCTCCAACCCAAGTGACCTGCAGCAAAATTTCCTATCGGTGAAGTTTGGATGGAGACGAAGGTTTGGCGCATTGACCCAAAATCCCCAGACCCCAAAGCGATAACTGAGGCTGCTGAGATTATCCGAAAGGGTGGTTTGGTTGCTTTCCCGACGGAGACGGTTTACGGTTTGGGAGCAAACGCTTTGGACGAAACAGCGGTCCGCAAAATTTTCGCCGCAAAGGAGAGACCTGCTTGGGATCCGATCATCGTGCATATTTGTGACTTGACAATGCTGGATTGCCTTGTTGAAGATGTGCCTGAAAAGTTCACTGAACTCGCCAGTCGGTTCATGCCTGGTCCGTTAACTGTTGTGATGCGAAAGAAAGCGATTGTCCCAGATGCCGTAACTGCGGGATTGCCAACGGTTGCAGTGAGGGTGCCCAATCACCCTGTAGCGTTGGCTCTGATTAAAGCAGCAGGTGTTCCCATCGCTGCCCCAAGTGCAAACCGATTTGGGCGACCGAGCCCAACGACTGCTGAACATGTCCTTCACGATTTGGCAGGCAGGATTGACGGGATTTTGGATGCAGGTCCGACCCAAGTTGGAGTGGAATCAACGGTCGTTGACTTGACAAAAACTCCACCAGTGATTTTGCGACCAGGTGGAGTAAGCAAAGAAAGGCTTGAGGAAGTTTTGGGAGAAGTGGTTGTCGCTTCAAAGCCTCCATCAGACATTGAAGTGGGTTTGCCATCACCTGGAATGATGCCCCGCCATTACGCCCCTTCAGTGCCTGTAATTTTGGCTGACGGAAACGCTTCGGAACTTGAGAAGGTCATTGGACAGTTGAAAAGTCAAGGCTACGAACCAAGTCAAATTGGCGTCTTGATGCCTGAGGATTGGCTAACGGGCGAAGAAGGACTTGTCATTTTCCGTTGGGGCAAGTGGGGCGAATGGGATAAAATGGCTCAAAAGTTGTTTGAAGGGCTCCGTTGGCTTGAAAGGCAAGGAGTCTCCGCCATCGTCGCTCCATTGCCGCCGCCTATCGGACTTGGCTTGGCAATTCGCGACCGGTTGACGAAAGCAGCCTCCGCGAACTCCGCTACCAATTGTCAGGGTAACCCCTGATAGCACTGTCAATGCAAATACCGCAATTTTTTCTGAGGGTGATTGAAATGGAACGCTCTGTCTGGAAAAGGGTGCCTGTCAGGGAAGTTCCGCCAGAAGAGCGACGCCTTGATTTTCGGGAGGTCAATTTAGGCTACACCCCTGAAGACGCTATCGTTGAAGCAGCAAGGTGCATTTTCTGCCGCAGACCGTTTTGCGTGGAGGCTTGCCCATTTCACCAAGATGTGCCTGGTTACTTGGCACGCATCAAAGAAGGCGACTTCGTTGGAGCCATGCAGGTCATTCTCCGGGACAACCCACTCCCCGCAGTTTGCGGTCGCGTTTGCCCTCACCCCTGCGAAAGCGTTTGCCCGCGAGGCAAGAAAGGTGACCCCATTGCGATTGCTTGGCTAAAGCGCGCTGCTGCCGATTATGCTCCAGATGTCAAATTCCCCGAACCTGCTCCACCCACAGGTTTCCGCGTCGCTATAGTCGGTGCAGGTCCTGCTGGCTTAACGGCCGCGTGGCAGTTGAGGCTGAAGGGACACTCGGTTACTGTTTACGATGCGATGGACTATCCAGGCGGGATGCTTTATTTCGGCATCCCGATATTCCGTCTTCCTCGTGAAGCCTTTAAGGCTGATTTGGAGAGGCTGAACGCTCTCGGCATAGAGTGGCGGTTGGGCGTCAAGTTGGGCGAACACATCACTTTGGAAGAACTGCAGCAACAATACGATGCGGTCTTGCTCGCCATCGGTGCACTGAAGCAAAGGTGGATGAACATACCAGGCGAGGATTTGGAAGGCGTCTGGCATGTCATTGATTTTGTCAAGGCTGTCAATTTGGGCAATCCGCCAGATTTGAAGGGCAAGAAAGTGGCAGTCATTGGTGGCGGCTTCTCAGCAATTGATGCTGTCCGGATGGCAATTCGGCTTGGTGCCGAGGCTTTCATCCTTTACCGCCGTGACAGGGAGCAAATGCCTGCATCACAGGAAGAAGTCCGACATGCTGAAGAGGAAGGAGTCACCATCCACTTCCTCGTCAACCCGACCCGATTCATTGGTGAGAATGGACGATTAGTGGCGATTGAAGTTCAAAGGCAGCAACTTGGTGAACCAGACGAATCTGGGCGACCGAGACCAATCCCAATTCCCGGCAGTGAATTTATCGTCCCAGCAGATGTAGTCATTGAAGCCATTAGCCAAGAAGTTGATTTGTCTTGTCTGCCTGAGCCATTGAGGGGCAGGCGAGTTATCGCAGTCAACTCCGAAAACCTTCAAACTTCCATTCCCGGCGTTTTCGCTGCTGGCGATGCTGTCACTGGACCTTGGGATGTCCCTAACGCCATTGCTTCAGGACACAAAGCAGCCCAAGCCATTCACGAGTGGCTGTGTTCAAAGCGACCAGCAAAAGTATGAAGTCCACAATCAGCGGGCTTTAGCCTGCTTTGAACATAGAGCCACCCACCTCGGGTGGGTAGTCAAAGCCGTTTTCATTCGTCATTTACCGTCCGCTGTTCGTTGCTTTTTCCGATCTGCCGACTTGCCCATCTCACGATTTACTGCCGTGCCATCATTTGTTTTAGCCGCAAATGACTGCAATGAGGTGAAGAAGATGATGGCGAAGGTTAAGACGAGGCAAGCAAAGCGGAAAGTTGCCGACATGACAGTTGACGAGTTGGTTGAACTTGTTCGGCAGATTTTGCGGGACGAACTGAAATCCCTTTGCAGCGTTGACGATGAGGGCAACTTGGTTTTTTGGTGCGAGGAGGCGTATGCAAAGTATGTTGAGTTGTTGGGGAAGAAGCCGAGTGAGGTGAAGGCTTATTGGGTTGAGGGAGGGATGAAGTTTCGCTATAGCGACGATGAGGTGACGCCCGAATTGGCAAAAGAGTTGGATGAGGCGAAGCGAGAGCCGTTAGTCCCTGAGGAGAAGGTCCTTGCCGAGTTGAGGAGAATTGGGGTGTCTGTGTGATGGGAAAAGGTCAGGAGGGCGAACAGCAAAGGTGGTCGGTGGAATACAGAACGGGTGCACAACGCCAGTTGCGCGACATTGCCAAGAGAAACCCAAAATTGGCGGAAAACATCGTCCGCAAAATCCGTTGGCTGGCAGAAAATGCTGAGTCCATTGACCACGAAAAGTTGGTGGGCCGCACCGAATTTAGCCTTCATGTCGGTCAATATCGCATCCTTTACGAGTTGGACAGGAAGCAACGGCGAATCATCATCACCCGCATCGCCCCTCACAATGCAGCCTATCGCCGATAACGCTGGAAGGCATAAATGCACGAAACCTTTGATTTGCAAGGGGGTTACAGGGATGGCTGAAAGAAGGTTGGCAAAGTCACTCGCTTACGAGTCCGTTGACGAAGTAATTTTCGGTTTCGCCAAACGACCAGTCACTTGCGGTCACGGTGTCAACATCGGCTGTGGAGAAGTTTTGCCTGAGGTCAACTTCACTTTGCCGCCGATGCCGATTCGGGATGAAACGCTGCCTGAAGTCAGGCAACGCTTTCGCGAGATGGTGACGCGCATCCTTCAGAGGGCTGTCCACTTAGGTCAGGAAGCGTTGGTGTTGGAGTTTGAGCAACTTTACGAGATGACCCGCAATCCAGACTGGGGAGCAATCATCACCAGCGACATCAAAAAAGTCATGGACGAGTTCAACCAGAAACATGGGCTCAAAACGGCTTTGAGGGTGACAGTTGCGGACATAAGGGACGAAGAGAGACCACCGAAAATGAGGACGGGAGTCCCGACAGCGAAAATGCTGCAAGCCTTTGAGTTATGTGCGGACGCAGGTGCTGACATCTTGTCCATTGAGAGCACAGGCGGTAAGGAAGTCTCCGACCGTGCACTGGTTGAGGGCGACATTGAGGGCTTGATTTTTGCTTTGGGGGTTCTCGCACCCCGCGACATGGAATTTCTGTGGGGACAAATCGTTGACATCGCTAACCGACACGGGGTTGTTGCTGGCGGCGACACCGCTTGCGGGTTCGCTAACACTGCCATGCAGTTGGCTCATCAAGGTCTCATCCCGAAAGTCCTCGCCGCTGTCATGAGGTTGGTTTGCGCACCTCGTTCGCTCGTCGCCGTTGAGATGGGGGCTACAGGTCCACTGAAAGATTGTGGCTACGAAAACCCAGTCATCAAGTTCATCACTGGAGTGCCCATCAGCATGGAAGGAAAATCAAGCGCTTGCGCTCATTCGTCCCCATTGGGCAACATCGCCGCTGCAGTTTGCGACCTTTGGAGCAACGAAAGCGTTCAAGATGTTAGGTTGCTCGGCGGTTTCGCGCCGGAAGTCTTCACGGAAATCCTCATCTACGACTGCAGGCTTATGAACACTGCGCTGAAAAACGGTCAAGGGAAGTGTCTCCGCGACTTGCTCGTTGAATCCGACCGGTTTAGGGATCCGCAAGCCTTGATGCTCGACTTGACGGTCATGCACGAGGCTGCAAAGCGAATTGTTGTTAGCAGCGATGATTACCACCGCACTGTTGCGATGGCGAAGTTGGCTGTAGAAACGATTCAAGATGCTGTCAACGACGGGAAACTTTCCCTGCCCGAACGGGAACTCCGTTGGTTGGCGATGATTTCGGAGGCAATACAGGCTCTGCCGTCGTCCGCAGAGCAGTTGACCGAAAGGGCGATGGTTGTTTGGGGTGACGCCTTCGTCCCATCGGAATATGGCTTGTGAGGTCATGCGAACAAATCGCTGCATTTGGTGTCAAACTTTTGGCAAGCCTCCAATTCAAAACGATGGCAAAGATAGGAGGGTCGCACGATGGCTCAGAAGTCAGAGATGCAGGCAGGGGCGCTGCCTGTTCGGTTTGTCTCCCACGACATCACCCTCGCCAAGGAGTTTCAAGAACACGCGCAAAAGTCCCTTGACAGTTTGCGTCGCATTTACCCGAACATGCAGGAAGCGGAGGTTGAGGTCAAGAGGGAGCGGGGAAGGTTTGTCGTGGAGGTGACGCTGAAAATCGCCCGTTACCTGCTTCGTGCTCAAGAGAAGGCAACTTCTCTCAGGGCTGCCTTTGACAAAGCCATTGACAAAATTGACCGTCAACTTCATCGGCACAAGGAAAGGCTCATTGACCGAAGACGCCGTGCCAAGCCCTTAGTCGCTTTCATGACCGAAACAGAAATGACTTCGCAGCCACAAATCCCCGAATTTGCTATCGTTCGGACCAAAAAATTCTCGGTGAAGCCGATGACGATAGATGAAGCCGTCGTTCAAATGGACTTGCTCGGTCACGACTTTTTCGTTTTCGTCAACGCCGAAACGGGTCAGGTCAATGTCCTCTATAAGCGTAAGGCTGGAGGCTTAGGCTTGCTTGAGCCCGGCGATGAGGAAGAAAGTTAAAGGAGTGACCACAAAATGACTTGGGAACAATTTCGGGAGCGGGTCCGTTCCGAACTTGGAGAGGCGTTGTTCACACACCCCGAGGAGACACTCGCTTTTGTCATGCGTTCGTGGAAGGAGTTGTTCCCTGATAGGTTTGAAAAGCCGCTGAGACTGGACGAAGCGGATGAGACTCCTGCTGACTTCGCAGTCGTGACCCAACAGTTCCTTTGGCAAGTCCTTGACAACTCCGCCGACACTGCAGCGGTTTTGCTTTGGCTGACCTTAGCCGAGTGGCTCTCTGGTTGGCAGGCTTCTCAAGTTCGCGAGTGATCTTGAGGCTAAAACGCACAAAGGCAAAAAGGCGAAGGCAACGGGAGTTTGAGGACCTGAGTCGTTGAACAGCAAAGCGGCAATGATACCCACCAACAAGGTCGCCAATTTCCAGTCCCAGCCCAGTCGCCACCACAAAACTGACAGGAGAAAAAGTTGGGCGAGAAAGGCAATATCCCAATGAATTGCTCGGAAGGCGCGAAGGGAAATGCCGATTTTCGTCCAAGCCATTGAAGCGAAAGATGTCAACCCACCTTCAGCAACCGAGCGAATGAATCGCCCCCAGTGAGTTAACGGTTCGGGACGGGTCAGTTCAAAAACCGAAAATCCACCGAAGAAAACAACCAGTGCGGCGATAGCGACTAAGAGATGCCACCAGCGGAACCGCCCCGAGAAAATTGCCGTCAGAGCAATGACTATCCCGGTCAATGCCCCACCGATGTTTGCTCCAAAGAATGGTGCTCCGACCAAAATAGCCCCGACAAAGCACAAACTTGCTGTCACCCACCTTTGCCAATCCAAAGCGAGGGCGAGCGCGTAAATTGCCCCTAAAGTCAATCCCATCCCGACATTGCCGAGCCCGTAATACCGACCGCCGAAGAAAAGGGAGTAGCCGAGCGGGGTATTGACGCTCAAAAAACCGCTCCCAAGCGCATCCAAAGCGAAAAGAAGGCTTGACAAAAGCACCGCACTTGAGATTAGGTTCACTGGTATCAAGTTGCGGCTCACAGCAACAGCAACCAAAACGAAAATCGCACTCAAAACAATCTGTCCGACACCCCTCCAAAGGAGTGACGACATTATTGCGTTAGCACCACTACTTGCTAAATGAACAATGAGCGGAAACCACGCCAGTAGCGCCAAAGGGACCTGCCACTCGCCGAGAATTTTCGCCTTCTGCCCCATCAGCAAAATTACTGCCAATGCAACGAACACAATGGCTTGCAAAACGCACCAACTCACCAACACCGTTACCCTCAGCCATCCATCAGTGATTCTTGCTGCTTCACCGGTGCCAAAAAGGTAGCGGGGGAGATTGAGTTTCCTTGAGGGAACGGACAAAATTGGCGAACCGTTGATAGGCAAAACTGGTTCAGCACCGAAAAATTTCAGCGCCGTTGCTGGGATGTCCAGAATGGAAACGACGCCATACTGGTGGGTTGTTTGGGAAGTTAAAACGCCGCCTCGTTCTATCCCTTTGCCGACGGCGCAAATGAATGAAAGTTCGTAGCGGCTTCTCCTTGACGGTGCTAAAGAGAAGACGAGCAACAAGTCTCGCTCCATGTCCAGCCGCTCAATTACGGGGCGAAGCAAATCCAACTCGCGGCGAATGGCAAGAGGAATTAGCCGTTCACTGCCGTAAAGGTCGGCACGGAAAGTTTCGCCGGGATAAAGCACAATAAGGTCAGCGAACCACCACGCTTCTCCAACCACTTCCGACCATCTTCGTTCGTCAACAGCGACCCCGAAAGGCATTGAGGGGTCTTTGCGGAGCAACTTCTGTGGGTCGGTCAAACCAATCCCCAAACCGTTTTCGTCAAGGGCTATGAGCAAAGAGTGGCGGAAGTTGATTTGCCTGAATTGATGCTGAGCGAGTTGGGGAACATCACCGCACCCGATGGCTGCGATGCGTATGCCCTTTTGTCGCAAGGATTGAGCGACAACACCGAAGGGCAGTGGCTTCTTCTGCATCTTCTCGTTCCGCCACTTCAGTTCAGCCAGCATTGGGAAAACGAGGGGCTTAAAAGGTTCGCGGACATGGGGTAGTTCAAAATTTCCAACACGCCTGCGGTAAGCGTTCAAAGCGGTATCGGCTTCCATCGGTTCATCCGCTTGAAGGACCAAAGCAGCCGTTTCATCCCCAAAGGCTCGGACGCTGCAAGCGAGGGTCATCGCCGCTCTAAACCGGTCAGCCCCGCCGTAGCCCATCGTGTTGAGCAAAGCGATGCTTCCCTTACTCTCAAGCCATTCGCCGACTTTCCCAAAAGAACTCAAACCAGATGAGTGCGGGGTGCGAGGTGCGAGGTGCGGAGCGGAGAGGATGTGGCGGTAACTTAGCCCGTCCATGATGAAGAGCACTGCTTTTCCGCGAGTTCTCATAATCAGAGCAAGAGCGCTCCAAAGTTGTTCGGAACTTACGGGAGGTGGGGAAGCGAATAGGGTTTCAACGACGACGGACAAAAGGATAAGTGCACACAGTTTTTGCTTTGTCCAACGAAGCAGCATCAAAACCACCCCTCCGAAAAATTGTCAAGGGTGGGGCAGCGACAGCCACCCCACCCTTTAGGAGGCGGTTGTGCCGCCCCGTCCGTGTTCCAAAACTTCAAGCCTCCAGACCAACGACATGGGCGAACTTCTTCTTGAACTCTTCTGGCGTCATCTTAGCAGCCTCTGCCAGTTTCGCCAACATTTCAGGGTTCTCTAAGTCCTCTCGCTCAAGCCTGATCATGTATTCACGGGCGACTTTATAGTGCTCGGAGTTAATGTCAACCAAGCGAACTTTCGTCCTACCAGTGACCGGGTCTCGCAATTCGTCAAAGGGCAAGATTTCAAGCCTGCCTCCAACCAAACAGACCATGCCGCCTTCTTTCACCCTGTCATCTTTTGGCTCGCTCAGGAGGAATCTAACAGCGCCGTAGCCGAGCGTTCGGGTGTAGTCAATGTCAAAGGGGATTGGCGGCGCACAACGCAACTCGTAGCCAAGGGTGACATCAACGATGGTCATCTTCTCGCCCCGCTCTTTAAACCGGCGCTGGATCTCGCGCTTTAGGATTGTAGCCAGAGGAATTTCACCCAACCGGATGTGACCGTGCGGGTCGCGCTCAACTTCAACGCCAGGGATTTTTGCCAACTCTTCGGGGTCAAGTTTCTCACCGATACCTTCAGCGATAACGGCGACTCCATCTTTGCGTCCCAGAACTCGCCGCTTCAAAATTGCACCTTCAAGGACATCACAAACTTCGGCGAGGGTTATCCGTTCTTTCGGGAACTCTTCGCCGATTACAGTGATAGTCGCCCCTGCTGCTTTGCCGATGCCCAAAGCCAAGTGACCTGCCTTGCGTCCCATTGCAACGACGAAATACCAGCGGTTGGTCGTTCTGGAGTCTTCCATCAAGTTTCGGACAAGTTCCGTCCCAACATGGCGGGCAGTCTCGAAGCCGAAAGTGGGCATCCCGCCGGGCAAAGGCAAGTCGTTGTCGATGGTTTTAGGGACATGGGCGACCCTAATGGTTCCTCCTGCAGCCTTGACAACTTCGCTCGCTGAGAAGGCAGTGTCATCGCCGCCGATGGTGACGAGGTAGCGGATGCCAAGTTCCCGTAAGGCTTTGACGGTGTTTTGAAGGTCTTCCGCAGTGCGTGTCGGATTTGCACGGGATGTCCGAAGAATTGAGCCACCATCAAAATGGATGCGGGAGACATCAGGGATCGTCAACTGGCGAACCATGTCAGTGCGTCCCTTCATGAGGTGCTCAAAACCGTCGTAAATGCCGATGACTTCAAGCCCCGAATTGATGGCTTCAATTGTCACCGCACCAATCACGCTGTTGATGCCAGGTGCTGGACCTCCTCCGACCAAAATTCCCAAGCGTTCCGCCATTTCACTTCCCTCCTTCCTGAAAGTTCAGATGCTCGTTATCTCACGGCTCATTTGTTTGCTCCAAACCAGAAGCAACGCTGCCACAGTTTTTGCGTCTTGAATTTCGCCGTCGGTTATTTGAGCGATGGCTTCGTCAAGGGTGAGTGTGACTGGCTTCAGGAATTCGTCCTCATCGGTCTCACCTTCAGCAGGTTGAAGGTCGGTGGCGAGAAACAGGTGAATCAATTCGGTGCTGTAGCCAGGCGCAAGGTAAACAGAGGTCAACTTTTCAAGCCGACCTGCCGAGTATCCAATCTCTTCCCTCAACTCCCTCAGGGCGCATTCTTCCGGCGTTTCATCAGGATGAAGCGTTCCAGCAGGGATTTCCATCAGGATTTTCCCGACAGCGTGGCGATACTGCTTGACCAAAATGACCCGACCATCTTCAAGCATGGGGACAACGGCGACAGCGCCGGGATGAACGACGACTTCCCTCGTGCTGGTGCGACCATTGGGCAAGCGAACAGTGTCTTTCCTAACCGAAATCAATCGCCCTTCAAAAACCTTGTCACTCTCAATCAACACCTCGGTCAATTCCGTCATCACTCTCGCCTCCATTCAGCAAAAGGATAGCACACAAACCTGCTCAGGTTCACTTTGCTTCTCGCTGGGGCTGATCGCCTTGTTTTGCCTATATCCCTTCGCAAAATACGATGGCAAATTTTCCCATGCGCCTGAAGGAGGTGACCGAAGTTGCTTGAAATTTTGAGCCGCTCCGAGATCGCTGACATCGCTGAGAAAGTGTTTGCTGGGGAGCGATTGAGCATAGAAGATTGCGTCAGGCTATATCAGACCCGAGACCTTTTGGCTCTCGGCTACCTTGCCGATTATGTCCGCCGGCAGAGGCACGGTGATAAAGCCTACTATGTCGTCAATGTGCACCTGAACTACAGCAATGTCTGCTATGCCGATTGTCCCTTTTGTGCTTTCGGGAAACTCCCCAGAGACCCTGAAGCCTTCGCCCTCACCGTTGACGAATACATTGAAAGGCTGAGCCAATTGATTTGGGACAGGGTCACTGAAGTTCACATCGTCGGTGGGCTTCACCCCAAGTTGCCCTTTGACTACTATGTGGAGTTGGTTCGCCGTGTCAAAGAGGCATTCCCGAACCTGCATATCAAAGCCTTCACCGCAACGGAGATTCACTTCTTCAGCAAAATCTCGGGCTTGTCGGTTCAGGAAGTTTTGGAGCGATTGATGGAGGCTGGGCTCGGTTCGTTGCCCGGCGGGGGCGCTGAAGTCTTGACGGAAAGAATCCATCGGCTGTTATATCCGAGGAAGGCTTCACCGAAACAGTGGCTTGAAGTCCACAGGGTTGCCCACAAGTTGGGGCTGAAGAGCAATGCCACGCTCCTTTACGGGCACATCGAGACTCCCGAAGAGAAGGCACAGCATTTTGAACTGCTCAGGCAGTTGCAGGACGAGACCGGAGGTTTCATGTGCTTCATCCCACTCGCATACCATCCCGCTAACACTAAACTTGGTGGCAAGCCCACAACGGGTGTCCGAGACCTCAGGGAAATCGCCATTGCCCGACTTATGCTTGACAACTTCCCACACATCAAGGCTTACTGGATTTCCCTTGATGTGAAACTGGCTCAAGTCGCTTTGAGTTTCGGCGCTGATGACCTTGACGGGACGGTGGTCAACGAAAAAATTTTCCACATGGCAGGTGCGGAAAGCCCGTCCATGCTCACTGAAGACGAACTGAGGCGGATTATCCGAGAGGCTGGCTTCACCCCTGTGCGAAGAAATTCCGTTTACGAGCCGATAGATTAATTGCGAGCGCAACTACCCGACGACGGGGGTGAGTAGCCTTTATGTCTCTTCTTCGGCGCTTAGAAAAGTCGCTGAACAGCGATGGCTTTGAGCGGGAGAAAGAGGTTACTGCTGAGCCGATAAGCGGGAGCCCGCCCACTGCGTTGTCAACTGAGGGCAAGTTGCTTCAAATACGCAACCAAATCATGGACTTGGTGTTGGGGTCATTGCCTGCAAATGCCGAGCAGTTGGGGGAAATCCCGTTGCGGAACTTGATTGACGATGCAATTACTAACGCTTGCCAAACTTTGGGGCTTTCAATCCGCCCCGAAGAGAGGCGCTTCCTCGTTGAGGAATTCCTCAACGAGGTCAAAGGGTTCGGTCCTCTGGAGCGACTCCTCAACGACCCCTTAGTGACCCGAGTAAATGTCAACGCACCTAACGAAATTTGGGTGGAGCGGATGGGTTCGTTGCAGCGATGCGAGTGGTCTTTCCGTGACGAGGAACATCTCATGCGAATCATCTCCCGCATCGCCCAAATTTTGGGTGCAAGGGTTGACCAGAGGGTTCCAATCTTAGACAAGCCTTTGCCTAACGGGGGACGGGTTAGAGTGAAGGTCCCCCCTATCTCACCAACTCCGACCATCTCCATTGACAAAGGACCAGAGAACCCGTTCGCCTCTTTGATGAAGCAACGGCTTGAGGTTCAAAGGTGGCAACAGGACGCCGTTGAACAAATTCGGCAATCGCTGCAGGAGAGGTTGATGCAAGAAATTGAGCGTGACCCTTCCTTGCTTCAGGAACGGGAGCGTTTAACGGAGTTGCTTGAAGAAGCCTTTGACGCTGAAGTCGCAAACCGTAACATCGTCCTTTCCCGAAGCGAGAGGCTCCAACTTCAGGTTTCCCTCATCAACGAAATCTTGGGCTACGGACCGCTGCAAACTTTGCTTGACGATCCCGAAGTGACCGAGATAATGGTCAACGGTCCGTATCAGGTCTATGTTGAGCGACACGGCAGGATTGAAATGACGAGTGTTAGGTTCAGGGACGAGCGACATTTGATGCGAATCATTGAGAAAATTCTGCTGCCCCTCGGAAAACGGGTTGACGAACGAGTCCCTATGGTTGATGCGAGGCTGCCTGATGGCAGCAGGGTCAATGTCGTCATCCCACCCATTTCCCTCAACGGTCCGTGTGTGACCATTCGGAAGTTTTCCCGCGACCCATTCACTATGAGCGATTTGATTTCACTCGGAACCTTAACCCCTGAGGCTGCTCAGTTTTTGCAAGCGGCAGTTCAAGCGAAACTGAACATCCTCATCACCGGTGGCACTGCTTCAGGCAAAACAACGCTGTTGAATGTCCTATCCGCCTTCATCCCCAACGACGAACGAATCATCACCATTGAGGACACGGCTGAATTGCAATTGCGTCAGGACCATGTTGTCAGGTTAGAAGCGAGACCGCCCAACATTGAAGGGGTAGGGGAGGTCACAATCCGAGACTTGGTCCGAAACGCTTTGAGGATGAGACCCGACAGGATCATCGTGGGTGAGTGCAGGGGAGGCGAAGCCCTTGATATGCTGCAGGCTATGAACACAGGACATGAAGGTTCCATGACCACCATCCACGCCAACAACCCACGCGAGGCACTTTCGCGGCTGGAAACGATGGTTTTGATGGCTGGGATGGATTTGCCCGTTAGAGCCATCAGGGAGCAAATTGCTGGAGCCATTGACTTGATCGTTCACATGGCTCGCCT
>Ga0071330_1103464_pt1 | contig 65051 bp, 72 predicted proteins | sample GBScel77sediment_FD_63802 | JGI IMG/M metagenome (GOLD analysis project Ga0071330, IMG submission 63802) | Hot spring sediment microbial communities from Great Boiling Spring, Nevada - Cellulolytic enrichment Sediment 77C v2 (version 2) | ecosystem: Environmental > Aquatic > Thermal springs >...
TTTTTTATGAGTCTTGACGCCAAAGAGGAATTGAAAGAACAGCAACGGCAACTGCTCCGGCGTAATCACGCCCTTGAATCCAAAAAGGAATTGAAAGTTAGTAACCTCAGCCACATACCATTTATAGCCTTCTGGTGTCTTGAATCCAAAAAGGAATTGAAAGTTTGCCATGCTTCAAAGTATTTTTGGAATTCAGGCCAGTCGCTTGAATCCAAAAAGGAATTGAAAGCGCAAATCAACGAATTTCCTATGAATCTTTTGGGCTTCTTTTCTTGAATCCAAAAAGGAATTGAAAGGCCGACGGACTCTCTGGAACGTCGGCGGTAACGGAATCTCTTGAATCCAAAAAGGAATTGAAAGGTGATGTCTTCGTAGCATTCGCCAGGCCGAACGTTCGTCTTGAATCCAAAAAGGAATTGAAAGTGAACTATAACGCTGGAGTTGGAACTCGCCATATACTTGAATCCAAAAAGGAATTGAAAGAGACGGACGTGCCGAGCGTGAAGACCGGAGCCGAGGCTACTTGAATCCAAAAAGGAATTGAAAGTCCTCTAGCCAACGGTTGGCAAGTCATTGTATTCAAGCCACCTTGAATCCAAAAAGGAATTGAAAGCTCGATTACCTGAACAGCCTTCAGCGCAACCACTACGGCTCCCTTGAATCCAAAAAGGAATTGAAAGTATAGGTAAATTGTTTTCATATTAATCACCTTTCAAAACTTGAATCCAAAAAGGAATTGAAATTTGGTTAGCTTCTCGATGCGCCAATCCCTTGAGTCCTTGAATCCAAAAAGGAATTGAAAGCTCCAAACGCCTTCGTAGTCGTCTCTATGGCTGTATAAAACTTGAATCCAAAAAGGAATTGAAAGCCGGCCGATGATATCGAACCAGACGGCGTGAACGACTTGAATCCAAAAAGGAATTGAAAGTTGAGTGGTAGGGCTTGAGGCGCGCCCTACTCCGGGGTCTCTTGAATCCAAAAAGGAATTGAAAGGCTTTTGCCCTCGAACCCCGAAGGGCAAGGAAAACAACTCTTGAATCCAAAAAGGAATTGAAAGATGCAATATCGAAAGCTGTCGAGGAAGCGGTCCTGAAATCCGCTTGAATCCAAAAAGGAATTGAAAGAAAGCCTGAAATAGTTTTTTTATGGACTTGGTATGGCTTGAATCCAAAAAGGAATTGAAAGCTATTATTTTTGGCCATGCCTGCGACTGAGTCACGTTCTGCTTGAATCCAAAAAGGAATTGAAAGCCTCGGTCGGCTCCTGCACCACATGTATTTTTCTCACCTTGAATCCAAAAAGGAATTGAAAGATGGTCTTTTCCGCCCTCGGCGAGAAAAAGTTTGCTATTAGCTTGAATCCAAAAAGGAATTGAAAGTTAAAATTACCAGCTTCGGCGAGCTCAGCCTCCCACGCTCTTGAATCCAAAAAGGAATTGAAAGGGGTGCCGGGTCGCCCCCCGGCACTAGGCCCTCAGGTGGCTTGAATCCAAAAAGGAATTGAAAGTTCAAGGGCTTTTAAATACTCAATCGTATCTATTGCAGGCCTTGAATCCAAAAAGGAATTGAAAGAATTCGTCTTTGTGTTCAACTTTCCACGAGTTTATTTCCCTTGAATCCAAAAAGGAATTGAAAGTTCTTTGTTGCCCTTCCAGCCAACTTCCACCACTTGGACTACTTGAATCCAAAAAGGAATTGAAAGTCTTTGTTTCGACCGCTGAGTCAGTCTCGGCTCCGGTCTTCACTTGAATCCAAAAAGGAATTGAAAGCCTCGCCGCGCCCGCCTAGAAATGAGTGTAACTTCCCCTCTTGAATCCAAAAAGGAATTGAAAGTTGAATTGCGCGAAACATTACCACATGAAGTCGGCCTCGTCTTGAATCCAAAAAGGAATTGAAAGTTCAGCCTACTTGCGGTCGTACGTCTCCTTTTCGAAACCTCTTGAATCCAAAAAGGAATTGAAAGTTAAGACCCGCTTACCTGAAGGGCGGGTTTTGAGCGAAGCTTGAATCCAAAAAGGAATTGAAAGCAGAGATGATGGGCCTTTCAGATGCAGCATCAAAACAACTTGAATCCAAAAAGGAATTGAAAGCGGAGCTAGCACGAACGTCCTGACGAACGCCCCAACATCTCTTGAATCCAAAAAGGAATTGAAAGTCAAGCATTCCAAAAGCCGCCGGCCTGTTGCAGATAACTTGAATCCAAAAAGGAATTGAAAGACGTCGAGCCTCCCTCGGTGGACGAATGGGGGGCTTACTCGAATCCAAAAAGGAATTGAAAGCAAACGTTCAGTAAAGATTCTTTGGGCTGAGAAGATACGGCTCGAATCCAAAAAGGAATTGAAAGTTGTCCGCTTTACCTTTATCGCAGTGTACACTATATGCTCTCGAATCCAAAAAGGAATTGAAAGTACTTTTTCCAGTACTCAATCACGACCCACGAGACGCCACTTGAATCCAAAAAGGAATTGAAAGCAACAAAATTATGGTCAAGCCCGCGTAGGACCGCTAGGATTCCGATTAGTTCAGCACGAGCGGAAAAATTTTTCCCGGATGCTTAACTAAATACTCTCTATACTGCGTAAAGTGAACGATTGTACCATGGTCCGATAGTCTTCAGAAAAGCTTGAAGCAAAAGTGAAGTGCGGGGGGTGGGATTTGAACCCACGAACCCCTACGGGACAGGGTCCTAAGCCCTGCGCCGTTGACCAGGCTTGGCAACCCCCGCCATCTCTTGAAACTTCATGGGGTAAAAATTAAGGGTTTTTACGGAAAGCCCCCGATTATGAAGGATATTAGGGCTATAAGCATCCATACCAAGGAGTGATTCTTTACCCTCACGGCGTTCTCCCTGCTCGGCGACCTTATTATTGAGATTGAGGAGTAGATGAAGCCGGCGTCGCATACGAGCACTGTCGGTATGTACAAAAACGAGACGTAGCCAAGGATGTAGGGCAGGGGGCTGAGACAGACCGCGGAAACGTAGAGGCTCGCACCGAGTATGGCTGCACCTTTCTCTCCTATGCTCCTGGCCACAGACCTCACGTTCCTGAGCGCATCGCCCTCGACGTCTGATATTCCCTTGATGACTTCTCTTCCAGTATTTGCTAAGAAGGCAAGCAAAGCGAAGATGAGCACTTTTGCTCCGACCGCACCGTCACTCATAAGGGAACCGTAGATGAACGGTGCCACGACGTTAAAACTCACCAGCATGTTCCCGGGCAATCCGCTACTCTTGACCAGCGAGTTGTAGAAGATAGCGGACGCGTAAGCCAACGTAGCGAAGGCTAAACAGATATGCGAGGTAAAGGCGGCGGCCACCAGACCCAATACTCCCAATACCGTGGAGAAAACGATGGCACCTTTCGGCGACACTTTGCCCGAAGGTATGGGCCTGCTCGGCGAGTTTATGGCATCAACGTGTCTGTCGAAGTAGTCGTTTATCGCCATGGAACTTCCACTAAGAGAGAATGCAGTTACGAAAGCTAAAGGTGCTTGGTACATCGTTATGGACCTGCTCTCCGAGAAGAGCACGCCCACGAGAACGGCTATGAACATCATGATTCCGTTTTGCGGCCTCGTCAGCTTAACGTACGCGATAAGCTTGCTGAGATTATTCTTTCTAGACATTCTTCAAGTCGACCTGGCTTGCCAAGTAGTACACGATCTCGTTTCTCCTATCGATAACGGAAATAACCATCTCTTTTTTAAGCGCTCTGCAGATGGATAGCAGGTGCTTAATCTTGCTGAGCTTAATGCTCTTACCCTCACTTAACGGGGCTATCAAGTACTTCGCGGCCTCCTTTTGAAACTCGCCCCTCTCGAACACTCTAAAGATTAAGTCTGGGCTGAACCCTTCCTTGACCGTGTAGCGTCTGTTCCTCAGGTCCCTGTAAATCACGTAGTCCCTCCATAACGTCTCACTTTTGCTCTCGAGGGCGCAGAGGAGCTCGTTGAATGACATCTCAGAATTCCCTGATACGACGGTAGCCATCTTGCTTTCAAGCAGGTAGAGAGCCTCCACGTTACTGTAAACGATTATTCCATTCTCCTTGTCGAGCTGACCGTAACCTTTCGACAGAAAGGCTAGAGATTGCTCCGATACTTCCGTGTAAATCTTTTCACCGTCAAAGTACAGCTTGAGTTTAGCAAAAGTAGCCTCCTCCGGAGACATGCCTCAACCCGTCCTCTCTTAGGAAGTCTTGTATAACTCTTAGAAACCACCTACCTTTACTTGACTATGCCTACTATTAAGCCTACGAGAAGACCGGCGGTCAGCATGGGGTAAGTCTTTAAGATTCCGATAAAACTTTTCGCAACGTCCTCCAAAGAAGTCATTATCCCGTATATCTCACCAAAACTCGGTAGTACAAAGCCTGCTATCGTTATACCAACGACGCTCAGTATGATGATCGCGGCTATTATTAGGAGCGCGCCCTTCAAAACTTTGGTGACACCGAAGCCTATGAGGAAACCCACCGCGAAGAGGATTATGTTGGTTATCAGCACGGCATAATCTATCATGGTTAAAATCTTAGGGCCTCGGTTACATATATTTGTTGCAGTAAGTTATCCGAACAGAACATATTTTTTATATCGGCCCAACGGAGAGAAATGGGTTGCGGTATGGCTAAGCTGAGGCTTCACTGGCTTGAAAGACTCATCCTTCGAACGCTAATAGAGAAAGGCAGGCCTATGGAATACGGTGAGGTTGCTAGTGCGATATCGAAGGATGAGGGTGCCGTGGCTAAGGCCTCGCTCTGGCTTAAGGAGAAAGGTTTGGTCGAGGTAAGAGAAGCATCCGTAAAGATCGCCAAGTTGGGCACGGTCGGTATGGAGTACCTCAAGAACGGCCTTCCAGAGAGGAGGCTTGTGAACATCTTGAAAAGCGCTGGAGGTTGTATGAACATAAGCGAGCTTGAGAAAGAGCAACTACTGCAGGGCGAGTTGCCTATCGCGATAATGTGGGCGAAAAAGAAGGGTTGGATAACCATAGAGGAGCGTGGTGGCTCTAGGGTTGTTAGAATTGTTGGCGATGTGCCAGAGATCACACCCGAGGAGGAGTTGTTGGAACAGCTTGGAAAGGGCGACGTAAGGGTTGATGCCCTGCCGCCGAAACTCTTGGACGCTTGTCTCGAGCTTTCTGGTAGACCAAGGGTTGTAGAGTTGTATGAAGAGAGAAAGTACACTATGGCTCTCACAGAGCTGGCACGTAGCATACCGTTGGAAGAGCTGGAATTGGAGAGGCCCGTGATTACGAAGCTGACACCTGAGTTGCTGATAACTGGAAAGTGGCGCGATTTTGAACTAAGCCCCTTCGACATACATGCGCCCACGAAACCGGTTTTTACAGCAAAGCGCCATCCCCTTGAAACCTTAATCAAACTGATAAAGGATGTCTTCGTGGAACTTGGCTTCGAAGAGATCAAGGGGCCACTCGTCGAGCTTGCATTCTGGAACTTCGATGCATTATTCCAACCTCAGGACCATCCAGCAAGAGAGATGCACGACACCTTTTACTTAGCATATCCTAGCGTCGGTAGGCTTCCGGAAAAGTTCGTTGAACCAGTGAAGCAGTCACATGAGTTCGGCGGCGACACTGGCTCCAGGGGATGGAGGTATAAGTGGAGTGAGCAAGAGGCCAGAAAACTAGTACTTAGAACGCATACGACTGCGACAACAATCAGGCATCTTGCATACCACAACGAACCACCCGTCAAGGCGTTCTCGGTCGATAGAATATACAGAAACGAAAAGGTGGACTGGAAGCACCTAGCAGAATTCCACCAAGTAGAGGGCATAATAATGGATAAGAAAGCGACATTCAGGGAATTGATGGGACTAATAAAGGAATTCTGTAGCAGAATAGGCCTTAAGGAGATCATATTCAGGCCGTCCTACTTCCCCTATACGGAACCGTCAGCGGAAGTTATCGTTTACATGCCCGAGAGGGGCGAGTGGTTAGAGCTTTTTGGGATGGGGATATTCAGGCCGGAAGTTACTGCTCCCTTAGGTGTCAGGCATCCGGTTTTGGCGTGGGGCGGTGGTTTGGAAAGGTTAGCCATGGCATTATTCAAACTCGACGACATAAGAACGCTATACGCCAACGACCTTAGCTGGATAAGGGATATGGCCAGGGTTTACGTTGACTTAAAGAGTGGAAGGTTATAAAAAATAAAATCCGTGACGTAGATTACATGGTCAAAGTTAGCTCGTCCAATCTGCTGGCATTCGGAATAAACCTCGTGTTAATGCCTTTAATGTTCTACGTTATGATTTCTGTCGCGAACTATTTTAACATCGGCGCTCGGGACTTTATTTTGATATTCCTTCCGGCACTTATCCTAGACTATGTTAGGGCTATCGGCAAATCCACGATATTGCCGATTTACGAACTTATCAGGAAACCTCCGCAACTTATGTACGCGCCTATGATAAGCGTCATAATACCTGCCCACAACGAGGAGAGGACCATAGCCGCTTGCATAGCTTCCGTGCTTGAAAACGACTACAAGTTTAAAGAGGTCATAGTTGTAGATGATGGTTCTACAGACAGAACGTACGCCATCGCATCGGAGTTCAAGGAGCAGATAAAGCTCCTATCTAAACCCAAAGGCGGCATTAAGACATATGCATTGAATTATGGTTTGATTGTTGCAAAGGGTGAACTCGTGGTGACAGTTGATGCTGACACAAGGATTTCGAGAGACGCTCTCAGCAAGATTGCCGCACACTTTTCTAATCCAAAGATATTGGCTGCTAGTGGAAACTTGAGAGTACTCAATGAGAACAAAAATCTTCTAACGAGACTGCAATCATATGAGTACGTGATAGCGTTTGACATAGGTAGGAGGTTACAAGCGTTATTCAGAACGTTACTTATAATACCAGGTGCGAAATCTATCGTAAGAAAACGCGTCTTAGAAGCTATCGGAGGGTTCGATCCAGTACTTGGTGAAGATTTTGACCTTACGCTAAAAGTGCACAAGATAAAGGGTAGGGTTATTTTCATACCTGATTGCTACGCGTTCACTGAAGTTCCCGAAACTTGGCGTTCATGGTTTAGGCAGAGGGAGAGGTGGCATAGAAGTCAAATTAGGGTCCTGATAAGGCATAGGAACATCTTCCTCAGAAGAATTTTTGGAACACCTGGCATTTTAGGTGCGCCGGACATGGTGTTGATGGATATGCTAGCCATATTCATTAGACCGACGTGGTTCGCGTATTTTATGTACACACAGAACATCATAGGTGTTGGATTGCTGTTAGTATTGTTTTACTTTATAGTAGAGCTACATACGGTTCTAAGCGCTTTTTCCGTGCTCGAATTCCCGTCAGACTTAAGGAGTGTATACCTGTTGCCTTTGGTCGTTTTGTTCTACAGACCAATATATGGTCTCGTTAGATTCTATGCATACGTAGCTGAGCTAATTAAACCAAGTATGCAGTGGTGAATCAACGTATCAATAACTTTTTATTATGTCCTCTATCGTAAGAGTAAGCTTTTCTATCAAAACCTCTGTATTCTCAGCCTCTACCATTATTATTTCGTAGTATTTCGCTAGGGCTTTTGCTTTTTCGTTTGCCATCGGAACTGCAGCGAATATTGCGTTTTTTATTCCGGTGTCTATGATTTTTGCATAGAGCGCAAGTACATGGACATCATCAGCGACATCCATATGGATATCCACAACAACCTCGGGGAAGCTATGTAAACTGCGCTCATACGGCCATAAAGCCAGTGTAAAAGTGTGCTCGATACCCGATTTGCCCTTTATCTTATAATCTTTTTTTGCGACCCATCCGAGTAGAGATATTCTTTGGATTATGGGTGCTAAATTAAAAGTCACTTTTTCCAAGAGTTCACGCTTGCTATAGTCTAGCAAGTATGTGCTGACCTCCATATATTTCGCCTCGTCCAACGTCTGCAGTTCTCCGCACGTCCAGCATTTGAGTAAAATGGTTGGGTATTGCGTTATACTTCCGCAATCATTGCAGACGTAGTGTATACCGGGCTTTATGTAGTCAACACCTAATGCCCTGAGCTTCTTTTTACATTTAGGGCATACGTAGTTGCGCTCGGCAAATACTGACTCTAATTCCGTATATCCGCACGTGAGGTGCTGAATAATCATTCCCCTTCTTAAGCTTAAAGAGTTACAATTTGGACAGCGGCGCATTACCTTGAAGGAGGTAGCATTACATTTTCTACAAACAATCACATTCTCTTTCTGCTCCTTTAATAGGAACCCTTCTTGGTGCAGCGCTTCAATTGTGGATTGTGCGTCGCTTTTCAAATAAGTCTCCGCCTCTGGGTAAGTTATGCCGAGCTTTGGGTCGACAATCGCTGATAGTTCTTTGATAGTACCGTCTCTCATCTTTTGAAGTAGTGTGCGTACTTCATGTTTTTTTGTTACGGAGTACTCATTACTCATTCAATATTCAAAGATGTGTTGTTATAGCTTTAGTATAAGTACTTTTTTCAAACTTAAATATTCTTAAGGACAGGTTCGGTAACGGCTTGGTGGCATCGTAAGTTTAGAAAATGCTGGTGATACGATAGATGCCAATACTTAACTTAAAACTGGAAAGGTTTTTCAAGCTATTAGGTCAAAAGCTTGAAAAGGATGAGTTGATTAATGCCCTAACGGGCGTTGGTGTAGCTATCGAGGAGTTGAGAGCGGACTACGTTAAGATAGAATACAACCCAAACAGACCGGATTTTTCCAGCCCTGCAGGCCTTGCTAGGGCCCTCAAGGGCATTCTCGGAATAGAGACAGGCATTCCTAAGTTTCGTGTACTTCCTCCCAAGACGTTCTTAAAGGTCGATAATAGTGTTAAGACGGTTAGGCCTTGGGTCGTGTCAGCCTACGTCGAAGGTCTTAACCTATCGGCAGAGGAAATCGAGGAACTGATAGCTATGCAGGAGGACCTGCACTGGGTTGTGGGAAGAAACAGGAGGAAGGTAGCCATAGGCCTACATAACGCCAGCGCCATAAAACCGCCGATAATCTACAAGGCGGTAAAGGGTGATGAGATAAGCTTTGTACCGCTCAAGAGCTTTAGGAGGATGACGCCGCAGGAGATAGTCGAACAGCATGAAGTTGGCCGTAAGTATGGCCATATAGTAGCCGGAACTGGTTTGTTCCCGGTGATCATGGATTCACGCGGCGAGGTACTTTCGCTACCGCCAATAATAAACGCCGCCCTTACTGAGCTAACGGAAGGTACGGAGACGCTCTTCATAGACGTGACAGGTACGGACCTTGAGGCCGTAAGCGGTGCCTTAAACATACTGACGACGGCACTGGCTGATATGGGTGGAAGGATCAGACAAGTTAGAATAGTTTATGATAACATGAGAATGACGACGCCGGACCTGAGAACGAAGACCTGGAAGCTCAAACTAAGCTATGCCAACGATTTACTTGGCCTGAACCTATCCATGAGGGAAGCCGTAAGAGCGTTGAGAAAGTCGAGGATTGGTGTTAAGAAGACTAAGGGCGACACGATATTCGCCGAGGTACCTGCATATCGGCTTGACGTCATGCATCCGGTTGACTTAGTTGAGGAGATAGCCATAGGCCTCGGCTATGAGAACCTGCAGCCGGTCGTCCCTAGGACGTTGGGCTTCGGTAAACTTCATCCTAGCACGAATTTCGAGGACGTATGTAGGGAAATAATGTTTGGACTCGGCTTTACGGAGGTCATAAACTTCACACTTTCCAATAGCACGAGAGACTATCGTTGGATGAAAGTCGAGCCACAGAATCCTGTAAGGATTCTTAACCCAGTCTCAGCTGAGTACGACATACTTAGGACATGGCTCCTTCCAAGTTTACTTTACAACTTGACTATGAATAAGCACAATCTTTATCCGCAGAGACTTTTTGAGATAGGCGACGTGTTGGTGGTCGACGAATCTTCCGACGAAGGTGTTAGGAGGGAAACTAGGCTAGCATTCGTAAGCTCCCATGCAGATACGTCATTCTCAGAGATTAAGTCTGTTACGGAGGAATTCCTGAGAAGTCTCGGTCTAAAGGAATGGAGTTTAAGAGAGGTAGAGCATGCCAGCTTCATCGAGGGAAGGGTTGCAGAGTTAGAGGTAAACGGTGTTAAGATAGGAATAATGGGCGAGATAAGCCCGGAAGTATTAGAGGCCTTTGGTATAACGATGCCCGTGAGCGCGGTCGAGATAGAGTTGCAGAAAGTTCGCAATTTACTCGATAAGCTACGATAATGGTTTTAAGCACGTCTGCTGATTTTATTGTTGCCCCACCATACCTTGAGCCGCACCGAGAAAGGGTTGCCACCCTAGTCTATGGGGTGCGGTGTTCATGGTGGGGCAAAACCAATGCACTATTTTTAAATATTCACGCAGTAGGTAGGTGCGTAGGCCTAGAAGGGAAGGGATTGATTTGGACATCGAAACAAGGATAGAGCTGATCACTAGGGTACCGACCGAGGAGGTGATAACACTTCAGGAATTGAGACAACTACTCGAGACGAACGATAAACCAGTTGCTTACGATGGGTTCGAGCCGAGCGGCTTTGCCCATATACCTTTCGCAGTACTCAGGGCAATAAAGCTGAAGGACATGCTGGATGCCGGTTGCAGGTTCAAACTATTGCTCGCCGACTGGCATGCGATGATAAACAAGAAGATGGGCGGTGACTTGGAGAAGATAAGAAAGGTTGGTGAATACCTCATCGAGGTTTGGAAAGCCTCGGGTATAGACGTCAACAAAGTAGAGATCGTTTGGGCCAATGACGTAGCAGCCGATAAAGATTACTGGAAACTTGTCATAAGTGTGGCGAAAGAGGCTACGCTCAAGAGATTCCTTAGGTGTCTTCCGATAATGGGTAGACAAGAGGGCGAGCTTCAGGAGGCTGCCCAACTCTTCTATCCGGCCATGCAGGTCGCTGACATATTCTACCTCGGGGTTGATATATGCCAGCTTGGTCTTGACCAGAGAAGGGCCAATATGCTCGCAAGGGAAATCGCTCCGAAGCTTGGATTTCCAAAACCTGTAGCGGTCCACCACCATATGCTCATGGGCCTGACAGGACCCGTAGGAGCAAAGGGTCTTGACGACGATTCCGAGATAGATGTACAAATAAGCTCGAAGATGAGCAAGAGCGTGCCGGAAACTAGCATATACGTGCACGACAGTAGGGAAGTTCTGGAGGAAAAGATAATGAAGGCTTACTGTCCGCCGAAGGACACGAAATCTAACCCGATAATAGAGTACTGTAAGTACATAATCTTCCCGAAACTTGGGAAGCTGTACATAGAAAGGCCGCAAAAGTACGGCGGAGACGTGCTCTACGAGGATTTTGAGCACCTTAAGAAGGATTACGAACTTGGCCATATCCATCCTTTGGATTTAAAGAGAGCGGTTGTGGTAGCGCTCGACAAGATACTTGAGCCGATAAGGACGTATTTTGAAACCAACAGGAGGGCTAAAGAACTTTTTGAAACAATATCACGTTACGAAATTACTAGGTGATTTTCTGAAATTGGATACAATGGATAAAGGACGAACCCTAGAAGAAGTAAGGACCTAACAATCGTCATCCACTGTATGGGTGAGTTTATGCCCCAAGGCTTGACCGTGTATTTTATGTCTGGTACATTTTGTATGAGCCCCGAAAATCCTACAACAATTATCGGGAGTTCAAAATATCAAAGAGCATGAAGAGCAGATACGGTAGTATGCTCAGAAGCGTAAAGAAAGGAAAGAGCGTCATGTTCATCTGGGGTGTGTAGACATAGTTGGCAAACAAGAACCAAGCCATAATATGGAATCTTTGGTGGAAAATCCTTCAGCCTGGCTTGGTATACTGAGACTATGTCGCTGTAAACATGGCCACTACTGTAAGGCATGTGAAGTCAGAAGCCGATAAGAAATGCGACGAGGGTTGTGAGTAAAAGTACAGAAGACGTCTCCAATTCATTGATTGTTAAATTTTTTGAACCCATTCAAGTCGTTCGTTGACTCCTTCTCTGATGAAATTAATGTTTAAGTGAAAAGTACCGAAGGGTTTAAAAGTAGCCAACTTTGTTGTTCAAAATAAGAACTGCTCTTCATGAGATGGGGGTGGGACGAACCACTCCTTCACTTCAAAGGAGGTGAAGTGGGTGAAGGAGTTGGGGCGGCATATAATAGCGGAACTGTATGGATGCGATACTTCAATACTCGGAGATTTGGAGGCTCTGAGGACGACCTTACTCGAGGCCGCAAAAGCCTCGGGGGCTAAAGTTCTCGGAGAGTTTTTTAAAAAGTTTCCACGGGGTGGCGGCGTGACCGGTATCTTAGCGATTGCGGAGTCCCACCTTTCAATACACACATGGCCAGAATACGGTTACGCCGCCGTTGATCTATTCACGTGCGGAGATTATGTAGATCCTTGGAAGGCGTACGAGGTCATTTACAAGAACATAAAACCAACCCGCATTTATGTCAAGGAGCTTAAGCGAGGACTCGTGGAGGTTGAAAAGGTTTGGCAGAAGGTAGAGGAGTAAACTGGAGGCTTCTGCTAGAGTGGCAGACACCAACATCAGCAGTACTCCACGCAATTAAGCGCGTCATCTACAGTGGTAGGACGAAGTACCAAGAGGTCGACATAATAGACACCTATGACTTTGGTCTATGCTTGGTACTCGACGGTAAGGTGCAGTCGTCCACTGCGGATGAGAAGATTTACCATGAATCTTTGGTTCATCCCGCGATGCTCATACATCCAAAACCTTCACGGGTCTTGATAATAGGTGGTGGTGAGGGAGCAACGCTTAGGGAAGTACTAAAACATAGAACAGTTGAGAAAGCCGTCATGGTCGATTTGGACGAGGAAGTTGTCCAGCTATGCAAGAAGTATCTGCCGGAATTCCACATGAACTCCTTTGACGACCCCCGAGTAGAGATAATCATCGAGGATGGAAGGAAGTATGTCGAGCGACTTCCAGACAATTCATTTGACGTGGCGATAATCGACGTGACGGACCCGTTAGAGGGTGGCCCCTCCTATCTTCTGTATACGATGGAATTTTACCAAATATTGGCGAAGAAGTTGAGCGATGATGGTGCATTCGCAACTCAGGCTACGTCCACTTACTATAGCAGGAATTGCTTTGCGGCCATATACAAGACCGTCGCGAGTGTGTTCCCAGTCGCTAGAGCATACTGTGCCTTTGTACCGTCCTACGCATCGGAGTGGGGCTTTGTATTGGGCTCAAAGGCCGTAGACCCCCTCAATCTTACTCCAGAGGATGTCAGACGTAGATTAAAAGAAAGGGGAATCGAGAACCTCGTATTCTACTCGCCTGAGGTTCACCAAAGAATATTTATGATGCCGCCCTATCTAACTCAGGCTTTTGAGGTTGCTAGACCGGTGACGGACTCCAGCCCTGTTTTTATGCCGGCCTAGCCTTTTTATGTTTCTTGTACACATAACGCTTAAATAATGGATGGATATACCATCCATCCATGCTCGGTAGGTTGACTCGCTTATTGCACAGCATATGGGGTGGGAAGACCGTCAATGAAATCTTATCGAGAAGGTTTAAGCTGTTCGTCTTGCTTGGTATTCTCTTCACTGGTTTGTTCTGGATATACAGGGCCACTGCGGGAATAGGAGTGCTACCTAACATAGAATGGGTCATACCAACACTCGCGACGGTCGGTTCCTTCTCACTTCCCTTAGGAGGGAGCGCGTTCTGGAGGATGCTTAATAGGTATTTCGGCGTCCTAGCGCTCGCCAGCGTGGTAGCTTTCGACCTAATCTTTTTTGGCCCTGCACTTTGGCACGTATGGATATTCAAGTGGTCTGGCTTTGTCTTCGTTTGGTTGCTTGGAATGCGGAGCAAGCTTTCTATGTTCGATAGATACAAGAGGTTACTCGGTAGCACCCTCTTAACGACGGCAATCGCCATACTGCTCTTCGATTTTTGGACAGGTGTCATAGGTTGCGGGCTATGGATTGGGTCTTTTTGGTTGTCCTTCATCGGTCAGATACCATTCACCTTATACCATCTCGCGTCACTGATGTTCGTCCCACCGCTCGTCGCGCTCGCTAAGTTGTTGGTGAGGGTTAAGGTACCGGTAGCCGTTGCAACCCGCTCCGGCGTAAGGGTTGCGACGGGCGAAAGCTGGAGGTGAGTCCTTTGGTTAGAAAAGAATTCCAAGCAATCATAATCGCATTCGTGGTGTTAAGCCTTGCGCTGGTGTACGTGGGCTACCAAGTCTACGATCTACAGGTGCAGTTAGCCGAACAGGCAAAGAAAACAGATGCATTAGTTAAAACGTTAAGCGGGTTTGAAGCGCACGTATACGAGCTTAAAGAGCTAATACTCAAAGTCGAAGTCATAGTGGATAATGGTAATGCGACTAAGGCGGAGACCATCTATTTGACAAAGGGAGCGACAGCTCTAGAGGCCCTGAGAAGGGTTGCCGTCGTAGAAACAAAATACTTTGTTGGGCTTGGAGAGTTCATAGAATCTGTCGATGGTTTAAGGAATAATCCGGAAACTGGCAAGTACTGGATGTTTTACATTTGGAACGAAGAAAAGGCAGAATGGGAGTACGCAACGGTCGGTGCCGGAAGTTATAAGCTAAGAGATGGGGAGAGAATAATGTACAGGTACGAGATTCCAGCCTGGTGGTCTTAAGTTACGTTCACAATCAAATCATATGGATTTACAAATAGCTTTAAATCTGAAGCGCAAAATAGCATGTAGGTTTGACGGGGAACATCATAGGTGAAAGGTTCGTCGTCGTAAGCTTCGGCGAGAGTCACGGGAAGTGTGTCGGAGCGGTAGTTGACGGTTGTCCAGCGGGCTTAGAACTTTCAGAGGCTGACATACAAAAGGAGCTCGACCTAAGGAAGCCAGGCTTATCCAGCGTTACTTCGCCCAGAGCAGAAGAGGACAGGGTTGAGATACTCTCGGGAGTGTTCGAAGGTAGGACGACGGGCTCACCCATCTGCATGCTCATATGGAATAAGGATGTTGATTCGGAGCCTTACAGGATGTTTGTGAATAGGCCTAGGCCTGGACATGCGGACTACGTTGCCCGTGTGAAATACGGTGGGTTCGCAGATTGGAGAGGTAGCGGGAGGTTCTCCGGCAGGATTACCGCGAGCCTAGTCATGGCAGGGGCGGTCGCCAAGAAGCTGCTCTCGAAGACGCTGGGAGTTGAGATTATGGCCTATACTTTGGAAATAGGTGGTGTAAGGGCTAAGAACTTCACGTTGGAAGACATCAGGAACAAGAGGTACAGTAACGAGGTCAGATGCCCGGACGAAGTTGCCGCCAATAAAATGATTAAGAGAATAAACGAGGTTAAGGATGAAGGCGATAGCCTGGGTGGCATAGTGGAGTGTCAAGTTCTTGGACTACCGGTCGGTCTAGGTGAGCCCATCTTCTCAGCGTTGGACTCTGACCTAAGCAAGGCACTTTTCGCAATACCGGCGGTTAAGGGCGTAGAGTTCGGCGCAGGATTTGTAGCTGCTAAATTGCTGGGCTCGCAGAACAACGACCCATATGCGATTATTGATGGAAAAGTCGTAACACTTACGAACAACGCGGGTGGTATACTTGGCGGAATATCGACCGGCATGCCGTTAATCGTCAGGGTCGCTTTTAAGCCCCCCTCATCAATAGCCAAGAAGCAGACAACTGTGGACTTGGATAGTATGAAAGAAGTCGAGATCTCAGTAAAGGGTAGGCATGACCCGACGGTCGTTCCCAGAGCTGTACCGGTCGTGGAGGCAGTCGTTGCGATAGTGCTAGCAGACCATGCAATAAGGGCCGGCTTCATACCACCGGTTTTAAGATGCTAAGTCTGAAAAAGAATTAATCATAGTGTGTTTAACAATTTTTAAGGTATGCAAACCCCTCGAGAAGTAAATCCAAGAGCTTTCTTAAGCAGAATAAAGAACACGTCGAGGGGCATTAAAGTACGGAGCGTGATAATCAAGATGCTGATGGAACGTAAGGCCATGTCAACGGTGCAAATCGCAAAGGAGATAGGCCTATCGCCCTCGGCTGTAAGGAGACATCTCAAGAATATGGATGCTGAAGGTATAGTCAAAAGTCTGAAAGGTAAGGGTAAATCCCTCTGGACACTCACGGGTCTGGGCCAGCAGGCCATAGATGAGGTCTAAAACGGCCAGAGCCTAGTAGCAACCAGAACTATGACGACCATCGCTACAGCCAAAATCATAACGAGCTCGGGCCTAATCTTAAAGCCTTTTGACTCCTCACCAAAAAACGCTAAAAGCCCTGCCATGGTAGCCGGCATCGGTGCCTCTCTACGTCTTTTCTTAGAGCTCACGTGAGATTTTACGCCTTGGCTGTATTTTAATTTTACTAAACTCGCCTTTTTTCATAAATGAAGGGCACAACCCTTCCCACGGATTCAAGAGCCGTAGCCGCAAAACCCCTCTTCTCCAACTCTTTGGCGAGGCGCTTACTGTAGCCATGCATTGTGTAAACTCTCCTCGGCGCACATGCCTCGACGTGACTTATCAGCCCTCTAAAATCGGCGTGGCCACTCAGCGGGAATGCAGCATCATAAAATCCAAATCTATATCTAAGCGCCCAGCCTGTCGCAATTGCCCACATCATTCTTCTACCAACTGGAAAATCAATCCTATGATTGCTCACGTACACGCACTCACCAGTCCTTAAGACCTCTTTTCCAGCGTCCGTGCTTTTGCGAAAATACGAGAGGTCTAAACCAAACTTTCTGTAAACCTCGCACACTTTAGCAACGGCATCGCTCACCACGACAGGTATTCCTAAGTATTCATTAACCAGTTTTATGATCTCCTGAGACTTTCCGATGAGGTATGCCTTAAAAGCAGGAATACTTCCACTTTTCAAACATTCACAAATCCACTTCACGATTTTAGAGTAGGTCGTTTCCCTATCAGGAAACACGAAGCTAGGGTCACCGTATGTCGCCTCCAAAACCATAAAATCAACGTTCATGGGCTCGGCCGCTTTGGTGACGAGCGTATCTTGGACGTTTACATCTCCGCTGAAAAGCAGCGTATTGTCATCACATTCTATCACATATTGGCATGAGCCCAATATGTGGCCGGCGTTAACTGCGGTCACCTTTACTGACCTTACGTCCATCGTTTTCCTGAATTCTAATATGCTTGCGCTTCTCTTAAGGCGTCCTAAAGCTTTTAGGAGTTCATAGGTTTCAGGACTCATTAGCGTGTTAGGTTCATTTACCTTCACGGCGTGGTCTATGTGCGCATGGGTTATACATCTCAAAGTGGTGTTTAGGCGTTCATCGGCTGCGTCGAATGCCAGTATCACATCCTTACATGCGACGAATGCGCCGCTTTCGTAGGACGCTCCCATACCTACGGCTCAGCACGCCCTTTCTAAACATCCTTAAGAGACTGTATAAAACCTTTAGCCCCTGCTGTTGTGCTTATTTTACAAGGTTTGGGTAAAAAGATAGATTAATTTAACGTCTTGTTTTCGAAATAGGTGCCGGGTTAGGGCGGGTATCGTCTTGGCGAGTAACGGAATTTCGGCTATCGCATCGAGGTATAGGCTGCTTTTCAGGATGCCGAGCCCAAAGGTTGTCATAACGTCTGTAGTATCGTTGTCGTTGCTTACAGCCGTGCTTATCTCTTTGCGTATGGGAATGCCAATTTTGACGTTATACCTCCACTTATTGCTACTCTCTTCGTCCCTAGCCATGAACGTGCTATTTAAGAAGACTCTCCTGAAGCATGAACCTGTGTTCTCACTCAATAGGCTTAACGCGTTGTCGTTTGTTCAGATTATACTTCTATCCTCAGCTACGCTCATAGGCTTTCTAATATCGCTTGTTACGAACAACAGTTGGCACATGATTGTGTTGGTTTACATCGGTCTGTACGTATCAACATTTTTGGGCTCTTTGATATTTTTGTCGCTTAGGTTCAAGCGCTTTTCCCTCTTTTACATCTTTTTGCCAACATTACTGCAGGCTATAGGTATAGCGCTCATGCTTGGACTTGAGTTTAACGTAACGGTTGTGCTTGTCTTGACGTCTTACGGTCTTGGTATCGCATTCTCAGTATTCACGGCATTCATGATGGAGACGTTTGGTAAAATCTTGGAACAATCACCGCTCAAGCTTCTTAAAGGTTTTATACTCAGTATGCTTGAAGGTGACGCCTCCTATCTTGAGAAGATGCTGTACAGAATCGGTAAGGCGACTGACATAATCGTAGATACATTGCTCTTTAGAGATAAAGTGGAAAAGACGCACATTCTATCCATCATCATTCCGCGCTTCCACCCTGGACCCGTGAGGTCGATAGGTGGTAGCATAACGCCATACATCATAGAGAGGACGTTCGCCGCCTCCGGTTTAGAGGCGATAGTCCTTAAAGGATTAGCTGGGCACGAAATGGACATAGCATCACGTGAGGATGGTCTAAGGCTAGCCAAGCAAGTTGTCGATTCTTCACTCAAAGCATTGAAGGAAGGCGATTTTTATGGGATGGTCTTGAAACCCATGATAATAACATCCGGTAAGGCATCAGCAAATGTGTTTGCTTTTGATGGTGTAAAGGTTGCCATAGTGAGTCTACATCCCAACCCGATGGAGGATTTATTGCCTAGCATTATGCCGCAGGAATCGAACAGAATAGTGGTCGTAGATGCGCATAACTCCTTCGCGGACCAAGGTGAAGCTCAATTCAACTCCGACGTTCAGGATGTCGCAGATTTGATTAAGAAGGTCGAATCCCTTCCCATACATGAAGGCCGCAAGGATTTCTCCATAGGTTATGCTAGGGTTGTTCCGAAAGAGTATGGGCTGAACGACGGCCTAGGCCCGGGCGGAATATCATGCTGGGTAATAGGGGTCGATAATGAGATATTTGCCTACGTCGTCGTGGACGGCAATAATGCTTTACCGCGAGTGAGGTCTTTGGTGCAAGACGTGTTGTCAAAAGAAGGTGCATCATGTAGCGAGTTGCTGACAACGGACACACACCTCGTCTGCGCTATGAGCTTAGGTGGAAGGGGTTACCATCCAATTGGTGAGGTGCTTACACCGGAGGTCGTCGCAGAGTATGCGAGGGATTTATACAGGCAGGCGAGGGCCGCTATGAAGCCGGCAGAAGTGTACTTCCAAAGGCTGACAGTGAAAGACGTTAGGGTCTTCTCTGAAAGTGTAATAAATTATATGGCAAAGAGTACCGTGAGGTCTTTTAGGATTTTTGTCGTTGGAATGCTATCAGGTATCGTAGCTTCGGCATTAATATTGCTAATAATGTTTATATAAAGTGCGCGTTATGCTTTTATTTGATATTTTTAACAAATCCACTAAGCGATGGGCTATGTCGCAGACCGTGAAGCCTGGGCTAATACTCATAGGTAGCAAGCCTGTGATAAGGTACGTGACGGCCTGCATAACGCTCTTCAATAGAGGGGCTGAGGTTGTCGTGCTAAGGGCTAGGGGTAAAAACATAAATAACTGCTTGGAAACCGTCAGGCTTTTACGCAACGGCTTCCTGAAGAACTTGAAGATTGTTGACGTGAAGATAGGCAGCGATGAGTACGAGACGCCTGATGGACGAAAGAGATATGCGAGTTACATCGAGATTTTCTTAACTAAAGGTTAGAAAAAGAATCCTAATATTTTAGCATCAGTCTACCCTAACGTTTAAATTTAGCCTTTGCTGAATGGTGTTAAGAATTCAAGAGTGATGACTTTTGAAGGTGCCCGCAACGATCCGTACATACTGCCCTAAGTGCAACACGCATACGCAGCATACTGTATCGCTTTACAAAAAGGGCAAAGAAAGGAGTCTGGCAATAGGTGCTAGGAGGCATCAAAGGGAGTTAAAGGGATACGGTGGACAAAAATATCCCATCCAGCGTGATAAGGCAAAGACGACCGAACGTAAGACCCTCGTCCTCAAATGTCAGGTCTGCGGCTTCCAAGTTTTTAGGGGCGGAATAAGGTTAAAGAAGCTAGAGATTGTGAGGTGATTGTGTTTTGGTAGGGGAGGCTGACTGGAGTAAGCTTATCCCTAAGCCCACGTCAAGATTCTTGTTGGTAAGTTGTGATGAGTGTAACAATAAGCAGATAGTGTTCGAGCATGCAAAGACAGTTGTGAGATGTAGGGTTTGCAACGCGATTTTGGCAAAGCCAAGGGGCGGAAAGGCTCAGATACTCGGAAAGGTGCTGGACGTTTATGAGTGAAAAAAAATTGCCGGAAGTCGGTGAGGTAGTCATCGGGACTGTGAAGAGAGTTGACAAGTTTGGTGCTTATATCACGTTAGATGAGTACGAAAATGCTGATGCCTTCATACACGTTTCTGAGATTTCGCTAAGATGGGTAAGGAACATCAGGGATTACCTTAGAGAGGGACAGAAAGCAGTATTCAAAGTGTTACGCTCCGACCCGACCACCATGCAGGTTGACCTCTCTTTGAGGAGGGTCTCAAAGAGGGAGAAAGTAGAAAAACTAATTCTATGGAAGAAGAAGCAAAAAGTCAAAAAAGTAATAAAACTCCTAGCGGAGAAGACTGGGCTTAATAGGGCGGAACTTGAGAAGACGCTTCTTGAGTCTACAAAAGAGAAGGAAGTTGAACTTTATGACATTTTTGAAAAGCTGGCAAGGGATGAAACGGTCCCCGATTTTTTAAAGAATTTACCAGAGAATGTCCTTAACGTTTTGAGAGAAATCGTAAAACAGGAGATAAAGAAGAAGACTGTCGTAAAGAAGGGTATACTTACGCTTTACTGTCAATCCGGAAATGGTGTTGTGATAATCAGGAATGCTGTTAAGGAAGCTATGTCGCTTGCAGGTAAAGATCAAAGCGTAACGGTAACGGTCATAGGACCTCCTAGATACCTACTTAGGGTAGAGGCGGAGGATGATGAAACGTCCGAGAAGCTATTAAATCAGGCGGCGGAAAAGTGTATAGATTACATAGTCAGTAGGGGAGGAAAAGGGGAGTTTAAGAAGAGTTGACAAAAATATGGAAATGTACGGCATGTGGTAGGTACACGCTTTCGAGTGAGAGGTGCCCGTCATGTGGCGGACCCGTAAAAAACCCGCATCCACCAAACATTAATCTCCAAGATAAGTATATCAATACTATCGTGAAATTGAGGAGGGAATTAGGTGGAAACGAGCATAGTACTTGATAAGGTTGTAGACCTTAAGGGTGCGTATGCAATAGAGATAGCGCCCTCGCCTGGTGCTGCGGGTTTGATAGCAGGCACCTTCTTAATAGAGGCCTTAAATGCTGAAAAGATTGGTGAAGTATTATCACCGCACTTCCCTCAAGTGAGTCTCGTCAATGAGGATGGTCTAGCGTTTCCGTCGCGCATAGAGCTGCATCTTTACGTCAACGAGGAAACGGGCCTAAAACTCTTATTCATAGTTAGGAGCTTTCCCATGGAGAGCGGTGACGGTAGTTATTTGGTGGCTAAAAAGATCTATGAGTTTTTAAAATCAAATGGTGTTGAGACCCTTTATTGCTTAGGAAGCGGGAGGATAACCGGGAACGGTGAGGTTTTCATATCGGCTACAAAGTTGGAACATGCTAAGGAACTTTTGGATGCGGGCGCCAAAATAGCACCCAACCAAGATATTCTCCCGGTAGATAGGTTGACATCGTTTCTTTTGCTATTTTTTGCAAGGGATGGGAAGAAAACATGTTTGCTCTTGTCGGACTCACCGTCCTATATACCAGACCCCAGCGCCGCCAAAAAGTTGTTAGAAACGCTCCTCAGATCGTTAAAGATGGAGTTAGACCTGAGCAAATTGGATGAAGACATAAAGAGGTATCAGCAGCTGCTTGAAGGTCTTGAAAAAAGCATACTCGGTCAAACTGAGCCGGTTCGCGAAGAAAGGCCGACAAGAGAACCGTTCTATATAGGATAATTTCGTTCTACCAACGCTATTTTTCAGCGCTCATTAGTACTTGACTTGAACTTGCCTAGCTCGCTCTTTAAAAGGTCTCTCACCGCCATGCGCATCACGGCGCTTCTACTAGGGTACATGCCCTTTCTGACGAGCTCGTCCATACCTTCTATCAAGGCTTCTGGCATCTTGACGGATATCAGCTTCATGCCCTTTTTCTCACGTGTTTTAGTATCTTTTTCCATACACTATCTTCCTCCGCTATAGATTAGCATAACTCATGTCATCGTTACAAGTGCTTGGATATAAGCTTCATTAGACCTAAGCAACATAGTCAACACCAATTACCAAATAAATTTTTTAGAAATATATATTTTCCTTTTCAGCGTCAGTTGAAAGAATATGAGCTGCGAGTATGGGGATTTAACAAAGATTATAAAAGCGCGTTTGGCATCGTTAGACATTCATATTTCAGACGAGGAGCTCTCAAAGCTGTCTCATGATTTAAATAATCTTCTCAAGATTTCCGAGACGTTTGACGAAATCGTATCGCATGAGGAAGAACCTGCGATCTTTTTCTTGCTAAGGGTTGAAGATTATGAGAAAACATGATTTTCTTCACCTTTCTATAAAAGAAGTCTCAGAAGCGATTAAGACTGGTGAGGTTTCGCCCGTAGAGTTGACAACTTCCATTATCGAGAGGGCTAAGCGTCTGAATGGTTTGTTGAATGCTTACGTCTCAATATTCGAGCACTCAGCTATCTATGAAGCTGCCAAAGCAGAGGCCGAGATTCGTGCTGGAAGATGGTTGGGCCCTCTACATGGTGTGCCGCTATCCATCAAAGATATTTTTTATGTAAAGGACACCGTAACGACCGTAGGTTCGCTCATCCTTAAAGATTTCATACCAAAACACGATGCATCCGTCGTGAGAAGGTTACGGGAAGTAGGCGCCGTCATCATAGGCAAGACAAATTTACATGAGTTCGCCTATGGTGTGACAAACGTCAATCCATACTTTGGAGCTACAAAAAACCCTTGGAATCCAGATAGGATTACGGGTGGGAGTAGCGGCGGCTCTGCAGCGGCCGTGGCGGCTGGCATGTGCTTTGCCTCCTTGGGCACGGATACGGGCGGTTCGACCAGAATACCAGCGGCGCTCTGCGGTATCGTAGGCTTTAAACCGACTTACGGTCTAGTGAGTAAGCACGGTGTCTTTCCGCTCGCGTGGTCCTTGGATCATGTTGGAATACTGGCGAGAAGTGTTTGGGATGTAGGGATTTTGCTGGAAGCAATCGCAGGATATGATCCAGCAGACATCACAACGCTCGTCTCAAAAACCTTCGAAGCGAAACAAATTGACACTTACAACGTAAAAAGGTTAAAGGTCGGCGTACCAGATGATAAATTCTTGGAACCTCTTCAAGATGACGTTAAAAAACTTTTCTGGAATTCCTTGAAAAGGTTGGAGGATGAGGGTTGGCAGATAAGCGAACTCAAGTTTAAATATTTTGAACATGTGTCCGCGTGCAGGTACATTGTTTTACTAACGGAAGCAGCATCTTTACACGTAGACTGGCTCAAAAAGAATCCGAAGCTTTACAGCGAAGAGCTAAGGCATAGGTTGATGCTGGGTTTGTTGGTTCCACCAGAAGTTTACTTGAAAGCTCAAAGAGCTAGGAAGGTACTCATCAGGGAGTTCTTGAGAGCGATGAACGGTCTTGACCTTATAGCATGCCCCACGACGTCTGTGACCGCTCCAAGGATAGGTGAGGAAAGAATCTTGGTAAATGGTGCAGAGCTGAGCGTGAGGCTGGCTCTGCTGAGGTTAACCGAACCATTTAACGCGCTTGCTTTTCCTGCGATATCCGTGCCCTGTGGTATGTCAAAAGACGGTCTGCCGGTAGGCCTGCAGATGGTCTCTAAGCCTTTCCATGACGGTTTTCTACTCGCAGCAGCTTTAGCTTATGAGGAGATAACCGGTAACAGGTACAAAATACCGCCGATATAGCTGTGTGCTAAAAGTTACCACCGAAACTATTGGGACTAGACGATGCCCGTCGTACTCGTTTACGAATCTTTTGTGGTCAGCTAAAGTGCTTTCTTAACCTTTCCGAGACCGGCAGGTTCTAAGTTGAACACGATAGTCTTAAGGACAGTCATTTCATCTATGCTGTAACCTATGCCTTCCCTACCTATGCCTGAATCTTTCACACCGCCGAACGGGAAGAAACCGACACCGTGTCTAGGCATGTCGTTTATCGTAACCTCTCCAACTTGCAACCTTTTTGCAACTTTCCACATTCTGTAAAAGTTGTTCGTAAATACACAAGAGTCGAGTCCGTATCTTGACTTGTGTGAAATCTCTACCGCATCATCTTCACTATCTATCCTGACGATTGGTATGACTGGACCGAACGTCTCCTCCCATACTATTTTAGCATCGAGCGGAACATGATCAAGAACCGTCGGTTCAAAGTAGCATCCCCAATACCTTCCGCCCCTAAGCAGCTTAGCTCCTTTATCCAAAGCATCCTTCACCAAATCGTAAACATACTCTACGGCCCTTCTGTTGATCATGGGCCCCATCATGACATCCGGGTCCCTAGGGTCTCCGAACTTCCAACTATCCACTTCTTTCAACACCTTTTCAACAAAGACATCTGCGACGCTTTTTTGGACCAAAACTACGCTTATTGCGTCACATCTTTGGCCTGCATTCCTTAAGGACCCTTCAACGCACTTCTTTGCCGCGAGGTCTAGGTCTGCATCGTCAAGGACTATCGCGAGTGCCTTTCCGCCCAACTCGAGGTGCATGGGCTTTATCGTCGAGGCCTTGTAGAGCTCTTTCCCGGTACTCGTGCTTCCGGTAAACGAAACCAAACGAACCTTTTCACTGGACGCCAATAGGCTGGCGATCTTCCCCGGACCTGTGACAACGTTCAGACAACCACGTGGCAGCCCAGCCTCTTCCAGTATCCTAGCAAAGAGTAGCTGGCTGAGCGGATCATCGCTGGCAGGCTTAACCACGACTGAGTTGCCCGATAATAGCGCTGGTATGATTTTCGCCGCCGGTATGTAAAGCGGGTAGTTGAACGGGCCTATCGCACCAACTACACCTACAGGCTCATGAATGACCAAAGCTATCTTTCCCACAGTGTCTTCTGACCAATCACCCGGTATGTACTCGCCAAATATCTTCCTTGCCTCCTCCATCGTCAGTCGCATCCTATCGATCGTTGCCTTTACCTCACCTAGCGCATCCCTTCTAGGCTTGCCAGCCTCCAGCACTAATGTCTCGACAAAATCTTGAACCCTTTCTTTCATGAGCTCGACCGCCAAGTGGAATATCTCTATCCTGCTGATTGCGGCTATGTCTCTTATCTTTCTTTGGTTTTCTTTCGCTATGTCTATTGCCAACTCCATGTCCTTCTCTCCAGCTTTCTGTGCCCTTGCGATGACGCTATCGTCGATCGGCGTATCTATATCGAACGTCTCATTCGTTGAAGCATTAACCCATTTACCGTCCAAAAACATTTTAAAGACTGGTATACCGTCAGGACCCACCTCATAAATCTCATCAAAGAATTTGCCGAGCTTTAGTTTAGGTGCCCCATATTCCAGCCTCGGTCCCACGACGGACAAATAGATTCACCTGTATCAAATTAAAACTTTGTAGGGTGTATTAAAAGGCTTTGGTACATCCGTTTTAGAGACGCTTATATATGTTTTAAAATTCAGTAATTTTGTGAAAGAGGGTAAGTATGTTGCGGCTGTTGACCAGGGGACGACCGGTACTAGGTGTATGATTCTCGACGCGGAGAGCAACATAATAGGATGGGCGTATGAGGAGCATAGGCAGATATATCCGATGCCCGGATGGGTTGAGCACGACCCTATCGAAATATGGGAGAAGACGCGATACGTGATTTCTGAGACCTTAAAGCACTCAGGTGTAGATTCCAGAGAGATAGTAGCGATCGGTGTTACGAATCAGCGCGAAACTACCGTCATCTGGGATCCTAAGACCGGCAAGCCTTTGGCGAATGCAATAGTTTGGCAGGATACTAGGACCAAAGATATATGCGAACAGTTGAGAAAGGAAAATTATGAAGAAACGCTAATACATCCAAGGACCGGTGTCTTCTCCTTCACCTACTTCTCCGGCCCGAAGATCAAGTGGCTTCTTGAAAACGTTCCGGGTTTAATGGAGAAGGCTAAAAAGGGCGAGGTAAAGTTCGGAACAATAGATTCTTGGCTTATCTGGAATCTAACAGGCGGACCAAACGGCGGCGTGCACGTGACAGATTACACAAACGCATCCAGGACTATGCTCATGGACATAGAGAAGCTCGATTGGTGTAGAGAAATACTTGAACTATTAAAAATACCGGATGCGATTCTGCCTGAGATAAGACCCTCTTCGGATAAGTCGATTTATGGTTACACGAAGCCCGACGGTCCTTTCGGAGCAGAAATACCTGTCTGCGGAGACCTTGGGGACCAGCAGGCAGCGCTGGTGGGCCAGGTGTGCTTTGAGAGGGGAATGGCGAAGAACACATACGGTACGGGTTGCTTCTTGCTTCAAAACATAGGCACAAAACCGGAGCTTTCAAAACATGGTCTGCTAACGACCGTGGCATATGGCTTTGAAGTTGGCAAGTGTGCTTATGCGCTTGAGGGCTCGATAGCCGTGACGGGTGCAGCGATACAGTGGTTAAGGGACAACCTGAAGATAATAAGTTCAGCATCCGAGACTGAAGCGATCGCAAAATCTGTGGAGCAGGAAGGCTCAGGAGGTGTCTACTTTGTACCGGCCTTTAGCGGACTTTTCGCACCTTACTGGGACTTGGATGCTAGAGGGGTTATAGTGGGCTTAACGAGATTCATAAGAAGGGAGCACATAGTTCATGCGACGCTCGAAAGTATATGCTATCAAACGAGGGATGTACTCGAATCAATAGCATCGGATACGGGTAGCCGGTTGACAGAGCTTAAGGTGGATGGAGGAGCTGCCACCAACGACTATCTAATGCAACTTCAAGCAGACATAATCGGTACCAAAGTTATAAGACCCAAGGTCACCGAGACCACTTCATTAGGATGCGTTTACGCTGCAGGCCTTGCGGTCGGTTTTTGGAAAGATTTAGATGAATTAAGAAAACTCTGGAAGGTTGATAAAGTATTCCAGCCAAGATGGTCTGAGGAGAAGAGGGAAAAGATGTATAGAGGATGGAAAGCGGCCGTAAACCGTGCTAAGGGTTGGCTTAAGGACATAAGCACTACGTGATGTCCCTTGAAAAAGTATGATGCAATTGTAATAGGTGGCGGCGTGACTGGCTTAGCGGTTGCCTACGACCTAGCATCTAGAGGTCTTAAGCCGTTACTGCTCGAGAGGAACGACCTCGTGAGCGGCACGTCGGGGAAGTATCACGGACTTTTACATAGCGGTGCAAGGTACGCAGTCAACGATCCTGAGGCGGCTTACGAATGCGCAGTTGAGAACAAAATAATAAAAGAAATCGCGGGGCATTGTGTAGAAGACACCGGCGGGTATTTTGTCTTATTAGATGAGGAGGAATACTACGATGAATTCAAAAGAGGATGCAAGGAGAACCAAATACCGATAAAGGATGTGGATGTCGGTGAAGCCTTAAGGGAGGAACCAAACCTTAATCCTAACGTTAAGGCAGTTGTCGAGGTTCAGGATGCAGTCCTCTACGCCTACAAGTTCGCCGTCAGCTTAGGCTTAGCCGCCAAGATGAACGGAGCTGATATACGGATATATAACGAGGTTATCGGATTGTTAAAGGAAGGTAGACGCATCGTTGGTGTAAAAGTTTTTGATAAAATTAACAACAGGATGTACGATGAGGAAGCCGATGTAACAGTCGTAACGGCAGGCCCTTGGTCGGAGAAGATTATGAATATGGCAAACATCCAGAACGTCAAGATGGTTTTGACAGCGGGTACGATGGCCGTGGTCCCGCACAGGCTCTCCAAGAGGGTTATCAACAAGATGAGGATTCCGTCAGATGGTGACATAGTCGTACCGTATGGTAACAATTCTATAGTAGGCACGACTGCTTATGTGATAGAAGACCCTGATAACTACACAATACCGCCAGAGGATGCCGAGTTTCTCATGGAGGAGGGGAGTGCTATATTCCCCGCGATTAAAAGGATAGGTTTCTCTAGAATGTATTCATCCGTCAGACCGCTTATATCCGTAGGAGAGGAGATAGAAACCAGAAAGATATCGAGACGTTACGAGATATATGACCACGAAGAACTGCACAACGTGGAGGGGCTGTTGACTGCCATAGGTGGTAAGTTTACGACGGCACGGGCCATGGCGGAGACAATATCGGACGTTGTATGCAAGAAGCTCGGTGTTAAAAAGAGGTGCAAAACAAAAGAGACGAAACTTCCGAACCCGTTAGAAGCGTTAAGCGCTGAGCAGCTAAGAAAAAGTGGATGTCCCGAGAGCCTTATTAGAAGAATCTTTGAGAAAAAGGGTACGATAGACGAAGAATTGTTAATGAGCGCTCTTTACATGTTGGTTGCATCCTTCTTGTGGTGATGTATATTGATAAAAATCTCCGACAAATTTTTGGTTAAAGCAAAGGTCGAAGATGTTTGGTCCATCGTGAGCAACATGTCGAAGGTTCTGTCTTGCTTTCCAAATGTGCAAAAGATTGAAACACTGAGCGACGGTAGCACGAGGGTTACGTTTAGGGTTGACATATCTGGTGCCGAAGAGAGGAGTCTGACTTCGTACCTTTCCAGAATTAGCGGGAAGATTGACGCGAGGTACACAGAACTCAATCCTACAGAATCTTTGAAAGTGACTGCCAAGGGCTCTGTTGCGGGCGTAAAGGTCATCATAAACTTGTCCGTCAATCTATCGAGTCTTCCGGACGGCTCCACGCAGGTTGATTATCATGTGGAGGCGGATGTGGGCATGTTGGCGAAGTTGTTTGGCATGGGCCTCATACAGAAGATCATCGAGAACAATGCCTCCGCGTTCATACAAAGATTCAAAAAGATGCTTGAGAGAGGCGGATAGATGCGCTTGTCAACGGGTCTAGTAAGGCTGTTAACCGAACGGCTGAGACCCTTCGATGAACTCTTATCGCACGAAAGCTCCGCCGCTGTCGCACTGATATTGCATCCGACCGAAGACGGTATCGAAATACTTTTCGTGAAACGTAGAGACGATCCTAATGACCCATGGTCTGGTCAGATAGCACTGCCCGGGGGCCGCCGGAAACCTTCGGACAGATCCGTGCTGGAAACCGCAATTAGGGAGACGTTCGAGGAGGTTGGAATACTGCTCGACGCTAAAAGGATGGTGCTTGGTGCTCTACCAGATGTAACGTCCTCGAGAAATCCAGGCATGTTGGTGACACCCTTCGTCGCCCTTCTGGAAGAAAAAACGCCGGTCAAGCTTTCTCCAGAACTGTCAGAGTACTTCTGGGCATCCACCAAAGATCTGATGGAGTGTGAGGTCAAAGTTAGCCTGCAGAGCGGTGAAACGAAAACCGTCAAGGCATACGTTTATGGAGAGTATGTAATATGGGGGTTGACTGCACGGATAATCGAATCGTTTCTGAAAATTTTAGAGGGCTGAAAACGTTCTAGCAGTCTGTAACGCTGATAAATTATGAACCGACAAGAAATGCTAAAATACCCAAAACGAGAATTTTCATACGGATGAACTGGATAACGCTTATCGGCATAATCCTGCTACTCGTTGGAATACTCATAATACTAATCGCGATAGGTTTTTTGAGAAGCTTGGGTGGTAGCGGAAAGGCACGCTTCGGCGGCATAGTCCTACTAGGACCTATACCTATAGTCTTTGGTGACAAAAATCTCGCCAGCTTTCTTTTAATCTTTGCTGTGGTGTTTACAATAGTGTTTATAATACTCACTCTTATCCACTAATCGTTTGAAAAGTACGAGATTTTGTGATGGAGGTGCACCGTCATGGAAGATTCCATGAAACGGAATCCCTTGAATGCCCTCGTATTGCTAGTAGTCGGTACGATCCTAATTTTCCTTGCAGTGTACTTGATAATCGTAGGCATGTTATCAACATGGTCTACAGACGTAAAAGGTGGCGCCCTTTTCTTAATAGGTCCTTTTCCACTCGTACTGACATTCGATAAACCTGCATCTTGGCTGATAATGCTCTTGCCCGTTTTGTTAATCCTAATCCCTTTGTTAATCTTTATAATTTGGCTAAAGTATGGTAGCATGAAATAAGCAAAAGCTAGGGCTTGCGATATGCTGACCAGGCGTCAATTCATAGCGATATCCTCTTTGGCACTTGCCGGAGCATGTCTATCAGTGGGCTACGTAACCACAAAGGAGCTCGAGGTAACACGAATAGACCTCGGCCTAGGTAGAAAGATCGTTTTCTTAGCAGACTTGCACATTCATGGGGTTGATGACGTCAAGGAGAATGTTTTAAGCATCGTAGCGAAGGAGCAGCCTGATGCCGTTCTTATTGGAGGAGATACTGTGGACACCTTAACTCTCAGCATGGAGGTAGTGGACAGCTACATTTCGAGGTTGGAAGCGAAGGAAAAGTTCGCCGTCATGGGGAACCACGAATACTGGAGCGGCAAGGCTGAAGATTTTAGCAAAATCTTAAAGAACAACGGATTCATTCTTCTCAAAGATTCGTCGGCCCAAGCATCCTTTGGGAAGATATACGGCCTTGACTGGAGGGATGACAGAAATTACCCAGAACGTAAGCTTGAAGGGCTTGTGATAGTACACGATCCAAACGCTGCTTTGAGCATATCGGGTGCTCAAGCAGTTTTGGCCGGGCATACGCATGGAGGTGTGGTTATCGCCGGCTGGACAGTCTACTCGAACTCTGTTTACACAAGAGGTTTGTACAGGCTTAAGGATGGTGGCGTCCTGTATGTTTCGAGAGGTTTAGGTCAGCTTCTTCCGTTGAGATACACTTCACCCTTAGAACTCGTAATCGCTGAATAGATTTCAACGATGGTTGCCGGACAATGCTTAAATTGTAGCCGTACAAAATAAGATGTGAAAGGAGGTTAAGGCTCTGCGTTTCTGTCCAGATTGCGGAGGAGTGTTGTTTTACGACAGGGAAACTAGACAATATGTTTGCAATAGTTGCGGCGTTTCTTACACGTTACAGGACCTTGTGATGATAAAAGAAAAGAGGATGGCCCTCAAGGAAGAGCAGGAAAGGAAGAAGCGGGAAAAGGAAGAGTATCTAGAATGGTGGCTCAGCAAGAAGAAATAACATATTTCAGCCCTGTTCATGAACGATAATAACGTCATCCAGCGGTTGGACGTCTTTAGTCTTCCAGAAAGGCTCCCTTAGATAGACGGCTTTAAGGAACAACCTTTCAAGCTCCTCATCCGAAGCGCCATTTCTCATCGGCGTCAAAAAATCTACGTGGTTATCGTCCCTCATCAAGCACGGTTTAAACTTCCCGTCGTGCGTTATCCTTATTCTTGAATCGTTCATACAAAAATCACAATTTCTCATCGGTCTTACGAACTCGACCCAAACGTTTTCTGGCAGAAGGTACTGCCTCCTCATCTGTAGTTTGCGCGTTACGCACTTTATTGCCCTCTTCTTCAGGGCATCCTCAACAGGTCCGAGGTCGTAATAATATTTTTGGAAAAATTCTGAGTTTGATGCGCCACCTTCGTGGACAAGCTCTATCAGCTGGAGTATGCAGTTATCGTACCCGAGATTTTTCACGAACTTAATCATATCCTCGATCTCATCTTCGTTAACACCTTTCATGACCACGACGTTAAGCTTCACAACATCTATGCCAGCATCGAATGCTGCCTTTATTGCCTCGATAGTGTATTGCAGCCTCTTTTCACCATCGGTCGTTTTTGCGCCAATTATCCAGCAAAACTTCTGCGCATTTATGCTATGCAGGCTGATGTTAACTCTGTTTAAACCAGCATCTCGTAACCTTTTTGCAAGTTGTGAAAATCTTGTGCCGTTCGTCGTCATGGATATCTCCTCGAAACCTATGTTATGTAACCTCTTAACTATCTCGACTATGTCGCTCCTTAGCATGGGCTCGCCGCCAGTCAGCTTAACGCTTTTTATGCCGTATTTTTTCAGAATTCTCATCACCCTCTCTATCTCTTCCGGCGTCATAGTAGTCTCTGCATCCTCGTAAATTCCTTCCATGTGACAAAAGATGCATCTGAAGTTACACTTAGTACTTGGCGTGAGTGATATTCTCACACCGTTTACAAGTCTATTGTATCTATCGAACAGTTGCGTATCTCGTCACCCTTTTACAAAGGGTGTCGTAAAATAAATTTCCATTTCGGTGGCATATAAATGCTATGCTTTTATATAGAGGTCACATCCACGTATCAAACTTGAAAGAATTTTTCCACATTTCTCAGTATTTCGTGCAAACCTTCTGAGTATGGTGCTCCGCCCTGTCCTAAGTCTGGCCTTCCCCCGCCTTTTCCTCCAAGCGCCGATGAAATCCTTGACGCGAGACGTCCTGCATCTATGCCCGCCCTTATACCATCATCGTTCGTCATCGTTAAGACTTTCACGGGTTCCGTTCCAGCCAAAAGTATTGCTACGGCAGGTCCGGATATTCTATTGAGCACCTCAGCGGCCAGCAGTATCAGGTAATCTCTATCGTCTATTTCCTCGTAACTTTTGATCACAGATACCTCGCCAACCTTTTCGGTGGTGGACACGAGCTCGGTCGCCCTTTTCTTCGCATAGAGCTCCATGATCCTCTTAGCGGCCTTTCTGGCATCTTTCAACTCCATCAGTAGCTCCTCGGCCTTCTTATCCAATTCTGAGGCTGGAACGCCAAAAACTTCCGCAACCCTTCGCACAATCCTTTCCTGCTCTTGGATGTAGGGTAAAGCGGAAGGCCCTGCTGCGAAGATGAGACGCTCTACACCGTCCTGTATCCTTTCCGTCTTTATTATCTTTATGATTCCTACGTCCTCCGTGTTCGTGCAGTGCAAACCACCGCATGCCTGAGCATCCCAACCAGGGATCTCAACAACCCTTATAATCGCTGAAGGGACCTCGCCTCCTTGGTAAAGACGGAAACCGTACAATTTTTCGGCTTCGTTTCTATCCATCATGCGGATATGGACTGGAATGCTCTTCTGAACTATTGCATTCGCCAAAGATTCAATTCTTTCGACCTCTTCCACCGTCAGCCTCTTATGATGAGATATATCGAGCCTTGCCTTATCCGGTTCTTTCTTGGCGCCGGCCTGCCATACGTGTTTTCCCAAAACCTGCCTCGCAGCGCTCAAGAGTATATGCGTTGCCGTATGATGCCTCATTATCTTCAATCTCCGTTCGATGTCGACCTCACCAACGACTTCTTCCCCTTCATTTGGCTTCGTTCCTAAAACCTTGTGCACGATGACACCGTTTATGAGTTGCGCATCAACGACTTTGCATTCACCAGCGCTGAAACGGAGAGTACCAGTATCGCTAACCTGGCCACCGCTCTCAGCATAGAATAGTGTTCTATCCAGTATCACGTATTCGCCAGAAACTCGCAGGACCTTTGCCTCGAATCTCTTCTCAAACGGAAAATCATAGAATAGCTTGACCGTGGGACTCAAACCTTCGACTAATGTCTCCAGACTTTTTTCTACACCGAGAATCGCCGGTGTTTCTTGGAGGTGCCTGGATGCGACGTACTCATAAAAGTTCTCGGGAACGTTGACCTTAAGCTGTAACTTCTGAGCTATCTGCTCGACTATCTCCGGTGTTATGCCCTTTTCATCATAAACCTTGACGAGGAATTCGACAGGGACGACGTCCGAGCGTTTTTTCAAACCCGCTAACTCTCTCTCAACATATGCCGTGCCCTTCTCTATCGTATCCTCGAATTTCGAGATCTCCGTCATCACGATGTCCAGCACCTCATCACGCATCTCAGCCAAGTGTGGAAAATCCCTCGACCAATATCCGATCTGCATATCGATTAGGTCCAGCAGCTTGTCCTTATGGTCTATCGCCTGAAGCACCCTGTATGCCTTCCTGATAAGAAGCCTTGCCAAGTATCCCGATTTGACGTTTGAGGGTACGATTCCTTCGGATAGTATGAAGGATATGGACTTTGTATAGTCGAGCGATGCGAAGAATCTTTCCAGCGGCACTATGAGTTTCTCTATCGTCTCGATCGGTATGCCTGAGAGCTTTGAGATCTTCCTGCGGATCTCGGCGATGCTTGTGCCCTCCTTTGGTGTTACGATGGCCGTATGGGGCGAGTATGCATCAAGTATGCTCTCATCAGGTTGCTCGACACTAAGCATGTCCATTACCTTTTTGTAAAGTTCACCATAAATCACCTCGAAAGAGCTGTACGTCCCTTGGCTAAACCACGCATACCTCTCGATACCATAACCAGTGTCTACAGTCCTTATTGGAATCTCGATAAGCTCGCTGTCTAACGTCTTGTAATGCATGAACACGAGCGTCGCTAACTCCAGCCCTCCTGAAATGGTCTCGAAGCAGGGGCCAGCATTTCCGCCCCCAAACCATGCCGACTCCTTATAAGTTATGCTCTCCGGTTCTATGCCGAGCTCCTTGCTCGCAAACTCATGGTGGTACTGAACCGTCGTATCCTTCCAATAAACTTCCTTATCGGGATAGTTGAAGGCATGCGCTCCACCCATCTCAAATATTGTCAGGTGCCTGCCGAACGTAAGACCAACTTTGTCTATGTCGACGAGCCTTATGCATGGCTGACTTACCACGAGAGGGTTGGCAGGTGGTGGTGCTATGCCTGACGTGACCCATGGTTGGAAATCCACGATGCTTGCTGAGACGAGATATAGGTCGGTTCTCCACCTAGGCACGACTGGATACGGCTTTATGATCTTGTGACCCTTTCTTTCAAAAAACTTTAGGAACTTTTCACGCGCATCCCTTAACGTTAGTCTCTCCTTGGTCAATCTTTTTCCTATGAAGGTATAGGGCACGCACGGTGCTTCCCCGCAGACTTCCCTGTCCGTATCGAGCGTCCAAAAGTACTCTCCGCATACGACACATTTCTTCCTAACAAAACCGTTTTGCAGAAAAAATTCTAGTTCATACGCCTTCGGCGAAAATCTCATGAAGCTTGGCACCTTTTAGGTTCTCAGCCGAAGAGTGCGCTCAGGCCAGCCAGTGCCTCTTCCTCTTCCTTCTTCTTAGCTTCCTCCTTCTCCTCTTTTGGCTTTGCCTCTGGTTGGGCCGATGCAGCAGGTGCTGCAGCAGCCGTTGCTACGAAGGGTGCAGCCGTAGCGCTCTTTAGGACCTCGTCTATGTTTATCTCCGAGAGTGCCGCTACGAGTGCCTTCACTCTACTTTCGTCTGGCTGAATTCCTGCCGCAGACAGGACGTTCTTTATCCCCTCTTCATTTACGGGCTTTCCGGCCTTATGAAGGAGGAGAGCAGCGTATATGTACTCCATATCTTCCTAACCCACCTGAAACCTCTAAAAAGGGCTGGCTCTTAAACCTTTATCGTTTTGGAGAACGCCCCTCGGAGACTTAACCTTTCCAGTAAACGGATACTGCTTTCAAAAAATAATTAGTTCAGCATGCTTGAGGAATTTTCCGCGGTGCTGAACTAATTCGAGGACTGGGATGAAAATGCGGCCCCTTTAAGCAAAAAATGGATGGAAGGGGCTTTATTTAGCACCTAAGTTTAAATTTTTCCGCAGAGGTCATATCTTTAGTAGCCCGGTCGTCTAGCGGCCAAACGCTGGTCAGATGGGCTAGGGATCGCGGGCTTTGGATCCGCCGCGCGGAGGAGAACCCCGCGGACGCCGGTTCGAATCCGGCCCGGGCTACTATTTCCTTTTTTCACATGAGGTGTTTTGAGAATTCGTGTAAAAGCCGATTACCTATTAACCTCCTCGTTTATCCTTTCAGCCATTACATGATTTTTGCAGAACACGACCACCTTTTTGACACCTTCGACCTTTGACGATATGGCCTTAAGGGCCATGGCATAGCTGTACGCCATGGGGTTGTAGGGGCTGCTTGGTATGAACTCTATCTGTATAACCCCTTCATCAACCTCCTTTACAATGAGCATCGCCTGACTTTCTACTATGCTCAAGCCGGTTGCTGGGTCCCTGAAGCTACGTAGCTTCTCTCTGACTTTTTCTGCTAGCGACAAGATACAACATCTACTTGGGCGCGATAAAATAAATGTTTTGGCTTACTTAAGATGCCGGTCTTAACACGAATAAGATTATCAGCGCAACTATCATAATCACGTAGATTATCAGCATCATCCTCTTGCTCTTCTTCTCCCTCTCCTTGCCCAGCTCGAGCTTCTCCCTACAATCTGGTGAGCAGACCTGTTCATCTGGTGGAATTGCCTTGCCACATATAACACAGTGGCGGTGGTCAATTATTTTTGGCCGTTCCTTCTTCTGTTGACTCAACCCGTTACACCATCGCACCTTTATACGGATTTTTTGTTTTAAGTACTTTTGCTCTTGTATCCCTCCCTAAATATAAGTTACCGCGCCCTTGGTATCCTTTAGCCTCCCAGTAACCGTCTCGTCACAAGCAGTTATATCCGAGATTGATGTTATCCGATTTTGATGAGCATAATCAAGGTCGGCACGTCGGGCTATACTTATTACTGGAATGAGGGCAAGCCCACACCTTTCGAGTGGTATATCAAACAAGGTTTCAAAACCGTTGAGATAAATGCTTCGTTCTACAGGTTTCCGAGCAGGTCTTGGACTGTTACATGGCTAAAGGCGCCTAGGGACTTTGACTTCAGCATAAAGGTTCATGGGTCCATTACGCATAGAAGCAGGTTGGGCGATGCCGCGGTACGGTTATGGCCACGGTTCATGAAACCGCTTGAAGAAATGCTTGAGAGGATAACGTTCTTCCTATTCCAGATGCCTCCAAGCTTCGTTGCTAGCCAAGCAAACCTTGAGAGGTTAGCCCAATTCTTTAGAAGGATAGAGCTTTCCTCTACTGCCGTCGTTGAGTTTAGACATGATTCGTGGTGGAGCAAGGTAAAGGAGGTGGAATCTCTCGGCCTAGTTTTCTGCTCGGTCGATTCGCCGGATTTACCAAGAGATGTGTTTGCAACGAACGACGTAGTTTACCTAAGGCTACATGGAAGGGAGGCTTGGTACGCATACGTATACGATGAATCAGAATTAATTGAGATTGCAAAAAAAGTGAAAGAATTAAGTGCATCGAAAAAGTACGTGTACTTGAACAACGATCATGGAATGCTGACCAACGGTAAGCTTCTCATGAAGTTGCTGGAATGACGAAAGCAACCTTCTCATAGCATCCTACATTGTCTCCGGCCCTTGCCCAGAGTATCAGTATGTTATCCGCTACCAAGTCCTTCTCCGTACTCACATTAACGTCAACTATCTTGAAACCCGACGGAAAAATCCAATAAACTTCGTAGTCGTACTCTGCAACCTCCTCCTTGTAAAAACACTCGTACACATTCATGCCTTGTCTGAGACTTGTCTTGAACTGAACGAAGAAGGTTATGCACGGCAGGTTTTCGGAACCCCTGAAATCTAGCGTAGCGGTCAAAACCTCGGGTCTGCATCTTTCGCCGTTGACCTTTACAACCTCTTCATCTAGAAGGGACTGCATGTTCCAGATGAGCTTGTCCATCTCTGCATAATAAAGCTCTTCATCTTTGAGCAGGGAGTGGTAGAAGCCGAAGGGGTCATGATAGTCAAAGTTGAGTATCTGGTTAAACACACCGTCTGATGATACAAACATGAACTCATGCGCATGCAACGGCTTTACAGCCTCCGAAGCATGTCTTCCCATCTTAAATCCCTTTTTGTGTCGGATTCTTAGGGTAGTTAAGGATTTAAGAAGGACCTGTTTTCCTAAAAACTAGGCCTATCGGTGGTGGTGACATGTTCTGGCTTTTACCAGTATCGGCCTCCATCGTATCACTCTGCGCGGCCTTAGCCTTTACCGTATGGGTACTCAAACAAAGTCCGGGAAACGAGACGATGCGCAGCATATCGAGCGCGGTTAAAACAGGAGCTCTTGCGTTCATTAAAAGAGAATATGTGACTATCCTGCCTATTGCGATAGCCTTAGCAGTCGTTATAGGTCTCGCGTCCGGGTACACCAATGCCATAGCGTTCGCAGTCGGAGCGGCGCTTTCGGCAATATCAGGAATAATCGCAATACTGACAACAGTTAGCGCAGCACCAAGGGCAGCACACGCGACCGAAAAGGGCCTTGGCTATACGCTTTCTGTTGCCTACAGAGGAGGTGCTGTGGCTGGTCTAACGATAACAGCAGCAGCCCTCATAGCAGTCACGGTACTTTATGTCCTCTATCCGAACCCAATAGCGATAGCGGGCGTTGGTGTTGGCGCCAGCCTGATAGCGCTGTTCATAAGAATCGGCGGCGGTATCTACACGAAAGCGGCAGACTTGGGCGCTGACCTTGTGGGAAAAGTCGAGGCGGGCATACCTGAAGACGATCCTAGGAATCCAGCCGTGATAGCGGACAACGTAGGCGACAACATAGGTGACGCGGCTGGTATGGGGAGTGACATATACGAGTCGTACATCGTAACGATGTTAGCAGCGATGCTCTTGGGCGCACTAATAGGCAACGTAGAATTTGTCGTGTTCCCGCTTATGATAGGAGCTGCTGGCCTTTTTGCTTCGTTGATCGGTGCCCTGACAGTTACATCAAGAAACGTTACATCTCCTATGAGACCGCTGACGTTATCGTTCGCGGTCGCCGCATTGATAACTGTTATCCTAAACTTCTTCATTTCCACATACACATTCGGCTGGAATGACGTGGCGTACGTTCTCTTCGTATCGACGTTGCTAGGCGCAATCATAGTTCCTATAATACAGAAGATAACGGATTACTACACGAGCTACAATTACAAACCGGTCCAAGAAGTCGCCGAGTCTACAAAGGTAGGGCACTCGGCAAACATACTAACGGGCGTGGCAGTTGGTCTGAGGTCCACGTTCCCGATGGCTATAGTCATAGTTGTGTTCATGATAGTATCCTACTTCTTGACATCCACGGTAACTGGCGAGCCCATCATGGGCATATACTCGACCGCTATAATGACCGCTACTATGCTGTCGTTAAGCGGCATAGTCCTGAGCATAGATAGCTTCGGACCTATTAGCGACAACGCTGGTGGCATAGTCGAGATGAGTGGACTTGGTGAGGAAAACAGAAAGATAACCGACCAACTGGACGCTGTTGGTAACACAACGAAGGCAACCACCAAAGGTTTCGCCATAACCAGCGCCGCCCTCGCCGCCCTAGCGCTCATCCAAGCTTTCCAGCATGAAGTCTTGACCCTTGCGTCCACTCCTGGAAATCTTTTGTTTGGAAAGACCTTTGTTTACACATTAACTAACCCAGCCCTGATAGTGGGCCTCCTCATCGGAGCCTTGCTGCCGTTTTACGTCTCGAGTTACCTTCTGAGAAGTGTCAGCGTGGTTGCGTCTTCGATCGTCGAAGAGGTTAGGAGACAGTTCAGGGAGATTAAGGGCATACTCGAGGGGAAGGCAAAACCGGATTACGCAAGATGCATAGATATAGCGACAAGACAATCGCTCAGGCAACTGTTTACGCCAGCGCTCATAGTCATAGTAGCGCCGATAGTCGTCGGAATCATCTTGGGTCCTGTGGCCGTCGCAGGCCTCTTAACAGGTGCGGTCGCATCTGGGCTATACCTCGCATACCACATGGCCAACTCAGGTGCAGCATGGGATAACGCCAAGAAGTATTTAGAAGTGCTGGGTCTAAAGAAAACGCCCCAGCATGCTGTAGCGGTGGCCGGGGACCTAGTTGGCGACCCTTACAAGGATACTGCCGGCCCTGCGCTGAATACTGTGATAAAGTTACTAAACACGGTCTCGATAGTCTTCGTTCCAATATTCATAGGTCTTATAATGCTTTGAGCGAACCTGCACTCCTGCGGCTGAATAACGCCATTTATACGTTGTAATACCGTGATATTGCCTCCGCACAAAACTTCCATACTTTATCGCCGACATAGTGTAAGTTTGTTACGACCTTCCCTCTTTTTGCCTCCATAACGTTCTCTGAGTTATCTAAAGCCTTGCCGACCGCTATCGGTTTCTTGTGCTTTTCATCCCTAACCACAACAAACTCACCCTCCTTAAACTCACCCTCAAGTGCGACTATGCCAGGCCTCATGACATCTGCACCATTAGCTATATGCGGTATAGCTCCCATATCGACTATCACACTCGGCATGCTATCGAGTACGTTCTTGTTGAGTGTCTCAACCAGAATTGGTAGGAATGTATCATCAACCTTTGCGAATGCGGCCAACCCCTCCAAAATATAAAGGGCAATTTTCTCGTTCTTCACTTCCCTGACAACGGTCTTTAGGCTTAGGTCGAGCTTCAAGTTAGGAAACTCCGATTTTATGCGTGCAACGAGCTCCTGCTTTTCCTTCTTGTTGAGTAACCTTACCTGCATCCTTAATGTTGAGATTCGGACCCAACTAAAACCTTTCCTTTTTAACGGGTCAAGGTATATAACTTCGCGGTTTTAGAGGTTAGTGGAAGAAAAGGTTATCCTAAATCAAGGTGGTTTATAGAAAGGTGTCGATATTTATAACGAAGGACGTGGTTGATGAAATGAAGTATAGTGCGGTAATAGCACCCCTCGATAACTTAAGGTGAGGATTTTCGATGAATCCAGAACATGTGGTCGCCGAGCTGGAGAGGGTTGGGGCAAGGAGGGTTCTGGTGCAAGCGCCCCAAGGTCTTAGGGGCATTGCTATCCAGTTGTCTGAGGAGTTAAGCCGCCGTGGTTTTGAGGTCGTAATATCTGGAGGTCCATGCTGGGGTGGTTGCGACTTAGCCCTAAATGAGGCGATAGAGGTATCAGCGGATGCTATATTGCACCTTGGCCATACGGAGTTCGTGAAGCAGTCTACTATACCGACGATATACCTTGAATGTAGATACAATCATAACGTAGACGTAGAGCAGCTTGTGGAGAAATCGATTAGCATTCTACATCCCGCGAAGAATATTGGTTTAGGTATTACGCTACAGTGGTTAAACCTGTTAGAACAGGTCAAGCAAGCCCTCGAAGACCGTGGTTTCTCGGTGTTTTACGGACAGCATAAAAACGGGCGGCTTTACCCCTCGCAGGTTATAGGGTGCGACTACACCACCGTGAAGAGTGTTGAAAGTAAAGTCGAGAAGTTCCTCATAGTGGGAAGCTTCTTTCATGCTCTAGGTCTTTCTATGATAACTAATAGGTCAGTTGTTGTCGCAGACCCGGAGACTATGTACGTCAAGGATATGACCCAAATCACGAAAAGGATACTCATGCAAAGGTATGCGCAGATATGTGCGTTCAGGGACTCAAAAAGGGTCGGTGTCATACTTTGCACGAAACCTGGACAGAAAAGGGAGGGCCTGGCAACAACTATCGTCAGCATGTTAAGGAAGGCTGGGAAGGATGCACATTTACTTGCTCTGAATGAGGTGGATGAAAGGTTCTTGCCGGACGAGATCTTTGATGCTTACGTCAATACGGCATGTCCGCGCATCAGCATAGATGACAATGCTAAATTTAAGAAACCAATCCTGTTACCGAGCGAGCTCATGGTTGCCCTAAATTTAATTTCATGGGAAGAACTCATCTCCAGTGGTAATTATTTCAGGTGGTGTGTACAAAATGGTTGATGAAAAGCAGCAAATAGCGTTGCCTGGCGAAAAGTTATGCGTTTTAGAGGAGTTTTTATCTGGTAGGGGAACGAAAACTTCGGTAGACGGTACAGTATTTGCAACGGTTATTGGAAAGGTCATATTCGATAGGAAGAAACGTGAGGTTCATGTAGAGGCTATAAAGGAACCGGATAACGTAGCGGTTGGAGATATAGTCTTGGGCGAAGTCAGGGAATTACAGACCAAATCTGCTATAGTCAAGATCTTGGGCAAGAACGGTAAGCTTCTGAAACATCATCGCACTGCAGTCCTTTTGACAAAGCTGGGAAGCAAAGAATCTTTAGGACAGCACGTAAGCGTAGGCGATGTGGTGCTCGCCAAAGTAACCAGCATAATCTCAGGACTCATTAATATCTCTATATGGGAACCAGGCCTTGGCGTACTCCAAGCGGTATGTGACAGTTGTGGGTCAATAATGACATGCGTCAAAAAAGATAAGTATAACGTGTATTGTCCAAAATGCAGAAAGTTCGATACAAGAAAGATGGTTGCACCTCATGGGAATGAAAAGAAGTTACTTAGCTGGTTGGGGTTGACATCATGAAGCTGAATGTGGTTAAAGAAAGGGATGACTACATTGAACTTATAATCAAAGACGAAGATCAGTCTGTATTAGACGCATTAAGTGAGGTTCTTCAAAAGATGCAAGGTGTGGAATACGCTGGCCATGCATTACTTCATCCTTTAACAGGTGAAATAAGACTCATAGTTAAGACAAAATCACAAGAAATTAAGGCGAGGGAAGCTTTACTGAAGGCCTTGGAGGAACTTGCAGATATAACCGATAAGTTAAAGTCGTATATTGAAGCGCTTTAAACTTTCAGAAGATTAATAAAATAGTGTTGCGTATGGATTGGTGCGTAGCATGCCGTATTCGTAGAAGGTGGTCGGCATTGGAATTCTGCCCGAACTGCGGAAAGTTTCTGTCCCTTGTGAAGAAGTCAGATACAGTTGTGCTTGTGTGTAAAAGGTGTGGCTTCGAAAAGACGATGGATAAAGCCGTGACACAAGTGGCATCGAAGAAGAAATCGAAAGTTTCAACAGTCGAAAGGGAGGCTCCTGCTGAGGAGGAGGTATTACCTACAATAGATGTATTGTGCCCTGAATGCGGGAACAATAAGGCTTACTGGTGGACCGTACAGACAAGATCTGCTGATGAACCGATGACGACCTTCTTCAGGTGCACGCGTTGTAAGCATACATGGAGAGAATATGGTTAAACCAAAAGTAGGCATTTTTTCCTACTTCCTGGTGGTAAGAGGACTTTTTTCCAGAGTTGTTCTTTTGCCATAATGCTGAACAAACCTGTTATCGACGCGCCCCTCTTCTGGAGCATGCTGACCGCAGAATTTACTAAGGAATCAGAATTTAGGAAAGATGAAATCATGAGTACACTGTCCTTGCTCGACACTACGTTTTTTGGTAACCACATCTTGAACTTTTCTACGAAGCCTGGAATCTTATACGTCAGCGTTATAGCCTCCTCATCGTCCCAAAGCGGTCTTTCGCTCAATAGCAATATCCTCCTATCAACTGTGATCGCAGAAACAGCTGATAATGGAATGCTGTGCGCGTCTAAGGGCATTATGGCCGTCAGCTTGCTGCCGGAAAATTCATTTATTATGAAGAAGTTGATCAGCTTGAGCATATTTGGGTTCGAAACGAGCTCGTAAACATCAACATCCTCTTCGTTTATCAAAACCTTCTCTCTGATTATCTCTGCGATGTCTATAGTCGATGCAATCTTCTCGATGAGTTTTTTTACATTTTGGTCTCGCGGTACCGTTTTGTTTTTTATGTACCGAGTGAGTGTGGAAGTAGGCAACCCGGTTATTTTGGATAACGTTTTGTAATCGTACTTTTGTTTAAGAAGCTTGAGCAAATCGAGCGCCACGGTTTCCATACCATGCATTAACGATGTACTTTTTACATACGTTCTAACCATCTTTCAACTTTAAAGCTGTTCACAACTAGATGATAAAGCTTTTCACTCAAAATCTTTTGCGGTAAAATTCATAACACGTATCAAGTATTATCGGACAGTTACCTGAACGTTCTAAAAGACTTTAATTCAAGAATCTAATTTACTTAATGGGCCCGTAGCCTAGAATGGATAGGGCGTCGAGTAAAGCGCGCAAGCCTTCGGAGCCGGAGGTCGCGGGTTCAAGTCCCGCCGGGCCCGCATCCAATATGAAAAAACTTATCACAAGTGCCCGACTAATCTCTTTCATGGAAGTGAAAGTCGTCGGCATCGACCTAGCTGGCTCAGAAAATAGGCCTACGGGCTTCTGTGCGATGACCGAAAACCTTGTTGTCAAAACAAACATTGTTTACAAGGACCACGAGATCATCAACCTCATCAAGAGTACGATGCCAAGGGTAGTTGCTATAGACGCGCCGCTCAGCTTGCCGCGCGGAAGGACATCGATCGAGACGAGGGAACCATACCATCTAAGGGAATGCGACCGTGAACTCATGAGAATGAGGATTAGGTTCTTCCCGATTACGCTAGGGCCGATGAGGAAGTTGACGGAAAGGGGCATGAGACTTAAGCCGATAATCGAACAGCTTGGTGTCGAGGTCATCGAGGTATATCCAGGGGGTGCCCAGGACGTCTTACAGATACCGAGAAAGCATGTTAGCCTTGAAGGTTTACTTCGAGGTCTTAGAAGACTCGGCATTAAGGGATTAAGACGTGGCATGAGCGGTGATGAGTTGGATGCTGTTACATGCGCACTCGTAGGTTATCTCTACTTGAAGGGAGAGTATGTGGCCTTGGGTGATAGGGAAGAAGGGACGATAATAATGCCCAAGGCCAAGAATAGGCGTTAAAGTTACTGATGTTACGTAAAAACCTATCGCTTACTGGTTGTTAAATGGATAATAGGTCGACCTTCACATATCATACTGCCTTGGAGGCCTTATCTGCTGAGCGTTTAGTAAAGGTCTACGGAAACGGTTTCTGTGCCCTGAAGGGCATTACGCTTAGTGTGAATTCTGGAACGGTATTCAGCCTGCTCGGCAGAAATGGTGCAGGAAAGACGACGTTCTTAAGGATAATGACAACTCAACTCTTACCAACAAGCGGAACCGGAAGGGTTTTGGGATACGACATCGTCAAGGAGGTGAATGATGTAAGAAAGAGAATAGCCGTTGTACCTCAGGAATCTAAGCCCATGTATCTCCTTACCGTCGAGGAGCACGTGAAGTACTACTTGATGATGAGGGGCTTTTCGATGAGTGAAGCATCAGAGAAAACACGTAAAGTTCTGGACGACTTGGATCTTAAGGAGTATGCTGACACGCTTTGCATGAAGCTTTCAGGCGGGCTGAAGAGGAAAGTGCTTGTGGCCATGGCGGTCGCTACGGAAGCGGACGTGATATTTCTCGACGAGCCGACGACAGGTCTTGACCCAATCGCCAGAAGACTTGTCTGGGACGTCATAAACAGGACGGCGAAATCTGGCCGATCGATCTTCTTGACCACCCATAACATGGGCGAGGTCGAGGCGATCGCGGATGGGTTCGCGTTGATCAACGATGGCGAACTCGTAGCCCAAGGTTGTGTAGACGAAGTACAACGTATACTTCCGTACAAGATGAGGGCAGAAGTCCAGATTATCGCATCCAATCCGGGAGAGCTCGCGGAATTCGGCGAGGTTATAACGTTGGGTAGAAGGTTGATTGTTTATCCAAGGAACGAGGAAGAATCTAAAAGACTTTACGAGTACTGCACCGAAAAGGGTTTGAAGATATCTTTCTCACCGGTTGGTGTGGAGGATGTATTCATCAGGAAGGTGTTTGTTCATGGAGCTGACGAAGAACGCTAGAGCCATACTTGCGCTCGTGATGCTTAATGGTATTAAACCCGTCATAAGGAGCCCACTCTGGCTTATCGTGATGCTCGCATATCCGTTGATACTAATCTTCTTTATACAGATCTTCGCGGAGTATGCAGTATCGGAGGCTTTGGTAGGTGGGCTGATATCTCTCGTTGTGATGAGCGGTGTGGCTATACAAGCGGACATAGTCTGGTACAAGGTGGAACTCAAGTTCCAAGATATGGCCGTGGCATCTCCTATCTCGCCGACAGTTTATATGATTGGTATGGCAATCTCCGAACTTGTATACAGTTCTCCGGCAATAGTCCTCTTCTTGGTCCTTATGGCCCTCAGAGGGGTTTTGGACCTATCGAGCATTCCGATGCTTACATTATCGATGTTGCTATGCTGGCTCTCGGCGCTCTCACTTGGTTTCTACCTATCGACACGTATCTCTGACATCAGGCATATATGGGCGTTGGAGGGGTTGATTTCGATAGCGCTCAGCATGCTTCCGCCGATATACTATCCCATCAGCCTCTTGCCGGAATGGGCTCAGATGGTGTCGATGCTCGTCCCGACGACGCATGCGGCTCTGCTCGCGAAAGAAGCCGTCGGAATAGTATCGCTCACGGAGTATCAGAGATTGATGAGTCTGACAATTCTACTCCTATGGACATTCATCCTCTTGGTGTTGGCGAGAAGAAAGTCTGTCTGGAGGGAGCCATAGCTTACCTTTATAATTTAAATCAAGGGATGCGTGAAAAGGATACCGGGCTTGGATGTAAGAGTCGTGGACGTCTTCGCCGGCGGAGGAGGTTTCAGCTTAGGTTTCGGCGAGACGGTCAGGGCGGCCATAGAGAATCATCCACATGTCGTCAAGACCTATGCCCACAATCTTCCTTGGGTCCATGTTTTTTCAGAGGATGTCAAGAGGGTTGACGGCAAGAGCATTTTAGAGGTTGTTGGAGAAGTGGATGTTGTTATAGGCGGTCCACCGTGCGAAGCATTTACGAGCATGAACCGAAGGAGGAAAAGGAATCCGTTAGACAGACTCATGTTGGATGCTCAGGGAAGATTGGTACTGGAATTCATCCGCTTAGTCGATGAACTCAAGCCGAGGATATATGTGATGGAGAACGTACCTGAATTGGTTGAGGAACCAATTGGAAGCGTTTTGAAAGATTTTTTCAAGAGGATAGGTTATGAGGCACACTTCAACTTTCTCGAGGCCCATCGTTATGGCGTACCATCCAGAAGGCGCAGGGTATTCATTTCCAACATAAAAATCGACTTAAGCGGTATGGAGGAGAAAGCTAAATGCGTTGAAGAGGCTTTGGAGGGACTTCCACCTCTTGGGGAAGCACCAAACCATGTTCTTGTTAGGGTCGGCCCCACCAGGCAAAAGAAGATAATGATGTTGAGGTGGGGTGAATCGCTGTTCAGCTTTAGAGACGCCTTGAACCGTGTGCACAAGAACTGGGTTAGATTACATCCAAAGAAACTCGCTTTAACGATTCACGGCAAGTCAAGGTTCATTCATCCGTATGAAGATAGGTTGTTGACTGTGAGGGAGCAGGCACGCTTGATGAGCTTTCCCGACGAGCATGTGTTCTACGGTGGCATAGATACTCAGTTCGACCAGGTGGGCGAGGCCGTCCCACCGCTCCTTGCAAAGAAAATAGCCCGATTCGTCTTAAGAAAGTTAGACGAACTTTAACGCTCGTTGCTCGGCGAAATACAAAGATACAAAATCTTATATAGGCAATATGGCTCAGTTTTTTTGAGGAGAATTTTATGGGATTTAAGGCAAGAGAAACGGCAGTAGTTATGATAGAGTTTCAGAACGATTTTTGCAAGCCTGGCTTCCCATTATATCCTGGTGTTGAGCAGATATTGAAGGAGTACAAGGTAATCGAGAATGCTGTAGAGCTCGCTAAGGGAGCCAAGGCTAAGGGTGTCTTGGTCGTTGGATGCCCGATAACTTTCGAGCCAGACTACAAAGACCTCGGGCAGGAATTCGGTATAAAGGCTAACGTTAAGAAGGGTGGAACGTTTAGGAAAGGAACGAAGGGTGCTGAATTCATAGACGAGTTGAAACCGTATGTGGATATTTACGTGGAAGGAAAAAGGGGTTTGGATGGTTTCCACGGAACCAATCTCGACACAATACTCAGGTATAGAGAGATTAAGAACGTTGCCATATGCGGATTCTTAACTAACGTCTGCGTTGAATCGACGGCAAGGACTGCATACGACCTAAACTACCATGTTATAATAATCAAGGATTGCACCGCGGCACTGTCTTGGGAAGAGCAGAGGTACGCCGAGAATAAGCTCTTCCCGTTGATAGCCGAGGTAATGACGCATAAGGAGTTTCTGGAGAAAATCGAATAACTTCCTTTTTTATTTTTTGATATCGAAAGATACGTTACACTAGAGTTACACGTCATTATTTTAACAAAAAATTGGGGTTGTTATTTCAGTACGATTGTGGGAGGAACCCGTTGAAATCATACGTGGCTATTACTATGGTCGTATTAGTGGCTGTGTTACCGCTGTCATCCGTAACCATCCAAGTCACAATTGTTATGCCCGATGGGGCGAAGCCCCGGGCGGGATTCGAACCCGCGACCACCGGCTTACAAGGCCGGCGCTATACCGGGCTTAGCTACCGGGGCCCTCCATACGGATTTATGTGCGCCAAATAATAATTTTACTCTATCTCCTTATACATGAGGATAGCATCCTCGTCGCGGTAGTAACGGTGTATCCTTCCCTTTTCGACGAAACCTATGCTCGAATAAAATTTCCTGGCGGCGGTGTTGGACTCCCTGACCTCCAGCCAGACCTCATTCACTCCAGACCTTTTTGCGTAGGAAATCGCCTCGTCCATCAGCGCCCTTCCTATTCCCATTCGTCTAAAGCCCTGCTCCACCGCAAGGTTCAAGACGTGGCCGACCTTTTTGCCGCACCGCACCTCGACGTCCACCACGACATAGCCTACGAGCCTTCCGTCAACAACTGCCACCTTGATGCTCTCGGGGTTTTTCGTGTGGAGGTACGCGAACGTGTAGCAGGGCCACGGGTCCTTAAATGACTCTTTCTCAATCCTGCAGACGTCTTTTATGTCGTCCGGCCTGAAGAGCCTTATCGTTAAACCCATGCCCCATTCAACATTCTTGAACTGCTGAATTAAGCATTTCCGGCACCATTCGACCATCGGTCCATGGTACGTTAGCTCCCCTTAGCAGAGTATGAAGAGTATTTAGTTAAGTATCCGGGAAAAATTTTTCCACAGGTGCTGAACTTTTGCCCGCCTGGGCATCGGCAAATATGTGCTTTTAAGCGGCATGCTTTCTTGAAGCATAAATGTTTAATAGACTTTCGCATTTCTGAATCGTTGGTTCGTATGTCGTTTCTGAAGAAGTTTGCTGAGAAGATTACGCCGCCAAAGGTCACTCTGAGGTTGAACTTCAACAGCAACGTCTTTTTCCTCGGTGAAGAGGTCAAGGGAGATTTGCTCGTATCTTCCGACGATGAGTTTGACGCCGACGAGATTAGATGCGAGATACAGTGCGTCGAGTCGGCCAAGGTTCAGAAGTTTGTCTATAACCCAAGCCTGAAAATGAGCGTCCCGGTAGAAGTTTGGGAGTCCGCGACGCTTTACTCCGCGAAGCCGAGCCTCAGCGGGCCCATCCACATCTCAAAGGGTTTCTCGGATAAGTTTCCGTTTAGCATTCCGATTCCGATAACCTTGAAGCCGACCTATAAGGGCGTGGATAGGAAGGTGACGTGGACAATCAAGGGCGTTGTGGCTGTTAAAGGTAGGCCGGACGCCGTCAGCCCAACTGTCGAGATTCAGGTCGCTCAGCCAGCGGCCGCACCGGTTGTAAAGGAGGTAGTCCGAGAGGTCGTGACGATGGCTCCATGCAAGTATTGCGGGACGCTCTTCCCGCTTACAGAAACTACTTGCCCGAATTGTGGTGCTAAGAGAACGCTGTAACCCCATAAACTCGCTATGCTAACTTTTCTCCGCAGTTCATGCAGAATTTCGCTCCAGCCGGGTTTGCCGTACCGCATTTCGGACAGGTCGGTCCGGCGGCTTGTAGTTGTGCTCCGCAATTGTTACAGAATTTTGCAGTCTGCGGGTTCTGGAAGCCGCATTTGGGACAGAGTATCATCGGCTGGGCTTGCGCTGATGGTGCTGACGGGGCTTGGAATAGCGGCGGTATGATGGCTATTCCCGCTCCGACAGCCGCTCCCGGACTCTTCGATAGGCTTTCAGCAGCCTTTTGAACGGTCTCCATCCTCAAAACTTCGGGCGCCATGACGCCGGTTCTCAGATAGAATATCCTATCCCTCCACTCCGGCGTCGTGTCGAGTCCCTCGAACTTCAGGTCTATCAGCTCTAAACCAACCCTCTTGAATGCATCGTACAGAACGTTCTTCGCTAGAAAGCTTGTCTCATCCAACTTGCCGTACACTTCAACAAGCGAATACTGACTCATCATATCGATTAATCTCTCGTTAAGGTATCCTCTTAGGAACTCCTGCAACCTTTCGGTTGTGTAGGTTCCCTGCCCGCCCACAACCTCGTTCACGAACAGATTCGGCTCCTCGACCCTGAACCAGAAGCTTCCATAAAATTTGAGGGGTGCCAGCTCCTTTGTTTGGCTCTGCGCACCAAACCTCCCTTGAAACTGTTTAAGGGAGATGAAGATTATTGTCGCTCTAAACGGGACTTTATCAAAACCCGAGAGCACGGACAGAACCTTCGTGAGCAACGGTAGGTTCGCTGTGGTGAGTACGTGCCTTCCAGCCCTGAAAACATCATAGGACTTTCCGTCCCTGAAGAATACCGCGGCCTCGTATTCATGGACTACGAGGACGTCTCCCCACGCTATCTCTTCATTCGGATATCGCCATACTATGTCGCCTTCTTTCGCGTTAACCCATTCGATGACCTTGGGCATTTATTCAGTCAACCCCCTGAGAATCTCGCTCCTCCTATCAATCAACGTATCTAGGTCGTCAACCTTTGATATTAAGTCGTCTATCGGCGTCCTCCATTCCTCTTTCCCCGGCTCCATCTTGGCCAGCGCCTCGGCACCTGCTTTAATCGTCTCTGCCTTCTCTATTAAGCTCAAGTCATGCTGGATGACCATGTCGAGTTTATCTTCTTTGACCTTGATTGCGTCGAATATCCCCGCATAACCAGCAACAGCTCTCTCTATCCGTTGTATCACCCTGTCGAGTCGAAACATTAACGTGTCGAGCTTCCAAGCATCCTCATTCGAAATCCTTTGTAGTGCGATGGGGTTTGCCAGACTCTTCTTTATCGTATCCTTCGCGGCCTTGAGTTTGTTGACGATTTCCATCCTGACGAGCCTATCGCTCTCTCTACGTAGCTCCTTTTCTTTGTACCCACGATATCCCGGTATGTAACTCACGACCTTCTCAAAAAAACCCATTTCACCACGAACCTTATCCACTTTCTCCCTTCCGCTCATGCTCTCCTCCTCCAGTATGCGAGTAATGCTATGACGGGGATGATTATCAGCAGTAGGCCGAGTACGATAAACGGGTTCATCACTGGCTGTACGGTTGGAATCGACGCGATGGCAACGATGACCAATCCCCACACCACATAGTACAAGGTGTCCCTACGGCTGACGAGGCCATAAACGATTGTGTAGATGCCAAGTGGTGCGAGTATCAAAGTTAACAAACTCGATGAGAGAAGACCGCTACCATAAACAACGGCCGCGACGCCGAGTGAGATGACAAAGATCGCGAGTGCACCTAAACTGTAGCCAATCCTTCTAGTTTTTGCTCGAGACTCCATGAAAATTCTAAGCATTCAATCATGGAACTGTGAATATAAGCTTTTTTAAACGAGAAAGTTCGCCCCAATCTTTACGAACTGTACAGGATTGTGAAGCGCTCGCATATTTTGAATGCTGAAGGGGGCGTGTGGCCCGTAGTCCTCCTTCTGTTTTAGGCGGGATTTGTCTAATCGGTGCCTGAGGCCTCGCCGGGGCAGGCTCAACGGCCTCTTGCCTTTCCCGCGCGGGTCGCCCGTTCCACCCAATCCCGATGCCTCGTCAGCGGCTTCCCACCGCATCAAACTCATCTGGCATCGGGAGGTCTCGTTTCTGGTGCGTTGCCAGGGGTCTCCCCCCACGCCTCGCGGCGTCGCGCGCCCCTACTTGGGGGAGGAACTTCCTCAGGAGTTCCCCGAGACCCGCCCGGCCACTCGCCCCCACAATAAAAAAAGCTCCTCTCCTTTATCAATTCTTCCAAAGTTCCTGTAAGCAACAACGGGAAGAAACTTCGCAATATTTGGACCGTTTTTTATACGCGGGAAGGTTCCGGTTAAAATATCTTGTCGCTGGCCGTCCGAAAAGCCTTATTAATGACTATTAAGAATCAAATAGTTGCCGAAGTGTTGTATGAGAGCTCCGGTCCCTAGGACCGGTTTGCTCGATGCGGGAGTAAGTTATGCTTACTATGACCGCGCTCAAAGGTTTGGAGACGTCGCCAGCTGGGCGGTGTGGAACGCCTAGGCCAGACTACGCCAGCCGGTGGATAACTCGGCTTGGGCGCCGATGAAGGGCGTGGCAAGCTGCGATAAGCCCCGGGTAGCCGCATGCAGGCGTCGATCCGGGGATGCCCTAATGGGATTTCCTGCAGTCGGCCGCGCAAGCGGTCGGCTGCGTACCGCGCTTTGCGCGGTACGGGAACCCCCCGAACGGAAACATCCAAGTAGGGGGAGGAAAAGAAACCAAAATGGGATTCCCCGAGTAACGGCGAGTGAAAGGGGAGGAGCCCAAACCGAATCCCTACAGGTGACTGTAGGGAGATGTAGGGTTATGGACCGGTCGCCCGCTTGGCCCGCTGAGCCGAAGCGACCTGGAATGGTCCGCCATAGAGGGTGAAAGCCCCGTAGGCGAAGGCGGGCCAAGGGAAGGACCGGTATCCAGAGTACCGTACCTCGGATATGGTGCGGGAAGTTGGGAGCCATCGGCTTCCAAGGCTAAATACGTCCCAAGACCGATAGCGCACCAGTACCGTGAGGGAAAGTTGAAAAGGACCCCGGAAGGGGGGTGAAAAGCGCTTGAAACCGGCTGGTAACAGACGAGTGCGGCCCGAAAGGGAACTCCACCCGAAGGCTCTCTTTCTGGGAGCCGAGGGTGGATACCAGGGTCGCACACTCCGTCTTGAAACACGGGCCGGGGAGTTCATGGCCATGGCGAGCTTAAGCGCTTACCAAGGCGCGTAGGCGTAGGGAAACCGACATGCCCGCAACCAGGGTTTATCCCTGGTGAGGGGCGGGGTCTGAAAGGGCCTGTAGTCATGGCCATGAGACTAGAAACCGGGCGATCTAGCCCTGGGCAGGGTGAAGCCGGGCGAAAGCCCGGTCGAGGCCCGAAGGGGTCCTGACGTGCAATTCGGTCCTCTGACCCGGGGCTAGGGGCGAAAAACCAATCTAGCCCGGTGATAGCTAGTTCCCTCCGAAGTGAGTCGCAGCTCAGCCCCCGGCGAGGCAGCCCAAGGGGTAGAGCACCGATAGGGGGGTAAGGGCTCGATGAGGGCCCGCCTCCCTTTCGAACTCCGAATACTTGGGCGCCGTAGACCCGGGGAGTGGGGTGTAGGGGGTAAGCTCCTACGCCGAGAGGGGAACAACCCGGACCTGGGGTTAAGGCCCCTAAGTGCCCGCTAAGTGACAAACCAAAGGGCGTCTCCAGCCTAAGACAGCGGGGCCGTAGGCTTAGAAGCAGCCATCGGCTAAGAAGTGCGTAACAGCTTACCCGCCGAGGCTGGGGGCCCCGAAAATTGACGGGTCTAAGCGGGCCGCCGAAACCCCGGTCCACCAGGCGAGCGCCTGGTGGAGGTAGGAGGGCGTGGCGGTTGGGCAGAAGCCGGGCCGTGAGGTCCGGTGGACCGACCGCCAATGTAGATCCCGGTGGTAGTAACAGCGAAGAGGGGTGAGAATCCCCTCCGCCGAAGGGGCAAGGGTCTCCTGGCAATGCGTCGTCAGCCAGGAGTAAGCCGGTCCTAAGGCCGACCTTAACCGGGTAGGCCGAAAGGGAAACCGGTTAAGATTCCGGTGCCTCCGGGATACGTGCGGCGACGCAAGCCCAGCCCCTGACGCTTCGGGGTAGGCCGAGCCGGGCCGTAGCCCGGTCTAACCGTATAAGCCTGGGGAGTGCCGTAAAGGCGAGAACCAGGTGAAAGCGGGAATGGCCGCCCGTATGGGCGGTTCGGCTGATCCCTGGAGCCCGTGAAAAGGGGGCTGGGAAGGATTCCCGGAGACCGTGCCAAGAACCGACACAGGTGCCCCTAGGTGAGAAGCCTAAGGCGTATCGGGTCACTCCGGGGTGAGGGAACTCGGCAAATTAGCCCCGTACCTTCGGTAGAAGGGGTGCCTGCGGCCTTGGCGGAGACGCTGGGGCCGCAGGTCGCAGTGACAAGGGGGTCCCGACTGTTTAATAAAAACATAGGAAGCCGCAAGACCGAAAGGTTTTGAACGGCTTCTGAATCCTGGCCAGTGGGGGTACCTAAAACCCGGGTCCAACCGGGCTAAGGGCCCCTAAACGCCGGGAGTAACTCTGACTCTCTTAAGGTAGCCAAATGCCTTGTCGGGTAAGTTCCGACGTGCATGAATGGATCAACGAGGGCCCCACTGTCCCCACCCGGAGCCCGGTGAACCCACGTAACGTGGACGAACAGTCCACGAGCCCCCAGCGGGGAAAGAAGACCCTGTGGAGCTTTACTGCAGCCTGTCGCTGCGGTGCGGCTGGGGGTGCAGAGCGTAGCCGGGAGCCGTCGATCCCAGCCTCTCCGGGGGCTGGGGGAGGCGCCAATGTAACACCGGCCACCTCCAACTGCGCCGCTGACCGGGGCCTGTGCCCTGGGACAACGGCAGGTGGGCAGTTTGGCTGGGGCGGCACCCCCTTGAAAAGATATCGAGGGGGCCCAAAGGTCGGCTCAGGCGGGACAGAAACCCGCCGTTGAGTGCAAGGGCAAAAGCCGGCCTGACTGCGCCCTTGAACGCAAGGGGCGCAGAGGGGAAACCCGGGCCTAGCGATCCATCACCTCCCACCGATGGGGGGTGGTGGTGACAGAAAAGTTACCCCAGGGATAACAGGCTCGTCGCGGGCGAGAGTTCCCATCGACCCCGCGGCTTGGTACCTCGATGTCGGCTCTTCCCATCCTGGCCGTGCAGCAGCGGCCAAGGGTGCGGCTGTTCGCCGATTAAAGGGGAACGTGAGCTGGGTTTAGACCGTCGTGAGACAGATCGGATTTTACCTGCTGGGGGTGCTGGCTGCCTGAGGGGAAGGTGCTCCCAGTACGAGAGGAACGGAGCGCCGGGGCCAACGGTTTACCGGTTGTCCTACAGGGCAGAGCCGGGCCGCTGCGCCCCCGCGGATAAGGGCTGAAAGCATCTAAGCCCGAAGCCGCTCCCGAAAACAGGCAGCCACTCCGGAGCTTAGGGCCTGGTAACAGGCCTGTGCTCCGGACGAGAGCCCCCGTAGAAGACGGGCTTGATGGGGTGGGGGTGTACGGGCGGAGGCTTTGGCCGGACGCCCTCAGCCCGCCACTCCCAAAAGCTCGAGTGGCCTAGGAAAGCCATACCGCCCAGGCGAAAACGTCTCCTCCTTTGAGCGCGGAATATAAGGTGAAAGTTTTTGGGTTTCGATTCGAGTAAGAGTTTGGGCGGCGTCGGTGCCATACTCGTCGCCATAGGTTCTTTTGTTCCGGTGCTGGCAATCGTCGGCATAATACTCGTGCTCATAGGCATGAAGGGCTTAAGCGACGCCTATGGTGAGGAGGCAATATTCAAGAACGCCCTGTACGGGCTGATATTCGAGGTGGTAGCCGCAGCGGCCCTCTTCTTCGTGTTCATCGGCGCTTTGTTTGGCGGCCTAGCCACACTGGAACCGATGACGTTCCTAGCTGGTTCCGGCCTAGCGCTCATAGTAGCCTTCATATTCTTCGTGGTAGCGGCATACTTCTACAAGAAGTCCTTCGACATGTTATCATCAAAGTCTGGTGAGCGCCTCTTTGGAACTGCGGGACTGCTTTTGCTCATCGGCGCTGTCCTCACGATAATCCTAGTAGGCTCGCTTGTAATGTTAATAGCGTGGATTCTCGCTGCCGTTGCGTTCTTCTCGCTAAAGCCGCCGACGTCTACCTAATTAAGCAACCCATTTTTTATTTATCGACTCACGCACGTTCCGACTCTTCTGAATACTTCTTGTATCGTTAACACGGAGTTGCTGAAGGGCTGGATGACGAGCGTGACGCATCGCCTTCTGAGGCGCTCCAGGATATGGACTCCGTCGTTCGCTAATGAGAGAACGTACTCGTTGATTGCATGTTTCATAAAATCGCTGTCAGGGTCATTGGCGCCCAGCCTCCTGGCGACGTAAGACCTGGCAGCGGCGTTCAGGTTATCCAAGATAACGGGCGTGTAGATTGCCGTGAGCCTTTCGTCTGCAAGCGAGAGGAAATCTTCGAGCTTGCTCCTCCTGTACACGTGGAAGAGCGTCATGTTGTAGAGTCCCGCTATACGAGCCGAGGCTTTTTCGATCTTCTCGCAACCTACGTACATCGTCCCATCATATGTCCGCCTGATTTTCCTAACATACTCTTCGATTAGCTTTATGGAATTTTTGCATAACTCGTGCGGAGATAGGTACGCTGGGTTTCCGGGCACGAGGCATGGTTGTAGGTTGCTGTAGCTTTGTGACATTTCGATGAACTCTTTAACCCTCATATCCGCATCTGAGCGTCTCACCGATATCGTAACGACTAAAGTAACGTCTCTTTGCTCCTCGAGTAGGATAGAAAGGTCGGAAAATCTAGGGTCTGTGCTGGCCCACTCAGCATCGATAAAATGCTTCTCGATGCCTATGGAGCTGAGCAAACTGTTCATTTCATACAGCAAATTTAACGTTCTTTCAGCGCGGGAGGATAGCTGCGAGGGCTTAGTGGCCTTCGCCAGGCGGAAGTCCCTCACCTATTCGGAACCAATTCACCTCTCACCGCTGGAGTTTATTCCGTAGAGTTTATTGTCGATATATAAAATTTTTCAAAAAAATATTGGTGTTAAAATATGCGCAGGTGATTTAAACCTACTTTAAACCCATGAGCTTTTTCAGCTCTGCTATATGTTCCTGCTCATCCATTATTACGTGCCTGACCTCGTGCTCCAGCTTAAGGTACTCGTACGGTAAGTTTTCCTTTTCTTGTGCAATCTTCTTGAGAATCTGGACGTAGAAATCTACTGCGTCCTTCTCGTCCTTTAAGTTCACTTCTAGGATTTCTTGTATCGTCTTTGCCGGCTTGGTCTCGGCTATTCCCATCGAAGGTACGCCGCCTAGATAATCGCCTATGAGCGTCCTAAAGACCTCCTGGTGCTTCGCCTCGTCGCTGGCTATCTCTTTTAATCTCGCTATTATGGGCTCGCAATTCAACCCGTCCACAATCTCCGCATGGCTTAGGTACTGAACATAGGCCGCGTGTTCCAGCTCGAGAGCCTTGTTAAGCATATTAACCAATTCTTCTTTTACTTTAGAGGACATGTTTATTATTGGTAACCAAGTAATATTTAATACTTTCGAAAAAGACACGAAACGCACACCTTCTAGCATTTAAAATAGCAAGGTTGATTGAAGGTTGGGTCGTTGCATGTTCGAGGTTGTAGCCAAGGACCTCCTTGGAAGGATAGGCAGGATAGAGACGAAGTCTGGAAAGTTTGAAACACCGGCATTCCTTCCGGTGATAAACCCAGTAAGCCAGGCCATACCTGCGAGATATATTTCCGAGAGGTTCGGGTGCAGGGCGGTAATAACGAATGCCTACATAATCTACAGGAGGTTAAGGAACGAGGGTATAGAGAAAGGCGTGCACAACCTCATTTCTTTTGACGGCGTAATCATGACGGATTCTGGCGGATACCAGATGCTCGAGTATGGCGACGTAATGGTCACGCCTAAAGAGATTGCAGAATTTCAAGAGGCGATAGGTAGCGACATGGCCGTACCGCTCGACGTGCCGACAGGTCTGGTAAGTTACGAGAAGGCCAAGGAGAGTGTGGAGAAGACTTTGGCAAACGTCGCAGAAACTCTCGAGGTATTGGCTAACGGTAGAAGGGCTTTGTGGGCGGCACCGATACAGGGTGGCGCGCACCTCCAACTGTTAGAGCATTGCACGTCAAGGCTGGTAGAGATGCCCTTCGACTTTTTCGCCCTCGGAAGCCCAACGCCCCTCATGGAGGGCTACATGTTCACCAAGCTGTTTAAGATGATAGCGACAGTCAAGCGCATCATTCCACCCGAGAAACCTCTCCACCTATTCGGTGCAGGCCATCCCATGCTAATGCCGTTTGCCGTGGCGATGGGTTGTGACACTTTTGACTCTGCAAGTTACTATCTCTACGCAAAGGATGGAAGGTACATGAGTAGCTCGGGGACGCTGAGGTTATCGATGATAGATTACTTTCCATGCGAGTGCGAGGTCTGCTCAAAATACTCTCCCGACGAGCTAAGGTCTTTGCCGGACGATGAAAGGGTTAGGCTTCTGTCGCTCCACAACCTGAGCGTTTGCTTTCGCGAGGTTATGGAGATAAAGCAAGCAATCAAGGACGGAAGGTTGATGGAGCTGCTTGAGATAAGAGCTAGGTCTCACCCTAGGCTCTACGCCGCCTTTAGGGCCATGCTTTCCGATAGAAAACTCATAGAGTTGATGGAGATGCATACGCCCGTATCGAAACGGAGGGGGATGAACCTCTTCGACAACCTCAGCCTTCTGAGACCAGAGGTCAGCAGGGCTAGAAGCAAGCTGATGGAATACGTGTCGACGAAAAAGTCCGACACGATAGTTTTGATACCGCAGGTGGGAGGAAAGCACAAGACCGTGGAGGCCGCTAAAAGAATCGTTAGTGAGAGGTTCCCTGAGGTTGCTGAAAAGGCCTCCTACGTTTTCTTTTTAAACCCATACGGCATCGTCCCTGCAGAACTGAAGTTCGTCTATCCCTTTTCTCAGACGAACTTTAGCACCTCTCTACTGACGGATGCTAAAGAAAACATAACCGATGCGACCGTAAATTACATAGTGGGGCACGGCTATGAGCACGCTGTTTTGCTGAATGTCAGGAGCCCATCGCTGAGAGAGCTCGTCATGCTTATCAAATCCAAGCTTGAAGAAAAAGGGGTAACGGTGAGCGTACTTTAGGGCATACTACCGCTGCTCCATCATGCGGCTAATAGGGTTCCCATACGCGTTGTAGTATGCTATCTCTTCGAGCGCTCTTCGCTTTTTCTTTCCCTTCCTCGCAGGCTTTACTGGATAGCCAAAGGGTGCCACGGTTATCAGCTTCCATTCTTTCGGGGCGTTGAGTATTCGTTTAACCTTTTCATCGTCGAAGTTCGTTACCCAACAGGAGCCAACACCGAGAGACCACGCCGCCAGCATCATGTCCTCCATAGCCCTAGCGCCGTCGACCTCTGGAAGCTTCGCATTCTCCATAAAAAGCGCAATAGCGAATGCTGCATCAGCTATGTGGGCTCCCGTCGGGGTCGTTTTGCTCAGCAAATATAGCTTGTCCTTATCGTCTACGACTATAAAGCGCCATGGTTGCGTGTTCTTGGAGCTATGCGCGAGACGTCCCGCCTCCAGAATCTTGAGTATCGTATCCCTAGGAACCTTCTCCGGCTTAAACTCCCTTACGGCCAGATTCGTCCTTATAGCGTCCATAACATCCATGTTTCAATCCAAGGACATCGCATATTGCCTCGGATTTAAGAGTAACTTTTTGGAAACATTTATGAATCACGTCGAAATGAAGATGTTAAGAAGATAAGGTTGCTCATATGGTGAGTGAGCTTTCTGAGGAACGGTGTCTGCGATGGAGATAACTTTTCTAGGCTCCGTAGGCGAGGTAGGGAAGTCAGCGATACTCATAAAGACTGAGAAAGCGAGGATTCTACTGGACTACGGTATCAAGCCGAACGATGAGCCAGAGTTCCCCGCCCACGTAGCACCCAAGGACTTGGATGCCGTCGTGATTACGCATGCTCATCTAGACCATTCCGGAGCTGCACCGTTGTTGTATATGGATGAGGGGCCAAAGCTTTACTCAACGAGCATGTCTCTCGAAACGTGCGAGATACTTCTCGAGGACTTCCTAAGACTGTCCGGTTACTATGTCCCGTATGAGTATTTAGAGGTGGAGTACATGCTCGGAAGGGCAAAGAGGGTTTACTACAGGGAGCCGTTAAAGATTAAGGACGTCGAGATAGAGTTGCTGGATGCCGGCCACATACCCGGAAGCGCACAAGTCGTGATAAACGCGGATAAACGTCTTCTCTTCACGGGAGACATCAACCTTATAAAAACTAGGCTGCTGGACGGTGCCGACGTTAGCCAAACGGACGTGGATGTTGTCATCACGGAATCGACCTATGCTAAGGAAGCGCATGAGGATAGGCGGGAACTCGAAAGGCGTTTCATCGAAGAGTGCTACAGGGTCGTTGAGGATGGTGGTGTAGTTTTGGTGCCTGCGTTCTCAGTAGGTCGTTCTCAGGAAATCCTATGTATCTTGGTAGCTCACAACTTCAAACACATGCTCTCGACGGACGGCATGGCGGTCAAGCTGCTGGACCTTTATCTAAGGAATAGGGAATTTATCGCGAATTACGGTCTACTCGAGAAGGTTAGAAAAAGGGTTAACATAGTCAGCGGCAAAAGGGAAAGGAAGAGGGTACTCGAGCATCCCGGCGTTATAGTCTGCCCAGCTGGCATGCTAAAGGGCGGGCCTGCTGCTTACTACGCTCAACGTATAGCCAACGATGAGTCCTCGGCGATATTCTTAGTTAGCTACCAAATACCGGGAACGCCAGGAGCTTTGCTGGTTTCTGAGAAAAAGTTGATGATAAACGGCGAGGAAGTGCCCGTCAAGGCTAGGGTCGAGCATTTCCTGTTCTCGAGCCACGCAGGTCAGAAGGAGCTCCAAGCCTTCCTGAGGTCTTTTAACCCTGGAACAAAGGTCTTCACGGTTCACGGTGATGGTGACAGTTGTGAGGTCCTTGCTAATTGGGCCAGAGAGGAGTGCTCGTTAGACGCCGTTGCGCCTTCGTTGGGAATGACCTACGAGGTCTAGCCATGCTTGAGCTTAGTTCTGAGGGCCAACAGTAGTGCGGCTGAGGTCATCGAGAGAACAGTTCCGTAGAGGAACGTCGCATACATACCGAAAACCTCCCACAACCATCCTGCGATTAGGCTTGAAAGGAGCGCAGCTATGCTTGCGAATGCATGGAAGACACCGAACGCGGTACCCCTCACGTCACTCGACGATAAGTCGGATATCATGGCTCTCTGATTTCCGTCGAAGAGTGCATAAGATAATCCATACATGATAAAGAGGATGAAGAACCACAGCACCCCTTCGGCAATCGAGAAACCTAAGCACGTCAGACCAAACATGAGATAACCTAAGAAGAGGACGGGCGCCCTTCCTAGCTTATCAGAAACGATTCCGAATGGAAATGCGAACAAGGCATAAGAAATGTTGAACGTCATGTAGAGAATTAGGGGTAAAAATTCAGAACCGTAAACCTCGGCGACTCTGAGTATGAAGAACATGTAGCTGAAGTTCGATAGCGTAAAAAGCGTGGCTATTGCTATGAATGCTTTAAGGCCGAATGGTAACGCCCTAAGCTGTAAACTTGCCCTTTCGACCTTTACTTGCGCAGGCCTTTCGGTAATCCCAAGAAATGGCGTGAGCGCTACGAATGCAAAAGAGGCGGCTATGAGAAAGACGTGATTGTACGGCATTTTAAAGAACCACACGACGAGCAACGCCAACGTAGCGCCAAGCACAGCTCCTGCCGTATCCATGGTTCTGTGAAGCCCGAAGCCCCAACCCGTTCTCTTCGATGAGACGGATGCCGACAGTAGAGCGTCTCTAGGAGCCGTTCTTATTCCCTTTCCAGCCCTATCGAGGATTCTGTAAACCATGACGTGTTGCCACGCGGACGCAACCACGAGCAGTGCCTTTGCTACGGCCGATGCCGCATATCCAAGGAACGTCAGGGGCTTCTTTCTTCCTAATAAGTCGGAGTAAATCCCGGATACGAGGTTTCCCAAACTGTTTAGCATATCTCCCAGACCACCGATCAGGCCGACTATGATTCCTCCTGCGCCTATGCTAACAAGGAAGAGTGGCAGTACGGCCTGTATCATCTCGCTACTAACATCCTGAAGGAGGCTAACGATGCCGAGGAGCAGAACGTTCCTGAAAAGAACTTCGGCTTTACCACTCAACGTAGCTCTTAACGTGAATCACCTAGTATTAAATTTTCAGTGATGTGGAAAAGATACAGATGAAGGCAAGCGAAGTTTGGAGATTAATTTGCAGTAGCTGCATACAGGATTCGTCGAAGGCATACCGCATCTTTCGCATTCCCTTAGAGCCGGTGCCTCAAAGTGTTTTTCTAGAATTGGCAGGAAACGTTTTACGTGGGTCTTGAATAAAATGTGTTTAAAGTTTGGGATCTCCTCCTCGATCTTTGAAAGTAGTTCCTTCCTCTTTAGCATTCTGGAGCCCTTTATCAAAGGGCATTCACAATCTACGTGCTCCGTATGCGTGGATAGTACGTAGTATAGGTTTTCTTGCTCGGTCACCTCTATCAGCGGTTTTATCTTTTTAACGATTTTTGGATGCGTGCTAGGAAGGACGGGTTTGTTTCTTACCAAGTCCTCCAGCGCTCCGGTGATGTATTGATTGAACAGGAGCTCGGCAGTATCGTCAAGGTTGTGACCCGTAGCTACGGCGTCTAAATTGTTCTCGAGTGCGATTTTATTTATCAAGTACCTCTTAACAACTCCGCATATCCCGCATATCCTCCGTCCAAATTTTGAGGTTGCAAAATCGCTGATGGAGTATCCTTCAACCTTCTTCAAATCGTACGTTATATACTCTATCGAATTCTCCTGACAAAACTTCTGGACTAATGCTTGGCATGCGTCGGAATATTCAGGTATCCCAAGATTCAGATGTAGTACCGTGAAGTTAAGGTTTGGAAAAATGTTCAAGAGGGACCTAACCAGGGCCATGCTGTCCTTTCCTCCAGAAACGGCAACGCCCAAATTTCTGACGCCGCTAAACATTCTGTACTTTAGTATTGTTTTCTTAACTTTCTTCTCATAGTGCTCAATAAAGCATGATTGGCAGAAATTGCTCCTCATGTTGTCCAACCGATAAAGCGACTCCGCCTCGGTCTTGCATTTGCTACATCTGGCCATTCTATAGTGTGACTGGAAATGAAAATATTTGAGTTTATTTTTCGTATTGGTGTTTTCGGGAAAGAAAGGGACACCGAGTAGCAATCGAGAAGCAACTATGATTGTCCATGCTGAGCCTTTGACTTGACTTCTTCCACGTATCTTATCGCTTCTAGCGCGGCCATGCATCCGAAACCAGCAGCAGTTATCGCTTGTCTATACTTTTTGTCGTGGACATCACCTGCTGCGAAGACCCCGGGAATGTTAGTCTTCACAATGTCCTTGGTGATGATGTACCCCTCATCGTCTAGTTCTATTTTGTTTTTGAAGATCTCTGTCGATGGCTTGTGACCTATGGCGACAAAAACCGCGTCGCATTGAATGACCGTTTCCTCGCCCGTGATTAGATTCTTTACTTTAACGCCTCGAACTTTTTCCTCACCCAGTATATCGGTAACGATGCTGTTCCAGACAAACGTTATCTTTGGGTTGGAAAATGCCCTTTCTTGCATTATTTTAGATGCTCTAAGCTTATCCCTTCTGTGAATAACCGTGACTTTCTTTACAATGTTGGCGGTAAATAACGCATACTCCATGGCAGAGTCGCCACCACCCACTATGACCACGTTTTCGGCACCCTTAAAGAGTGGTGCGTCGCAGGTAGCGCAGCTCGAGACCCCTCTACCGATTAACCGCTTCTCTGATTCGAGGCCAAGCCAGCGTGGGGCGGCCCCAGTCGCGATTATTATCGAATGTCCTAAATATTCCTCGCTGCTGGTAATGACCCTGTAGGGACGGCTTGTAAAATCTACGTCGATTGCATCGTCGTAAATAATCTCTGCACCAAACTTTAATGCCTGTTCTTTCATCCTCTCCATCAATTCAGGCCCAGGTATTCCTTCAGGGAAGCCTGGAAAATTCTCGACCTGACCGGTTAACATCAGTTGGCCTCCGGGGGTTACGCCCGCGATGATTACTACTCTTAGATTCGCCCTCGCTGCATAAAGTGCTGAGGTATATCCAGCCGGTCCGGACCCAATAACTATGACATCATAAACGCTTTTCTGAGTCAAGAGGATGCACCTCCAGAACTGTGTATGATGCATGTTTTATTTCTTTTCTACCAAGGTTGCACTATGCCGTGTTTTCCCATATAAGCAAGTTTTCTCGAAGAGTTACGCCTTTTGTTTTATCGCAATATGCGTTCACGGGACATCGACCACATCTTCTATATGTGCATAGTTTTGAGCCAATGTTCCACATTGGCTCGTCAAGTTTCCATGGAGCGATGCCGACCGTTTTTGCTGCCTCTCTCCAAGCTTCTTGTATTAGGCTTCTTAGTGGGTCATCGTTGACACATCCTTGGAACCTGCCACCTTTAAGTTTTAAAACGCCCGTGTAGATTGTGAAACGGGCTATCTGCTTATCAACCGGGATATCAAGTTCATCTAAATCTTTAACTTTGAATAGACCAGTTTCTCCCATGGCGCGAATATAGAAGTTTGTAAGTTTTGCTCCTCGTAGGTAGGGGAAATCCTGAAGTCTCCATTTTATCTCCTCAATCGTTAACGGCTGGGCTGTAATGTTTCTCGGATCTCCCCCATACTTTTCCATAAGAACCTGTGATATCTTCTTCCAAGTCTTGGCCGCAGATGAGCCAAACCTTGCGCCAAGCCTTTTCACAAAAACCTCCAATGTTCTTTCGCTGACAGCCAAAACTTTTTCAGGCGTAAACTTTTCAGGATAAAGCTCATACGCGCTCCGGGCTTTGCTCCAAAGTTTCTCAGCATCAGTCATATAATCAATCGAGATAACAAAGGTCAAATAAAGAGCGTGCTCGCGAGTGCCAGCTTGGAGGTTCTGCGGTAATCGGTATTCAGGCATCGAAACAAGCCAATGAGCTTGCTTAATTAAGTCCACCATAACTTTTGCGATATTTACGGCCTTCACATTATTGATTTCAAATTGGACCGGCACTCTTAACATGCTCAATTTATACCTCTTTTTAAAATTAAAACTGTGCGCGGAATTGGCCCTACATCTTAAACTTATTTTGAATCTCCATGAACGTCTATCATTTCAAAAGACTCTAAATACGGGGACTTAAAAAGCCCTTCATACTCAGGTTCCAGAACTAAAGATACTGATGCGGCCGCCGGGATTTGAACCCGGGACCTTGGGGCCTACCCCTACGACGGGGCCCCCACGTCCCCCCACACTAGACTACCTCCGCCGCCCCCCCGACAACCCCCAGC
>Ga0071330_1062737_pt1 | contig 64858 bp, 65 predicted proteins | sample GBScel77sediment_FD_63802 | JGI IMG/M metagenome (GOLD analysis project Ga0071330, IMG submission 63802) | Hot spring sediment microbial communities from Great Boiling Spring, Nevada - Cellulolytic enrichment Sediment 77C v2 (version 2) | ecosystem: Environmental > Aquatic > Thermal springs >...
CCCTTTTCAAAAATTTCTTGTAATAATGTTTTTAAAAAAAGAGCATATTAAATAGTGAAAAAAGAAAAGTCTCAAACAAAAAAAGGGGGTTGAAGGCCATGGCAAGAAATAGAAAGCTTGTTCCAGAAGCAACTAAGGCTCTTGACCAATTAAAGGCAGAGGTAGCAAGCTCAATTGGTGTTCCGTTGAAACCAGGTTATAATGGCGATTTGACAGCAAAACAAGCAGGTTCAATTGGTGGTTATATGGTAAAGAGAATGATTCAGGATTATGAAAATAGAGCAGCAGGCAAATAGCCTAACTATGTGTTTAAAATTTACCAACAACGAAGGGACTTTTTGAGTCTCTTCGTTGTTGTTTTTTTAGAGGGATTTTTATATAATCAATATATAAACAAATTGTAAGAAGTTGCTTAAAAGATGAGGGTTATAAGCGGCCAGCAAAAAGGTAGAAAATTAAAAAGTGCAAGTATCGAAGGGTTAAGACCTACATCAGATAGAGTAAAAGAAGCTATTTTTAATATGATAGCACCTTTTTTGAATGAAAAGCTTATTGTAGCTGATTTTTTTGCAGGGACGGGAAATGTGGGGATTGAGTTTTTATCGCGTGGTGCGAAAGAGGTTGTATTTGTTGAAAAAGATGTGAGGTGTATTAATCTAATTAAGGAAAATCTTAAAAACTTAGATTTGTTGAAAAGGGCGAGGATAATAAAAGCTGATGTAATAAGATTTCTAAAGTCTAAAAACTGTCCAGTATTTGATATTATTTTTTTAGACCCGCCGTACAAGTCTGGTTATGCAAAAGAGTGTATTTCTGAAATAATAGAAAATAACAGAATCAATGAAAATGGTCTTATAATTGTTGAATCTAATGTAGAGTTTCAGTATGAAGATGGAAACCTCTCTATTTTAAGGGAAAAAGAGTATGGCGATACTAAAATTACAATTTTCTGTTTTGGAGGTAAGAAAAGTTGAAGATAGGGGTATATCCGGGAAGTTTTGACCCTGTTACAAATGGTCACCTTGATATAATTGAAAGGGCTTCGAAAATTTTTGACAAATTAATTGTGGCTGTTCTGGTCAATCCAAATAAAACTCCTGTGTTTGACATTGAAGAGAGGGTTGAACTTTTAAAAGAGACAACAGAGCATCTGCCGAATGTTGAGGTAAAAGCTTTTAAAGGTCTTTTAATTGATTTCATGAAACAGGAAAATGCGAAAGTTATAGTAAAGGGATTGAGGGCAGTGTCTGATTTTGAGTATGAATTTCAGATGGCACTTTTGAACAAAAAACTTGAACCTTCGATTGAAACAATCTTTATGATGACAAATAGCAAGTATTCATACCTCAGTTCAAGCATGGTCAAAGAAGTTGCAAGATTTGGCGGATGCATAGAGGACTTAGTTCCTGAAAAGATTGCTAAAAAGGTAATGAAGAAATTGAATAAGAAATATGCAGAAACGGAGGAAAATAAGTGATGGGTGAACTGAGCATATTAGAGCTTTTAGAGAGAATGGAGGAAATAATAGAAAATAGCAAATCAATACCGTTTACATCAAAGGTTATGGTGGAAAAGGATGAGCTTTTAGAGATAATAAAAGAAATAAGGCTTTTGCTGCCGCAGGAACTTTCTCAAGTAAAGTGGGCAAAGGAAGAGAGAAGAAAGATTTTGGAGAGAGCTCAAAAGGAAGCAGAAGCAATCATAAATGATGCGGAAAGCAAAGTAAAAGGTCTTGTGGATGAGACAGAAATTGTCAAATTGGCAGAGAAAAGGGCAGAGGAGATTATCCAAAAAGCAAAAGAGCATGCAAAAGAATATAGACTTATGGCCCAAAGTTATACCATCGAGCTTTTAGAGCAAACAAAGAAAACTATTGAAAATATTGTAAAAGAACTAAATGATAATATTGACCAAATAAGACAGAAAAACTCATAGTGGTAAAATTATCAAAAACACACAAATGATAGCTATAGCTAAAGCACACTGAATCAATTTTCCAACGATATAATGGAAAGATTGCAAACCTGCTGCGCTCAAAAAGGATATGGTTTGAAAGTGTACACTAAGTCCGCCCCAGGAAATAATAAGCTCAGATGCTATCAATTTTTGCCACATGGGAAGAGAGGCTGTATTAATTTGAACACAGCCGTTTGTTATCTCAAAAAATCCATATAGAAGTCCTCTTATCAGAGTAGTCTCTGTACCTGTAAATCTGAAAAAGTTACATATTGAGTGATAAATTTTGAAATATTCAAGAACGCTATTTAGATTGAAAAAGAGAGTTATAAAACCGCCTATAATAAGTATAGATTCAACTGAGTCTTTGACTGATTTTGATAGAACCTTTCCAATGTCAAAATTTAAAAGTTTGTAAGATGTGGAAGCTGACAGTATTTCACTTTGTGCAAGCCGAGAAGTACAAAAAGCTATTATCAGGCTTGCGAGTATATGAGCAAAAAATAGCATATATCCGTACTTTTTAGAACCCAACAGATTGATTCCAACCGTTCCAATGATAAAAAGAGGACCAGAGTTATTTACAAAGTAGAGAAGTCTTAAAGCTTCCTTTTTGTCGATTAATTTTTGACTATATAAATTACATACCATTTTACTACCGACAGGATAGCCGGTTAGCATTCCCATTATCATTGCTATAAAGCCATTAGGTGAAAGTTTAAATAGTTTTTTTGATGGCAAAAAAAATATATATGAAATAAAATTTATTAATTTTGATTCTATAAGTACATTTATGACTAAAAAGTATGGGAAAAGTGAAGGCAGGACTTTTTCCCACCATATAATTGCTGATTTTGTTGTTGACTGAATGATAAGCTGAGGATTTAAAAACATAGATAAAAAATAAAGTATACATAATATTATTACGGTAAAGTTAAATATCTCTCTCAAGTACTTTGCTCCAATACATAGCTAAATGGTGTTCTACTTAAAATAATATTACTGTATGGAGGGTAAAATGAAAAAAGTTTCGCTTGCGCTTGGTTCCGGTGCAATGAGAGGGTTTGCACATATAGGAGTTATAGAAGTGTTGGAAAAGGAGTTTAAATTTGAAGCTTTTTCAGGTTCAAGCATTGGTGCTGTTATAGGCGCATTTTACTGTCTTGGATATGACCTTGGCCTTATATACAAGGTGGCAAAGCAAATAAGAAATGACATACTCATAGATTTTAAAGTTAGAAAGAATGCACTCATTTCAGGTAAAAATATAGAAGATATTCTAAAGCTTTTTTTGAGAGATAAAAGGTTCTCTGATTTGAAATATCCGTTTTATGTTGTTGCAACAGACCTTTTAAAGGGGGAGCAGGTGGTCTTCAGCGAGGGAAGTTTATATGATGCTGTAAGAAGCAGCATATCTATTCCCGGAGTTTTTCCACCATATAAAATAGAGGATACTGTGCTGGTTGATGGAGCGGTAGTAGACAAAGTGCCGGGGAAGGTCTTAAGAGAAAACGGCTGTGAATTTGTAATTGGAGTTGATGTTTCAGGCAAAGGCTTGCTAAAAGAACCCAGGAATATTTTAGAAATGATAATGACCACAATTGATATCATGGGTGAGGAGATATTTAGGCTAAAACAAGGATATCTTGATTATCTTATAAAGATTAATCTTGAGGATATAAATCCATATACCCTTGCTGATGTAGAAAAGGCGTATCAAAGAGGAAAGAAAAGGGCAGAAGAGGAGTTAAGAAACTTAAAGAATTTAGCTTCTTGAACTGATATAGATAGGAGATGATTTAAATTCTGTTTGCAGATATTTGTGAAAATTTTTATATTGCAGAGCATGCAGCATTGAGGATTTTATTTCAAGTTCAAGAAGTTCTTTGAACTGAGGGTTTTTTAACCACTGCTGATTTAGTTTTGTGATATACTCAATTTTGTTTTTTATCTTATTTAAATATTCTTTTCCTTTTTGGTTGAATCCCAAAACTCTTACATAAGGTGTAATGGAAAGAAGAGTCTTTTGGTCAAAATTGTTTCTTACAACAGCGTGTATAAATATTCTCTGAAGTCTTGTAAGGGTATATCTTTTAGTTTTTACATTCTCAAGAAGATTTTTAGCTGATGGAGAATTGAAAATGTACTTTTCAAATCTATTTTCAAGCCCTTCTTTGACATCAATTTTGTTTTTTAAAAAATCTGGTACCACGATGGCGTTGTAGATAAAGAGCTTAAAGTAATCCTCAAGAAACACAGGGCCTCTTCCGCTTTCAAATTCTTCTATCAGTACTTCATAAGAAGCAGGTGGCATTTTGTTTTTGATCGCCTGCAAGTTATTTATGTTTCTTCTTATAGCAGTAGCTGAAGAGTATATGTCCTGTGTGAGGTTAGGGTCATTATAAAATGCACCTATCCTTTTTATGGTTAGTGGTTCAATCTTTGAGCCTAATCTGTAAATCCATTTGATATACTCAATTCCAAGTATGTTGTTAGAAGAAAATTCAATATTGGTTTTACATGTTTTGATAAGGGCAAGTTCACGAGCTTTTGGGAAGGAATACCCTTCTTTCAAATAACTTTTCAAGCTTGACTTGAAATCATCTTCTTCAAATGCCAAGTGTTTAGCAGCTTCTTTAAGCTTATCAATATCACCGCACTCTGAACCAAAAACAACAAAGTCAACGCCGAGCTGGTTTAAAATGGATATTGCGCCATATGCAAATATTTCGGCACTGTTGCAGGCATATGCAAACGGCAGTTCAAAAATGACATCTACTCCATTTAAAATAGCCATTTTTGTCCTGGCCCATTTGTTTACAATCGCAGGTTCGCCTCTTTGAATAAAGTTACCGCTCATTACGCCCACAACTATGTCTGCATTTGTTATTTCTCTTGTTTTTTGAAGATGGTACAGATGTCCATTGTGAAAAGGGTTGTATTCTACTACTATTCCAGCAACTTTCATTTTGTAGTCCTTCCCCAGGACAGTTTTTTTATATGAAGTATGATATCAAAAAATAATAACGCAATACAACATTATTGTTACAAAATAACCCCATCAATGTAAAAAAATTTGGTTGTTTGACAATAGAGAATTTCATCTGATAAACTATGAAGAAGGATACTGCAAAAGTAGGGGGCGAATTTTTAAGGTGGAATATTTTTTAAGTGAAGAACAAAAGATTATAAAGAAACTTGCAAAGAGAATTTCAGATGAGTACGTGTCGAAGGTTGCAATAAAATATGACAAAGAAGGCATATTTCCAAGAGATATATTGGACCTTTTAGCATACACAGAGCTCACTGGTGTATACATTCCTAAAGAGTACGGTGGGTTTGGTGGCGGTGTTATGGAAATGTGCCTTGTTGTAGAAGAGCTTTCAAGAAATTGTGCAGGTGTTGCGGTATCATACGCTGCAACAGCTCTGGGCGCATATCCTATAATTCTTTATGGCAAGGATGAACAAAAGAAAAAGTATTTACCTAAGATAGCAAAAGGAGAGTTGATAGCCGCGTTTGCATTGACAGAAGCTGATGCTGGAAGTGATGTGAGCAGTATAAAGACAACTGCAGAGAAAAAAGGAGATTATTATATTTTAAACGGAAGCAAGCATTGGATTACAAACGGCGGTGAAGCTGACGTGTATGTGGTATTTGCAGTAACCGACAAATCAAAAGGACCGCGTGGAATTTCAGCTTTCATTGTAGAAAAGGAGTACGAAGGATTTTATTGTGGGAAAAAAGAAGACAAGATGGGCATAAGAGCATCTTCTACTACAGAGCTTATATTTGAAGATTGTAAAGTTCCCAAAGAAAATCTTTTAGGTAGGGAAGGTACAGGATTTATTGTTGCAATGAAGACGTTTGACAGGACACGTCCTGGAGTGGCTGCAATGGCTGTTGGCATTGCTCAAGGTGCATATGAGTATGCAATCAGGTATGCAAAAGAAAGGGTCCAGTTCGGACAACCTCTTTCATCCTTTCAGGCAATTCAACATATGCTGGCTGACATCTACATAAACATCGAAGCTGCAAGAGCTATGCTTTATTCAACATGTCGAATGATTGATAGTGGTGCAAAGGATTTTTCAAAGGAGTCTTCAGCGTGCAAGGTTTTCGCATCTGATGTAGCTATGAAGGTCACCACTGATGCCGTTCAGATTATGGGTGGAAATGGATATGTTAAAGACTATCCGGTTGAAAAGATGATGAGGGATGCTAAAGTAACTCAGATATTTGAAGGTGCAAATCAGATTCAAAGAAATATTATCGCGTCTGAAATCATAAAAGAGTATCAAATTATTTAAGACTTTAGGGGGAGTTTTTGAAAAATGAGAGTTCTTGTGTGTATAAAACAAGTGGTTGATCCAGAAAAGGTGGAGTATAATCCTCAAACCAAAACTATAAAAAGAAATGCTCAGTATTTAATAAACAATCCTGCAGATCTTAGTGCTTTGGAATTTGCTCTTAGAATAAAAGATGTTTATAAAGATGTGCATATTACCACTCTTTCAATGGGTCCTTCAGAATGTGAAAGCAAAATAAAAGAACTTATAGAAGTGGGTTGTGATAGCTGTGTGCTTTTAAGTGATAAAAGACTTGCTGGTTCTGATGCGTATTCTACTGCGTATGCGCTGGCAAAGGCTATTGAAAAGCTTGGCAACTTTGACTTGATACTGTGTGGTGAGTCTTCCTTAGATGGCGAGACATCTATTGTCCCACCTCAGATAGCAGAATATCTTAATATTCCTCACATAGCATTTGCAAGTAATATAAAGGTTTTAGAGCTGCAGCGAATAGAAGTTGAAAGAAAAGTTAAAAATACAGTGTTTAAGTTTGAGGTAAACCTGCCGGCATTAATTTCTGTTAAAAAAGAAAGTAGCTATCTTAGGCTTCCAAAACTAAGCTTCATGATAAAAGCTCTTTCTTATACACCTCAAGTCTTGAGTTTAGATGATTTAGAAAACTTTGATTTTAGCAAAGTAGGAGCAGAAGGTTCAAAGACTTCTGTCGATGAGTTTATGGAGCAAAACTTTGAAGAGGTTAAATGTGAAATCTATGAAGGGATTGAAGGTGCTCAAATAGAGTGTATCGCTGACCTTGTTACAAGATTCCTATAAAAACTTCAATTTCATAAGGGGGACTAAAAAGAGAAATGGAACATGTGATATTTGTACCGGCAATTTATCATGTTGATGAAATCTCACAGCTTGCTTCTCTTCTTTCTTTCATTGATAGCAGAATTGCAGTTAAATATAAAAAGATTATTTTATACCTGTATTCGAATAGGCAAGTGGAGGATAAAGATATAAATTACCTGAAAACACTTCCAGTAAGTCAAATTGTCATCTATGAAAATGATCTTTTTTTAGATTGGGAACAGCCTTACATCGAAGCTATAACCCAGCATATAAATACTATAAAACCTCATGCTGTCATTTCAACATCAAGCGATTTTATAAAGTCAATTTTAGCAAGAGTTGCTGCACGCTTTTCATGTGGGTTTGCTGTTGATTGTACAGACCTTATTTTTGATGATAGTACTCACAACTACAGTTTTTTGAAGCCTGCATATGCAGGAAATATAAATGCTAAGATTTCAGTCAAAAATTCTTCTATTGTATTTGCTACCTTAAAAATAAAAAATGTAGCTGAATGTTCTTTTGAGGCTGTTGATAGCAAAGTGGAGATTGTTGAAAGTCTCTTTGAGGACCTTAAGCCTTTTTCTGGTAAAATTAAGATTATTGAAAAAAATTTAGCTCAGAATATTGATAACAAACTTGAAAGTGCTAAAATAGTTATTGGTGTGGGAAGAGGAATTAAAGACAAGGAAAATTTAAAATATGCCTTTGAACTTGCAAATCTCTTAAACGGTGCGGTGGGTGTCACGCGGCCGCTTGTTGACATGGGCTGGCTTGACAGAGAATATCAAATTGGTCAAAGTGGCAAGATTATATCACCACAGATATATTTTGCTTTTGGTATTTCAGGTGCAGCCCATCATATTTGTGGTATTGGCAATCCAAAACTCATAATAGCAGTTAACAAAAACAAAGATGCGCAGATTTTTAAAATTGCTCATTACGGGATTGTAGCAGATGCTACCTCTATTATGAAAAGTTTTATAAAAGCTTTTAAAAGTAGGCTCAAAGGCTGCTGATTTTTTGAGGTGTACTGGAGGAAGTTTAAGTAATGCAAAGAAAATTTTCGGTATATGTTCTTTTAATAACAATTGTTTTCTTTCTTTTTTTAAGTGGATGTTCGTATCTATTTCAAACTTCTGACTTTTGGGGAACAAATTCAGCCCAGTTTTTAGATAAGCAAGTATGTAGTGTATTTTTTTTGGATGTAGGTCAAGGAGATAGTATACTGATAAAAACACCCGAAAATAAGTTTGTATTGATTGACTCAGGGCCGAATTCTGCTGAACAGGATGTTTTACAAACCTTAGATAGATTAAATGTCAATAAATTGAATGTAGTGATTGCGACTCATCCGCATGAGGACCATATTGGCAATATGGACAAGATTATTTCTAAATATGACATAGAAAGATTTTATACAACCAATAAAACAACAAATACTCAGACATTTGAGGATATGCTAAACGCACTGAAGAAAAAGAACCTAAAAATTTCAATTGTAAGACCGTTTGATAGACTGAAATTAGATGGTGTTACATTGACTTTTTTATCACCTCTTAAAGATTATGATGATTTGAATGATTCAAGTGTGGTTGTCATGCTTGAATTTGCGGGAAAAAGGGTGTTATTTACTGGCGATATTTCAAAGAATGTGGAATATGACGTAGTAAGGAATGTTCATGATATAAAGGCAGATGTTTTAAAAGTTTCTCATCATGGAAGCTATACTGCAACTTCAAGTTTGTTTTTAGAAAAGGTAAATCCCAAAGTGGCTATCATAAGTGTGGGAAAAGACAATCCGTACGGTCATCCGCACTCATCCACAATAAGGAGATTGGAGAAATTTAAAGTTAAAATATTTACAACAGAACAAAATGGCAACATTGCTGCACTGATATTCCCAGATGGCACATTGAAACTCATCACCCAGAGATAGAAAGGAGAAAAGCCAAAAATGATTTATATATTCAAAAAGAGAATTAAGGATATAGTAGTAATAGTTGTATTATTTTTGATACTATCAGCTGTGATTGTACAATTTTTTACAAAAACTTTGTGGACGGCTGAGACAAACCTAAGACTTGATAATAATCTTTTAAATCCATTCAACTTCAATACTTCATCACCCGACGTTTCCAATATGGTGCAAGGTCTGTATTCCAACGTGACTGCATTGGACTTGAACAAAGAATACTTAGAGATGGTGGCGCTAAACCCTCCTTTTATTGACTATGTCACAAGCAGGTATGGTGAAGATGAGAGGTTTGGAGTTTTTATTGAACCTAAAGCTTCAAAGAGCGGGATAAACTATGTTGTTATAAAAGCTGTAGCTGATTCACAGGCTGCTGCACAGAATATGCTAAATGAATATCTCAAAAGTTTAGATAATCAGGTAATCTCAGATTTAAAAAGTAAGTCAGAAGCTGCTCAAAAGCTTTTGGATGAGCTTTTGCTTGAAAAAAGTAAGTATGAAAAGACAAAACTAAATTTGAGTGAGCAAGAGCAACTCAGTCAAATTTCAGCTGCTATAAGTCTTATAAAATGGGTAAATTCTCATTACAGTAAAATGGTTAACTTAAAAAGTGCCATTTGTCAATATGGAAAAGTAAAGGTATATGAGTCTGCTGGAAGCAAGTTTGAAAAGGCATTGAGGGTTGTTGCTGGAATGCTGGCAGGTGTAATTATTGCAATTTTGTATGTAATATATAGGGAGAGAAGATATATCATACAGAATTTATAATATTTTCATAAATAATAAATCAGAATGGAGATGAGGGTTTAAAGATGATCTCGCTTATTGATTTGAAAAGACAGTACAAAAGTGTTTCACAGGAAATAATAGAAAGTGTGAAAGAAGTTTTTGAAAGTGGACAGTATATTTTGGGACCAAAAGTTACAGAGTTTGAGAAAAAGTGTGCAGAATATCTAAATGTAAAGCATGCTATAGGTGTTGGAAATGGTACAGACGCCCTTGTCATAGCACTTGAAAGCCTTGGTATAGGAAAAGGTAATGAGGTTATAACCACTCCTTTTACCTTTTTTGCAACAGCTGAGGCAATAGTGAGAGTGGGTGCAAAACCAGTTTTTGTTGACATTGACCCTCTGTCGTACAACATAGACTCTGAAAAGATAGAAGAGAAAATATCCGAGCGTACAAAAGCTATTATTCCTGTCCATATATTTGGTCAAGTGTGCGACATGAAGAAAATAGTACAAATTGCCAAAAAGTATAACTTGTATATTATCGAAGATGCCTGCCAGGCATTTGGTGCTGAATTTGAAGGGAAAAAAGCGGGCACAATTGGGGATGTGGGATGTTTTTCGTTCTTTCCTACAAAGAACTTAGGCGGGTTTGGTGACGGTGGTCTGATTGTAACAGATTCTGACGAGATTGCGGAAAGAGCAAGGATGCTCAGACAGCATGGTTCTAAAAAGAAGTATTTTAATGAGATGATAGGATTTAACAGCAGGCTTGACGAAGTGCAGGCTGCGATACTTCTTGTTAAACTCAAATATATTGACAGTTGGAATAGAAGAAGAATAGAAATAGCTCAAAAGTTTTCTACAGAGCTTAAGCTTGATGGACTTGTCACTCCCAAAAAGTGCAATAGTTTTGAGTTTGGACACATATATCATCTGTATGTTCTACAACATGAAAAAAGAGAGCTTATAATGGAATATTTAGCCCAGAAAGGAATTGCAACAGGTATATATTATCCTGTACCACTACATTTAACTAAAGCCTTAAGTTTTTTAGGATATAAAGAAGGTGATTTTGAGGTTGCTGAAATGCTTTGTAAAAGGTCATTTGCAATTCCAATGTTTCCTGAACTGACAGATGAAGAGATAGAGTATATAACAACTTCAATAAATCAATTTGGAGGGAGTTTACAATGAATGAAATTGTACAAAAACTTCTTGAGAAAATTGAGAATAAAACAGCAGTAATTGGAGTAGTGGGGCTTGGGTATGTAGGGCTTCCGCTTGCTGTCGAAAAGGCAAAAGCAGGGTACAAGGTTATTGGATTTGATATACAGCAAAAGAGAGTTGACATGGTAAACAAAGGTCAAAATTACATAGGTGATGTTGTAGACAAAGAACTTGCTGATCTTGTGAAAGAGGGCAAAATATCTGCAACAACTGATTACAGCAAAATCAGTATTGTTGATGCTGTTGCTATATGTGTTCCCACTCCACTTGATAAATACAAGCAGCCGGACATTTCATATGTTGTAAATTCTACACGAGAGATTGCTAAATACCTTCACAAAGGGATGTTAATTGTTTTGGAGAGTACTACATATCCAGGGACAACTGAAGAAGTGGTAAAACCTATCTTGGAAGAGAGTGGGCTAAAATGCGGTGAGGATTTCTTCTTAGCTTTTTCACCTGAAAGAGTTGACCCGGGCAACAAGGTGTATAACACAAAGAACACACCAAAGGTTGTAGGCGGTGTGACAAAAACATGTACTGAGATAGCTGCAAGGCTTTACGAGAATGTGTTAGAAGGAGAGGTATTCAAGGTCAGCTCTCCACGAGTTGCAGAAATGGAGAAGATTTTGGAAAACACCTTCAGAAATATAAATATTGCTCTTGTAAATGAAATGGCTATTTTGTGTGAGAGAATGAACATTGATATTTGGGAGGTCATTGAAGCAGCAAAAACAAAACCCTATGGATTTATGGCATTTTATCCTGGACCTGGGCTTGGTGGCCATTGCATACCGATTGACCCGTTTTATCTTACTTGGAAAGCGCGTGAATATGATTATCATACAAGGCTCATTGAGATAGCTGGTGAGATAAATAACTATATGCCAGAGTACGTGGTTGAAAGAGTTATGAAAATCCTCAACAAATTCAAAAAACCTTTGAACGGCTCAAAAATTTTAATTTTAGGTGTAGCATACAAAAAAGATATTGATGATATAAGAGAGTCACCTGCTTTGAAGATTATCGAGATTTTTGAAAAAGAGAATGCAGAGGTAGAATACAATGATCCATATGTACCGAGTTTTACTTATAATGGCAAACAATATTTCTCGGTAGATTTTACAGCAGAGTCGCTCAAAAAGTATGATATAGTTGTTATCACAACAGACCACTCAAAATATGATTATAAGTTTATCGTAGAGAATGCTAACCTCATTTTTGATACAAGAAACGCAACAAAAGGCATAAAATCAGACAAAGTTTATAAACTATAAAAAATACAAGGTAACGGAGGATTTGTTAAATGGAAAAGTTAAAAATCTGTCTTGTTGGATGTGGGAGAATATCATTCAAACATGCTGAGGCTTATGCCAACAACTATGACCAGCTTGAGGTTGTGGGATTTTGTGATTTAGATACCCAGAAAGCTTTGAGGACAAGACAAAAGTATTATGAACTGCTTGCAACCAAGGGAATTGAAATAAAAAAGGAGATACCCATATACACCGATTATATAAAGATGTTAAAAGATCAAGAATGTGACATAGTTGACATAGCAACATACAGTGGGTGCCATGCTGAGCAGACACTTGTTGCTTTGGATTTTAACAAGCATGTGATTGTAGAAAAGCCCATGGCACTTTCAATAGAAGATGCAGATTTGATGATTAAAAAAGCAAGAGAAAAGAAAAAAGTACTTAGTGTATGTTTGCAAAACAGGTTTAATAAAAGTGTGCAAAAACTTAAAAGTACCATCGACAGTGGCAAATTCGGCAAGATACTGTACGCTGTTGCAAGTATTAGATGGAATAGAAACAATGAATATTACAGGCAAGATAGCTGGAGAGGCACATGGGAACAAGATGGTGGTGCGCTTATGAACCAATGTACCCACAACATTGACCTTTTACAATGGATAATAGGTTCTGAGGTTGACGAGATTTATGGTGATATAGAAACATTTTTAAGACCGATTGAAGCAGAAGATACAGGATTTGCTATCTTGAAATTCAAAAGTGGGGCAAGAGGAATTATTGAAGGGACTACATGTGTTTGGCCTTCAAATTTGGAAGAGACGCTCAGTGTATTTGGTCAAACAGGTACAGCAGTGCTTGGTGGTACATCGGTTAACAAAATTGTTGTGTGGCGTGTGCCTGATGAGGATGAAAAAGAGGCTTTAGAAAAGTTTGCCGAAAATCCAGACAATGTATACGGGTTTGGACATACACCACTTTTGAGGGATGTTATTGAAGCCATCAAAAGTGGACGGAATCCACTGGTAACTGGAGAGGAAGGTAAAAAGTCGCTTGAAATAATCCTGGGTATTTATAAATCGGCAATTGAGAAAAAGCCAATAAAATTACCTATTACTAACTTTTCAACAGTGGAGATGAAAAAAGTTTATGGAAGACAGAGGTTGGTAAGATGAGGTTTATAAGCGAAAAAGCTAAAATAGCTGAAAATGTTGAAATGGGTTATTTTGTAATAGTGGAAGATGATGTTGAGATAGGTAATGGATGTAAGATTGGTCACAATGTAATTATAAAGAAGGGAAGTATTATAGGGGATAATGTAGAAATTTCAGATGGCACAATTATCGGGAAATCTCCTCAAAAGGCTATTGCAAGCAAAACCACAGAAGAAATTGTTCTTCCACCCGCTAAAATAGGCAACAACGTTAAGATTGGAGCAAATAGCATAATCTACAGGGGTGCTGTAATCTCAGACAATGTCTTTATAGCTGATCTTGTGACAATAAGAGAAAATGTAAGTGTTGGTGAGTACACCATTATAGGTCGTGGTGTTAGTATAGAAAACAAAACAATTATTGGGAGTAATTGTAAAATAGAGACAAATGCATATATCACTGCTCTTTCAGAGATTGAGGATTGGGCGTTTATTGCACCGTGTGTTGTTACCTCAAACGATAATTTTGCGGGAAGAGGGAAAGACAGGGCAAAGTATTTCAAAGGTGTTACAGTGAAACGAGGTGGCAGGATAGGTGCAAATGCAACTGTGCTTCCCGGCAAGGTTATTGGAGAAGAAGGGTTTGTAGGTGCCGGTAGTGTTGTTACAAAAGATGTCATGCCAAGAAAGATTGTTGTGGGAAATCCTGCAAGGGAGATAAAAGATGTGCCGGCTGATCAGTTACTTGAAAACCAATAAGTATGAATTTTTGCTTGCTGCAGGTGCTGCTACTACTATGCAATTTGTTAGATATTCGTATTTTCCTGTATATTTGTTCTTCTTGGTGGTATTTTTTACAGCCTTTTATGTCTATAAACTGAAAATAAAATTTGACATTTTGAGTTTTGTTCCTATGTTTTTTTATGTGAGCCTTGCATTGATTTCTCTCTTGTTACTAAATGTCAGTTTAGACAGGAACAAGGCTATTATAGGTGTAATAAATGCTTTTGTATTCCCAGCAATATTTTATATATTCCTCATTTCATGTAACGAAGATTGCATTTTGAAAACAGAAAAAATATGGTTGTTTTTATTAGCAATTGCTTCAGTTGTATGTATTTTTGAATTTTTATACTATATAGCTTTCAAAAGTTTTAGAGAAAGAACTATTTCAATCTTTTTTAATCCAAACACATTTGCGTTTTTTTTAGTTATGGTTTATCCGCTTGTGATAAACAAGTTAGAAGATGAAAAGTCAAAACTTTTGATATCACTTTTAATATTTACAGAAATCTTACTTTCTGGTTCAAGGACAGGGTTTGTAGTATATATATTTGAGTTTTTTCTTATAAATATTTACCTTATTAGAAAAAATATCTTAACGGTTTTCCTGGCATTGGCTGGTATATTGACTATTTTTCTACCCAAGATTCTTTACAGAATTCCCAAACTGGGTGATATAACAAATCCTAAAACAGCTGTAGGGCAGAGAGTTTTTGTAATTGAGTTTGTCTTGAAATATTTTTCACACAGAAGCCTGTTTGAAGGAATAGGAGCAGGTCAATTTGAGCTATTTTTTAGAAAGTTAAAAGCACCTGGTATAGTTGCCCTTCACTCGGCACATAATTTGTTTTTAAATACCCTTATTGAATATGGTATAATAGGATATATGATTTTAGTTTTTATAATTTATTTTTCGGTTTTTCTTTCTGCATATAATTTTTTTAAACACAAAGAAGAATATGATAGAAATATTCTTATTGGATTTATTCTTATAACTATTTTTCAGATGTTTGATATGGCTGAAATTACAAATAGTAGGATGCTGTTAATTAACATGCTATATGCATTTTATTTTTTCTTGCCTATTTACAGATTTAAAAGGTGGAGAGCTATAGATGGAGAATGCATTTAAAGTTAGATTGAAGCAGCAGATTATTCCAGCTATTTTGTACTTGACCTTTTTGAGTGGTTTTTTTGGAAGTACGCTTGCGTATCCAAAGCTGAGCTACCTTTTTGCATATAGAATATTTTTAGCATTTTTATTTTTTTTAATTTTTATCGACTTAATGTTAAATGGTATTGAGATTAAAAATTTTCTTAACTTTTCAACTTTTTTTCTAATAGGATGGTGTGCCTACTCACTTTTAAGTTTTTTATGGGCTCAGGATATAAAGAATGCAGTGAGGGACCAGGTTTTTTTAACAATCAATATACTTGTGATACTGATATTTATGTATTACTCAAAATATCTTAGATGGGATGTTTTTGAAAAAATAATATTAATTACGTTTATCATCCATCTTGCTGTAGGCTATTTAGAAGTAGTGACTGACAAACATTTGTGGACATCTAAGGTACCTTTATACAATCTTCATAGAACTCCTTCAACCTTTTTTACAAATCCAAACGATTTTGCAACTTATTTGGTTTTATATTTGCCTTTTATTTTAGCTGTTGCGATAAACAAGAGTGATGATAATTTTTTCAAAAAGTGGGCAGCTTTTTTAGGCGCAGTTTTGGCCATTCCACTTTTGATTCTTACCACAAGCAGAGCAAATTACATAGGATTTTTGTTAGCTTTGTTTATTTATTTTCTATTAGCTGGTAAAGACCAGAAAAAGAGTCTTCTACAGTATGGGGCTATATTTTTATTTTTTTTAATGCTTATAATAGGTTTTAGACTGGACTTTGGAGCGTTTAATAAGGCAGTTGAGATGATAAAAATTCAGATTTCTTCGCTTGTTGATTTTTCCCAGACTTATCTTTCATCTAATGTGCGGCGAGAACTTTTGATTGTGTATGGTCTTTCGTTTTTGTATGACTATCTCTTTTTTGGAGTTGGTTCAGGCAACAGCAGGGTTTTGATGGAAAAGGTAAAACAGTATACTGTAAATGTTGAACTTCATAATTGGTTTTTGGATGTTCTTGTGTGTTACGGCGTGATAATATTCATATTGTATCTTATTTGGATAGTCTATATACTTTACAATCTTCTTAAAATAAAAAAGAGCAATAATACTTTAAACCTGCCAACAATCCCTTTAATAAGTTCTATTTCTGCCTTTTTTATATCAAGCATAAGTTCATCAAAGATGATTGAGATGAGGATAATGTGGTTTTTATTTGCACTTTCGCTGTTTGTCTTAGCAAAGTCAAAAAAAGAAGAAGGAGAGTATTGAGTTTGAAAAAGGTGCTGGTTTTGTCTTCTGCCCATCCATGGGATGATGAAAGAGTGTTCAACAAGATAACAAAGAGTCTTTCGAAGAAGTATGAAACAGCCCTATGTGCTGTTGCAGACAAGCAATTTTTTGAAGTGGACCAAATAAAGATTTTTGGACTTCCCAAATTGCCCCGCTCAAAAAGATATAAAAATTATTTAAAAATCATAAAGATAGTTAAGGAATTTAAACCTGACATCATTCACTTTCATGACCCTGACCTTTTGATTTTGTCTTTGTACTTCAAGTTTTTATTGAAGAAAAAAGTAATATATGATATACATGAGGACTATCAGTTGGCTTTCAAAGATAGAAGATACTTTCCAGAACCTTTTTCCACAATGTTTTCAATTTTTTTTAATTTTGTTGAAAAAAATATAAGTAAGCTTTTGGATGGTGTTGTAACAGTTACTGAGGATATATATACAAAATTTAATTGTAAGAACAAAGAGGTTATAAAAAACTATCCTGTTATTGATACATTTCCAGAGGAGAAGAATGCTCCTCTTGATGGAACATTAAATTTAATATATATAGGAAGTGTTTCGCAAAGCAGAGGAATAACAAACTTGATCTTAGCAGTGAAAAGTTTACACGAACTTGACATAAGATTAGACATTGTTGGTCCTGCTGAAAATCAAAAATACTTTGAAGAGATAAAGAAATACGAAGATAAAAAAATAAAGATATGGGGAAGAGCACCTAAAAAAGATATTCCTGGAATTTTAAAAAATGCGCATGTTGGGTTTGTAACGCTTTTGCCTCTTTCGCGGTATAAAACTTCACTTCCTTTGAAACTTTTTGAATACATGGCTGCAAAGGTAGCTGTCGTTGCTTCAAACTTTGAACTTTGGAGAAGAATAGTTGAAGAAGCAGACTGTGGTGTTTTAGTTGATCCTACAGATATTCAGTCTATCTGTCAAGCTATATTGTTTTTTTACAACAACAGAGATCAGGTAATAAAGAAAGGTTTAAATGGTTATAAGGCTTTTATGGAAAAGTACAACTGGGAAAAAGAGGAGAAAAAGCTTTTTCAATTTTACGAAAGAATTGTAGAGTATTGAAAAAGTGCGGGGAAGGAGAAAGAAGATTGGTATGGAAAGGCCAAGAAATAAAAAGATTGTGATTTCAATAATAATTTCAATTTTGGTTATATCATTAGCTGTAGGTGGATACATTTACAAGGTTTTTGTCATTGATGCAAAACATATTGAGAAGGTTTTCACAAAAAAAACGCAAACATCTAAAAACTCCTCTTTAAAGTATCCTTTTGATGACAGCAGTGTGAACATTTTGATTGTGGGACTTGACAAGGCAAGCAACAGAACAGTGTACGATATGCACCGAACAGACACAATTTTGTTTATAAACATTAATTTCGAAGATAAAAAAGTTAGAGGAATTTCTATTCCAAGAGATACACTTACGCAAATATACAAAGTTGAAAAATGGGACAAGATTAACAGTGCATTTGGCTATGGAGGAGGAGAGGAAAAAGAAGGTTTTATATATACAATGGAAACTGTGAGCAAGCTCTTGGGTGGGATGCCAGTTGATTATTACGTTGGATTTGACCTTGATGCTATAAGAAAGGTTGTAAACATATTGGGCGGTGTTTATGTCAATGTTGAGGTACCAGTGAGGGTAAAGACAAAGTGGGTGGACATTGATTTAAAACCAGGGTATCAGAAACTGAATGGCATAGAAACTCTTTATTACGCTCTTTGGAGAAAAACTCCCGGTGGTGACATAGACAGGATAAAAAGAGATAAAGAGCTAATTCTTTCGGTTTTTCAGCAACTTAAAGAAAGTAATAAGATAATAAAACTGCCAGAAATATATTGGAAGATAAGAAAACACTTTTTTACCAATCTTTCTCTTCAGCAGATAACATCGCTTGCTTATTTTGCCCAGAGCATGAACAAAGAAGATATGATATTTGAGAGTATTCCTGGTACTTATTTTAACTATGCCGGAGTGAGCTACTGGAAACCAGATTATGAAGGTATAAAAAAGCTTGTAAAGGACCTACTTGGCTATGACATTGAAATAGACCTTCAACTTCCTGAAAGATTTAAATATACACCGCGAATTGTAAAATATAAGACCAATAATTCTTCCCAAAAAACTGGAAAGCAAAATTTACAGACTACAAGCCAAGGACACCAGAAAACAACAGAAGAGCAAACTCAGCAAAGTAGTTCAATTGATACTTCCTTGCCTGCACAAAATTTAGATAATCCTTCAACTGGGAATACTGCTGCCCAGACCCAGCAATCTTTGCAAACACTGGAAAGTCAGCAAACTTTGCCACCCGAAAATACTCAAGATAGCCTGTACAAAAATCAAGGTCAGACTTCATCAGTCCAAAAAAGTGATTCTTCACCCTCTACAGACTCAGATGTAAATACAAATGTTTATAGTGAGGGTAGATAAGAAGAATTTTTGACAAAAACTTTTAAATTGGATATACTTTATTTATGTAAAGTTATTGTAAGATAGCATGGGGTGGCAATGAATGTATAAGGTAGGAGATACTATAATACACCCTTTGCATGGAGCAGGCAGGATAGTTGAGATAGTTGAGGAGAAGGTTTTCGATAGTGTTCAGAAATATTATGTGGTAAAGATATTGTACAATGGAATGAAGGTACTGGTGCCAGTCAAAAGCGCATCAGAGATTGGTATTCGGAACGTGATTTCTGAAGAGGAAGCAAACAGGGTATTTGAACTTTTGAAAGACAACAGTTTTAAGGTTGACATAAACAGCTGCGGAAATTATAACAAGCGAATAAGAGAAAATCAGCAAAAACTAAAGAGCGGAAATATTTACTGCGTTGTAGAAGTTTTAAAGATGCTTGCAATGAGAGAAAAAATAAAAGGACTTTCTACAAACGAAAAGATGATGTTCAACACTGCAAAACAGATTTTAGTAAGTGAGCTTGGACTTGCGAAAGGTCTTGACATGGAAGAAGTTGAGAGGATGGTTGACAGTATTTTATTTGAGTTTGAGACGGCAGAGTAAGGGGGAAGTTTTTGGTGGCAGGATTTTTTGGATTCTTTGATTATACAAAGCCTGGGCCAGGTGTACCAGAAAACGAGCCTCCAAAATCAAAGTTTATAGTATTTTTTGAAGTGCTTGCGAGAAAGTTTTGGAAATTGTGCTGGTTAAATATTTTATACTTTCTAGTTTCATTACCAATATTAATATTGCTCTACTTAATAATTGGTAATTATATAGCTCCTATTATCCAGTCTGCAACAAAAGAAGCGGGAAACGTAAAAGATATTCAGTCGCTCCAAGGTTTTTTGATGACAGCTTTTGGCTTGACACTTTTAAGTGGATTTATGGTGTTTGGTATAGGACCAACAACTGCAGGTTTTACGTATATTGTGAGGAACTTTGCAAGGGAAGAACATGCGTGGGTTACAAGTGATTTTTTTGAACATACAAAAAAGAACCTTAAAGAAGGAATAATAGGTTTTATAACAGATTTGTTGGTGTTGTGGATATTTTCTGTAGCTATACGATTTTATTCAGTTCAAAGTCTTAAATATCCCAGTGTAGGAATTATAAAGTACTTTTTGGTATTTACACTTTTTATTTATTTTATGATGCACATATATATCTATCCCATGATGGTGACTTACAACCTAAAGGTGAGACATATTTATAAAAATGCTTTTATTTTTACTATTTTAAAACTTCCTCATACTATCGGAATGTTTTTATTGCTGGCAACAGTATGGCTGCTTCCTTTCCTACTCTTATTTGTGACACGATTTATACCAATGCTGCTTCTTTATCCTTTAATATGGGTGAGCATAATTGGGCTTGCCCAAAATTTCTACACGAACTATATCTTTGGAATATATCTTAATCCCCAAAAGGAGAATGAAGAGCAGCTCGAAAGTCAAGAAAATACTGAGCTTTCTTCCGACAAAGATGATGACAGTCACAGCAAAGATAGTGTATAATATATAATACTGTGCAAAAATTTAATATTCGAAGGGAGGTTGCTTCTTTATGGAACCAGTACTTGTCTACAACAGAAGGGACGTTTTTACAAAGAGCAATTTAAACAAACTAAGAAGAGAAGGGTACATTCCCGCTGTTGCGTATGGTGATGACATAAAGAGCCTTCCTGGATATGTTTCTAAAAAGGAGTTTGAAAAATTATATCATCAAAAAGGTTTAGCTGGTAAAATAAAGATTTCAATTGACGGGAAAGAGAGAACTGCTCTTATAAAAGATGTTCAGACACATTATACAAAAGGAAATATAATTCATGTGGATTTTCAAATACTTTCTGAAAACAAGCCAATCTACGTAGAAGTGCCGATTATATTTGAAAACACAGAGATTTTGAAATCAAGAGGGCTTGTACTTCAAAGACAGATGGATACAGTAGAAATAGAAGGGCTTCCTAAGGACATTCCAGAGCATTTAGTCATTGACTTGATGAGCTATGAAAAACCTACAGCTATAAAGTTGAGAGATATAAAACTTCCAGAGGGGATAAAAATAACAGAAGATTTAGATGAGGTTGTTGCAGTAATTGACGTAAGTGAAATTACAGAAGAAGCAGAGACTGAGGAGAAGAAAGAAGAGACTTCTTCAAACGGATGAAGTAAAAAAGAAAAAAGAAAACATAAACTACAAAAATCAACAATACAAGAAAAGAAAGGGGCTTTTCCAGTTATCTGGACAGCCCCTTTATTCTTTTTTATACCGTATTATTTACAAATATTTCAAAAATTCTTTTAGATTATCAATTTGCTTTTTTACACTCTCTATCGAAGTTCCACCATAACTTTTTCTCCGATTTACGCAGCTTTCAATCTTTATAAATTGATACACATCCTCCTGAATCTTCTCACAGAATCTTTTATATTCCTCTAAGGATAGGTCTTCTAATGTTTTGCCGCATTCAATACAGTACTTTACAATGTTTCCTACAATAAAATGAGCATCTCTAAAAGCTACTCCTTTTGTCACCAAGTAATCTGCAAGATCTGTTGCATTTATAAATCCAGATTTGCATGAACTTGCCATATTTTCTTTGTTAATTTTGAGAGTTTTAAGTATTTCATTTATTATTATTAAGCTCATTTCTACTGTTTCAATGGAATCAAATAAGAATTCTTTGTCTTCCTGCAAATCCTTGTTGTATGAAAGAGGCAGACCTTTTAATACTGTTAAAAGTCCAATCAAGTTTGCATATACTCTTCCTGTTTTGCCGCGTATTAGTTCTAAAGCGTCAGGATTTTTCTTTTGAGGCATGATACTGCTGCCTGAACAGAAACTATCGTCAAGTTCAATAAATTTGAATTCATCGGTATTGAAAATAATAAAATCCTCTACGAGCCGTGACAGATGCATTTGAATCATAGCAAGTGAAAATAACATATCAAGAATAAAATCCCTGTCAGAGACAGTGTCGATACTGTTTTCTGTCACGCTTTCAAAACCAAGTTCATTTGCCACAAAAAATCTATCTATATCAAATGTAGTTCCTGCCAAAGCAGCACTGCCAAGAGGGCTGTAGTTTATCATACTGTAGTTTTGTCTTAGTCTTAACAAATCTCTCTTTAGCATTTGAGCATATGCAAGAATGTAGTGAGAAAAAAGTACAGGTTGTGCCTTTTGCAGATGAGTAAACCCTGGCATAATTATATCAATATTTTCTTCAGCTAAGTTTACAATAGTGGTTATTAGCATTTTTATTAGTTCTTGAAGATGCAAATTCTTTTCACGACAGAATAATCTCTCGTCAAGAACAACTTGGTCGTTTCTGCTTCTGGCTGTGTGGACTTTTTTGCCAACCTCTCCTATTCTCTTTATTAGTTCTTTTTCAATAAGCATGTGTACATCTTCATCAGAAATTTCATATTTGATTTTTCCTGATTTAAAGTCTTCTAATATTTGATAGAGAGCATCTATGATAAGTTTTGCCTCATCCTCAAGGATAATATTACACTTTGCAAGCATTTTAACGTGAGCTACAGAGCCAAGAATATCATATTCAAAAAGTGTTATATCGGTCATTATAGAAGCATTAAAATGGTCAAAAATCTGTGATGTAGACTTTGAGAACCTGCCTTCCCAGAGCTTAATTCTCCTCATCCTCCCTTCTGTTCACCATTCCAAATACCTTCAAAGGCAAGCCAAATAAGTTAATAAATCCTTCTGCATCTTTTTGATTATACATCTGGTCTTCTTCAAATGTTGCGAGGTCTTTGATGTACAATGAGTTTGGTGATTTTGAACCAGCAGAGTAAATATTGCCTCTGTATAACATAAGCTTTACTGTACCGTTTACAACCTCTTGTGTTTTGTCAACAAATGCTGAGAGTGCTTCTCTTAACGGTGAAAACCAAAGTCCGTCATAAACAAGTTCAGCAAACCTAATTGCAACCATTTCTTTAAAGTGCAAAGTAGCTCTGTCAAGACATAGGTATTCCAATTCCCTGTGAGCATAATAGAGAATTGTTCCGCCTGGTGTTTCATACACTCCACGTGATTTCATTCCAACAAGCCTGTTTTCAACCATGTCCGCAATACCAATTCCATGATTTGATCCTATTTTGTTTAAAGTTTTCAAAAGTTCGACTCCATTCATTTTCTGCCCGTTTACCTTCACAGGAATTCCTTTTTCAAATTCAATCTCAACAGTTTGTGGAGAGTCAGCAAGCTTGAAAGGATTTTTAGTAATCTTCAATACTTTGTCAAAGTCAGGCATGTTCCAGGGGTCTTCTAAGTCGAGTCCTTCGTGAGAAAGATGCCATAGGTTCCCGTCCATACTATAACTCTCTTCTCTTTTGAAAGGAATATCTATTCCTTTTTGGGCAAGATAATTTAGTTCATCCTCGCGCGATTTTAAATTCCACATTCGCCAAGGAGCTATTATCTTTATTTGTGGCATAAGCACTTTAATTGTCACTTCAAATCTTACCTGGTCATTTCCTTTTCCTGTTGCACCGTGTGCTATTGCTTCGGCGTTTTCTTTTTTTGCGATATTGACCAGTTTCTTGGCAATTAAAGGTCTTGCCATTGATGTTCCAAGTAGATATTTGCCCTCATAAATAGCTCCAGCTTTCAAAGTGGGGAATATATATTCATTCACAAACTCTTCTTTGGCATCTTCAATGTAAACCTTTGAAGCACCCGTCTTGTAAGCTCTCTCTTTTATGACTTCAAAGTCATCTTCCTGTCCTACATCAACAACAACAGCAATTACTTCACAGTCAAAGTTTTCTTTGAGCCAGGGAATAATAACTGAGGTATCGAGTCCACCTGAATATGCCAAAACTACTTTGTTCAGCTTCATTTTCTTTTTCTCCCCTCGCATTATTTAATTGGTTTTATAAAATTATACACCTAAATGAATAATTATGCAATGAGCTAATTCAAATTTTCTTGAGATTCAAAGGAATTTATTTTATTATAATATCTTAGATATAACGTATTTTTCAAGGAGTTTTTGTATGAGGGTGGCTTTGTTTGGTGGTACTTTTAATCCTATTCATATTGGGCACCTAATTATGGCCCAGTATGTTTTGAATTTTTCAGAGGTGCAAAAGGTTTTATTTGTTCCCAATGGACAGCCTCCGCACAAGATTGAAGATATAGCAGATGCAAATGATAGGTTCGAAATGGTAAGACTCTCAATAGAAGATAACCCATATTTTGATATAAGTGACTTTGAAATCAAAAAAGGTGGACCAAGCTGGACTATAGATACACTTAAGCATTTTTCATCTATTTATGAGAAGGTATATTTTATTATTGGAAGTGATAATCTTTCAGAGATAGTGAATTGGTACAAGGCAGAAGAAATTTTAAGAGGATATCCTCTTATTGTTCTTCCACGGGAAAGAGATTTGTGTACGATAAAAAAGGAAATAGAAAAACTTTCTTCTAAATATGCTCAAGAGATTACTTTGATTCAGATGCCTATTGTTGATATATCATCAACAGAAGTAAGAAACCTAATTCGCCAGAACAAAAGTATAAGATATATGGTTCATCCAAAGGTGGAAGAATATATTAAAAGAAAGGGGCTTTACAGAAGGTGAAAATTGAGCAGATTAAAGATAAATTAAAAGAGATATTAGATGAAAAAAGGTATCTGCATTCGATTGGAACAATGGAGTATGCCGTAAAACTTGCTGAAAGATTTAGTGAAGATGTGCAAAAAGCAATGATTGCAGGACTTGTTCATGATGTTGCAAAGTGTCTTGATAAGCAGCAGTTGTTGAATTGTGCCTTGAAATCTGGTATAGTTATAGATAACATTATGCGCAGTCAAATAGAACTTTTACACGGACCTGCTGGAAGTTATTTAGCAAGACAGCTCTTTGGGATAGAAGATATTGACATCTTAAATGCTATTGCATATCATACAACGGGAAGAGAAAATATGTCTAAGTTAGAAAAGATAATATATGTAGCTGATTTGATTGAACCTTCAAGAAATTTTGAACGTGTAAATATATTGAGAGAGAAATCATTTGAAGATCTAGAAAAAGCTGTTTTAATGGCTATGGACAATACTTTAAAGTATGTAATTGAGCGGGGAGGTTTAATTCATCCTAATACTATATATGCTAGAAATTGGCTTATATTACGAGAAAGCGGGGAAGTAAAGTGAAGAAGATACGAATCAAGAAAGAAGCAAAAGTGTTTTTGACATCTTTTTTGGCTACTGTAGCAGTTATATTTTTGCTTATTCTTGCTACAGCTTTACATTACAAAAGCACAAAAACACTTCCGCCAATAATAAATAGTCTCATTGAAAAGGTTACAAATACTGAGACAAACGGGCTTGAGAATAACTTGCCAATGAACATTTTAGTTCTTGGAGGAGATGAAAAAGAAGGTGGAAGGTCAGACACCATAATGATTGTCCGTATCCAGAAAGATTTCCAACCAGTTATTATTTCTATTCCAAGGGATACAAGAGTAAAGATAGACGGCATAAGAGGATATTCAAAAATCAATGCTGCATATGCCTATGGCAAGTCAAAGCTGGCCATAAAAACTGTAGAAGATCTTCTGGGCATAAAACTTGACAGATATATTGCCCTAAATTATGAAGCGGTCAAAAAAATTGTTGACGCAGTTGGTGGAGTTGATGTTGAAGTTCCCTTCCACTTATACTATAAAGATACAACACCGGGCAAAGAGCTTTTTATAGATATTCCTGCCGGTCTTCAGCATTTAGATGGTGAAAAAGCAGTTAAATTTTTGCGCTGGCGACACAACTCAAACGGCAAAGAGTATGGCAGAGGTGGGGATTTGGGTAGGATTGAGATGCAGAAAAAATTTGTGTTTGCTTTAATTGAGAAGATGTTAAAACCGCAAAATCTTATGAAACTTCCAAGTATTATACAGATAGCAACAAAGTATGTTGACCACAATTTTACAAGAGATGAGATGGTTTGGTTTATCCAAAATGCAGGTAAGTTCAGTAACCAAAATATAATGACAGCCGTGCTGCCTGGCTACCCTAAGTATATTGACAATATTTCTTACTATATATTGGATGAAAAGAAATGTAAACAGCTTATTGAAGACTTAAATGACCCAGAGATAATAAAGGAGAATATGAAGATAAAAGTAATAGGAGAAAGTGGCAGCGAAAAGCCAGCTTTGCTCAAGAGCGAGCTTGAATCAAAAGGATATGTAAATGTTGGGTTGGGGAGTCAAAAGAGTATTCAAAATGCTACGATTGAGCTAAAGAGAATTAACAGAAAATATTTTGAGCAATTAAGAAATGACATTGATCTTTCAACTTTTCAGGTGGTTTATTCACCAGACTATGAGGAAAAGTATGATATTTGTATTAAAGTAAAATAAAAAAGGGGTGAAAAAAACAAATTGGAACAAAAAATATATGAGATTGTAAAACTTCTATCTGATAAAAAGGCTCAGGATATAGTGGTTTTGGATATTTCAAAGCTAACCATAATAGCAGACTATTTTATTATATGCAGTGCTTCGAATGTTCAGCACGTAAAAGCCATTGTGGATGAGATAGAAGAAAAAGAGCCAGTGCATATTTTGAGAATTGAAGGCAAAGAGAGCTTCAGATGGGTTGTTGTAGATTTTGGCGATATAATTCTTCATATCTTCCACGAAAAAGAGAGAGAATTTTATAACCTTGAACGATTGTGGGTAGATGCACAAAAAGTTGAGATTGCAGCTTTGTAATGGTAAAGATTTATCATTCAAATGAAAAAACATTGGGGGTATGAGAAATGGAGTACAATTTTAAAGAGATTGAGAAAAAGTGGCAGCAAAAATGGTTTTCACAAAACAAATACAAAGTATCAGAGGATACTCCAAAACCAAAATATTACGTTCTTGAGATGTTTCCATATCCTTCAGGAAAACTTCATATGGGACATGTGAGGAACTATTCAATTGGTGATGTGTTTGCACGTTTTATGAGGTTAAAGGGCTGCAATGTTTTGCATCCGATGGGCTGGGATGCGTTTGGTCTTCCAGCTGAAAATGCTGCCATAAAGCATGGAATTCATCCTTCTGACTGGACATGGTCAAACATTGAGAATATGAAAAGGCAGCTTATGGAACTTGGAATTAGCTATGATTGGGACAGAGAAGTAGCAACATGCCATCCTGATTATTATAAATGGACACAGTGGATGTTCTTGCAGTTTTATAAAGCTGGACTTGCTTATAGAAAGAGGTCATATGTGAACTGGTGTCCATCGTGTGAGACAGTGCTTGCAAATGAACAGGTTGTAAATGGTAGATGTGAAAGGTGTAAATCACTTGTTGGTAAAAAAGATTTAGAGCAGTGGTTTTTCAGGATTACTAACTATGCCGAAAGGCTTTTACGTGATATAGAAAAACTTGATGGTTGGCCAGAGAAAGTAAAAATAATGCAGAAGAACTGGATAGGAAGAAGTGAAGGTGCAGAAATTGAGTTTGAAATTGAAGGCTTGGGTAAGAAAATAAAAGTGTTTACTACAAGACCTGATACCCTTTTTGGTGTCACATACCTTGTTTTGGCTCCAGAACATCCTTTAACAAAGGAGATAATAGCAGGAAAACCTCAGGAGAAAGAGTGTCTTGAGTTTATTGAAAAGATGCAATATCTAAATGAGATTGAAAGAACTTCTACAGAGACAGAAAAAGAGGGAAGGTTTACTGGTGGGTATGCTATTCATCCTCTAACAGGTGAAAGAGTGCCAATATACATTGCAAATTATGTACTGGTTGATTATGGAACAGGGGCTGTAATGGGTGTTCCAGCTCATGACCAGAGGGACTTTGAGTTTGCTAAAAAGTATAATCTTCCTATTAAAGTTGTGATAAAAGGTGAAGGTGTTGACATCGAAAATCTTCAGAGTGCTTATGAAGATGAGGGTGTTTTGATTAATTCTGGAATTTTTGATGGACTTAAAAACACAGATGCTATGAAAAAGATAACACAGTACCTGGAACAAAAAGGTTTTGGCAGGGCATGTGTAACGTATAAACTTAGAGACTGGTTAATATCCAGGCAACGTTATTGGGGAGCTCCAATTCCTATTGTATATTGTGATAAATGTGGGATTGTTCCTGTACCTGAGGAAGATTTGCCTGTTTTGCTACCTTACAATGTTGAGTTCAAACCAACAGGCCAGTCACCACTTTCTTACTGTGAAGAGTTTGTTAACACCACATGTCCAAAGTGCGGAAGACCTGCAAAGAGAGAAACTGACACAATGGACACATTTATATGTTCCTCGTGGTATTATTTTAGATACACAGACCCCAAAAATGATCAAAAACCTTTCGAAAAATCGCTTGTTTCTTACTGGCTTCCTGTTGACCAGTATATTGGTGGGGTTGAACATGCTATATTGCATCTTCTATATTCGAGGTTCTTTACAAAGGTGCTATATGACCTTGGATATGTACCCTTTGAAGAGCCTTTCAAGAACCTCTTGACGCAAGGCATGGTGTTAAAAGATGGAGCAAAGATGTCAAAATCGCTTGGAAATATAGTCAGTCCTGAAGAGATAGTAGAAAAGTATGGAGCTGATACAGCAAGGCTGTTTATACTCTTTGCTGCACCGCCAGAGAGAGATTTAGAGTGGTCAGACCAAGGGGTTGAAGGATGTTTTAGGTTTTTAAATAGGCTGTGGAGACTTTATATAGAACTTAAAAACAAACTTGCAGATGATAATCTTGTTGGTGAGTCTGAACTTGATGGTGAGCTAAGATATAGATTAAATTATACAATTAAAAAAGTCACAGAGGATATAGGGGAAAGGTTCAATTTTAACACTGCTATCAGTACTATCATGGAACTTTTAAATTTCTTGTATGAATATAAGGAGAGTGGAAAATTAAACAAAGATTTGATTATAGATACGCTCAGGAATTTATTAATATTGATTTATCCATTTACACCTCACATTGCATGTGAGCTATGGGAGGTTATGGGGTTTGGTGAGGACATTGAAGAGGTAAGCTGGCCTCAGTATGATGAAGCTGCTCTTGTTCGAAAGAATGTAGAAATTGCTATTCAGGTAAATGGCAAGGTAAGGTCAAGGATGAATATCTCTGTAGATATGACCGAAGATGAAGTAAAACAGGCAGTTTTGAATGACCAAAAACTGAAATCACTTTTGGATGGAAAAGAAATTGTGAAATTTGTGTACGTGAAAAATAGACTTGTTAACATCGTGGTGAAATAAAATAAAGAGGGCATTTCGAGATGTGCCCTCTTTATTTTAATCTTCTGTTGTGCAAGTTTGAAAAGTCTATCGTTTTTGTTGCTCTGAGCTTAAGTTTGGCTCTTCTGCGCTTAAATCTAATTATGATTATTATTGTGAAAAGGAGTACAAGTAAAATAGCTCCAATCAAAAGTTCTATCACTATTTTAGTGCCCTTTATCAACCCTTTTTTTACATTCTGGAGAATTTTCTTTGCAGGCTGTATCTCATAACTCTCATATGATAACACAGGAATTGAGTTTATAAGATGCTCTTTGCTGTATATATATACATTTCCAATTACTGTATCTTTGTATATAGGAATTTTAATAAGGTCTTTTGAAAAATCAACAGTATACGTAAAATTGGATTCTGCTGGAGAATAAACATTTTGGAGGACATAAACAGGGATTTTGATATACCCATTCAGCCATTTATGGTTTGTTTTGTCTATTAATACCTTTCCGACAATTTGATTCTCTGAAAAAAGTTTTTCTCTTTTAAAGTTGTTAAAGCCATAATTAAATAGCTTAATTGCGTCTGAAAAAGCATCTTCAGAAAAGAGAATAATAGCAATAAGTTCTACGTCGTCTTTTTTAGCAGAGGCGATTAAGCATCTTTTTGCCTGGGTTGTATACCCTGTTTTTATTCCTGTGGCATATGGGTAATAATATTTAGAGTTTTTTCGCAAAAGCTTGTTTATATTATAAATTATCTGCCACTCAGGTTTTTCATGCATTGAAGCAGTTGTTATTCTATATTCAACTGTAGAAAATATCTTTCTTAATATTTCATTTTGATAAGCCTGTCTTGCAATAAGGCTCAAATCATAAGCAGTTGTATAGTGTTCAGGTGAGTGAAGTCCATGTGGATTCACAAAATAAGAATTTTTAGCTCCAATACTTTTGGCATATTCATTCATTTTCTTTACAAATTCGGGGATACTACCTGCTATATTTTCAGCAATCACGTTAGCTGCGTCATTTGCAGATATTAAAAGCATTGCATAAAGAAGGTCCTGGAAAGATATAGTCTCACCTGGATTCAAATAATAACTGCTACTTCCTGGTTCAATCATTGTGGCTTTTGAAGAAACTTTAAATATCTTGTTAAGATCATGTTCATATGATATAGCAACAAGTGCTGTGAGAACCTTGGTAGTGCTTGCAGGAAAGCATCTTAAATTAGGATTTTTTTCAAATAAAATCTGCCCTGTGTGTGCTTCAACTAAAATAGCTGCCTTTGCGCTCAAACCGAGTTTGTCTGGAGCTTCTTGCTGTGAATATGTGTACAAGGGGTATGTAAAAAGTATTGCAAAAAAAAGTACTGAGATAATTAGATATAAGACTACCTTTTTTAGAAACTGAGACATTAAATACTGTCACCGCCTTTAAAAGTTCTGTGTATATATGATAAAATAAGTATATATTATGACCAGCTTTTATGTCAATTACTGAACTTCTGGCAAAACTTTTTATTCTCCTGTCAGGTACCACAATCAAAAAAGAAGGTGATATAAAATGCCTGCATTTACAAAAAAAGAAAAGGTTATGATTGTAATTATTGCTATACTTCTTATGCTCAATATATACCAGTATTTTACATACAATAGTTTTTCGGACAAAAGTACCGGCGAAGTGGTTACCATTGAGGCGCAAGAAGGTGACAATGACATTGTGAAGAATGAGAGCAGAAAGACAACTGAGACAAATATCCAAGATTCTCAGCAAAAATATGTTGTCTATGTGTGCGGAAACGTAAAAAATCCAGGAGTTTATGAGCTTTTGCCAGGTAGCAGAATAAACGATGCCTTGATTTTGGCGGGTGGAGCTTTGCCTGGAAGTGACTTGAATTCAATTAATCTTGCCAAAAAAATCTCTGATGGGCAAAAGATTTATATTCCAAAGATGGGCGAAGTGCAGTCGCAAAGTAGTTTGTCTTCTTCTACAGGGGGGACAGCACAAGAGACTGTATCTGCAGGTGAAGGAAAAATAAACGTCAATACTGCCACAAAGGAGGAGTTGAAAACTCTTGATAGAATTGGTGATAAACTTGCTGAAAGGATAATAGAATATAGACAAAAGCATGGTCCTTTTAAAAGTATTGAGGAGATAAAAAACGTGAACGGTATCGGGGAGAAGATATTCGAAAGTATTAAGGATTCCATCACAGTGCAATAAATCAATTGACAAAACTCAAATAAAAGTTTATAATACAACCGTTATGATACGAGGTGACTGTAAAGATGAGATTAGATGTATCAAAATTAAAAACAAATGGTGACTCTGAAGAGTTTGAATTTTGTGAATCTTGGGAAAAGCTTGAATTTAGAGGTGATATTTTATTTTTTGTTGAACCTGTATATTTTTATGGAGTAGCTACAAAGAAGGGAAATTTAATTGAGGTCAGTGGCAATGTCAAAACAAAACTGAAAACTATATGTTACAGATGTACAGATGATGCTTATGTTGAAGTTGACGTTCCTTTTTATGAAGAGTACTCCAATAGAGAAGATACTACAGATGATGAAGTAATTAGGTTTGAAGATGATGTCATTGAATTTGATGATAGCATAGTTGCAACAATTGTTCTGTATCTGCCGATGAAGTACCTGTGCAGAGAAGACTGCAAGGGGCTTTGTCCTGTGTGTGGGACAAACCTAAATGTGAGCTCATGTTCATGTGAAAAAGATGATATTGACCCGAGACTGAGCATTTTAAAAACCCTTATCAATCAATTGGACACAGATGAGAAAAAGGAGGTGTGAAAGGAAATGGCACAACCAAAAAGAAGATGGTCAAAACAAAGAACACATAAACATAGAGCAAATTGGAAATTGGAAATTCCAAATCTTACAGAGTGTCCACAGTGTCATGAGATGAAACTTCCTCACAGGGTATGTCCAAATTGTGGGTATTACAGAAATAGAAAAGTTGTAAACCAAGACTAACAAAATAGCCCTGATTTATTTTCAGGGCTATTTTACTTTGAGTACATAAAAGGTATTTCAATTGTAATAAAAAAGTGATAAATTAATAGAGAAGGGTGATAAAAACTGGTCAAACGAAAAATAAGAAAGGTTATAGGAATCAGGCGTAAATTAGTTGAACCAAGAAAAAAGTTATATCTTGATATATTGGTATACAGAAACCTAAAAAAACTTCTTTCAACCTTTGAGTTTCAAACTATCTTCATTTACATGAGCCTTCCATATGAAGTTGATACCAAAAGAATTATGGAATATCTTATCAGAAAAAATAAAAAGGTGTATGTACCCAAAGTCGTAAATAGTGCAGAAATGGTGGCGTGTGAGTATAAAGGAGAAAATAAACTTCACAGAAATAAGCTTGGTATCTTAGAGCCGTCAAGCACACAGCAGATACCTACATCACGAATAGATGTCTGTATTATACCCATTGTTGCGTTTGATAAGGATTTAAACAGGGTGGGTTTTGGAAAGGGTTACTACGACAGGTTTTTGAAAAATGTATCTCCACATTGTCTGAAAATTGGAGTTGCTTACCATTTTCAAAAAGTAAAAAGAATCAAGACGGAAGAACATGATGTGAAACTTGATATCATAGTGACAGACAGGTTTGTCTTATTGCGAAAAAATGGATATAGGGGAGAATATGATGAGAAGGATACTACTTAAAAATGCAAAAGAGGGTATGATGCTTGCACGTGATATATACAGTGAGGATGGAAAGGTTTTGATTGCAAGTGGTCAGAAACTCACAAATAGTGTTATAAAAAGGTTAAAAGAATTTGGAGTTTATGACATTTATATTGTAGATGACAATACCGAGATTTACATAGAGGATGTTATAACCAAAGAGATAAAAGAAGAAGCATTTCAGATTGTAAATGATGTTTTTTCATCAAAATATATAAATACTCAAGAGATTACGTCGGAAATTAAGGAGATAGTTAGCAAAATAATTTCTACTCTTTTAAACCAAAAAGAGATTATTTTAAACCTATGTGATATACGTACAGTTGGAAACTATACACTTTTTCATTCACTCAATACAACCGTGCTCTCAATTCTGATTGGGATAAAACTGGGATATGATTTTGATAAACTCATGGTACTTGGTATGGGCACTTTACTTCATGATGTTGGTAAGATAAAAATTCCCAAAAATATTTTGAGCAAAAGAGGCCCTCTTCAGGAAAAGGAATATGAGATGATAAAAATGCACACAATAGTTGGATATGATATCTTGAGCTCTGAGTATAAATTTGAACAGAATGTTGCAGAGATTGCACTTTTCCATCACGAAAGATTAGATGGCAGTGGTTATCCGTTTGGCAAAACCAGAGATGAAATTCCGCAAATGGCTAAAATTGTAGCTGTGGCAGATGTGTTTGACGCTTTAGTTAGTGACAGAGAATTTAGAAAGCGATTAAAACCTCACATGGCAATAGAATATCTGCTAAATTCATGTTCAACACATTTTGATAGTTATATCGTTTCCAAGTTTGTCACATTTATTTCTCTTTTTCAAATAGGAACACCTGTTGTGCTCAATACTCGAGAGAAAGGAATAGTTGTGCACAACAATCCCAAGTTTCCATCCAGACCGATTGTTAGAATTTTTTATGATAGTGAAGGTAAAAGGCTTGCATTTCGCAAGGATATAGATTTGGCTTTGAATTTCCACTATTATATTGTTGATGTATTAGATGATTTAGAGATATAAAACCAGGGAAAGAAGAAAGGTGCAAAAGAAAAATGAGTTTTGTTCATCTTCACCTTCATACTGAATATAGTTTGTTGGACGGGGCTTGTAGGATTGATAGGCTTTTTGAAAGAGTAAAAGAGCTGAATATGAATGCTGTGGCAATAACTGACCATGGAGCAATGTATGGTGTTATAGATTTTTATAAAGCTGCCAAGGAAAATGGTATCAAACCTATCATTGGATGTGAGGTATATTTAGCTCCACGGACTCGCTTTGATAAAGAAGCAAATATCGATAGTGATATCCACCATCTTGTCCTTCTTGCTATGGATAATGATGGCTATAGAAATCTTTCCAAGATAGTTTCAATTGGATTTGTTGAAGGATTTTACTATAAACCGAGGGTTGACAGAGAAGTTTTGAGTAAGTATTCAAAAGGGCTTGTGGCACTTACAAGTTGTCTTGCGGGGGAGATTCCCAAGTTTATTTTGAGAGAGCAAAAGGAAAAATTGTATGATGCAATTAGTTTTTATAAAGAGGTGTTTGGAGAGAACTTTTACTTTGAACTTCAAAATCATTACATTGATGAGCAACGGTTTGTAAATAATGAACTTATAAGATTGTCCAAAAAGTATCAAGTTCCGCTTGTTGCAACAAATGATGTTCACTATTTGAAAAGAGAGGATAGAAACCTTCATGACATATTGCTTTGTATTCAGACAGGAAAGACTATAAGCGATTCTAACAGAATGGAATTTCCAACCGACGAATTCTACCTCAAATCACCTGAAGAGATGTATCAACTTTTTGGTTACATTCCAGAAGCACTGAAAAATACATTAGAAATTGCTGAAAAATGCAATGTTGAATTTGAGTTTGGTAAGATTAACCTTCCGAAATTTCAACTGCCAGAAGGCAAAAACGATCCTTTTGAATACCTTAAAGAGTTGGCTTTAGAAGGATTCAAGAAAAGATATTCAAAAGATGATAAAGCTGCATATGACAGGCTTATGATGGAGCTTCAAGTGATAAAGGATATGGGATTTGTCGAATATTTTTTGATAGTTCAGGACTTTATAAACTATGCCAAACAAAACAACATAATGGTAGGTCCTGGAAGAGGTTCTGCAGCTGGGAGTATTGTTGCATACTGTCTGGGTATTACAAATGTTGACCCAATAAAGTATGACCTTCTTTTTGAGAGATTTTTAAATCCAGAAAGAGTCTCTATGCCTGACATAGATATTGACTTTTGTTATCAAAGAAGACAAGAAGTGATTGACTATGTTACTCGCAAATATGGAGAGGATAGAGTAAGTCAGATAATAACCTTTGGGACGATGGCTGCAAGAGCTTCAATCAGAGATGTTGGAAGGGTTCTGGGAATTCCATATTCTCAGGTGGACGAAATTGCGAAGATGATTCCGTTTTCTCCTGGGATGACCATTGACAAGGCACTTGAGATAAACCATGAACTTAAAAAGATTTACGAACAAAATGATATGGTAAGAAAAATAATTGATACAGCAAGGAATCTTGAAGGTATGCCAAGACATGCATCTGTTCATGCTGCCGGTGTTGTGATTTCAAACTGTCCAATTACAGATTTGGTGCCGTTGGCAAGGACTGATGATGCTATTGTCACTCAATTTCCAATGACGACTTTAGAAGAACTTGGGCTTTTGAAGATGGATTTTCTTGGATTGAGAACACTCACTGTCATTCAAAATACGTTGGAGCTTGTGAAAAAAAATAGAGGTATTGAGATTGATTTAGACAGGATAGACTATAATGACAAAAATGTTTATGAATTTATATCAGAAGGAAACACGAATGGTGTGTTCCAGCTTGAAAGCAGTGGCATGAAACAGTTTATGAAAGAACTCAAACCTGAAAACTTGGAGGATATTATTGCAGGAATATCCCTATTCAGACCTGGACCAATGGACCAGATTCCAGTTTATATCCAGAACAAAAATAACAGAGAAAAAATTGAATATCTCCATCCCAGCCTTGAACCAATTTTAAATGTCACCTATGGATGTATTGTGTATCAAGAACAAGTTATGCAGATTTTCAGAACACTTGCCGGATATTCACTTGGAAGAGCTGACCTTGTGAGAAGAGCAATGGCCAAGAAAAAAGCCGACATTTTGATGGAAGAAAAGGATAGGTTTATTGAAGGAGCAGTGGCAAATGGAGTGAAAAAAGAAACAGCTGAAAGGATCTTTACTATTATAGAAGATTTTGCAAGTTATGCATTTAACAAATCACATGCTGCTGCATATGCTATATTAGCATATCAGACTGCATATTTGAAAAAGTATTATACCATAGAGTTTATGACAAGTTTAATTACAAGTGTTATGAACTCGAATGAGAAGGTTGGAATGTATATTGAAGAGTGCAGGAAATTTGGAATATCTATTTTGCCGCCTGATATAAACAAGAGTAGTTATGACTTTACAATCGAAGGAAATAGTATAAGATTTGGACTAAGAGCTATAAAAAGCTTGGGAGAGAACGTCATTGCCCACATCTTAAAAGAAAGAGAGGAAAAAGGTGAATTTAAGGATTTGTATGATTTTATAATGAGAGTTGACACAAATACTGTAAACAAAAGAATTATTGAAAATTTGATACGCTCGGGTGCATTTGACTTTACAGGGATTAACAGAAATTCGCTTTTAGCTTCAGTAGAAGATATTCTTGTGCTAAAACAAGCTAAAAAGAAGAATGCAAATCAGTTTAGTTTTTTTGAGATATCCGGCAACGAAAATGAAAGTTTTGAGTACAAAAGCTTACCACAACCAACTGCTCAGGAACTCATGAAAATGGAAAAGGATACTATTGGAATATATATAAGCAGTCATCCTCTTGAAAGGTACACAGAGGAAATTTCAAGATACAATGTAACTCCTCTTTCTGAGATATCTACTATGTCCGAAGAAGATGAATACAAGTTTGAGCAAATACTTGTGTGCGGGATATTAAAAGAGGTAAAAGTAAAACTTACGAAGAGCAACCAGACAATGGCATTTGCAAAGTTAGAAGATTTGACAGATTCGGTTGAGATATTGTTTTTTCCAAGCGTTTATGAAAAGTATTCTCATCTAATAAAAGAAGATATGATTGTATTAATTGAGGCAAAAGCAACTTTTAGAGAGGATGAAGGGGTAAAAGTTATTGCTCAAAAAGTAGATAGACTTGGCAGTAATAGTTCTGGAGAGACTCAAACCAATAAAGAAAAGGCTATAGCTATAAGGGTGAGTGACGATAAAATATTAAAATCAAAGAAATTTTTAGCATTTGTAAAGTTCTTTGCAGGAAAGTCTAAAATAATTCTTTATTATAATCAAAAAAGGCTGATTTCCAAGTCAAATTTGTGTATAGAAATAAATCCTACGGTGATTGAACAACTCAAAGAATGGTTTGGCGAGGAAAATGTTTGGATAGAAGATATAGATTCTTGATTTTTAGACCGTTTTGTTATAATATTTGAAAAGAGGTGAGATGAAATATGGAAAATGAAAATGTATATGAATACAAAAATGGTGACTATATAGTAGTCAAGGCACTTGAAAATGGAGTAAATGTCATAGGGCTTACAAGAGGAAAGGACACAAAACTGCATCACACAGAAAAACTTGACAGTGGTGAAGTTTTGCTTGCTCAATTTACTGAAGTTACGTCGGCAATTAAGGTAAGAGGTAGGGCAGAGATCTATACAAAGTTTGGGCTTATTGTTTCAGAGTCCCAGAATAAATGATAGTGTAGAAGGTGTTTTTATGTGGGAAGTGGTTTATATAACCTCCAATAGTGAGATTGCCAACAGAATCAAAGAAGAACTTGAGAAGGTAGGGATTCTTGCAAAGGTCAAATCTATTTCTCAGGAAGGCAAAGAAGGTTATTTTGAAATAATAGTGCCAGAAACAGAGGTCAATGAAGCACACAACATAATAATCGAGAAAGGATTTTAAACTCAAAAGAAAGGGGTACAAACTATGCCAGAAGTAAGAACTATTGGTGTTTTGACAAGTGGTGGAGACGCACCAGGAATGAACGCTGCTATACGTGCTGTTGTGAGAACTGGTATATACTATGGGTTTAGAGTGATGGGCATAAGACGCGGGTATAACGGTCTTATTGAAGGCGACATTTTTGAGATGAACCTGAGGTCTGTTTCAGATATAATCCAACGTGGTGGAACAATACTTTTGACTGCAAGGTCTCCTGAGTTTATGACAGAAAATGGGCTTAAAAAAGCTGCTTCGATGTGCAAGATATTCAAGATTGATGCTCTTGTCGTAATTGGTGGGGACGGGTCTTTCAGAGGAGCAAGAGATTTGAGTAAATATGGTATTAATGTTGTTGGGATTCCTGGAACCATTGATAATGATATTGCATGTACAGATTACACAATAGGTTTTGATACAGCATTGAATACTGTACAGGATGCAATTAACAAGATAAGGGATACAGCAACTTCTCATGAAAGGGTTAGTATTCTTGAAGTAATGGGACGTCATGCTGGATATATAGCTCTTTACAGTGGTATTGCAGGAGGAGCGGAGTCAATAGTAATTCCTGAAAAAGGTCTTGATAAGGAGGAGATAATCAGAAGAATAATTGATGGCAAAAACAAAGGAAAGTTACACAACTTGATTATATTAGCTGAAGGAATTGGTGGAGCAACAGAGCTTGCAAAGGAGATTGAAGAAGCAACGGGAATAGAGACAAGAGCGACCATCCTTGGGTATATCCAGAGAGGTGGTTCACCAACTGCGTATGACAGAGTTGTTGCAAGTTTGATGGGGGCAAAAGCTGTTGAGGTTATCAAAGAAGGGAAGCAGAACAGGATAATTGCAATGAAGGATGGTAAGATTGTTGATTATGATATTGACGAAGCACTTTCTATGCAAAAGTCAATTGATGAGTACATGTACAACTTAGCTACTATTCTTTCTTTATAAATTTTTTTGGAGGGTTTCAGTTTGAGAAAAACAAAAATAATTTGTACATTGGGTCCAGCTACCGATTCAGAGGAGATAATAAAAAAACTTGTTGAAAATGGAATGGACGTTGTGAGATTAAATTTTTCTCATGGTACTCATGAAGAACATAAGAAAAAGATTGACATAGTAAAAAAAATAAGAGAAGAACTTGACAAGCCTATTCCCATTTTGCTTGACACCAAGGGTCCAGAGATAAGAATAGGCTTTTTTAAGGATGGCAAAGTAGAACTAAAAGAGGGCCAGAAGTTTGTGCTGACTACGGAAGAAATCTTGGGAAATGAAGAAATTGTGAGTATAACTTATAAAGAACTTGTTGAGGATGTAAAACCAGGTGATAAAATCCTGATAGATGATGGACTTATTGAGCTTATTGTTGAGGACAAGACAGAAAAGAATATAATCTGCAAGGTAAAAAATGGAGGAGTTTTAACCAACCAGAAAGGGGTAAATGTACCGGGTATACCCATAAGACTTCCTGCACTTACCCAGAAGGATAAGGAGGATATTTTGTTTGGAATAGAAAACGATGTAGATTTTATTGCAGCCTCATTTATAAGAAAGGCAAGTGACGTTGTTGAAATCAGAGAGTTTCTGAACAAAAATGGAGGAAAGGACATTTTAATAATTGCCAAGATAGAAACTCAAGAAGGTGTTGCCAACTGCGCCGAAATAATAAGGGTTGCAGATGGAATTATGGTTGCAAGAGGAGATTTAGGGGTAGAACTTCCTTTTGAAGAAGTTCCCCTTGTTCAAAAGATGCTGATTGAGAAGTGTTACAAAGCAGGAAAGCCTGTTATAACAGCAACCCAGATGCTTGAATCTATGATACGAAATCCAAGACCTACCAGGGCAGAGGTTAGCGATATTGCCAATGCCATATTTGATGGCACTTCTGCCATAATGCTCTCTGGCGAGACAGCAATGGGCAAGTATCCCGTTGAAAGTGTTGCTACAATGGCAAAGATTGCCGAGAGAGTGGAAAATCAGATTGATTATATCAAGAGATTTCAGTCTCAGGTATTTGATATGCCTGTTAATGTGACAAATGCTATTTCGCACGCAACTTGTACAACTGCGCATGATCTTGGTGCAAAGGCTATTATAACTGTAACAAAGTCAGGTAACACTGCAAGAATGGTGTCAAAATTCAGACCTGCTTGTCCGATTATTGCAACCACACCTTGTGAGAAGGTAAGAAGACAGTTGAATCTGTCGTGGGGTGTGTATCCATTTTTGGCAGAGTACAAGAGTTCAACCGATGATATATTCGACCATGCTGTTGAGATAGCTGTGAAATCCAAGATTGTAAAAAATGGGGATTTAGTTGTTATCACTGCCGGTGTTCCTGTTGGTGTTAGTGGAACAACAAATATACTTAAAGTTCACGTTGTAGGACATGTTCTGGTTGAAGGGCGTGGCTGGGGAAGTGGAAAAGTAACAAGCAGGGTCTGTGTTGTAAAAACCATTAATGATTTAAAGCTGAATTTTGAAGATGGAGATATTATTGTTACAAATCAAACAAATAACGAGTTTATACCATATATGAAAAGAGCATCTGGAATTATCACAGAAGAAGGTGGACAGAACTCTCATGCTGTAATTGTAGGTGCTGCACTAGATATCCCTGTAATTACAGATGCTAAAAATGCATTAGAGATATTAAAAACAGGGATTGTGGTTACAATTGATACTCAAAAAGGCATTGTATTTAGTGGAGAGCAAAAGGTATAAGAATAAAAGACTTTAGGGGTAATAAATAATGGTAGAAATAGAAATAACAGTCAGATATGCTGAAACAGATAGAATGGGTATTGCACACCACTCAAATTATTTTGTGTGGTTTGAAGCAGCTCGTACAGAGCTTATAAAAAAGGTGGGTATCTGTTATTCACAGATTGAAAATGAGCTTGGAGTATATCTGCCACTTATAAGCTGTTCTTGCGATTTTATGAGAGCTTGCTTTTATGAAGACAGAATAATGGTGAGTGCAAGGGTTAATAATTTAACACCTACAAGAATAAAATTTTACTATGAAGTTAAAAGAGAGGGAATTTTATGTGCAACAGGTTTTACAGAACATGCCTTTGTAGATAAAAATTTTAAACCAATAAATCTGCAGAAAAAGAACAGGGATTTGTTTTTGAATTTTGAAAAGCTGTGGGTGGAAGACAAATTGTAATATTTAAAACTGTTTGACATATCTTAAATAAGTGAGTTATAATAATACCATAATCCTGAGGTAGTGTTTTTGAGCCTGGTTTGAGGGGAGGGAAATTGATGTCAGAAGTAAGAGTGGGTGAGAACGAATCACTCGATAGTGCCCTCAGAAGATTTAAAAAGAAATGTGCAGAAGCTGGGGTTTTAGCTGAGCTCAGAAAAAGAGAGCACTATGAAAGCCCAAGCGTTAGAAGAAAGAAAAAATCAGAAGCTGCACGTAGGAGAAAGCGCAGATAAGGAGTAGGAGGCGTTTTTGTTGAGTCTCAAAGATAAGCTCCTTGAAGATTATAAAACTGCTATGAAAGAAAAGGATGTTGTCAGAAAAAATGTTGTTGGTATGGTGAGAGCTGCTATATTGCAGTTTGAAAAGGACAACAAGGTGGTTCTTGACGACAATGGTGTACTGAGTGTCATTGCGAAGGAGATTAAGAAGAGAAAAGATAGTTTACCTGAATATATAAAAAGTGGCAGACAGGATTTGATTGATGAGTTAAACAAAGAGATTGAAATTTTGACTTCTTATCTTCCACCTATGTTAAGCGAGGAAGAAATAGAACAGATTGTAAAAGAAACAATAGAAATTGTAAAACCGACTGGAATGAAAGATATGGGAAAAGTTATGCAAGAGGTTATGAAAAAGGTGAGTGGAAGGGCAGAAGGAAAAGTTGTAAGTGAGATTGTTAAAAAATATTTGTCAAGGGAATAGAATAATTAAAGATAGGAAGTGACCTTCTGGAAATGAGAGGGTCACTTTTTTGTTTTGGATAAGTTATAAAAAAATTATAAGAAAAATAAAATAGATGTGAACCCTAATTTTTGTGATAAAGCCTTTATGCTAAAGAGGCCGAAGAAAGATCTAAAACAGTTTGCTTTGTTGTCTCAGCTTCCACCAGAAGTGATAACAGACCAGCCAAGGATTACTATTATAGGCGATTATGAAATTGTGATTGAAAATCATAAAGGACTTATCGGGTATGAGGATGCATTTGTTAAGATAAACACAAAGGTTTCTCCTCTTTTAATTGAGGGGCATAAACTTGTAATTGAGAGGATGGACAATGAAACAATTGTTGTAAGAGGAGAGGTAAGATCACTTAAATATTTTCTGGAAGCAGGCAAGGAGAAGTGATTAAAGAATGTGCAGTGGCAAACTCATTTTAAAAGTAGATGGAGAAAATCTTAGCAAATTTCTAAACATACTTATTTTCAACAAAATTTTATTGAAACTACACTCTAAGCAAGACAACTCTGTTATTATAAGCATTTCGACTAGATATTTTAGAAAAGTAACAAAGATAGCAAAGAAGACAAGATGCAAGGTAAGTATTGTAGAGAAAAAGGGAATATATTTTTTTTTTAAAACAGATAACGCTGTGTAAAATAGCAACAGTTGCACTATGTATACTTTTTTTGATAATTTTTAATCAATTTATTTTTGACATAGTTTTTATAAATCATGGAACCACAGACGTATTGTTAAATAAAAGAATAAAAGAAAAACTTTACCAGTACAATGTAAAGCCTTTTATGCTGAAAAATAAAATTGACGAGAAAAAGCTTGAAACCAAACTTCTTGCTGATTTGAATGATTTGATGTGGGTGAAGGTGAAAAGAGAAGGTGCTCGTTTGTTTGTGGAATACATAGAGAGAGAAACAGTGCAAATTGAGAGCAAGAAAGGAAGGATATTTGCAGCAAGTAGTGGAATTATTAAAAGAATAGTACTAAAATCAGGAAACTTACTTGTTAAAGAAGGTGACACGGTGGTTTTTGGTCAGCTTCTTGTAGACAATAGAGTAACTTCTAAAGATGGAATTGAATATTATGAGGATGCCAACGCTCAGATTGAAGCAATTACATTTTACAATGTTTCCACAGCTTTTTCCATTCCTTTATATCAGAAAGAGTACATCTCAAAAACTACACTTCCATACATAATAGTTGGCAGCTATGAAATTAAACTCAAAAATATAGTTACTAAAAACGAGAATTGTGATAAAATTAAAATAAAAGAGTATAAACTTTCTCCTTTGCCCATTAGGGTGGAAGTATATGAAGTCAAAAGATACAAGTTAAAAAAATTTGTACCCACATTTGAAGAGATAAAAGAGAAGGCTCAGAAAGAGTGTGATGTGAAGTTTGCAACCCTTACAAAGAACAAGAAAATATTGAATGTTTTGTCAATACGAACATATATTAAAGTCAAAAAAGAAAAAAATGAGATAAGACAGATTGAATGCAAAAGAGATTACGAATGCTTGGAAGAGATTGCTATAAAAAAATAAAATCGTAGGAGGTCTGAAATATTTGGAAGAAAGACTTGTTTCAACTGTAAATATTGAAGATACTCAAGAACTCTGGAATATCTTTGGAGAGTTTGATTCCAAGGTAAGGACATTAGAAGAACTTTTGAACGTAAATATTGTCTTTAGAGACAACAGCATAAAAATTATAGGCAGCAGTCCAGAAAATATAAATAAGGCTGAAAAAACAATAAAAATATTACATGACATGGAGAGGAAAAAGTTAGATATTGATGAACATACCATCCGCTATATAGTGGAGACATTAGAAGATGAAGAGATAAGAAGCTTAGAAAACGATATTATCTTTATAACTCATAGAGGCAAACAGGTAAAACCTAAAACCCTTGGACAAAAACGATATATAAGTGCAATTATGAACAATACCATTGTATTTGGCATTGGACCTGCCGGTACCGGAAAGACTTATTTGGCTATGGCAATGGCTGTTCACTACCTTAAAAAGAAAGAGGTAAGCAAGATTATTCTCACAAGACCAGCTGTCGAGGCAGGAGAAAAATTAGGTTTTTTGCCGGGAGATTTGCAAACAAAGGTAGACCCTTATTTAAGGCCAATTTATGATGCGTTGCACGACCTAATCGGTACAGAAACATATCAAAGATATATGGAAAGAGGAGTAATTGAAGTTGCACCGCTTGCGTACATGCGTGGGAGAACCTTAGATGATGCTTTTATAATCCTGGACGAAGCTCAAAATACAACTTCAGAGCAGATGAAAATGTTTTTAACAAGGCTTGGTTTTGGTTCAAAAGCAGTGGTGACTGGTGATATTACTCAAATTGACTTGCCAAGCGGCGTAGAGTCAGGTCTTGTCCAGGTAACAAAGATACTGAGGGATATTGAAGGAATAGAATTTGTGTTTTTGACATATCAGGATGTTGTTCGTCATCAGCTGGTTCAGAAAATTATAAATGCTTACAACAGGTACGAAGAAAAACGAAAGGAGAAACAAAAGGTATAGATATGTTTAAAAACTTTGAACGATGGCAAGAAAGAAAGAGAATATATTTGTACCGATTTGTGCTTTTCTGCTCGTTTTTTGTAACCTCATTGCTCCTTATAGCATTGTCAAAGAAAAGAGAAACGCCCATAATTTTAGATAAAGTTTTTCGGTTTTTTAATTTTGAGGGCAAATACTCTAATTTTAAAACAGCAAGCGATTTGTCAGCAGCTATTTTATTGATTTTAATACTTTCTCTCATAATGGGAGTGTACTTTTATCTTTTTGAAAGAAAATTTATAAACAGCTGTAGGGATATGGCAACAGCAAGTGCTATTATAGTTTTAAATCTGCTATTAATAAAATTTCTTCTTCCCATACCAACATTTGCTGTGCCGGTATTTGTAGGGGTTATTTTGATTTCTCTTTTGATTGACGTTAGAGTTTCAATTATTTTTAATATGGTACTCTCAATAGTATCACTGCTAATTGTGGGGACAGATAATCTCAGTTTCGCTCTTTATCTTTTTGTAGCAGGAAGTTTATGTGCAATTGTATCACACAGTATTCATAACAGAATGCAATTTATATCTCATGGATTTTTGGCGAGCTTAATATCCTTACTTTTTGTTTTATCAGCCGAACTGGTATTTAAAATAAATGACGCTGAGGTGTTGACCGCTTCAGTAAACTCTTTTATTGGAACAGCACTTTCGTTTGTTATTGCATATGGAACTTTACCTGTGTGGGAGTACTTGTTTGATTTTACAACTCCGATTAGACTTATGGAACTTTCTAATCCCAACCATCCGCTGTTAAAAAGACTTTTATTTGAAGCGCCAGGAACTTACCACCATAGTTTAATAGTTGGAAATTTGGCTGAGATTGCATGTGAGGCGGTTGGAGGCAATTACCTTCTTGCCCGCATAGGTGCTTATTATCACGACATAGGAAAACTAAAAAGACCCTTTTATTTTAAAGAAAACCAGATTATTGAAGAAGACCCTCATAACAGGATAACTCCTACCCTCTCAGCTCTTATAATAATCTCACACACAAAAGATGGGGTAGAGATTGGAAAGGAATACAGACTGCCGAGGCAGGTTCTTGACATTATAAAACAGCATCATGGGACTACTAAGGTAGCGTTTTTTTATGGAAAGGCACTCAACCAAAATCAACAAGTAAGCGAAGAAAAATTTAGGTATGATGGACCTATTCCTCAAAGTAAAGAAGCTGCAATTGTGATGTTGGCTGATTCTGTTGAAGCAGCTGTCAGGGCTCTTTCTTCTCCGACCCCTCAGCTAATTGAGGCTACCATAAGAAATGTTATACAAGAAAAACTTCTGGATGGGCAGCTAAATAGCAGTGATTTGACCTTTAGAGAACTGGAAGTTATATCTGAAAGTTTTATTAAAGTTTTAACTGGTGTTTTTCACAAAAGGGTTAGTTATAATATCTTTGAAGATTCTTCAAACAAAGCAGATGGGGTGATAGTAAGAAGTGAAAATATTCATTCAAAATCAGCAGGATAAGGTTGATGTTGATGAACACATCTCAAAGATAATTGAGGATTCGGTTGCAAATACCCTTAAGATTTTCTTGCAAGAAGAGAATTTTGAAGTCAGTGTCCTCATAGTTGATAACAACTTAATAAAAGAATTAAACAGAAATTACAGAAATATCAACAAAGAGACAGATGTATTATCATTTCCTATATTTGAATTCAAAAATGGGCAATTACAGGAGGATATAGTAATTGTTGAAGATGAAATTCCCCTTGGCGATATTGTAATTTCTATCGAAAAGGCACTGCAGCAGGCGAAAGAATTTGGTCACTCATTGGAAAGAGAAGTTGCATATTTAACTGTGCATTCTGTTTTGCATCTTTTAGGTTTTGACCACATAGAAGAAGATGATAGAAAAGTAATGAGAAAATATGAAGAACAGATTTTAGATAGTATGGGGTTGACAAGATGAACAAAAGAAGGACCCTGCTGGAGAGCTTTGACAATGCAATAAACGGTATAATAATAGCATTTAAAACCCAAAGAAATATGAAAATTCATTTTATAATAGCTTTTGTAATTCTTTTTTTGACAATTGTTTTCAAATTGAACAAAATTGAAACGATATTGGTGTTGATCTGCGTCGGATTGGTTATAGCAACAGAGCTTATAAATACAGCAGTAGAAAATACGGTGGACCTTGTAGCAAAAGAATTTGAGCCGAAAGCAAAAATTGCAAAAGACGTAGCAGCGGGAGCTGTTTTGGTATCTGCACTGATGTCCTTGACTATAGGATATTTTCTTTTTTACGACAGAATAAAGCTTCCTATAGAAATAACCCTTAAGCACATAAAGGGTATTTCTTTTCATGTAGTGTTCTTATCCCTTATAATTGTTGCAATGGTGATAATAGTTGTAAAAGCTGTAACAAATAGAGCAAAATTTATGCAAGGTGGAATGCCAAGTGGTCATACTGCTTTAGCTTTTGCTGCGGCAACTGCTATTTTAATGCTCACAAACAACCTCATTATAGTGTCGCTTGCTGTTTTTATGGCTTTATTGGTACTTGAGAGCAGGATAGAAGCAAAGATTCACACAGTTTGGGAAACAATTGTAGGTGCACTTATTGGGATTCTTGTAACACTTTTAATATTCAAAATAAAGTGAAAGAGGGACCTTTATGAAATGCCAGAAAAGGCCTTGTTTAAAAAAGATTTTAACGCTTATAATAGTTGGAATACTATTTTTTTCTTTATCAGCATGTGGTAAGAAAAATAGTCAAAAAGTTAATATCTCAAAAGCAGATAAAACTTTGCAAGCAGACAAAAGAGAAAAGGAGAAAAATGCTCAAACTGAACAATTTGACTATCTTTGCAAATTCACCGGAGAGGCCATTTACCAAAAAGATGAACATCAAGTAATAGCAGTTATGATTAATAATGAACCAGGAGCAATTCCTCAATCCTCATTAAATCAGGCTGAGTATCTTTATGAAGCTTTGATTGAAGGTGGAGCAACACGAATTATGGCAATATACCATCATACATATCCTAAGAAAGTAGGACCTATAAGAAGTGCAAGACCATATTTTATGCAAATAGCAAAGTCACTCAAAGCTTACTTTGTACACTGTGGTGGGAGTCCACAGGCTTACAGACTTTTTAATCAGAATTTTATACCTCATATCGATGCTATATATACAGATGGGGGAATTTTCTACAGAACTTCGGACAGGAAAGCGCCACACAATCTCTATTCATCGATGGAAACACTCATAGCCTTTTTTGATAGAAAAGGGTACAGGATACAAAAGACTTATAAAACATATCCTTTAACAGATAATGTTGTTAATAAATGGAATTCTGAAAATTCAAAGATAAAGATTACTTTTTCAGGGTGGTATTATGTTACTTATAACTATGATTCTCAAAAAAAAGTTTACAAAAGATTTGTCAAAGAAAAACCTCATCTTGACAAAGAGACAGGTGTTCAGCTGACTGCTAAAAACTTAGTAATAATAATTGCTCATTATGATACAATAAAAAACGATGACAAAGGTAGACAAGAAGTGGATTTTTCAAAAGGGAAAGGGTATGTTCTGCAGATGGGAAAAACAATTCCAGTCACTTATGAATTTGATATGGAAAATTCATTTACATTAAAAGATGGAAGTGGTCAAGAAATTAAACTTTTGAAAGGAAATACGTGGTTTGAAATTGTACCGCAATACGGTAAAATTGTTATTGAATGAGAGGAGAGAAGAGGGTTTGAAAATAACATTTATTGGTGGTGCCCAGAGCGTAACAGGTTCATGTTTTCTTTTTGAATTTGAAGGAATAAAATTTCTGATAGATTGTGGTATGTTTCAAGGAGGTTTAACTGAAGAGCTGCTCAACTATGAAGCGTTTCCTTTTAATCCGTCAGAAATTGAGTTTGTTATTCTTTCTCATGCACATATTGACCACAGTGGAAGAATTCCCAAACTTTATAAGGATGGCTTTAGAGGAGTAATTTACACAACAGATGCAACAATGGACCTGTGTAATATTATGTTGCCCGACAGTGCTCATATTCAGGAGAGCGAGATTGAATGGAAGAATAGAAAGAGAAAAAGAGAAGGGAAAGAACAATTAAAGCCGCTTTATACTTTAGAAGATGCAGAAAATGTTCTCAAGCATTTTAGAGGTGTAAAATATGATCAAAAAGTTCAAATAAATAAAAATTTGAGTTTTGTATTTAAAGATGCAGGACACATGCTTGGTTCGGCGATAATTGAGCTCTACATAACAGAAGATGGTAAAAAATATAAGCTTGTTTTTTCTGGTGATTTAGGAAATAGAAATGTTCCTATTTTGAAAGACCCTACCATTATAGATGGTTGTGATTATCTGTTTATTGAAAGCACATATGGCAATAGATTTCATGTGGATGTTGAAAACAAATCTAAAAAGCTTATAGACATAATTTGCACTACCATATCAAATGGAGGAAAGGTTATAATCCCTTCGTTCGCAGTTGGGAGAACGCAAGAGATATTATATGAAATTGCAAAAGAGATTGTGACCCATTCCGAAAAAGCCAAAGTTATAAGAGATGTAGAAATTTTTGTTGACAGTCCACTTGCAACTTCTGTGACTGCCATCTATAAAAAACATATAGAGTATTTTGATGCAGAAGCAGCTATGTTCATAAAGAATGGTATATATCCTCTTGAACCACCTAATTTGAGGTTTATAAAGTCTGTTGATGAATCCAAGTGGTTAAATGAGTACGACAAGAGCTGTATAATAATTTCTTCGAGCGGGATGTGTGAGGCAGGAAGAATAAAGCATCATCTTAAACATAATTTATGGAATGAGAAAAACACTGTACTTTTTGTTGGATATCAGGCACCAAACACGCTTGGAAGAAAACTTTTGGATGGGCAGAAAAAGGTAAAGATATTTGGTGAGGAAGTGGAAGTAAAAGCTAAGATAGAGTATATCGAGGCTTATTCAGGGCATGCAGATAAAGGTGGCCTTTTTTCGTGGATTGAACACATGAGCGAAAAACCAAAGAAGATTTTTGTGGTCCACGGTGAAAAAGAGGTACAACTGGAGTTTGCAGAAGAACTAAAAAACAGGTTTGGAGCAGATGTCATTGTTCCTGCCCGCGGCGAGATGTATGAAATTGGACCTGAATATGTTTTATCAAAAGAAAGGTTATTCTCAGAACTTCCTTCCTTTATCAATCTTTCAATACTTGCTCAGATTGAGGATATTGAATATGAACTTCACAGGTTGAAAGAAGGTATAAAAAACTCTGCTATTTCTTCAGAAAGGTTACTTGTTCTCAATTCAAATTTAGAAGAATTGAGGTATCTCCTCAATCTGGCTTTGAACGACTACTAAAAGGGTATTTATTTTATATCGACATTCTGGAGGATAAACAATCTCCCTGCAAATTTAAAGTAGATATTTATTGAAATAGTATCATATGGTAAAGACTGAAATTTAGCATAGAATTTTGCTTTATGTAAAAGAAGTTGATCTTGGGGGAAGTTTTCTATTTCAAAATAAGGAATTGGATAATATTTTTGTTTTGTGGTTGTATCTTCAATATAAATATATTCAAATGCAGTCTTATCAATCTTCTTTTTCTCTAAGTTGTCAATGATAAGCGTTAAACCAAAATAACTTTGATTTCCGGTAACTTGTGAGTATGTGATGAAAAATTTTTCTTTTGTCACTTTTTCAAGACTTACTTTTAGGTTTTGTACTATTGATGAATATTGCGATTCACCGTAGGGGATAGATAAATTCGAGGGTTCGTGGTAGACATATATATAATTTTCTGAGTTTTTGGTGATAAGTATGCTCAAGATTATATAAACCACTATCAAAGTAAAAATTATGCTAACAAGCTTTCTTTTCATCTTTTTACCTACTCAAAAACGATAAGGGTTGGTATATTATCATTATATTTAAAAAGGGTAATTTGTTTGATACAAAAACAAAAGAAGCTGAGGTGAAACAATGAGGTTTTTAGACGCTGGTGAGACACACGGAAAAGCTTTGATAGCTATAGTGGAAGGGTTTCCTGCCCATGTGAAAATAGATATCGAAAATATAAATCATCTTTTGCAACTGCGACAGAGAGGTTACGGCAGAGGAAAACGAATGGAAATAGAAAAGGACAGAATAATAGTTCTTTCTGGAGTTAGAAACTCTTATACCACAGGAGCTCCAATTACATTAATGATTGAAAACAGAGACTATGAAAACTGGAAAAGTTTTATGGACGTAACACAATGTGACGTCGAGACAAAAAAAGTAACAGTTCCACGACCTGGTCATGCAGATTTGGCTGGTTGTTTAAAATATGGGTTTAATGATGCAAGAAATATATTGGAAAGAGCAAGTGCAAGAGAAACTGCTATAAGGGTTGCAGTTGGAGCTATTTGTGAAGAACTTTTAAAAATGTTTGGAATTAAGCTTTACAACCACGTTGTGGAGATTGGCAAAGTTAGACTTAAAAAATCATATTCCACTGACGACATAGATCTTTTTGAAAAAGCTTTATCTTCTTCAGAGCTATTTTGTATTGATGAAGAGACAGAACACCAGATGAAGCAGGAGATTGATATAGCAAAACAAATGGGTGACAGTGTAGGTGGGGTTGCTGAGGTGATTTGCAAAAATGTCCCATATGGGCTTGGTAGTCATGTTCATTGGGATAGGAAACTTGATGCACTGATTGCTCAGGCTGTGATGAGTATCCAGTCTGTCAAAGGTGTTGAAATTGGTATGGGTTTTGAAGCGGCAAGACGGTTTGGTTCTGAAGTTCATGACGAGATTTATTATGATGATAAGAGAAGTTTTTACCGAAAAACAAACAACGCAGGCGGTATAGAAGGTGGAATTTCAAACGGTATGGATATTGTTGTTCGGGCTGCTTTCAAACCTATACCAACACTTTATAAACCTCTCAAAAGTGTGGATATACAGACTTTTCAACCTGCTGAGGCAGCCGTTGAGAGGTCTGATACATGCGCTGTACCGGCAGGGAGCGTTGTCATGAGAGCGGCAATTGCATATGTTTTAACAAATGCTTTGATAGAAAGGTTAGGAGGAGACTCAGTCAAAACAATGTTAGAGACTTTCAAAAGAATCTATAATAAATAAGCTTGAAGGTACATATGCCCTCACATCAGTGGGTATACTAATGGATGTGGGGGTGCTCTTTTTGAAAGTAAGGGTATTTGCTTTGATACTTCTTATGATAGTAAACACAGAAGTTGCTGTAACATGCTATGCAAGTGAAAAGAACTTGCCACAGGTGAGTAGCAAATCTGCCATTGCCATTGAATGGATGACAGGAAAAATTCTTTTCAGAAAGAACGAAGATTTGAAACTTCCAATGGCAAGTACTACAAAAATAATGACAGCAATTTTGGTGTTAGAAAACTGTGATGTAAACAAAGAAATTGAAATTCCTCCGCAGGCTGTAGGAGTTCCAGGCTCATCTATGTACCTCGAAAAAGGAGAAAAACTGAAAATAATAGACCTTCTATACGGACTTATGCTTTCTTCTGGAAATGATGCTGCTGTAGCCTTGGCAATAGTAACAGCCGGTGATGTAAAAAAATTTGTTAATCTTATGAACAAGAAAGCAAAAGAGCTTGGACTTTCAAATACCGTATTTTCATCACCGCATGGCTTAGAACAAGGTCAACACTATACAACAGCTCATGACCTAGCATTTCTCACAGCATATGCTATGAAAAATCCCATTTTTCGGCAGATTGTAAAGACCACAGAAAAAGAAATACCATGGACAACAAGGCCTTACAATCGAATACTAAGAAACAAAAACAAGATGTTAAGATTATATCCGGGGGCTGAAGGTGTAAAGACTGGATTTACGAAAAAGGCTGGTAGGTGTCTTGTCACTTCTGCTTGCAGAGATGATTTTAGAGTCATATGCGTAGTTTTAAATGCTCAGGATATGTGGAATGATACGCGAAAGATTCTTGACTATTCTTACCGTAATTTTAAAGTGTTAAAACTCCCACCAGGCGAGATAGGTTATGTAAAGGTTAATAATGGCAAAATGGGTTGGGTAAAAGTAGGAACAACACATCAAAAATACTGGGTGGTGGACTCAGATTGTTTCCCAAAAATAGATGTGCTGATACAACCGCTGGATGCACCTGTTGAGAAAAACAAGGTAATTGGGATGTTGAATGTGTATCTCAAAAGTGAAAAAGAAATTGTTCCAATTGTCACTTTACAAGAATGTGACAGGAAATCCTTATGGGACAGAATGAGAGAGAGGTTATTTGGGAAAAGAATGAGACAAAAATAAATTTAGCGTGGACTTAAATCCACGCTAAATTTGTTTATTTTTATTTTTCCATAAACGGTTCAAGCTCTTTAAGCAGCTCGTCGCAATTGTCTGAATGAATTTCTACCTTAATAGGTTTGCTGAGGTCCAAGCTAAATATTCCCATGATGGATTTGGCATCAACAACATACCTTCCTGATGTAAGATCGATGTCAAATGGATATTTGCTAACAATGTTGACAAAGTTCTTAACAGCGTCAATTGTGTTCAGCTTTACTGTTACTGTTTTCATTTTAAATTCCTCCCTTCACAACAAAAATAATACTCATTATTTATAATATCATGTTTATTGGGCTTAAATCAATTAACTCCTTACACATTTTCTGTACCCTTTTTTCATAGAAAAATAACAATTGAAGATAAATTTTTAGCTCTTCACTAATTGGCTGCTAAATATTATAATATAACTTAAATGTGGAGGTGAATAAATTAAATTGAAGATTGCCTTTTATACACTTGGATGTAAGGTGAACCAGTATGAAACCCAAGCAGTAGCTGAACTTTTTAAAGAAAGCGGGTTTGAAATTGTCGACTTTGACAGCAAGGCAGACGTGTACGTGATAAATACATGTACAGTTACCAACATGAGTGATAGAAAGTCAAGACAGGCAATAAAAAAGGCTAAAAAACTTTCTCCGGAAAGTATCGTAGTTGTAATGGGATGCTATCCTCAAGTGTATCCACATGAGGTTGAGAAAATAAGAGATATAGATATTATAATTGGAACTAAAGATAGACAAAAAATTGTTGATTATGTTAAAGAATATTTAGAGAACAAAAAGAAAATTGTAGCAATAGATGAAGGATATAAAAGGGGAACATTTGAAGAGCTCAAGATATCGGAATTTAATGAGCGCAGCCGAGCTTTCATAAAGATAGAAGAAGGTTGTGATCAGTTTTGTTCTTATTGTATAATTCCATATGCAAGGGGGGCAGTTAGAAGCAGAAGTTTAGAGAGTATTGAAGAGGAAGTTAGAAGACTTGTTTCAAATGGATATAAAGAATTTGTCATAACAGGAATTAACATCTCAGCTTATGGGAAGGATTTAGACGGGAAGATAACCTTGATAGATGTGATTGAGAGAATAAATGAGATTGAAGGGGTCAAGAGGATTAGGCTAAGTTCTCTTGAACCACTTATCATGAGCGAACAGTTTATAAGTAGGCTATTGAGTTTTGATAAGCTGTGCCATCATTTGCATCTTTCCCTTCAAAGTGGCAGTGACAAAATATTGAAACTTATGAACAGGCATTACACTACAGCACAGTACCAAGATATAGTAGACAGAATAAAAGCAAAATGGGATGATGTAGCATTCACCACTGATATTATAGTGGGTTTTCCGGGTGAAACAGAGGAAGATTTCAATGTTACTTTGGAATTTGTTCAGAAGATAGGTTTTTCACGAATTCATGTTTTTAGATTTTCGCCAAAAAAAGGTACTAAAGCCTATGATATGCCAAATCAAGTAGATAGCAAAGAAAAAGAACGGCGAAGCAAAGTAATGAAAGAAGTGGCAGCGAATCTTTCATATCAATTTCACAGAAAGTTTGTTGGCAAGTGGTTAGAGGTTTTAATTGAACAAGATTCTGATTTAGATGGATATTACGAAGGGTATTCAGGAAATTATATCCGTACATTAGTAAGGAAAAATCATTTTATAGTACCTGGTGAAATTTACAAGGTTAAGATTACACAGGCTTATGAACAATATGTCAAAGGAGAAATAATCCAATAAAAATACAAAAAGGTGGTGTGTAATATTGAACACTGATATAGCAAATTTAAAAAGCCAATGTATGGAAGAACTATCAAAAATAAAAAATTTGAAAGAACTTGAAGATTTTCAGATCAAATATTTAGGTAAAAAAGGCATTTTGAAAAGTAAACTGAAAGAGCTTTCTTCACTTGAACCAGAAATTCGAGCTCAAATGGGAAAAGAACTAAATAGTCTGAGAGAGTACATTGAGGAAAACATCGCTAACTTGCGAAAAAGGTTTTTAGAGGAAGAAAAGCAAAGAAGGATACAAAGTGAACGCATTGACGTTACTGTACCGGGGAAGAGAGTGGAAATAGGAGCTATTCACATCCTCTCTCAGGTTCAAAATGAAATAGCTGAAATTTTTCTGAATATGGGATATGAAATTGCAGAAGGACCGGAAATAGAACTTGATTATTACAACTTTGAAGCACTGAATATCCCTGCTGATCATCCTGCAAGAGACACTCAAGATACTTTTTATATTTCCGATGATGTGCTTTTGAGGACACATACCTCCCCTGTTCAGATCAGGGTCATGAAAAGCAAAAAACCTCCAATTAAGATAATTTCTCCCGGAAGGGTGTACAGGTCGGACGAGGTAGATAGCACACACTCTCCTATTTTTCACCAGATAGAAGGTCTATTTGTTGATAAAGGGGTTACAATGGCTGATTTGAAAGGGACACTTGAAGTGTTTGCCAAGAGATTTTTTGGCAAAGAAACAATGGTCAGGTTCAGACCACATCATTTCCCTTTTACTGAGCCATCAGCTGAGGTTGATATTTCGTGTATCTTCTGTGGTGGGAAAGGATGTAGAACATGTAAGGGTGAGGGCTGGATAGAAATCTTAGGTGCAGGAATGGTTCACAGAAAAGTTCTTTTAAACTGTGGAATTGATCCTGATGTATACACTGGTTTTGCTTTTGGTATGGGAGTTGAGAGAATAGCACTTTTGAGATATGAGATTGAAGATATTAGACTCTTTTATGAAAATGATCTAAGATTTTTGAAACAGTTCAGATAAAAACTTTATACAAAAGGAGTGAAAAGTATTGAAGGTTTCATTGGAATGGCTAAAAAGCTTTGTTGATATAGAATGTTCGGTAGAAGAGCTTGTTGACAAGCTTACTATGAGCGGAACAAAAGTAGAGGGATATGAAAAAAGACTTGAAAATATTAAGAATGTAGTAGTGGGGAAAGTTTTGGAAATTTCTTTGCACCCTCATAACCAAAATCTTTTTGTTTGTCTTGTTGATACAAAAGATAAAATACTGACCATAATTACTGCAGCAAAGAATGTAAAAGTAGGTTCATATGTTCCTGTGGCAAAGCCAGGAGCAGTTTTGGCAAATGGAAAAACAATTGATGTTCTTGAGTTCAAAGGAGTAGCATCAGAAGGAATGTTGTGTTCATTGGATGAGCTTGGACTTACCCGTGGAGAGTTTTCATATGCTGACGAAAATGGTATATTTATCCTTGAAGATGTGAACGACAGCTCGATAGGAATGGATATAAAGACAGCACTGGGAATAGATGATGTAATAATTGATTTTGAAATAACCTCAAATAGGCCTGACTGTTTGAGTGTTTTGGGTATTGCAAGGGAAATAGCTGCTATTTTAAGCAAACCGCTGAAATTTCCAAGCATGAATTTCAAAGAGACAGATGAACCAGTAAAAAATTATTTGGACAGTATTGAAATCCAGCACAAAAAGATTTGTAGAAGATATATGGAAAGGGTGATAAAAAACGTAAAAATTGGGGAGTCACCTCTGTGGTTAAGAAAAAGGCTTGTAGCCTGTGGGGTAAGACCTATAAATAATATTGTTGATGTGACGAACTATGTAATGCTTGAAATGGGTCAGCCTCTTCACGCGTTTGACCTCAACAAGATTTGTGGCAGGAACGTTTTTGTAAGACTTGCTAGCGACGGCGAAAAGATTGTAACTCTTGATGGCGTGGAGAGGGTTTTGCGGTCATCTGATATTGTTATTGCAGATGAAAAAAGGGCTATAGCAGTTGCAGGCGTGATGGGTGGGTTAGATACTGAGGTTGACGAGAATACCACACTTGTACTTTTAGAGTCTGCAACTTTTAATCCCGCAATGATAAGAAGGACAGCACGATATTTAGGGCTTAGAACAGAGGCTTCAAACAGGTTTGAAAAAGGTTTGAGCCCCTACTTTGCAGAGGTTGCAATTCAGAGAGCATGTGCTCTCATTGAACAAATAGGGGCAGGCGAAGTTGTAGAAGGAACTGTTGATACGTATGTTGACCCGTGGCAGCAAGTGGAAGTGAAAGCTGATTTTTCATATATACAGAAGCTTCTTGGACTTGAAATTGAAAAAAATGAAGTGATAAATATTCTTAATAGACTTGAAATAAAATATGACGAAAAAAAAGAGGTATTTATAATACCACCTTTTAGGACTGATATTGAAAATATGGCCGATATCTCTGAAGAGGTAATAAGGATATATGGCTATGATAAACTGCCTTCAAGGGTTTTCATGGGGAATGCTATATCTTCTGGACTTACTCAAAAGCAAGAAATGGTAAATAATATAAAGAATTTCCTTGCTCATAGTGGTTATTATGAGATTTATTCATATTCATTTGAATCGCCAAAGGTTTATGAGATTTTAAGAGGATATAATTTAGAGGATGCAGTCAGAATTTTAAATCCGCTTGGTGAGGATTTTTCGGTTATGCGAATGCAGCTATTGTCTTCTATATTAAAAGCAATTTATCTTAATATATCTCGTAATATAAAAGATGTAAAAGTATTTGAATTATCTACAGTATTTAAAAAGTCAGATGAGAAACTTCCGCAAGAAAAACTTGTGTTAGCTATTGGAAGTTCGGCTCAGGATTTTTATTCTGTCAAAGGAGTACTTGAAAATCTCTTTGACATGCTGAGAATCAAAGAGGTTAGATTTTCATCACAGCATCAAAATCTAAATTTGCATCCAACACGTTCAGCAAAAATTTACACCGACAATCAGTTGCTCTTAGGTTACATGGGAGAAGTCCATCCTGATATATTAGAAAAGTTTGACATACCAGCAAGAATTGTGTATGCTGAGATTTATATAGATGCGCTAATAAAAGCTGAAAAGAAAGATAAGAAATATACTCAACTTCCCAAATATCCTGCAGTTGAAAGAGACTTTGCATTTGTTGTGCCAGACGATGTGGAAAGCAGGGTAATTGAAGAAATATTCAAGAAATATAGTTCTGATATCTTAGAAGAGTTTTATCTTTTTGATATATACAAAGGACAACAAATCAAACCAGGTTTTAAAAGCTATGCCTATAAAGCAATCTTTAGATCAAAGTCAAAAACACTTTCGGATAGTGATATTAATCAAGTTCAAGAGAAAATCTTAGATGAGTTAAAAAATTACAATATAAGTTTACGGGAGTAGAAAGAGAAATGGAATGGTTAAAAGAACTAAATGAACAGCAGAAAGAGGCGGTTCTTTCAACAGAAGGGCCGCTTTTAGTATTAGCTGGTGCAGGTTCGGGTAAAACTCGTGTAATAACATACAGAATAGCATATATATTGAGTATGGGATTAGCAGATCCAGACAATATTCTTGCTATTACATTTACGAACAAAGCTGCTGATGAGATGAAAGAAAGGATAAAAAAGCTTGTTAGTACTAAGTCTTTTTCAGAGATGTGGGTGTCTACTTTTCACGCTGCATGTGCAAGGATTTTGAGAATGGAAGCTCATAACATAGGATTTTCAAATAACTTTGTAATATTTGATACACAAGATAGAAATCAAATTTTAAGAGAATGTTTTAACAAGCTAAACATAGATACAGAGGAGCTTGATATTAGATATGTGTCAAGGCTGATTAGTAATTTTAAAAATCAATTAATTGGACCTTCTGATGTATCCAGATATAGTGATGTTGATGCTCGTATTATTGAGGTGTATAAACTTTACAATAAACTTTTAAAAGAGTACAGTGCATTTGATTTCGATGATCTTCTATATTATACTGTAGTTCTTTTTGAAACAAACCCTGACATTCTTGAGAAGTATCAGAATAAGTTTAAATACATCCTGGTGGATGAGTATCAGGACACTAATTATGCCCAGTTTTATTTTATTTATTTGCTTTCCAAAAAACACATGAATGTCTGTGTTGTCGGTGATGACGACCAGAGTATATACAGTTTCAGAGGAGCAAATATAAAAAATATTTTAGAATTTGAAAAGGTTTTTAGCAATGCTAAGGTAATAAAATTAGAAAAAAACTACAGGTCTACAAAGACAATACTCTCAGCTGCGAATGAGGTTATAAAACACAATTATTACAGAAAATCCAAAATGTTATGGACAGACAACCATGAGGGTGAAAAGATTTTTCTATACTCAGCTTTTGATGAAGTGAATGAAGCAGAGTTTGTTGCAGCAAGTATAAAGAATCTAATTGAAAATGGAGTTTTACCTTCTCAAATAGGAGTTCTTTACAGAACAAACGCTCAGTCTATAAATTTTGAGAATGCACTTTCGGCTTATTCTATACCATATAAAGTTGTAGGTGCATTACGGTTTTATGAAAGGAAAGAAATAAAAGACATAATTGCTTATTTAAGGATAATCACAAATCCGCATGACGACTTGAGTCTATTTAGAATTATCAATGTTCCCAGAAGAGGAATTGGGAACAGTACCTTAGAGAAAATAAAAGTTTTTAGTGAAGAGTATGGCGTTTCAGCGTATACAGTTTTACTCGAGCGAGCAAAATTTGATTTTGACAAAAAGACATATGAAAAGCTAAATAGCTTTGTATCTCTGATAGAAGATTTAAAAGCTGAGGCAGAAAATTTGTCTGTAAGTCAGACTATTAAACTTGTGCTTGACAGGACGGGGTACTTAGAAAGTTTGCTCAGTAGCAAAAGTGAAGAGGAGTTTCAAAGAGCCAAGAATATTGAACAACTTATAAGTGCTGCGGTTATTTTTGAAGAAGAGAATGAAGAGCCTACTGTGCAAAACTTTCTAAACTCTGTTACTTTGAGCTCTGAAGAAGAAGATACTCAAAAAGAAGAAAAAGTTTCGCTTATGACTGTTCATGCAGCCAAAGGATTAGAATTTGAGGTCGTTTTTCTTACTGGGTTGGAAGAGGGATTATTTCCGCTTGTTAGGGCAGAAGAAGCTCTTGAGGCTGAAAAAGAACTCGAAGAGGAAAGAAGACTGTGTTATGTAGCAATTACAAGAGCCAAAAAGCTTCTTGTTCTGACATATGCTAACAATCGAAGAGTATTTGGCAGGTTTTCTTCACGTCAAAAATCATGTTTCATTGATGAGATTCCACAAAAATATATTCAAACTATTTATGGACCTATTACCAAGATTTGTAATATATTTTCTGCCGGGATTAATCGAGTTGATGATGCTTCTATCAGCAATCTACAAGTTGGAAACAAGGTCCAGCATGGCAAGTTTGGAGTTGGAAAGGTTATTTGGCTTTCAGACGATATGAAAGAGGTAGTAGTAGAGTTTGAAAAGATTGGACACAAGAGGTTGCTTCTGTCCTATGCAAATCTTAAAAGGATTGGTTGAGGGGAAGATGAAAGAGGTTGTGTTAGAGATTTTAAAGAATAAGGCGCTTGAGGTGGGTGTTGTCAGCTGGTTTGCTGCACAGTTTTTAAAAATTGTGATAGCATTTATCATGACACAAAAAATTAACCTTAAATGGTTCATAAGCTCTGGGGGGATGCCAAGTTCCCATTCAGCGTTTGCGTGTGGGCTTTCAACTGCTGTAGGACTAATAGATGGTTTTAGTTCTACCAATTTTGCTATATCATTAACATTTACGTTAATTGTGATGTACGATGCGGCAGGAGTAAGAAGAGAGGCTGGCAAACAGGCACAGACTTTGAACGAGATAATTGAGATGTATCTTTCGCCACACTACAAACCACAATATAAACTAAAAGAGCTTATAGGTCACAAACCTACAGAAGTTATTGCAGGAGCTATAGTTGGAATATTAATTGCCACAATAATGATTTGAAGCAAAACAAAAGCTGTGATATAATATTATTTTGAAAACTAAATAATCGAGAACGTTGAAATGGGATAGGGTGATGCAGTATCCTAGTCAGAGTGGCAGCTTTCGAAGGCGGGCCTAAAAATCCGCCAAAGGGCACACCGATGAAGTTCCTGGTTTCGGCTTCTGACGCCCAGTCAGGGGTTGAAGCTGGGAGTAAGGGTTAAGGGAGTCCTGCAATGGCATGCAGGATGCAACCCTTTTCCCGCGGAGGCTAACGCACAAAAGAATTTCTCATTTTGTGCGTTAGTAAAACCTACCACCAGGTGCGTCCTTTTTGAGAGAGGATGTGCTTGGGGTAGTGTAGCCTGCCTTGAGCGGAATAGACGGATGGCTGAATTTCTGGCCTTCCTAAAAATAGGGCCCGTTTTTAGGAAGGTCTTGAGGCCTGAAATCTATTTCGCAAAAGAGGCTAGAAAGCGTGCCCTCTGTCGAGGAAAGCTCCTAGGCTGTGCCAAGTATTTGGCTTTACGAAGGGGATTAAAGTGCGGACTAAGTGGCGATCTGGTTGTGTGTTGGGCAACCGCACACCCAAACTTTTAAAGGGAAACCGCCTCCTGGCGACGGGAGGTAAGTTTGGGGGAAATCCTACCAGACCTCAAGCCGCAAAATTTACCCTTCGTAAAATCACCCTATCCCAATAAATTTATATATTTTTAAAATTTATATATTGAGTTTGTTGAATAAAAGATATAACCATATAGAGTAAACATAGTAACAAAAGAAAAAAGCCCCCTTGTGTTATAATTTTAATTTAAGAGAAAACCACAACAAAACACAAGGGGGAAAAAGATGACTAAGAATATTAAAGCACAAAATAAGAAATTTTTAAAGCTGCTTTTTGTAATAAAAAAGGTTACTGAAGTTTTATCGAGGAAGATAAAGCAAAATAGAAGGGGACGACCGAGGAAATTTAATCTGTTTCAGATAATAGCTTGTTTGGTTTATAAAGTTAAAAAGGGGATAAAGAGTTTCAGAGAATTAGAATATCGAATAAATCAAGACACAGAGTTTAAGCAAGTAGTAGGTATAGAAGAAAGTCCGGACTATTCATATTTTGCAAAGTTGTCAAGAAAAATAGAAAAAGAATACATGCAAGATATAAAAGACATATTAATAGCTAAGATAGAACCTGATATGAGTATAGCGATAGTAGACTCTACGCCGCTAAGAAGTGCCAAAAATGATTCAGAAGCAAAAATAGGTATACATATTACAATAGGATTTTTCAGGGGATACAAATTACATCTTTTGTGTACAGGTAAAGAAGAAGTAATACCACTTTTCTGGATTTTAACAGGGGCAAATGAACATGACTCAAGACAAGAAGAGCTTTTGTATAGGGCATGGGGTTATAACTGTGAGATTGTATTAGCAGATGCGGGATACGATTGTAGCAGATGGTTTAATATAGCAAATGAGCTTAAAGTTAAATTTGTTGCTGGGATAAACAAAAGAAACATGAAAGATAAAAACAATGTTAAGAATGTTTTTAGAAGCAAGAACATAAGATTTTTAGAAACTGAAGAGGGTAAAAAGCTATACAAACAGAGAACAAAGATTGAAAGACTATTTAGCAAATTAAAAGGTGAATATAATCTTGAGAATGTGAGGCTCAAGGGATTTAGAAATTATAAAAGGTATATTGATTGGATACTAATTACTTTTCTATTTGAGCAACTTCTTAGAAAGTTAGAAGGTAAGAAGTTTTCTTTCGCTTATGAATGGAATCAATAACTTTTGTTTATTTTATGTATTGTTGGTAATATTTTTTATTCAACAACCTATATTTAATTTAAAAAGACGGTATTAGGCAGCAAGAGACCATAATAAAATAAAAAATGGGGGGCATAAAACTTTTGTGCGATAGCAAAGGTAATTGATGAAATCAAGCTAAAAGCACGTAAAGTTTGTCTATGGTAAGTGGGCAGTTTATGAGTATTTTATATTAGTCAACAATATTTGAAGCCAGTATATAATAGGAGACATAATATATAATTAATGGTTGTAATTTACAAATTAAAAATATAAAAACAATACCTATAGGATGTATAAAAGTATAGAAACAGAAGTTTTCCAATAAAATACAAAGCAGCAACTTAATTCTTGTTATCTGAGAATTGTAATCAGATATCTATAGTCAAGTTTTGTTAAATTAGATACTACGTATTAGTGTTAAAATTAGTTGATGTGCAGTGGGGGGAAGATTAAAAAATGAAAGTTGGTATTATAACTTATCATTGCGCAGATAATTATGGGGCGACTTTGCAAGCCTACGCATTGCAAAGGACAATTTCTAAATTGGGTTATGATCCGAAAATAATTAATTTTATACCAAACTACGGAAGTATCGGAGAAAATGAGTTGAGTATATATCGAAGAATTTTAAGAAAAATTCTTTATCGTTTACCTAAATTGATGATTTATAAATTCCCTTTTAATAACCAAGTTGTTAATCGGGCTAAAAGAAGAATCTTGTTTGAAGATTTTAGAAATAACTTCTTAAATATTACAAACAGAAAATATAAAGATTTGAAAGAGTTGTATAAAGATAAACACCAATATGATGTTTTTATTGCTGGTAGTGATCAAGTATGGAACTATGAAATAGCAAAAAATAATCTACCAGCTTACTGTTTAGACTTTGTTGATGGTAGAATAGCAAAGAAAATTGCATATGGTGTTAGTTTGGGTCCTCTTGAAGTTGCTAATAAATACAAATTTTTGTTAGCTCCTTATCTTAGAGATTTTTATGCATTGTCTGTGAGAGAAGCAGATATGGTGCAACTTGTTAGAAAAATATCTAACAAACCGGTTTACCATGTTCTTGATCCAACATTACTACTAAGCCCTGAGGAATGGGATGAGATTATTATTAATCCGAGCGATGTGAATTATATTTGTGTATACTTACCTTCTAGATTTCGGGAAGTCACGGATATAGTAAATTCGATAATAAAACAAGTTGATTTACCAGTTGTCAATATATCCGTTGGCGGAGATAAATTAAGAAACGAGGTAAAAAATTGTTGGTGTATTGGGCCGAGGGAATTTTTAGGCTACATTAGAAACAGTTCTTTCGTTATTACAAATTCGTTTCATGGGACTGTATTTTCATTCTTGTTTAGGAAGGAATTTTATAGTATCCTGCCATATGAAAACGATATAAGAATAAGAAGCTTTTTACGTTTATTTTCACTTCAAGAGAGAATTGTAAATTCACCAAACGATGTAGAAAGTATTAAAGTGATAGATTATGAAACTATATATCCAAAATTAGATTTTTACAGGCATCTTTCACTGAAATTTTTACAGGAGGCGATTGAAAGTGAAAGCTAAGTTAACAAAGTAGTACAACAAACTTTAGTCGAAGGAGGTTAGAAAAAATGAATATCTCAATAGTTGTAAATAATAAAGAATGTGTTGGTTGTGGTAATTGTTCGTTAGTATGTCCCAAAAACATTATAAAAATTAGATTAAATAAAGAAGGTTTTTTTCAATCCTATATTCATAAATCAGAATTATGCATTAAATGTGGAAAATGTGTAATAGTTTGTCCTGTGTTTACAACTAATGGTGTAGCCAATTATAATAGAAAAGAACCTATTACATTTGCGGCATGGTCAAATGATGAATGTAGTATTATAAAAAGTTCATCGGGAGGAATATTTTTTGAGCTGGCTAAGTATGTTCTCAATATTGGCGGATATATCTGCGGTGCAATATATGATTCTGAATTTCATGTAAAACATATTGTTACAAATAAAATAAGTGATTTAGAAAAAATGAGGGGTTCTAAATATCTTCAAAGTGATTTTTCAAATTCTATACAACAGTGTTTAAAAATATACGAAAAGAATATTCCAGTTTTAATAGTAGGAACACCATGTCAAATTGCAGCAATAAAATTATATTTGAAATTTAATAGGATAGATTTTAAAAATAGTCCAATTTATTTGATTGATCTTATTTGTCATGGGGTTGCCTCATACAAGGTATTTGATGCATACAAGACTTATTTAGAACGAAAAATGAAATCATCTATCGTAAG
>Ga0071330_1045610_pt1 | contig 64806 bp, 47 predicted proteins | sample GBScel77sediment_FD_63802 | JGI IMG/M metagenome (GOLD analysis project Ga0071330, IMG submission 63802) | Hot spring sediment microbial communities from Great Boiling Spring, Nevada - Cellulolytic enrichment Sediment 77C v2 (version 2) | ecosystem: Environmental > Aquatic > Thermal springs >...
GTGATCTAACGGGTCACGGACTGGCAGGACCACTAAACGCCGAAAGGCACTGGAGATGACTACCCGGACACTTTGTAGCACCTTGACAAATTTCGCACTGGCAGGACCACTAAACGCCGAAAGGCACTGGAGACCCACTAACTCAATCGGTAGGATATCAGGTAGCGTCTTCATCTGGCAGGACCACTAAACGCCGAAAGGCACTGGAGACAAGCGGTGCAATAACCATCTTTTAGGTTTGCAGGTTGGCTGGCAGGACCACTAAACGCCGAAAGGCACTGGAGACCCACTAACTCAATCGGTAGGATATCAGGTAGCGTCTTCATCTGGCAGGACCACTAAACGCCGAAAGGCACTGGAGACACAAAACCGGGGACAGAAATGATCTGTCCCTCCTTATTTCTGGCAGGACCACTAAACGCCGAAAGGCACTGGAGACCGGTTCTTCAGCCGGTTCTTCAGCCGGCTGGCAGGACCACTAAACGCCGAAAGGCACTGGAGACTTTGCGGCTTCCTGACCAGCCTTGTTGGCCGCCTCCACGCTGGCAGGACCACTAAACGCCGAAAGGCACTGGATTTCAGGTGCCGCGCGGCGGCCATGGAAGAATTTCAACAGCTCCCACACTAAAATTGCTAAACAGCAAAAAGCTTTGGTAAATGCAGCGTATCTCCTCTGTTTAGTGCTCGCACAGAGTACCCCACTCAACGCTGGTGGGCGATTGTACACCGCACTGCCTTAGGGCGGCTACGATGGGAGGTTATGTAGTACTTTATGTTTGATTCCTAACCTGGTTACGAAACTCAGGCGCTCTTGATCTTTAGTGACCTCGAACTTTGGCATTTTGCGCGTTGCCCAGGGACCGTGTGATATTTTGCGATCCACCAAAGCTTGTTTAACCACCAATTATTCACTCATCGAATGTTCCTTTGAAACCTGGAGCAGGTAGTCTAATTGTTTCTTGGGCACTTTAATTATTGTGCCATGTTTGAGGCCGGAGGGGAAATGCATCATGTGGGTTACATCGTCAAACTTTTTGAAATCGCGTGTAGCCAGTGCACCATAACGTCGCTCTCCGTATGCATCGTAATAAATGATCCACTGGTCCTTGATACGAACTACGCACGGGCCTTCAGTTAGGTGTGCAGTCAATGGGGGCGAAATATCTTCCCAAGGTCCAACGGGACTATCGCTAAAAGCCACTCGGATATTGCGTTGGGGGCGTGTGTTGTCCTTAAACACCAGCACATAGTTAGTATCTGCGCGCACTATGAATCCATCGATCACGCTATATCCGGGGTCGAAAAACAACTTAGTGGGGCCAAAATTAACAAAGTCTTTTGTGGTGGTATAAAACAGTCTGTGGTTATTGGTGATTGATTCAACTCCGAGGGCGAATCTACCTGGGATTGTTGAGGCCCACACGATAATAAACCGATCGGCTACGTCGTCGTAAAAAATTTCCGGTGCCCAAGTATTGCAGGTGGATGGTTCATGTTCCATTACAGGGATAAACCGCTGCTCAGACCAATGTACTAGGTCAACACTATAAGCGTATCCGAATCCGCGATCTCCCCTCCAGGCGGTTGTCCAAACCAAATGGTATTTGCCGTCGGGGCCCCGGACGATGCTCGGGTCGCGCATAATTCCCCCGCCCACTCTTGCCTTCAAAAATAGCCAATTTATGTTTGTCCACTTGTACCCGTCAAAACTGTATGCAAACCTGAGACCATCCTGTTCTGGCTCCTTAAATGTGGCAAAGAGATATACCTCATTAAGTTCCTGGTTTGTATGCGACAAGGGTGTTCTCACTGAGTTAGGCAAAACGCTTGGCACAAGGATAGCGCTGGCACACATCCAAGTGCACAATCGCGCTTGGACTCTTGTATGTTGGATAAATCCCCGCTTTTGCAGTTGCATAGTGTTCACTTAACCTCCAATCGCGGTAATGTGAGTAAAAGTTACGAATTCAGTGATAGCCAAGTAACACCTCAACCACTCCCTGGCCTTCCGAGTGCTAGGGGAAACCATACGTTCATTTCGTTTGTACCCCGGTTGCCCCAGATAAAATATGGCACAAAACGGACTGGTCGGGCTGGCACTGTGTTTATTTCAAGCGGTCTATAAAGTTTCTGATTGTTCAGCCCAGAGTCTCGGAACATTACAGGTACATCAATCACGACTATTCCACTAAAGAATCGCCTATCGTACCATGCACGCATTTCTTGGTCCGGACACAAGATTACATCGAGCACAGAACGTTGAGGAGGCAGGTCAATGCTTTCCGCGCAGTAAACAATTGGGCCACGTACTACCGCGGCTTGTCCGAAGGTTTCCTCCACCAATGGATGTGCCTCCACTAACATAGCTTCCATAGGGAGGTACAAGTCCACAATGTCGCCTGCCTGCCACACTCGTCGGATTTCAATAAATTTACCAAGTGTCAGATCCACATCATAAGGTCGGTAGTTAATTCTAATGGGCACTTGCCCCTTTCCAAACCGTGTCCAGCCTGGAATTCGTAACATCAACGACCAAGCTTGGGGAGGAGTTTCTCGCACAATCAATCGGACCTTACCATTCCACGGATATTCCGTGTTTTGTTCTAATCGAAGTTTACCGCCGGCAATTTCGGTTTCGAGCTTATTCGCTGCGTACAACGTCACATATAGCTTATCATCCTTGATCCCGTAACAATAGGAACCAATAGCCGAAAGTAACCTAAAGAGATTTGGTGGGCAGCAAAACGAACCTAGGAATGGTTGGCGGTAATGGGGCCAGCGGAGTCCACACGGCATAACACGTGTTGAACGCAACGGGTTGACGTAAAGGAAGTTCGTACCCCACCAGTCCACTGCGGCTAACACCGTATTGAAAAGCGCACGCTCGAGTGTGTCGATGTATTCTGCTTCTCCAGTAATTTGGAACATTCGCCAAGCCCACAGAACTAATCCGACAGAGGCACATGTTTCATTATGGGCAGTAATATTGGGTAGCTGGTAACTCCGGCCATAAGCCTGGTGTACACGAGTGATCGATTTCTGGTCTTTTGCTCCATCTGGGGAAGCTCCGTCGTATAACGCACCACATCCACCCGTAATGTACAACTTTCTTGTTATCAGATTGGACCAGATTGGGACCAAAGGAGTCCAATAATTGCTGTCTGCGGTTTCTAAGAACAAGTCAGCAGCCCCAGCATAAAGGTAATTTGCGCGCACCGCATGCCCCACGGGTTCAACCTGTTGAAGCCATGGAATGCGGTCCTGGTTATCGTCGCCTCTTTCTGTGACTTCAAATTTTAGCCTAAAAAGCTCCCGTGCTATTTCTAGGTAACGTTTTTGACCAGTCGCACGGAAAAGGTCCACTAACCCCATGAAATGCGATGGACAAACAGAACCACGCAATGCGTCTGGGGCACCGGTCTGAAGCCTTTGATACAGGTACTCGGCCGCCTTTTGTGCAACATTTAGCAAGTTTGTTCGACCAGTGACACGGTAATGAATGCACGCCGCACTGAAAAGATGACCGAAATTGTACAGTTCAAACATATTTCGATCCGTAAAGGGTATCGCATTTGAATCCCCGCTACGCATTCGGGCAATTACTTGGGAATGTATATAGCCGTCCGGCAATTGTACCTGTTCGATAAGTTTGATAAGGTCGTCCAAGCGTTGTTCCAGTTGTGTGTCTTTCGTAATAGCCAATATTGCACATGCACCCTCGATCCATTTGTAAACTTCTCCGTCGTTGAATGGCGCGCCCCGCAAGCGATTAGTAGACAACCCAGCAGCAATCCTGAAGTTTTCGATGAAGTGCGAGTGATTTGTGCCATCGAGGATGTTCCACAGTGCCGGCATTGTGCGATCTCTCATTGTTACCCACCGGTTGCTGAGCAATCCCCCACTGAGAATCACATTGCCAGGGGGTATCTGTTGGATTCGTAAAGGTATACCCTCAGCAGTACTGCCATAAACCGAAACCGTAGGGATCATTAACACCAGTAAAAACACCAAAATTACAAAGCACATAAGAGTGGTTGATACCCCAGCGTTACTTTCAGATGCGGATTTTGGACAGCGATGCATAGTGCGCTCTTCCCGACCACAGGTTTGTCAGAAGCGGATATCAGCCTCAGGATCTCTTTCAAACTTAACGCCCTGCGGAACCATTCCAAGGATAAGAAAGCTGCCTGGTCCATGAACTCGCAATTGGTGTCGTCCGGGCATATACCTTTTCACGTAAACATCTAATTCGGGACAATTCTCAACCCGGACAGCCTTAACCAGCACAGGTTCTACCTCATCTTTCTCTGTCAAATCGGCTGCAAAATCTGGGTTAGGTGGTTGTAACCAGATTGAGCGGTTTTCCCTAAAATACCCAATCAACACCCACACAGGTTCTTGCACCTCAAATTCTACTGGTTCATATCGACCAGCCTTCGCAGCATCATGTGAAATTCTGATGCCAGTCAAACCATTTAGCTCAGGTGCTAGCTCCACTATACGATAAGACCTATCCATGAAAGGCCTGGCTCCCACTTCAACTCGATACGTTTCAGCGTTGGTGCTTAGCAACTGGAAACCTGCTTGTGGCCAGGGTTTCCGAGCTTGGCTTTTACCGCCTGACCCGCGCCGTTTCAACATAGCGAGTTTGTTAGTGAACTCGGTGAATTCTTCCTCATATACCGGCAAAAGATGGCTCCAGTGATAGTTTGTGGGTGTGCTATCTACAGCTCCAACCACAGGAATGCGGCGGTGAGAAGTCTGAAGCGAATTTGCGAATTGATATGTATTGGTGGTATACTGAACAAGCCTTTGGAAATGACGCAGACTGGTAGCAAGATGCTCAGCCGCGGAGTCCAAATACTTTATGTCACCGGTATGCCTATACTTTAACACGCAAATAGCTGCATTAACCTTGGCAGCGTAAAACCTGCTCATTTCTCGAATACACCTTACATCATTCATGATGCGGCGAAACTCATCGTGTCCTTTTCTGACGCGGGCACCCGCAATGACTATCTTAACCCAAGCGTTGCTAGAATAATGGAGGACTGATGCGATGACTTGTGCCGGTGTTTCGCCTACATGATGTTCCCCTCTCAATTCTCGTTCAACAAACTCTTGTAGTCGTTCGCCTGGAGGGGCATGGCTTAACCATAACTCAGGGTATGGATTAAATTTTTCTGGGTCAGTCAATTGTTCCAAGGTCATGCCCAGAGAAAGGGTCTGTCTATTGCCATCGGTTATACCAAACCTTCTTAAAAGCATAGGGGCACATTCCCCGGCGTCATTTAAAGCCTCTAATATCAACTGTGCCGCTGCAGCCGAACCAAACCTACGTGAGTACTCCATAACCCAGAAGTCTCTATCCACATGTTCAGGCACGTCCGGGTTCCACGCATATCGACCCCATGCAACGTACCACATCCAATCACGTTCCCATTGTTTTAATGGGGGATCTGCAAGATCGGGCGAATACGGCCAATTCCAATATGCCAAGGGGTATAAATGCAAACCATTGGCCCATAGCTGATCCCGCATCGCAGTCACACACTTTTTAATAAAACGCTGGCTACCGTAACGAAAAGGTTCCAGGTTCGCCAATATGTGGACGTTCACAATATGGTTCTTGGCAAGCCGACTCAGTAGCTGGTGACGTCGCTGCCATAAACCACGTGGTTCCCATGTGGTTAACGCCTCGCCATTGTATTTGGCCATTGTGTATAAGTTTGAATAAACAGCTGCAGCAGCGGGCATCACTACCTCTGGATCAGTTGCATGGGCACGAACTATCAATGGAGGCTCCTCTTTTAACCCTGCTAGTTTCATCCCGTCATGCACGCCAGGTATAATGGTTTCCAACAAAAACTTCTTTTGATTTTCCGTGCCACGAAGTGCTTCCCCAAGGCACACCAACAATCCGACGTGTGGGAAATCCACTAGGAACTGAGTAATTGATTTTCTGGTGTAGTCTAACGCCTCCTGGGCTGAAAGATCCGATAACTGAGTATCAATCCCATGCCGCTTAGCAAACGGCTCGGAAACCAAAAGGTTGTAAAACATTTGTACTAGCCAAATACCGCGGCGCTGGCATTCTTCTGCCAACCATCGGTAGTGCTCGCGATTCCTATCAAACTCCTCTTCTGGTACTTCCACGGCGTATTCGTAACCAGGGACCCGCACTAGCGAAGCAAATGGATGACCATTCCAAAGGAAAAGGGCGTTGTACCGTTGAGCCGCAATAAAATCCAAAAACTCGATCCACATTGCCCGGTCATAAAACCAAGGGAACAATTCTCTTGTGATTGGATACTCGTAGACTTTTCTACCAGGCAAAATGTAAGGTTTCTGCAACCCTACACAAACACCTCGTATGCTAAAAGCAGGTGACTCCCTGATGGGTCGTAAATGTAAGAGAGCTTCGTCGCTTTCCGCCCTGCGCACCAACTCCAAACAACCATACATCACGCCAGACTCATCCCCACCCTGGATCTGGATGTTTCCTGGGGGTTGGGGTTGAATCGAATAACTTTCCCGCCCTAACTCTGGATTCAGCTCAACTCGAATTATTACGTCTGCATGATTTGCCACTGGTTCAGAAACAACCGTCGGACGGTATCCAAGCTTAGCCAGGGCATTAGTCAATCGTTCAACCCCGTAAAATGCCGCTGAATTCGAATTAAACCCAGGGATTAAGACGAGCACTGTTTTTGGGACTGCCGATCGTTTAATTCCACACCAAATCGCAGATACCACGGCTATCAATGCGACGAGCGCGCCGATTGTCCACACCACTGCGTAACTTTTATGTTGGATTCTGGGACTCACAGTTTTCCCTGTTATCAGTGGATCAAATGTGCAGCACTCCTTACAACGTACCTGTAATGACCCGGGCCATCATTTTTGCCGTGTTATTCGCAAGGCTATGTAAGGTCGTCCTGGCAATTGAACCTTTTTGCCATCCTTGTCTGCAAAGAAATATAAGCCGGACTTCTCGACCACGAATAGGTCATCAACGGGGGTCACAGTCATATTCCAAGTGTCCAAGATTTCAACCTTAAAGGTCATTCCTGATTCCAAGGCCCGCTTTGGTAAACGAAACTCCCACTCCTTCGGTGTAGCTTTCCCAAAATACACTAAATAAAAATCGGGGGCTTTCCCACCATATTCCGGGTTTTGCCATTTATCAATTGGTTCAATTCCGTTTGGTGGGGCTGATTCAAGTACCTGGCGTAGAAAAGCTAGCCTGGCTGGGCTTTGACCTTTCAGCTCGCCACCTTTCGACCACCAAAGTATTTCATCCGGGCTAAGATAGGTTTCACCATGCGTAGCATAACAACCTGCGATCGTAGCGTTCCAAAATCGGAAGACTAACTCTTCAGCCGATAGGTTACCCCAACGCCGTGGAATGTCCCCTTCATACTTGATCTCGTCATATATTACCGGTTTGCGGTATGCGTCCCTGTACAAAACGGCACTGTTAGGATTTTCCACTGCTGCCCCATTCTGAATGCTTGCATGGGTAATCCACGGCAGGGTGTGATTAAAAAGTTTGTAGCCATTGTGAATGCTTAACAGGTGATCAAAGGGATCAGTTTTGCTGACGAACTCGCCAATGTGGTACCAATCTTCCTCACTTTTGCACTCCATAAAATCATATTCGTTTGCCAATGACCACCACACGTTTCGAAATGCTCCCAATCTAGCTATCACGTAGCGCAAATACCGTTCATCCTCGGACCGCGTCATACGGTCAAATCCCCAATGACCTTCGTCATATGGATGAAATAGAATCACATCCGCTTCAATGCCTAGTTTCATCAGGTCTTGGATCCGCCTGTCGAGGAGCTGGAAAAACTTTACGTTGAACCGCGTTTTATCAAAGTTACCCCTCGTGCCCTCAAACGGATACATCAGAGGCTCAGTACGGTTCCAATCGTACCACTTCGGAAAAACACAAAATCTGAGCTTGTTAAAGGGAGAATTAGCTAGGGTCTTCAAAGTCCGTTCTTGCAACTCCAGGCTCTGATGTATCCACGCGTAAACTGTAGTCCCCAGCGGTCGGAAAGGGGTGCCATCGGCGTAGGCAAAGTGGAAGACATTTGTCACGTGCACGGGCCCATGATTACCTGGCGAAGGCGAGACAACCTCAAACTCACCCTCAATCCCGTGCAACTCTTTGACGTTACTTGTGGTCACATACCGCCATTTACCTTTAGCAGGCGGCATGAAACGGATGCGGTAAACTCCATCGCCGTCGTAAAATCCCCACACCTTCTTAGAGACTGACCCCTGATAAAATCGGGCATATAGGTAAACATCCACGAAGGGATTACCATTTGTAGGACCTGTGAGGGAAACCTCAAATGTCCCCCACTGTTCTACCTGCGGAATTGCAGCGAATGCATGACATGCCGTTACAAGCTTTGTCCCTAGGGCAAGAATCGCGATGGATAATCGATGCCTCATTGGCTACGGTTTATACCATAGTGCAACCATAAACACAAAAATATTTGTGCATAATCAGAAACTTTGGACACAAAACTAGTATCTAATACTTACTCGCTCGCGCCAATCGCAACCCATGAGCCCGATGGCTAACCCTCCTTACCAACTCAATTTATCTTACCCACCAAATAAACCGTTTCGGGCAAAAATCTAGGCAAATACGCCCATGCTGTCTTCAAATGGAGTACAAAATTTTGGCTGTTTACTTATAGCAATATGCACCCGTATTGTATTAACAAGATGCCAAAACAATTTAGCTCACAATGGGATTTCGGAGACCTGTTCGAGTATGCGGCTCGCCCCCAAAATTCCCACATCTTAACCGTAAGCGAACTCACCGAAAAAATTAAATCAATTTTAGAGCGCGAATTCACAGAGGTTTGGGTTCGAGGTGAAATCTCCACCCTTAAATTGCACCAGGCCTCGGGCCACATGTACTTTGAGCTAAAGGATAATGATGCTCGAATCTCATGTATAATTTTCCGGGGGCAAGAGGGGATCGAACGGGATCTTCTCCGGGACGGCCAACAGATAGTGGTTTACGGACGGCTCACCGTATTCCCACAAAAGGGCGAGTACCGATTAATCGTCCGAAACATACTCTTCGAAGGTTTGGGGAAATTGATGCTCGAGTTGGAACGCCTGAAACGGAAACTCGCAGCGGAAGGGTTATTGGACCCTTCAAGGAAAAGGCCTATCCCCCCTTTCCCCACCAGGATTGGGTTGGTGACGTCGTTGTCGGGAGCTGCTATTCGCGACGTAATCCGAATCCTTAGTGCATCTAAATGCAACCTTGAAATAATTTTGGCACCTTGCCGTGTGCAGGGAGCAGGTGCCGCCCAGGAAATCGCTTACGCCATCCAACTCCTAAACCGATGGCACCGACAAATGGTATTGACGGTGCAACAAATACCGGAAGAACTTCGCCCAACTAAGCCTGGGTTAGATTTAATTTTGGTCACCCGCGGTGGTGGGAGCATGGAAGACCTCTGGGCTTTCAATGAGGAAGTAGTAGCAAGGGCAATCGCCGCTTCAGCCATACCTGTTATTTCAGCCGTTGGACATGAAACTGACTGGACGATTAGCGATTTGGTAGCAGATCTCCGCGCTCCCACCCCTACAGCAGCTGCAAACATCATCATCAAAATGTACACCGAAGCTGAACAACATTTGGAGGCAACTTTGCACCGTATCTTAACACGCGCAAAAACCATCACTCAACACCTAACCAAAGACCTCCGAAGCGTAGCCCTTCAGTTACGCAGTCTTTCTCCTCGAAGGGAAGCCGAGTTGTACGAACAACGTTTTGGCGACCTCGCGGACCGGTTGTTCGATTCTGTCTTAACAAGGGTAAGGGTCAACACCCAAGAACTGCTTCGTTTACAGGCAAGCCTCCAATACCATCGACCAGCAAACGAACTACGCATCCGCCAGCAACAGCTAGACCATTATGCATCGCGACTTACCCAAATCACCAATCATGCACTCCAAAAAATCCACTCAAACTTGGACCACTTAGCGTCAAAGCTACAATTACTCGGGCCTATGCAAACCTTGGCACGTGGTTATTCCATTACATTCGATGCAATCTCAGGCAAAATTATCAGATCGGCAGAGCAGCTACGCCCTGGACAAACACTTAGGACCAAGTTCCTCCACGGCCAAGCTATAAGCAGAGTTGAATCTACTGAAATTGAGCATCCTGATCAAAACCAACAAGTCTCAACATAAGTAACCATGGCAACGAGAACTCGTTTGGTAATGTGGTTTCTTTCTACCCCAATAATCGTTTGGGCAACGGGGCTACACACACTTGTGGTAGTAAACCAAAACAATCCTGATTCTGTTGCAGTTGGGAACCTTTATTGCGAATTGCGCGGAGTTCCCCCACAAAACTTAGTGCGACTTACAAACTGGACGGGATCACAAGTATATTGCTCAACAGAGGAATTCACCAACTCCATACTTCGCCCCATTCAAACAGCTATTACAACCCGACAACTTACCAACCAGATCGACTACGTGGTGTTATCGATAGGCTTCCCGTACATTGTTTACAAAAATTCCGGTCCGACTCAAACCCGAGGCACAAACAGTATTACCTCCGTGCTTTTTTACGGATTCAAACCGGACGAGTGCGTAGTATGTCCAACCCCACCGAGCTGCAACCTACCCAACACAAGCACTAATCCACTGGCAGGATCCGAGGATTATTTTAGGTCAATCCAGCAGCTGGCCAACAGAACAAACAATTTCATCGCCACTATGATCACTGCCACAAACGTATGGGAAGCCTTCCGGTTTGTATCAAACGGAGTAATAGGAGATGCTACATACCCAACGCAACCTGTTTATTTAACAAGGTCGAGTGATCCCATACGAAGTAGCCGAGCCTATCAGTATGACAACACCATTTTTGACGCGTATGTATGTGGGTGGACACATATAATAAGCACGAATGCAAATGGATTGACTGAATTGCCATTACCCGCCAGTGGATTTGCCGGAAGCGTCTATAACCTGAAGGTACCTTCTGGAGCCTTTGTCCCTGGTAGCTTGGCAGATACGTTCACGTCTTTCAGCGGACGGATATTCTTGCCTAATGACCACACAACTGTTCTAGATTTCCAGCTCGGTGGAGCAGCACTCAGCTTCGGCACGGTGGTAGAACCTTGTGTGCATATTGGAAAATTCCCCAGCGCTAACGTGTACTTTTATCTTACCCGCGGTTATACCGGCGCAGAAGCTTACTACATGAGCATTACAAATCCATACCAAGGACTCCTAGTTGGTGACCCACTTACAGCCCCATTTGCAAGACGCGCATCGATTAGTTTCTTGGAACCTGCTCAGGACGAAATACTGTCAGGAACAGCGGCCGTTACGATCCAAGCCTTTTCAGCAGGAGACAATAGGCCATTGTCCAAGATTGATCTTTTTATGGACGGTGTATGGTCGAGTACAATTACAAATCTTGCCCCACAGCAAGGAAATCAACTCACGGTGTGGATTAGGGATTACAAAACAAACTACACGGTACCCGCGGGGGCTACTATAAAATCCATCGCTGCTGGGCTAGCCGCCATTCTAAATGGGGCTTCATTTACAAATCTCACCAAAGTTAAAGCTACTGCAATAGGCGATAGGATCTTGCTCCAGTGCATAGATCCTACCCTGCCTCCAGAAGCCGTCACGTTGCAAACTAGCAACTCCCTCGGGACAGCTTCTGATCTCACAACTTATGTATCCCCAGCACGGCCTACGTTTTTAGGGTCACCTGCATTTGGCCGACGATCTTTTACAATCTCAGGCTCACTCACAAGTGGGGATCAAATCTCACTCACTGTTACAAAGACAAACGGCTCTACGGTCACAGTAAGCGTCACTAATTCAGGCGCACCAACAGATTTATTCGGCCTGGTTACCAGTTTAACAAATGCAATCTTTTATCATCCGGACCTTGCCCAAGACGATGGTATAATAGCGGATGCAGTAACTGCTGATCTTGCGAATCCGTCATCGGTAATTCTAACGATTCGGGCGCGATCACGTGGTTGGCCAGCGGCAAAAATCAAACTTGCGATGGCCGCAACTGGGTCTATTACAATCTCGCCCACGGGTACAAACACAATGGAAGAAAATATTGACGACCTACAGCCACGGAATCACTTGTATGTAGCATGCGGCAAAACCAACCTCACAGTAACTTATTTCTTAGACACAACCCGATTCCCAGACGGGTATCATACATTGAGCGTGGTAGCTTATGAGGGTACTTCTCCACGCACACCCACCAGAGTTGATATTCCAGTTCAAATTCGCAATACCTCGGTTACAGCAGCTCTCGCAGTGCTACCGGAGGGTCCCAACATTGCGCTGGAAACAACCCTACAGATAACAGTTACGGCTAACTCAGCTCAAATTAGCAAGATCGAACTTTTCTCAAGCGGTGGTTTAATAGAAATGGCCACCAATTGCTCCACTTCCACTTTCTACATAAGTGCCCAGTATTTAGGCCTGGGTTGGCACCCACTATATGCAATTGTTACAACTACCGACGGTAAAAAGTACCGCACGGAAACCAAGCGTGTCCACGTGGTTGATTCCGAATCGCCTTTCCCACTTTCCATTGCTTTTTCCCAAATGCCTTTTTTAACTTGGCAGGCCATTTCTGGCAGGATTTACCAAGTATTAGCAACTGAATCGCTTACCAACACCTTCCAAGTACTCCAAGAATTAATTGCTACCAATAACACCATGCATTGGACAGACATGAGCCCGAACATCACACGGTTCTACCGTATCCGGTCTGTCAAATGAGGTCTACCTCCACCGGAGCTATTCTCAACCTACCTGCTAAGGCTATCCATTTATTTGCAAACGCACGCTTAAAAGGGTTCTCCATTACAATTCTCCCGCCGCAATGCAAAATAAAATTGGGCTTGGTGAGGCTGATCTGCCCCATCCAAGCCCGTCAATTAAAACGCCCTAGCTAGATCTTCTTAAAAGCTGACCAGCCAGGATAAACGGCGTTCTTGCCAAGGATCTCTTCGATCCGAAGCAATTGATTATATTTGGCCAGTCGATCAGACCTGCTCAATGACCCGGTCTTAATCTGACCACAATTGGTAGCTACTGCAATATCAGCAATTGTAGCGTCCTCTGTCTCGCCCGAACGATGGCTAATTACTGATGTGTACCCATTCCGTTTGGCCAACTCCACACAATCCAATGTCTCAGTCAAAGTACCAATCTGATTTACCTTGATCAAAATTGAGTTAGCCACACCGAGTTCAATCGCCTTCCTCAAAAACTTGACATTGGTTACAAATACATCATCCCCAACTAACTGAATTTTGTTACCCAAGCGCTGTGTGAGCTTGGCCCATCCATCCCAGTCGTGCTCCGAACAGCCGTCTTCAATTGAAACAATAGGATATTTTTCAATCAGCTTCTCATAAATGCCTATCAGATCATCGTTTGTTACAGTTTCGCCTGTGCTCTTCTTAAAGGTGTACTTGCCATTACCGGCATAAAACTCTGAAGCGGCCACATCCAAGGCAATGTAAATATGTTTACCCGGCTTGTACCCTGCTCCTTTTATGGCCTGCACCAAGCAGTCGAGGGCATCCTCAACACTTTTAAGCTGCGGTGCAAATCCACCCTCGTCACCCACAGCGGTGCTTAGCCCTCGTTTCTTTAAAACGCTCTTTAATGAATGGAAAGTTTCTACAATAGCCCGCAATGCCTCACTGAAGGTACTAAACCCAAGCGGGACAATCATAAATTCCTGGAAATCGATTGGGGCGTCTGAATGGGCACCACCGTTAATCACGTTCGCCATAGGCACCGGCAGCGTCTTGGCATTAGGCCCCCCTAGATACCTAAACAAAGGTTGACCTAAGGCCTCCGCAGCTGCCTTAGCAGTAGCCAATGACACAGCCAAAATAGCATTTGCCCCGAGCTTCGATTTGTTGTCTGTACCATCCAACTCGATCATCTTCCGGTCGATCGCTAATTGATCCAAGGCATCCATAAATAAGAGCTCCGGTGCGATCTTTTCATTAACGTTTTTGACAGCCTTGGTAACACCTTTGCCGTTATAGCGCTTCGGATCCCCATCTCGAAGCTCAACCGCTTCGTTTTCGCCTGTACTAGCACCTGAAGGGACAGCAGCGCGACCAACCGCTCCACATTCTAAAATCACTTCAGCCTCAAGCGTGGGATTCCCACGCGAGTCCAAAATCTGACGAGCTCGTATTTCAACTATCCTTGTCATAAATCATTCCTCTCCAAAGTTGCGTCGGGCAATAATGAGCTTAAAACCAAGTTCAGTCAAGGAAAGTCCTGCATAATCAACCGTTCCAACCGTGTACGTGTTCCCTACCAAACGAACCACTCCATTTATAACAATTGTTACCCACCCTATTATTTGGTATAAGCACCAATAAATCTTCGTCGTCCCACCTCACCTTCCGGTGGTAGCAAAAAACGGCGGCCAGCCTCCATTAGACCAATCATACCATAGGTATAGCTCTTGAAAGCATACATAGCCTTACAACCATCGGAAACGATGCTTGACTAGCGGCAGCCTGGAATTACGCTTAGCTCTGCCATTAGCTGACGGGAATAACAACAGAAATGCAGTTTCTCTGTTACCACGAACAGTGTTCAAAAAAATATTTGCATTTTGGAGTAGGTGCCAATGGGGATAAGTTTCACAGAACTCACAGAACAACACCTTAAAGGATCACTTATTACCTCGCTATTGAGTGTGTGGGTATTGGTCGCGTTGTTTTTTTACCTAAACCTCTACACAAAACGCCGGTATTTCACCGTATGGATGACCGCCTGGTTATTTTATGCTCTCTGGTTAACGCTTGGACTTACCGTCCCAATACAGAGTACGACCGGGTTGCTTTACGTGCTAAAGCAAAGCTGTGTTGCACTCTCCGCCACTTTACTGCTCTGGGGCAGCTCACTGTTTCTCGAAAAGCCACTGCCCGAAAGGGCTGTGGCATTATTCAGCATTTTCTTGATTATTTGGGTTTATGCTAGCTCCCAATATTCCCCTACTCAGCTTGAGACTCGCCTTGCAATGTTCTTGCTCCTAGGTTTAAGTAGCGTTTTTACTGGCATAGCGTTTTACAAACTCCGAAAAAAGATGCCTTTTATAGGGGCAGGACTTCTCAGCTTTGGTTTCACCTCTTGGGGAATTTACCTTTCAAGCTATCCCCTATGGCAAGAATATTTAGACATGTACCGGCCAGGATTCCTCTTGGCAACAGTCCTTCAACTGTTCATCGCCGTAAGCATGATAATCCTGGTCCTGGAAGAAGCACGATATAGAGAAGCACAAATGCAGGCAGAAATAGAGGCTGTCCGGGCCGAAAAAGAAGCACTCCAAGCAAAAATATTGTGCGTAGAGGAAGAATGCCGTTCCTTGTACGACCGCGTGCGTCTTACCGAAGGACTTCAAAGGGCATATGAAGAATTGCGGCGAACCCACCAAGTGTTAGTCCAACAAGAACGGCTTCGCGCTATAGGCCAAATGGCGAGTGGAATAGTGCACGACGTCAGTAATTCACTCACAACTATCATTGGTCACGCAGAACTGCTATTAAACCGGATGCCAAACCTACCCGACCCCGCCCGCCGGTGTATCCAAAATATCTATACAGCCGCTAACGACATCACAACTACCATTGCACACATAAGAAAGTTTTACAAAAGGAGACATAATTCGAACGAGTTCGTCACAACCGATCTTAACAGATTAGTTCAAGAGGTTGTGGAGATAACGCGACCACGATGGGAAGATCAACCATCACAGAAAGGGACCGTAATCAAACTTCACCAGGAGCTCGATCCGAATCTCCCATCTATAAAGTGTCAAGCTGAAGAAGTGCGAGACGCCTTGATCAATTTAATATTTAACGCTGTAGATGCATTGCCTAATGGTGGGACCATCCGAATTGTTACAAAACTCATTGAAAACACCTCCGGCAATGGTAGCCCTCCTCAAAAATTCGCCCTCATCGAGGTCCAAGACAATGGCATAGGGATGGACGAGGAAACCAAGAGACGGTGCCTCGAACCTTTCTATACAACAAAAGCAGCTCAAGGGGGCACCGGTTTGGGACTGTCAATGGTCTACGGAATGGTCCAGCGCCATAATGGCAACATCGAGATAGAAAGCGCCCTAGGCCAGGGAACAACTATTCGGCTTACTCTCCCAATCTCCTCTTAGAAGAACCCTGAAAACTGCCTTTTCAGGGCACCCCCACCTCGAAATACTTAGAGAAGCACCCCAATACCCTAAAACCAGAAAGGTAAAACCACCGCCTCATGCCAATTGACCATCAAATCTACCACCTCAACCGCCAACCTGCCGGATGAACTGGTACGAGATAGTTGAGTGTCCAAATAGCAGTTGTTCATATAGGGATTTTGACTTCCTACCACGATCACATGCTTGTGATTTGATGTGGATCGCAGCAGTGGATAGTTAACGCCCTAGTGACTGTGCTCTTATATCCGCAATATTCCCATAGCCATACTCATAAGAAGGTGGATAATCCAAAACATGTATCCGGAATGAAACACAGGTATTTAACCGTACCCAGCACCTGACCTCTTCCCCGTAAAGTCGTAAATTACTGGCGACCCTTATTGATCCATCGTCACACACGGCGGTTGCCATAGATATATTGGGCTTGAATGTCTGCAAAATTGTCTATCGATTTGTAATCCACTACCACCACCGTGTTTCTGATATCCCGATTTCGCTCGCCTGACCGGTGGCAAAGATACCGATCAAAAGAGTTCCATAAGCAAAGTCCTACCTGCCGGGTGATGTAGGCACGAATCTTATTTGCTTACTTCTAACCCTGCTTACTTAACTTGGGAAGGCAGTCAGTGCACTACTAAATTGACTGGGGGTTAATTGACCTCTTTTTGTTGCGATTGACTATGAGCAATTTAGTGGAACCCGTCATAACCACCTACGTTCCTGAATTTCCCGATACATCCAATGCACAGAAATGGAGACTTTGCCGTACATTCCTTTGACTTTTAACCGTCGCAGAAGCACATTGAGATAGGCTTAGGTTTCTAACCCGGAGGTTGTATGAAGCTTGCGGATTTACTGTCGCAAAGGACCGTTGTTGGGGAATTATGGCGTGCTGAGAATGGCAAGGTAAGATGTATTGCATGCCACAACCGATGCCTTATCGAGGAAGGAAGTGCAGGGATATGCAAAGTGCGGTATGTACGCGAAGGTAAGCTTTGGGTGCCATTTGGATATGTAGTGGGAGGCGTTGCATGTGATCCGGTTGAAAAGAAACCTTTCTATCATTTGTATCCGGGCTCGAACGCAGTTACCTTTGGCATGCTAGGTTGCAATTTTCATTGCGAGTTTTGCCAAAACTGGGTTACGAGTCAGGCCCTGCGGGAAAACATCTCAACCACACGGATAATCGAAATCATGCCAGAGGAAATAGCAACGTTGGCAAAGCGTTATAGGGCCAAGCTAGTTGTTTCAAGTTACAATGAACCGGTAATCACGGCTGAATGGGCTAAAGCAGTGTTCGAAAAGGCGGTTCGTTTGGGGCTCAAATGCGCATTTGTGTCAAATGGGTACGCTACAAGGGACACGCTCACATACCTGCAGCCCTTCATGGTTGGCTACAAAGTCGACCTTAAAACTTTCAGGGAGGAAAACTATCGTCGGTGTGGCGGCAAACTCGCTAACGTACTGGACACAATCAAAACAGCCTTCGAGCTAGGGTATTGGGTGGAAATCGTTACGTTAGTGGTACCTAAATTTAACGACGACGAACCACAGTTGCGTGAAATCGCCAAGTTTATAGCATCGCTTAGCAAGGACATTCCCTGGCATGTGACAGCGTTTCATCCGGACTACAAGTATACTGACGTAGGGCCTACCCCGTTGAAAACCCTACTGCGCGCAGCAGAAATCGGCCGGGAAGAAGGGCTAAACTATGTGTACGCAGGGAATTTACCTGGCCGCGTGGGAGAATGGGAAAATACCAAATGCCCCAAGTGTGGCGAATTATTGGTTGAACGGGTTGGATTTAGCGTGCTGAGGTATAACATAACTTTTGAGGGTAAATGCCCTAAATGCGGTTATACCGTACCGGGCGTTTGGTATACGCAGGAAGATTTTGCGGCTGGCTATAGCCCTAAAACTAACGCTTACCGAGATCCCACGTCACTAATTTAAACCTTTCAATCACATAACGGGGGTCACGGCACTTGAAAACAATAAAATATCGCATCTGCTTCGCTTGAGATAGGGTTTGTATAAACAAACTGGCCAGTGCCGTTGAAACGCCCCGTATGTACAGGGACCCATTCACCCAAAGGCAAATTTAAATTACTTGAGGCAAGTATCGTGTACGTATAACCCGGAACCCCATCTGCGCCAATTAACACCAATTTGCCATTCTCCAGTGAAGCACTTTTTATATTTGGCTTGCAGTCTCCCATCTCCACAATGATTTCGCCAGAAGTCTGAAGCGACGAAACATTCCATCTCAGTCCTGGGCCCGGCGAAGCTGGGAGCACCAAATCAAATGAATTATGGAAAACAGGTGCATCGAAAAGTTTAATTCGATCACCTACTGTCAAAGGATCCGAGCCTATTATTTCCAAATTAAGAGTGCCTCCAAAGACTATTCGCTCACTGCTTTTAAGAAATGTGGCGTTTATGGAAGAACCCAATTTTGCCACTGTCATTCGGATGGTACCATGGTTTGTGACGGGCCCATAAATAGAAAGTGTGGTAAATGAGCTAGCATTTCCCGGTGCCAAAATGCCATTGGTATGGACTGTAACAGAGCCAAAAACCTCACCAGTGCCAGTAAAAACACCCCCGGCAACTGTAATCATAGATGTGAGCATCCGTGCCCCCTGGAGCTGAAAGACTCCGTTACTTATTACCACTGTCCCATCGTTAGTAAGCACTCCAGTAACGACCATTGTTCCTCTACCCAACTTAGAGATGTGGACTGGTGCATTGTTTTGAGACCTGTAAAGCGCACCCGAGAAAAGAAAATTGCCATCGCCAGTGAACACAAAAGTACGGGCATTCGTAAGGGTACCTATGTATTGGCACGTGTTCATAAAGGCAAGCCAACCTGAAGCGCTCTCAAAAATAACGCGGTTACCTCCAACATTCACTTGTATCAAACCTGCAATGGAATTGCTTCCACAATTATTTCGGATTGCTGGAACGTCCACATTTCGGCAAGCCACTAGAACTGGGCACCGAATTGTAATACTTCCTTGTGTACCATCCAGCTCCAGGGTGGAACTCCCACTATTATTGTTCCGAATATAAATTGCAGATGCTGATGAAATCGCATTTGGGTGCGCCAACCGACAAATACCATCCGAAACTGTGGTTGATGCTGTGTCGATGTTAACTATTCCCTGAATCCAATTACTTTCACTTAACACAAGTGTGCCCGGACTAGTTTTAGTAAAGCCGTTTGTACTTACCAAGGGCAAAGCAAGGGTTGCAGTATTTTGTTTTACTGAAATACTTGGAAGATTGCCGCACAGCTCTAAGAAACCACCCGGTAATGCTTTAACCATCCAATTTTCCGTGCCGGTCAAATCACCAAACCGAAGCCCTCCAATTTGTACTATTTTGTCGACAGTAACGCATCTATCGGAGGTAATATCTATGGTGCTAAAATCTGCGATATTTCCTGGTCCGTATGCAACAGTACCGTCCACCCAATTTGCAGGATTCATCCACAACCCATCGGCATCAACGGCCCATGTACCACTTGACGGGCCAGCAGTGCCAGGCACCGGTGTCGTAAATAATCCAACAATACTGCAGTTAAATGAGGTGTAGGTGGAGTACACCCCGCGAACCCAGAGTACGCATGGTTCGCCCCCATAGACACGAGGCACATAGGGGCGGATATTATCAACGGGCGAGTTTGAAGTAATGGGAGTCCATTCGAACGTTAGACCACCGTCTGTAGTAATTCCCCGCCAAAGTTCATACCTTTCCCCCGTTCGCAACGGAACATTGGTTGTAGTAGCCAAGTCGAACGGATCACGTGCGTTGCTAGAGATGTAAACAATGCGTGGATCGGTTGGATCCAAACAAATTCCGCCAGCGTAGTCATCCTCAGCGGCGTATAAAGGTCTCCCAGCATGAGCTATAAAACGTTTAATCCAATTTGAACCCGTCCAGCGGGCGTAGTAATAATAGATTCGGTCGTCATACCAGTTGGTACCGGTAACGTTGTCCTTTTGTACAGAAAACACGCATACTGGATACCCCTGTGTGTCCAAAGCAATGTCCCAACACCATGCACGTCCACCAGGGATCCATTGATTGGGGTCGTTTTGTGGGAGGTCGCTGTATTGATAAATCACACTACCTCGCTCCCCAGCATCATGCATAATTGGCAAATTAGTAAAGTATTTAAGCAATGTACCGTCTGAGCGATAAAACGCTCCTTCTTGGTAGTAAATGTGGTACAACGAGTTTGCAACATCACGCGGGTGCCCATCTGTGTATAGCAAATGTATGCGCCGCTGATGATCTGTGCAGTACTTGACATAGGGTCGCGTACCACCCGTACCAGTCCTGATAACAATTTGGGGGCTGGACCATGTTAATCCCCCATTGGTAGACCAAAACACGGTGGGATTGTAATTTAAGTTTCGACTGAAATCGTAGATTTTGCTGCCCTCCGCTGGTAATTGAAATAAATTCACGTAACTCATCCTTGTCCCAGTATCAGGGCCTATGTTTTCACTAGACCAGTCAGAAGGAGAAACAGGATTTGTAGACACGGAGAAACGATACGCAAAGTAACGGAAGGCATCATGCCCTGTGTAAGCAACTAGCAAAGTGCCATCCTGACGGACTAAAATGCTTGGCACATTGTGATCGTCGACCTGAGTCCATGAACTCGCCCACAAATCGGTTCTGGTCCCAGATGCCAAATCAAAAACGCTGAGCGCGGTACGTCCATCAGAACGCACATAACCGACATAGAGCTTGCCACTGTGAAATATTGCGCGCGGATCACTGTACCAACACCACGCTCCATCTGGGATAACCGTGGCATAATTTGTCTGGCAATAACCACCTGGGGTAAGCTGAAAAACCGAGATCAACACCGCAAAAATCCTAGCACTTTCACGTATACTACAAAGCATCTTCTGGAGCATAAAAAGATCGGACTTCTTCATTACCATTCTACTTCTACCGTAAAGAATTCGTGTTCTGCACTAGATTCAACTGGGAGTTCAAAGCTGAATGTCCCATCTACTGCAAAGTTATTTGTCGCAACACGTGGCCAATCCTTTACCGGGATGGTTAAATCTTTGCTCGCTTTAACGTAGTATCGGTATCCAGGTGTACCACCGACTCCCGAAACACGCACACCATTTACACGTGAGGCAATATTTGTCGTTCGCGGTGGCGTAGTAGAGACTACCCATAATCGGCCGCCCGAGTATAGTTCAGCTGTGCCCCATGCAAGCCCTTCTGCTAATTCAGGTAAGATCACGTTACTAAATTCCCCTACCAGTGTAGTGGCAGCAAACACACGATAATTATCTCCGGCTCTGAACTGTCCACCTAAGTTTGTTACCAGCAGTGTCCCCCCACAGGTTAGGGTACCGGAAACCACAAGCGCATCGCCGTAATTGTATTCTCTGTGGAGCTCAATAAGCATTTGCGCCCCATCGTTCAAAGTCACTGAATTCCATACAAATAGTGATCCTATTCCAATGCCTGGGGATAAAGATCCGCCAGATTGGATGGTCACTGGGCCTCGTATCAATCCATTCCCGGACAACATACCTCCGCTTAGCACAGAGACGGATCCTGTACTAAGTTGTCCACCAACGATAAGGGCTCCCCCATTCACAACTGTGGGTCCAGTATAGGTATTGTTTCCAGCGAGGATTAACGTACCGGCTTGGTTTTTGGTTATTCCAACTTTTCCACTCCCATCTGAAATCGACCCCGAAACGCTAATTACCCCAGCTCCCTGGAAAGTAAGTGTACGCGTCCCAGAAGCTTCAGAGTAAATGCTTCCACCGATGTTGAGTTGGCCCGAATCACATTGGACGAGGTAATAGCTCCCCCCGGTTGCGAGCGTAATACCTCCAGAGATGGTATTTGTCCCGACTTCGTTCAAAATTGCCGGGACTGACGTGTTTCGACCTGCCAAATACACAGATTGTGGAAGTACAATATTTTGTGTCGCACCGTTAAGGGCTAGTGTTGAAGAGGCACTGTTATTGTTCCTCATAAAAATTGGTGATACAGCGTTCGCTAACACAGACGCACTGGCGATCCGCAGAGTACCATCGCTACCACTTGTTGCACCTGTGTCAACAAATACTGTTCCTCTAAAGGCATTGGTTGACGATGCTAAGACTAGCGTCCCCGGTCCACTCTTAATAAGCGCTCCTACCACGATATTGGGTGCTGTCACGGGCGTTGAAATCGGACAACTCAGATAAAACGTGGCATTCGGTCCCACGTAAAAAGTGCCACCACTTGCATCTAGGAGAATACCCATATTAGAGTTGGTTAAAGACATCGAGTTCGGAACTCGTAAGGTTCCCCGATTCATGACTATAAGATCAGGGATGAAGTTAGTGGGTGCAGCACCTAACGCATTTGGGGTTGTTATTTCGAGGCTACCTACGGCTCCGTTGCCAATATAGATTCGGCCGGTGAAGTTGGAATTCATACCACGCAAAGTCACAGTGTTGCCTAAAAACACAAGCGAGCCGTAACCGGATATATTGGCGGTTACATTGATCTGTGAATTTACAGCGTTAAACGCCGCGCCTTTTTCCTTAACAAAAATGTTGCCTGCCATAGTCCAGACACTAGACCCGCCGTGATGTAGTACCCCGCCATCAAGGATCAAGTTAGTGATTGTAATGGTGCTGCTAGCTGTTCCCTTATAAATGAGAGTCCCTCCTGAAATCGAGAGAGCTCGGCCTGTAAATGTGTAATTAGCCCTTGTTGCAGGTGTACGCAAAGTGTGGTTGTAAGTTTCATATGATTTACTCCATGAAGGCGCTGCCCCGTCACTCCAATTACCCGCATTGTTAAATGAGCTTGAACCGACATTGTCGCTGTTAGTGAGATACACGTCTGCCGCAGGGAAATACTGAGGTCCCACTAAATAGTTAGCTAAAATCTGTCGCTCTGAAAGAGCAACATTGTGGATCCGGACTTCATAGTAATCTGCATGAGTATTGTTATCGGTACTCCACATAGATCTTCCTAGCCAATTATTCACGTCCTCTAAATCTGCTAGGGAGTTGCTCACATCCACATAGCCAATTGGATATCCGTCCCTATACCATTGCCAGCGGCCACCTGTTTCTGCATAAGCACCCACGCCCTTTGTAAACGTGACGGCGTAGTGATGGACAACTCCAGTGGACGTAATAAGGCCAGAATCAACCCTGCGCTGCGTACCACCTTTGAAGCGAAGTTCGAATCGCTGTCGGCAAATATCCGTCCCAATAAACCCGCTTAACATCACATCATCGTAAGAAGTGGTAACTCCTGGGGCCGGAGATCCAGGCACACCTGTGTATTCGCCAGGTTCTCCCAACCCATCGCCAGCCTGAGCTGTACGGCCAAAATCAAATATTCGCGCCCAATTCTGTGTGGAGAGCAATGCAGCCCATACCTCAATTGTAATGTTTGTGTGAATGGAAATTATCCTATTGGGCAAATCGATATACGCGGCCATTGTATCCATTGGAACGTTGCCCGTGGTACCTCCGGGTAACCTAATTGCTCGACCGGTATTAGTAGCACCTATTCCACGAACCATAGCTGGGGCACCACACACTAGATCATAAAAAACCGTACCAGCGGGTGCGGGTCCAGGTGCGTTGGTGAAAACCCACCTCAAAACCACCGAATGCAGGGCCGGACCAGTCGTAGGTCGCAATCTTCGATCAGCCACTGACTGCGGATTTGGGAAGGAATTATCCCCTCCGTTTTTGAGATCTCCCATGTTACAATTGTTATTCGTATTCCCTTGAAGCCTGACGCCATTTAGCCAAATTCGTGGATTGGTGTAAAAGTAAGGCGGGGTAGCACCTCCCCCACAATAATTGTGAAGCATTATAGTTTTGGGGCTTACAAGGCCATCGTTGTGAGTGCGCCCATAGTTATGACCACCGGTCTCATGCGCTAAAACAACGTACCAAACAGAGTTCGGGTTAAAAACCGAATACATACCGGGTTCTTGAGCCACCGCAGCAATCGAACTCGAATCGCTATTTTGACAGACATACAACACTAAATCGGCTCCAACAAAAGAACCAAAAGCAACAACATCAGCAACTCGGGAGTCGTTATTGTAAAGCCAATTAGCCATGCCACCCGTCGTTGTCCAATTAACAGGGTCATTTGTGGACTGGTAAAACCCGGCTATTCGCATTCGAGCTCCTGTGCCACTTTGTAGATTAACGAAATTGTTCCCCACAACTGCATTAGCAAGGATAACGTTTGCATTGGCTTGTCCACCCACACTTGCTGCATAACTTGGTGCGTAACAACAAGCCACGTCGCCTTCGATCCCTTGCAACAGAGGTTGCCCCTTGCCTGGGTTTATTTGGGATCCCAAGCAAATAAGAAAACAAATCCAAATAACATACCAACACCTCAAACGCATCCGCAGATACACAAGCTCTCTCAAAGGAAATCGGTAAAATCTGGGCGGGTCTTCCCCCATCAAAGCAGAAAGATTCCGTGTGGTTTGCCTTCTAATCATTGTTTCAAAATACTCTCAGACCTTTGCAGTGTCCCTAAAGTGCCATTCGTTTTCAATCCACCATCTGGTTGATCTAATGTGTGCAAAGATTCCCCATCACACGAAGTCCGGCTTCCGGTTTCTCTGACATCAAAGGTGGTTTTCTTAACGTAAGAATTTGTAGACGAGGCCAGTGTAGCAAGTCCTAGCCTTTCCCTAATCTCCCCCTCATTTAAATCTTTTAACCATTTCGGTAAATTCCTCCATACCCGATGAACGCCAAAGCCCCCTTCATACATTTCTCGTAGTGCTTCCTCTTTCGACCATCCTTGAACAATCACCCGATATGCAGCACACATAACCCCTGTCCTATCAGCCCCGTGTTCGCAATGCACCAAAACAGGAGTGCAGTTGGTGTCTAACAAAATCTGCAAAAATCTAAACAGATCTTCTTTTTCAGGGTTCCATACTTGCATTGGGATATGGGCGTAGTTTAATGGAAGCCCTTTCACCATTTCAGAGTCGGAATGCAACCATCGCAAATTTACCACAGTTTTTATTCCCATTTTAGCCAAGTTTGTAAACCCCTCCCTAGTTGGCTGGGCGCTACGATATAGAACCTCACTTACCTGGTACAAATTAGTCACTCCATTTAGAGTAATTGGTTTAGCCCAATGAGTCGGTCTATTGGAAATTCCTTCGCCAAACGCTGCCCTGGCCGAAAACACCAAAACTAGACCCAAAAGCAACAGATAATCGCTCGAGGGCACAACAGGCTTGAAGAAACAATAGGGCAAATCACGAACCCGTAACCAATTTTGCTTGTTCTTCATAAGTTTTCTACGTCTGTTGAAAGTTGGCTAGTCAAGCTATCATGGCGTACCACATACTGCCGGCACGTATTTTTCAGGGTTGATCATCTTTACTATAATTTCACCGTTTTCGCGTGGGTCGCCTACCAAGTAGATGTTTTCTGCGGGATTTATAATGGTGAACGCCTCACGGCCACCAGCAAACGCAATCGTGACCATAGAATCGGGCTGTCCAAGTAATCGTCCAGCAAAAGTCCCTTCCAACCCAGAGGGATGCAGGTCAGTCTCGAGAATCTCCACGGTAAACTCGCGCCCATCTAACCCAGGCACAACCAATTGCTGGACTGGCATGCCAAACTGCCTATGACGGTATACCACCTTTACCAATGGTTCTTTCCTATAAACAAGTTGACGTCGGAAAATACGGCCGTTTTCTTCGACCATACGTTTGTATTCCAACTCATTATGTGCAATTAATGCCAAAACATTTGTGTCGAACGCATCTCCTCTTGCCCATTGGAAATGCTCCGTTTCTAATCCAACTGGTAACGGTCGCGGCGAACCGTTTGTGGTTAACGCCGGATTTAACCCCAAAGAGGAAGTCAACGCTACACTCTCCGATTCATCGCCAGAACCCATTGAAAATGACCTTTCGGGACGCATGGATGAGACACTTTCTTGCTTTTCTTTCGCCTTGATGATTCGGTCAAATTTCCGGGGCAAAAGATGCGCCACTATGAGAATGACCGCAAGACAGCCTATTGTTAAGATTATAACCCTCATATTCAAAACCAATATCTAAGTCGCCAATTCCAAAAAAGCACATTAATTCCCACCCATCAAGCTGCACCATGTCGAGCCTCTGTTATATACGCAAGCTTATAAATCCCTCCCGCCCTACATACGATTTGCGTGCCTGGTCACACTCAAAGGCAAAAATACACGCTACGCATTATGAAAGCTGTGAACTCAACGCAAAACAAAAGTATTCACTTTTTTCACTTGCAGGCTCAAGTAATGCGAAGCTTAAACTTCAAAGCAAGCGTATGACCATGGACTTTTTTGAAACTATTAAATCGAGGCATTCGATCAGAGCATTTCTGGATAAGCCAATCGAACCTGACAAGTTACGAATGATCCTCGAAACAATAAGGCTTGCTCCCTCCGCAGGCAACCTCCAGGCATATACAGTCGGTGTGGTTTACAACGATACGCTCAAAAAACGGCTTGCGGAAGCAGCTCTAGGCCAAGACTTCATTGCCGAGGCTCCTATTGTTTTAGTCTTCTTTGCGCGTCCCGACATTTCCTCGGCCAGATACCGTGGTCGTGGAGCTGATTTGTACTGCATTCAAGACGCCACCATCGCGTGCACTTACGCTCACTTAGCGGCGACTGCGCTTGGGCTAGGAAGTGTCTGGGTTGGAGCTTTCAGCGAGGAAGAGGTCAACAAAATACTAAATGCTCCTGCTCAATGGCGACCAATCGCTATTCTTCCAATTGGTTACCCAGCTGAAAAACCTATACCAACCTCGCGTCGGCCTTTGGCTCAAACCATGGTCGAATACCACTAGCTTTTGACCTTGAACAATCGGCACAAAAATTACAGTTAACACTCCGAATGTCTGAATTGCGGAACCCCATATGGTATGGATCCCCCAGTGACACCACTGCTAATTAGTGGCAACCTCCTGTCCTCGCAAGATTAGCACAAAGGGAGATTACTGCAGTAGTTTACGAGGCTGGCATTTAAGTGACACCTTGCTCCAGCCTATCAAAACCAGCAAAGTCAAATCAGTTAAACCCGCAATTTACGCCCCTACAAAACAAAAAGAGACCCCACACGAAACAAAGTCAGTGCTTAAAACAACAGAGGTTCAAAACTATGCCCCAGGAAGAATGCCTAAGCGTGAAATCGACCTGATTCAAATTGTCCTTGGATGAAAAATCTCAGGTCAACCAATAAAAGGTAAAAAAACTACGTATTTAACTGTGCCCCTAGATGTTGAGACTGCTTCTGATTTCGGCAGCAAGGCCACAACCGGTTTAGCACTTTAGGTTTTGCCTAAAACACAGAATATACTTGGTTCACATCTCTGCAAAAATCCCGGCTTACTCCCCAATTTTCGCACCGAAATGGCCAGGTTTTACGCGTCGCAATGTGATTGGGCACGCTCCTTGCCCACACCTCATGCTACTGTGGACCGCTTGTTGCAAACTCCAAGAAATTCCGCAGTATTCGTAAGCCAACCTCCTGGCTTTTCTCAGGATGGAATTGAACACCAAATACTTTCCCATGCCACACAGATGATGCGAACACCACACCATACTCCGTCTCGGTTGCCACAATACTACGGTCCACTGGATCCGGAAAATAACTATGTACAAAGTACACGTAGCTACCATCCATAATTCCTCGGTACAAAGGACAATTGGGCTTCACCATCTTAAGTGAGTTCCAACCAATTTGGGGAATTTTTAAACCCTCAATCGTGGGAAACCTACGAACCACCCCTTTAAAAACCCCTAATCCTCTCGCAGTGCTTTCAAACTCTTCGCTTCGTTCAAAAAGAATCTGGTACCCAATACATATTCCTAAAAAAGGTACACCATCAGAAATCATTCCTCTGAGAGGGTCAAGCAGCCCTTGCTTAGAAAGCCCATTGATGCAATCGTCAAAAGCACCCACCCCTGGTAATACCACTCCGGCTAGCCCTTTAAGCTGGTCTGGGGTTCGTACTATTATTATTTCCGCCCCAATGTATCGCAACGCATTGCAAACACTCCTAAGGTTCCCAGCTCCGTAATCTATCACACCGATTGCCCCTGATAGACTGAAATACCCTCTTTCACCAATTGAGGTAGTTCCCATTTTCCTAGGAAAATCCAGGTTTACGCAGTCGATGTTCTTCGAGTAGAACGACGTGAATTCGTTTTTTACACAATCCCAACCACATTAAGTGTACGAGTATATACTTCTTCAGGGGTACCCTCAGCAACTACAGTTTTCAGCAACCCCTTTGACTCGTAGTAATCAATCAATGGAGCCGTACTCTTTTTGTAAACTTCCATTCGCACACGAATTGCCTCAGGTCGATCATCTTCGCGTATTATCAATTCGGTCCCGCAAACATCGCAAACCCCCGGCTGTTTTGGAGGATTGTTTACAACGTGATAAACCGCTTTGCATTTAGGACAAGTTCGGCGACCAGATAAGCGTGCTATAATAACATCGATTGGCAACTCAAAATTCAATACTGCATCGAGTTTGAGACCTTCCTTAACCAAGATTCCCTGGAAAGCTTCAGCTTGCGGAACCGTTCGCGGGAAACCGTCCAATACAAACCCAGCAGGCCAATGCATACAAGCCGTCCTCTCTCTAACAAGACTAATTACTGTTTCGTCAGGAACGAGCTCGCCCCTTTGCATGTAACCAATAGCTTCCCGTAAAGCCGGGCTAAGTTTATCTTGGGGAAGACTCTTCGCAGCACGGAAAATATCTCCGGTGGCTAAATGTGCCACTCCTAATCGCTCTGCCATCAACTGTGCGACAGTACCTTTTCCCACCCCAGGTGCACCCAAGAAAACAAATCGATACGGTGGATGGTTCACCTTACATAAAGATGTATCGAGTGGCTTACCTTCCAGCCATGCTTCTAACCAAATCTGCTTAACATTTTGTGTGTTCATATTATTAGATCCTACTGTTTATTTAAACCTGGCGCGCGAATCAAGTTCTCCCTTGTATTAGGTGATAATTCAGACTAACACTTAGACCTAGCAAGCCCGTGAAAAACGCAAAGTCTTGGTAAAAGTGGCCATAAAACACGTAGAAAACTAGCATCTTAATAGCATACGTTGCCAATATCCCAGAGTTGATTGTCTTTAATTCGGGAGGGGAAAGTTTCCAAGCACGGTAAAGCCATCGCATCGACGCGACTGTAAACCATAAGAATCCAACAGCTCCCCAAACGCCGAATGGTATAATTACAGACAAGGGGCCATGGTGGTAGTCCCCTGCCAAATACGCCGCCCTATAGTGTGCATCAGGACCTTTGTACACCCCTGTTCTGGCAAATTCAAACTCGGTAGGATCGAATACCAAGCCACGCCCTTTCCAAAAATACAGCGGGACATCTCTAAGCAAATCCTTCCACATCTCGATCCGCCAATAGGTGGTGACCTCTGCCGTATACTTTACGTCTGGAGCAACTGGGACTGGCAACCAAGCCAAAGACCTTTGAAAACTTTTAGGTAATACTGGAGCAATCGCATAAGTAGTGCATCCTAAAATAAGTAGTCCAAGTAACGCAACGGTGACCGCAGCCGTCTTATGTAAACCCTCTAAATAAAATGCTAAAAAGAAGATGCCTATGAAAGTGAAAAGATATAATCGGAATCCCCCTGACATAGTTCCAACCAACACTAAAAGCACCAAGGGAATACGCCACCAAACTTGCTCTGTGAAAATCCTTCTTAACCCAAATCTAGTTACCATCCAATACCAAACAAAAAGACTGGCAAAAGGGATGCCATGTACTCGAAACACTAAAGCTTCTTGGGTAAGCGTTGCTTGGGGGTCGACAGGAAAAAGGTAATAAAGGGGATATACAATCGAGCGCAAACTTTGGATGCTGTACAAGGAAGTGATAGCCCAAGTAATCCCCCCCAAGAAAAACAAAGTTACGTATTTTTGAGCTCGTTCAATAGGAACCCCCCGACTAGCTAATCCAAAGAACCCAAAAATCGCTGCCCACACAGTCAAATATCGTTTTCCACCCCAGCCCCCTCCACCAAACACCCGGAATTTTAACCCGCCCGTTATAAGTGCAGTAACTAACACAACCACAAACAAATAGGCTAGCGAATAACAAATTTGCTTATCAGTGAGAATCCTTACGTCCGCAACTCGGGTACCCCACAACAAAAACACACACAAAATACACACATAAGCCATCAGCATCCATATGGGTGGGTTTCCAGGCAATAGCACCAATATTGCTGTTGTATTCCACGTTAAAAAAAGCAACGGATGGTAGTACTTAATCAAAAACGGAATTCCTATTGCGAAAAGTATCAACCCCACTAGAGCGATGGTGCTGAAGGAAAATGGATCGGCCAGGTAATACCCCAACACCACAGCCAATGGAAGACTTACTCCATATATGATTAAAGCCTTTGTAATGTCAGCACGATTCATATTTTCCCTAATGGTTGACACCTTCTGCGAGTCCAATACTTCTGTCGCTGCTTTGCCTGGATATTATTTTCGAATTTAATGCAACACTGAGTCCAACTATACCAGTGAATTTTTGAAGGTCTAGGTCGAGCGCGCCAAAAAAAGCAAAATACACAACTGCATTTACTAAAAACAAAACAAAGAGTCCACGGTTGATTGTTAGAAGTTCCGGGGGACTACTCCGATAATACTCATACAATAAAGCCAAAGAGGCTATCAAGAACCACAAAAACACTATAATGCCCCAAATGCCCAGCGGGATTATGATTCCTAAAAAGCCATTGTGATAATCACCAGAAATAAGCGCTAATTCGTGAGGCCTAGCAAATCCTCTCTTCTGGCCTTCAGCAGCCAAATTCCATGCTCGCGCATCAATCGCAAAACCACGTCCCCACCAAAATTGCTTTTTTACCTCCGGCCATAGTTCCTGCCACATGGTAACACGCCACCAAAGCGAAGCTTCAGCATCATACCTTACAACTGGATCAATTCTGATCGGTAAAAAGGATAACGCACGTTGCATTGGCAAAGGCAACTTATCAGCATTCGGAAGAACCAACAAGGCTGTAGCTGCACTTACGCCGAGTATAATTGGCAACCAGATGGTCTTGTAAAGTCGTTCCATAAAAAATGCGAAAAAAAGCGCCATGCCAATATATGCAAGCGCTATTCGGAAACCGCTTAAAAGCCCCAACAAAATCGCAGCTACCAAAAGCATTAATCGCCAGGGCTTAGTAATGTCTAGAACCCCACGTAGGCCGTACAACACGATAACTGCTGACGCCAAGCAGTATGAAGCAACTAGTCCACCACCCAAGCGACTAATCCCGAACGTCCCAGGAACAAATTCCGGCAGCTGGTATAAAGCGTAAAATGGCGGAAATACCCAATATAAGCAATAAAACTTTTCACCTGCCATAAACGCGAGGTTGCTCAAAAGGGCCGTCAGCCCAGGTAAAAAAAAGGCCCAAATTGCAAGGCGGGTTTTCGTGATGGGTATTGGCTGGCTAATCAAAGCAAAAAAGCCTGCTATTGCTGCGCCAATTGCAAAGTATTTTTTTAAACCATAAACTTCGGAGCCGAATATTCTACCTCCTAAACCACCTGTAAGGCCAGTAGCTACTAACAGTATTGCAAACACTAAAATGGCTGTACTTACTCCGCCTGTAGCAGGAAATTTTCGTTCTGGATAAACAACCCTCAGTACTAAAGCCAAAATGAGTCCCAAATAGGCAAATATCATCCAAAGATGCGGGGCACCGGGTAGAAAGTAAGGGGTAATCATTGCATTCCAAGTTACTATCAACAATGGGTGATACCACTTAATAAGCAAAGGAAAAACCAGACACCCAACCACAGATAACAAAATTCCCACATTTATTGGGTCGAAAATGTTGGCAAGAAAAAAACCTACCAATACCGCTATGGGAATTGCCAACCAGATAAAGGGCTGCCTAGAAAACGCATGGTTCATTTCCTGGTCTGCACAGTAAGACTAAAACCTTAAACAAATCAAACCACTTTTCGACGCTTAGCCGAGCTAAAACTCCACGTTGCGTCATTCACACCTAACCTATAACACCACCCCAAATAACCACTCCTTTTTATATTAGCTATTTCTTTAATTGCCTCAATAACTCATTGACTTTCCGAATCACAGCAAAGGCATCGGCTACATACAAGACATCTGCCTTACCCCGAGCCCAACCACAATTTGGATCCAAGTTAATAGCCCTCCTTTCGTTTATAAATCGCCAACCGACTGTGTGCGGTTCTTCCCCGTGGCAACACGTAGCTAATCCACGCGGATGCCGTGGGGTAGAACCTGTCTGGCCAACCTGGTTCAAAGGCGTCAAGAACGACAAAGTGGCCGCCCCTTCTGCACTCAAGTCCACTAGCGACTTGGTACTCCCCAAAGACGCCCCAGTTAGCTCTAAAAATTCCTTTATTAGCTCCTCCGCCTCCTTCAAATGAATTTGCCCATCAGACTGCTTTTTTGTCCAACCTGCACCAGCAACAAACAGTAAGTCCGCATCCGGCCGAACTGTTTGAACTCCTGAAATGGCTCCCTTGACCTCCAAAACAGCAGTTCGACCCAGCCCTTCTGGTATAGGAATCACAATTTTTTCAAAAGTAACCGACCCAGTACTCATTTTCGCAGGTTTAAATGCCCCAGGCTCAACAAGTAATCCCCACGGTTTCGAAGCTCGAGTAAAAGTCACTTCGATCCGCTGTCTATAAATCCACTTCTTTGCAAAAAGTTGCCTATCCCGCGCAAACACCGCACAGATGTGAGTATCGGTTTTCCCCCCTGCCCTGTAAATTCCTCCGGGCAGAGCCCTTTGGAATCGGCTTGTATTGGGTCCTACCACAACGTCTGGCTTAAATCGAGTCACAATTTCATAAGCGGCCAACGAGTCTGTGGAGTATCGCGGTTTACTAAACTCTGGTGCATCCAGAACCACAACTTGTTTAGCGGGAAATCCCGACAACTCCGCCGTGGCTTTATCTGCCCCAGCACCAATCACCACTACGATAAGATCGTCCCAATTCAATGCTTCACAAACTTCCCTCGCAGCAGTCAATGCTTCAAACGAAGTTCGACCCAACTTACCCTCTTCTTCAGTATGTAAAAATACAAGCAGGCGACTCATACGCTTTTACTCCTATTTCTTGAGTATCCACTCTACCAATTCTTGTGCAATTTGATCGGGCGTCATGTCTCGCACAACCCGTGTGTCACGCAGTTGAGTAGGCAAAGAAGCCTCTAAAACCTTTAATTCCCTCGTAGTTAGTGAGGCTATTTTCGCCTTTTGTAAAGCAGGCATTATCCATCGCATATTTTGCATCCCTATTTGAGGATTGTTGGGCGGCTCTGGCAAATTTCCTGTCGCCCATCCCACCACAATCGGGGGAGCACTGCAACGTGATCGCAAATGTTTCCCACCTTCCACCCGCTCTAAGACCTCAATTGCACCATCCCCAAGCACTTGCAACTCGTCAACACCCATAAATACATCTCGGATTTCCAGCTTTTCCGCAATCACTTGTAAAGTAGTTCCACTGCTCCGAGAACCTGATTCCCACCCGCCAAAAATAAGCAATCGATTAGTGTTGAGGCCATGAATGCCCTTGATTGTATCTGCTAGCAATTCCCCAAGCTCATATGAATCCACAAATCCAGATGCTTGGCAATCAATTGGAATCAGTTCAAAACTGCCTTTTTGTCCCACCGACATTAAAACCTGCTGTAATTTAGCTCGTGGTGCAGCGCTGACCAGCCAGACACGAGTCCCCGAATGCTGCTTGGCTAAATGAAACGCATTATAGAGTGCTGTACTAGCCCATGTGTCCAAAACCGCTGGCAGCATCATTTCATTTTTCAAAGCAAATCCAGCCGGCCCTTGCACTGGTTCCAACGTCTGCAAAGGATCGGGGACGATCCCTGCACAGACTACAATATGATAGCCTACACTCATGTTCCCGATTCAAAAACACGATTGCCGGGGAAATTGCAACCAAAAAATCTCTTGTCCTAAGCCGTCTTTCCACAAATAAACGTGAAAACCCCTTTCCCAACAAAGCAAAACCGCTGTAAAATCAGTCTGGTAAATGACGGAAACTAATACCAGCTTGACTGCACCAGTTACCTCGGTAATGCGAAGCGACGTGTCGGCTTTACCATTAAACTACACAGTACAAGAAGCCCTTTCCTACATAAGGCAAAAAAAGCTTGGGGAAAAAATCATTTATTTTTACGTCGTTGACCAAACAGGTTGCCTTAAAGGCGTTCTACCTGTGAGAAAACTGTTAACCGCACCACTTGATACACCTCTGGAAACCATAATGGTACCTCGGGTGATTGCCATCCCGGCGGATGCTACAGTTTTGGATGCTTGCGAATTATTCCTCGTCCACAGATTTCTCGCACTCCCGGTTGTGGACAATCAAGGACACCTGATTGGAATTGTTGATATAACCGTTTTTACAGACGAAGTGTTTGATATAGCCGAGCGTTCTCAAATAGATAGCCTATTTGAGTCAATCGGAATTAGAATAACTCAACTGAAAAGCGCCTCTCCAACTAAAGCTGCAGGCTTACGATTTCCATGGCTCCTTGTTACCGTGTCCAGTGGGCTAATATGTGCACTAATAAGCCAGCGGTTCGAAAGTACTTTCATAAAAGCTACCACACTCGGCTTCTTCATTACTTTAGTATTGGGCTTGGGTGAAAGCGTAGCCGCCCAGTCAATGTCTATTGCAATTCACTTACTTCGACATGCAAAACCGAATCTTTCGTGGACCATCCAATCCCTCAAACGCGAACTAACAAGCGGCATAATTTTAGGGATAAGCATCGCCTTGCTAATATCTTTTTTTGCTGCGTCATGGTTCGGATTTACCCCCGCCATCAAAGCTTTATCGGTTTCCATACCAATTGTGATTATCAACGGTTGCCTCGTCGGCCTGTTTATCCCTAGTTTGCTCCACAAACTGCAACTAGACCTTAAAGTTGCATCTGGCCCGTTAGTATTAGGAATAGCCGATATTTGCACAGTGACAACTTACTTTACCCTGGCATCTTTGCTCGTAAAATAGTTACTGTAACTACAGGGATTGCGGAAATCGCAGGTATAACAAGCTTTTAATGCCTAGTTAGCCGTAGATTAGAAATAGGAGTTCTGCTTAAAATGATTGAGCTACCCTCCAGTTAACAGTCCGCGCACTAAATAGTCCACAATCCAGCAAAAAGATCCGCAAGGCTCCATTAAAGGACATAACTTATTTCTGAAAAGTAGGTGCTCCTTATCGCCAAACCAAAGCGTTGACTAAACTAAAGGTATTTGTTTTGCTCAAACCATGAAAAAGCTACTGCGCATCATCTTGTTGGTGGGGCAGATCTTCTATCTGCTAAACCAATTGTTTGCTGACTTAAGAGTACATGGTCTATTTAGCGACAATATGGTCCTTCAACAAGGTACAACTGTGCCTGTTTGGGGATGGGCCAACGAAGGGGAAATAGTAACAGTGCAAATCCAAAACCAGAAAGCCACCGCAAAAGTTAAAAATGGCCAATGGATGGCTAAGCTTAAGAACTTAAAACCAGGTGGCCCATATGAACTGGTTGTTTATACACTCACCGAAACCATTCGGTTTACCAATGTATTAGTTGGTGAGGTATGGCTCTGCAGCGGTCAGTCAAACATGGAATGGCCCCTGTCGAAAACCGAAGATCCAGACCCTGTTATTCAAAGTGCTAGCAACACATTAATTAGATTTGTGACAATTCCACACACAAATCTTAAAACCCCAACAAATAATGTTTTCGCCACGTGGGTTGAATGTACACCTTCTACAGTAAGTAATTTTTCCGCCGTTGCTTATTACTTCGGCAGAGAACTCCAAAAGTCATTGTGCGTGCCAGTAGGCTTAATTTTGTCCTCATGGGGCGGCACAGCCGCCGAACAGTGGACCAGCGAAGAAGCGCTAAAATCAGTCCCCCGCTTGCGCGATGAAATCTTACTCTCGTACGAAAAGGCCGTTCAAGAGTATGAAGAAGCCCTCAGAAAATGGGAGCAATCTGGCCGCACCAATGCTCGTCCGCGCGCCCCACGAATCCCTTCAGGATTGTACAACGGAATGATTGCACCATTAATTCCATTCGCAATATGCGGAGTAATTTGGTATCAAGGAGAATCTAATGTAGATCGCGCCGATCAATACCGCGTCCTTTTCCCCACCCTGATCCGGGACTGGCGAAGCGCGTGGGGGAAACACGATTTACCCTTTATCTTTGTCCAATTAGCACCATACTTGGCCATAAAGCCTGATCCAAGTGAGAGCGCTTGGGCTGAATTAAGGGAAGCCCAACTGCTTACGATGAAAAAAGTTAAGAACACTGGTATGGTAGTAATTACAGACGCCGGCGATCCGAAAGACATTCACCCGAAAAAGAAAGAGCCCGTGGGCGTGCGCTTAGCCCGTGCAGCTTTGGCAATTGCGTATAAAGAACCGATTGAATGGTCTGGCCCGATCTTCTCGCGCATGGTCATAAAAGGAGAAAAAGCCATTGTGTACTTTGACCACGTAGGCGGTGGTCTAGCTTGCCCTGATCCTGAGATAAAAGGGTTCGCTATCTGCGGCCCAGATAAAAAATTTGTTTGGGCAAAAGCTGAAATCATCGCTTCAAATGCCATCGCCGTTTACAGCCCCTTAGTTGAAAAACCTGTGGCCGTGCGTTACGGTTGGGCAGATTGTCCGGTAGTAAACCTCTACAACAAAGAAGGACTTCCTGCTTCTCCATTTAGAACCGATAATTTTCCTCTGTTAACAGCACCAAAAAACAAGTAGTCGACCGAAAGAGCTCGTCCCAACCAAAATCGAAGTAGATATATTTCGAAGCCGCTACTAATGAACACACAATTCTAATTCTTCTCACAAAGGAACGGTACATCAGGGGGTATGGCTAACACGGTCTTATGTTGTCACGCCCTCCAAACGTAGTTAACATCCATTAGTAATGTCACAGGACAGCATCCCGAGAAATGGAACACACATGGGGGCTTCCTCTGAAGTCCCTTTGTGCGTCGATCTTGACGGCACACTGACTTATTCCGACCTAAGTTGGCTAGCCGTGTTACAACTATTAAAAAATGACCGGCTCGCACTTATACGGCTCGTGGTATGGTTAACAAACGGGCTCGCATTTCTAAAACGTCAAGTTGCAATCCAAACCAAACTGGACATGAAAGAAGTTCCTTGGTTTACAGAGTTTATAGATTTTCTGGAAAACGAGAAAAAAAGAGGTCGAAAATTGGTGCTTTGTACAGCTGCTGATTATAACTTAGCCAAAGATGTGGCAGCTCATTGGGGGCTGTTTGATGAGGTAATAGCAAGCGACGGGTTTACAAACTTACGCGGACGCTCAAAAGCTAAAACACTTGTCCGTAGATTTGGGGAAAAAGCATTTGATTATGCAGGGAACTCATTCGTGGACCTTCCAGTATGGGCTAAATCGCGCCAGGCAATCGTTGTTAACGCACATCCTTTCCTTGCCAAGCTCGCAGCCAAACGCGTACCCGTAGCCGCTTACTTCCCTCGAAAAACATCATTCCGGTCGATCCTCTCACAAGCCGTTGACAAAGCGACAGTCTTACAATCGCTACTGTTTTTCGCTCCTGCACTAGCGTTTAAACCAATGTATAAGCTCGGTACTCTATTAATCGGCTTTTTTGCAACTTTTATCACATTAACCGCAAGCCGCCTTGCTCAAATGCATTTAGCCACACCCTCCCAGGGCGCCTCTAAACACTGGCAATCCCTAAGCCCTTGTCTCTGCATCGGATTAGCCACCGGTCTTTTCACCGTTTCTCTCATAATAGCCGCTGTTATTAAATCAGCCTTGATTCTACCCCTCTTGCTGATCGTTCTAACTGGGATAGCAGGAGCATTATATTTGCAAGAATCTTTTCCATCTAATTTGCTTGTGTTACCAATTCAAACAACAGCAGTTATCATATGCGGTGATATTGTTGTCGGGGCTGGGATGGTCATGAAACTTGTGCCCATATGGTTTTTTATTGCGCTTACATTCCAGTGTTTAACTCCTCAAATTCATGGGTTAGTGCAAGAATCTTCAGAAGCCCACTCCCAAATACCTTACTACTTAGCAATAACAACTGCCTTAATTACAATAGCCCTTGTGTTCCTCCAAGCTAGAAACACCGCCTCAGTAATTCTCGGTTTGCTCTTCGCATACTGGATTTTGAGGCTCGTCCGCAAGACATACGCATTAGCTTCTAACCCGTGGGAATTAATTACGCGCGACTCAGAACTAATAATTGTCCAACTGGCACTGTTACTAGTTTACCTTTACACATGATTTTTACGCCTTATGTTCAAAACAACCTATGAATCCAGTCATCGGGGCCCAACATTCTAAGGATCTTGACTCGCATTGGAGAGCGCCCTTACTTATCTCAGGCACTGCGGATTGGCGCTTTAAAGCAATAACAAAATATCTTGTAAGCCCACCATTAATAACGGAAAAACCCTCAAACTCATCGTTTCCCTATGACGTTAGGTGTTTAGTTTGGCCGGGAACCAACCAGAAAAGAAACATCCTGGAATCCAGAAACCTTCGCGTATTTATACGAGACGTAAAAAACAAGCATGAATTATTAGATTTTTTCGCAGATGCTAAAGGGGCAATTCATCTCCACATCATTACCCCACCCAGCTACGACAATCCTACCTTCTGGTACAAAGGTAATCTATCAGCAATTGAAACACTCCACATACTTGGGCGTGAAAATGGTGTAAAAAGGTTTTTCATTCTTGCCCATGCATCGACAATTAAAACTATAACACAATTGAACGGACTTCACGGTTTAGAACTAACACCTACTCCCCAATCCGGTGAGGAGACCGACGTGCCCCCATTAATGCATAAACCCGAAAATAGGATCCCGGTAATAATCTGCCCTGAATTCTTAGTTCCCGAGGCACCTTGGATACAGTACCTCATCCAACGTATAATGGCAGGGCGTCCAATTTTAGTCCCAAACCCTGTTTCAAAAACACTTTGTCTAACTTACACCGACGACTTCTGTGCTTGGCTGCTTCACAACTTAATCCAACAAGGCGAAAATGCTTCTTTATTTAATCCACCTATCATGTCCACAACTATTTCAACCTTAATAGATGTCATCCATACCGCCCTCCAAGTTGAAACAAAACAAACCCTGCTGAAGCCGAGATATATCAAAATCTTAAGTCCAATTTTGCATCCGCTCTTTGCTCAAAAAATTATCCAACGATTGGGCATCCGAAACCCCGCCCTAGATTGGATCCTAACTGCCACGGCATATGGAACTGTGCAAAGTTCCCAAATCAACACCACAAAGCTCTCCGACGCGATTCACAGCATAGTGAAAACGTACCTTCGGGCAACCTCCGAAACCTAACCGATGAATCCCGTTCAATGCAGCCTCGCTTCCAAAAATCGGAATCACCCCCTCGCACCAGGATCCCACTAATCTTAACTTGGGTATGTCTAGGCGTGCTTTTAGCTTTGGCCTTTCCGCCTGGTGATATATGGGCTACCGCTTGGCTTGTCCCTGGCTTGATTTTACTCGTGGCCTTTTCAACCTCGGCTTTTAAAACATTTTGTGCTGCCGCTGTTTCTGGCACTGCTTTTTGGCTTTGTATTCTATACTGGCTCCTTCATATGCCCGTCCCAAAAATTCTTTCGGCCCTTGCATGGTGTTCACTTTCAATTGTTCTCGGGATTCTAATCGGGCTTTGGGGCTGGTTCTCGGGGTATTGGATTCCCCGAAAGGTACTTTCCATATCACCATCTTTAACCATCAATGGCACCAAAAATGATGTGCCCTTGGAAAAAACTGAGTTTCGCCATAAACTTCAACTAATTAATTCGCAAGATCCGATAAAACTGACTCTTTGGGCTTTTCTCACAGCAACCAGTTGGTCAGCTATCGAATTTCTGCGTACACATTTACTTTGGGGTTTTCCTTGGATACCCCTTGGTAGCTCTCAATACAAAATGATCCCCCTCATTCAAATCTCATCAATCACTGGTTGCTACGGTGTTTCGTTTATAATCGTTTACACGAGCGTAAGCGTTCTGTTTGCAATTTGCAAAATAGTTATAAAACCTACCCAATTACATGGAGCCATGGTTATACTTGCTCCCGCCGCAATTCTACTTACCACACTATGCACGTGGGGATATTACAAAACCGCTCACACTCCCACTACTTACACAGGCAGCAATCAGCTCAAGATCGCACTGATCCAACCCGCAATACCTCAACTCGTAATATGGGATCCCACCATGACGCCAATGCGCCAAAAGCAACTTATGGATCTGACAATTAAAGCAGCTCGTAACAAACCAGACTTAATCATTTGGCCCGAAGCGTCCTTACCCGAATTTACCGAAGATTTTTTTTCAGCGCTGATAGACTTCGTGCATACTAATAACGTCTGGATAATCTTCGGTGCAGACGAGGTGGAATTGGGATATCCAGATAACAAACCTCGGGTGTATAACGCGGCATTTCTTATGGATCCCTCAGGTAAAATCTCCAGTATTTATAGGAAACGACGCCTGGTGCCCTTTGGAGAATTCATCCCATTGGAACAACAATTGCCATTTTTAAAAAAAGTTATCCCCGTGCCTGGAAGCTTTACCCCTGGTTCCTACCCCGTGGTGTTTCGAATAAAAACTACCCACAACACAAACCCGTTAATTTGTTTCGAAGACACCTTTCCTGACTTAGCCAGAATCCCCCCTGATGAGAAAATCGATTTTCTGCTCAATATAACTAATGATGGTTGGTTTGGGGAAAGCGCAGCCCACTGGCAACATATGATAACTGCACTATTTAGAGCCGTCGAAAACGGTGTCCCACTGGTTCGGTGTGCAAATAACGGTATTTCCTGCTACATCTCCCCCACGGGGAAACCCATCGCTTTGCTACGGGATCACCGGGGATCATATTATGGTCCGGGCATTCTTCATGTTACCCTTGATAAAGCCCTAACAATAAAACCAACTTTCTACCGGCGATTCGGCGACGTGTTCGCCAATGCATGCGCAGTTATTGGCATCATGTGCGGAGTGACAGGCATCTTAAGAAAAACCACCCAATAATCCACCCTATGCGCGGCAAAACTAACTTCACAATTCAAAATTGCACCAATATTTAAAGCGCGTTACTCTGCTCCTCTGAGCAATTTGCCGCGAAAATGAACGATTGGAATATCCAGGCTCGTTCACGAGTTTGTCATTTGTGCGGTGAGCCATTTAAAGATAAACAGACTTATCATACGGTGTTGTTAACAGGCGAACCGCGTCCTGTTCGCTACGATTTTTGCTCTTCGTGTTGGCAAAGGGAAACCGCCTCTGGATTACTACAAAATCCCCAAGTCATATCCTATTGGAAGGGCACTTACATAATCCCTCCCAAACCCACAGAAGCAATCGAAAGAAACACGGCTGAACTATTACTAAAAAAACTCGCCACAACCGATGACCCAAACTCACATGCCGTCGTGTATATCTTGGCCCTGATGCTTGAGAGAAAAAAAATTATCAAGCTAAAAAAACGTGCGTATATCAACGGCAAAACCACTCTCATTTATGAACACAAGGAAACTGGCGAGTCTTATACAATAACTGAACCCACTTTGACCCCCGACCAAATTCACATTGTTCATGCGAGTGTTACTAAATTACTTGAACAAGAAATTGGATCCCAAACTGCATAATCCGGTCAAAACACAAACCATTTTTCTAGACATAAAATGACCAGCCGTGAGTAACCCTAAAGAACTACAAACCAAGCTAGGCTACCATTTTAAGAATGCCTCGTTGCTGAATATTGCCCTCACACATCCATCAGTAGCCCAAGAGAAAAAACAAATCGAACACAACCAACGTCTAGAATTTCTTGGGGACGCTGTAATTCAATTGGTCTTATCACACGAGCTTTTCAAGCGATTCCCTACATATAACGAGGGGCTACTGACAAAAACGCGTGCCAGATTAGTAAACCGTCGCACCCTAGCAGAAATAAGCAGGCAGTTAGGTCTTGGACCATACCTAATCATGAGCAAAGGTGAAGAATCGCACGGCGGACGGGATCGAACCTCGATCCTAGCTGATGCGTTCGAGGCCATAATCGGGGCGATCTACTTAGACGGTGGGCTCCAAGCAGCCTCAAATTTCATCCTCCAACACTTCGCCAAGTACTTAGACGAATTACCAGGAACTCCAAGCTCATGGAATCCTAAAGGTGAACTCCAAGAATATTTGCAAGCTAAGTCGCAAGAACCACCCGTATATAAATTACTCTCCGTACGAGGCCCAGACCACGACCGAGAATTCGAATGCATGGTTTTACATCAAGGCATTCCCTTGGCAACGGGAAAAGGGAAAAGCAAAAAGGCCGCTGAGGCAGAAGCCGCCTACTTAGCCCTAAAAAAACTTCGGTCTGCTGACAGTGAAACTGAGTCCGCTCATGCCGAGAAAAATAAAAAACAAACTTAGGACACTAGCCCGAGCTTTATGTATGACAGTGATTGCTGGATGCGCGATATTCCTCCTTAAACCTTTTCTAAACCGGTTCATGTTCTTCCCCACGCGAGCCCTCGAAACCACACCTGTAAAATTAACTTTCACCGAGCTTACAATCGAAACTCCAGATAAAGCGAAACTCCATGGCTGGTTATTTAAAAACGAAGCCACAAGCTTCAAAAACCTTCCTCTTATCATAGTCTGCCACGGAAACGGAGGTAACATAAGCCATAGAATTGACCTTGCAGCTTCATTACTAGGATGCGGATGCGATGTGCTCCTATTTGATTATAGAGGCTATGGTAAAAGCACAGGGGCCCCAACGGAAGAGGGTACTTACATCGATGCGGAAACCGTTTACACCTACGCGACCACACACGGGTATTCACCAACCCAAATAATAATGTACGGGGAGTCATTAGGTGGAGCTGTAGCCACTGAAATCGCTCTACGCAAACCCATCAAAGCACTAATACTCCAGAGTACTTTTACAAGCATTGCTGACATGGCAAAACATATCTACCCATGGCTGATCAAGCCCGAACTATTAATCGGCAACCCCTACAACACAAAAAGTAAACTACCTAAAATAACTGTACCCGTGCTAATCATGCATAGTAGAAATGATTCGATTGTCCCATTCTATATGGCAGAGGAAAACTTTAAGGCTGCCCCGCACCCAAAGTTTTTCCACGAACTAAATGGTGATCATAACGATCCTGTCTACCTAGAACCTGGCTTCATAGAAGCAGTGCAATCTTTTATTAAGTTTCTGGACACTCAACGACTTCCGTCCTTCTGAACCTTCCAACATGGACACACACTTAAATTCGCCGTAAATTAACACTGTTATGTGTGAAAATTGTGGTTGCACAGGACATAATGATCCACACCCAACCTCGCCTCGCTTAAGGGAATATCTTCATGCTCATGTAGACCCCTTAGGTAATATTTACTATCACTCACATAACAACAACCTTACAGAACACACCCATCATGACGCATCCAGCCCCAATGAAACAATCAAAGTGATAAACGTAAACAGTTCCATACTTGCCTATAATAATAGGCTCGCCGCTCAAATCAGAACCGAGTTAGAAAAAAGGAATATTTTCGCTATTAACCTCATGTCTGCTCCCGGATCTGGCAAAACCACCCTTCTTGAAAAAACCATTGAACTTCTACACCCAAAGCTGTACTGCGCCGTAATTGTGGGAGACCTAGCTACCGATCGTGACGCAGCCAGGATTAAAAAAAGCGGTGCTCCCGTGGTACAAATTACAACAGGCACCGCATGTCATCTTGATGCTCACATGATCATGGCAGCGCTGGAAAAACTCCCACTGGACTTGATACGAGTGCTTTTTATTGAAAATGTAGGGAATCTGGTTTGCCCCGCCGCGTTCGACCTAGGCGAAAAACTTAAGGTCGTTCTCCTTTCAACCACTGAAGGAGAAGACAAACCACTTAAATATCCTCCTATTTTCGCAGGTGCCCACGCAGTAATTATAACAAAGGTAGATTTAGCCCCATTAGTAGACTTTGATATTCAAGCTGCTAGATCTAACATTGCAACTGTCGTCCCCAAAGCCAAAGTTATCACCCTTTCTGCAAAAACAGGAGAAGGAATGCACGATTGGATATCCTACCTTCAAAATGCAATCAATGCATAAAATGCCGCATCCAAAGGCATGTCCAAGGCCCTTACTCTGAGGCAAAAAACGGGTTGCACACCATTTCCCTGCCCACGGTAGTGAGTGGACCATGCCCAGGACAGATCAAGGTATCGTGCGGCAAGGAGAAGATTTTACATTTAACTCCGTCAAACAACATCTGCCACGAATAATATCCTTTCCCGATCGAACCACAAAAAAGAGAATCACCACTAAAAACCACAGCCGGCGCTTTATTGGCCCATCCATCCACTACAAAAACCGTGCTTTCCCCTGTATGACCAGGTAGCGGTATTGGGTGGACCCTCAATTGCCCTAACGTAATAGTTTCATCCTCATTTTGCCAATATGAAACACTTAATTCTTCCCCGTAATACTTTGGTTCACAAACTGTTGCCCCTGGGTACGCCTTTAGAATTTCACTCAGGCCCGTGGTGTGGTCCTGATGTCGATGCGTTAGAAATATAAAACGTATCCTTATTTGGTGATTATGTGCAAAGTCTATTAACGAAGTTGATTCCCATCCAGTATCAAACACGCCCCCATCCTTTGTAAACTCATCCCACACCAAATACGAATTTGAAACATTGCCATATCTAACACCTGTAAACATTCGAATTGCTTGCCATGGCGTCAGATCCACAGGTTCAGGACGCCAACCCTCAGCAATCTTTTGTATAGCTTTTGGAGACAAACTAAGTAACCTTCCCAGGCTTAAAAAATCGATCTGCCTATCACACTTACCTGTTTGTTCGAACTCTAACAACTCTAAGCTCGACACACCTGCCGCATCAGCTGCATCCCCTAAACTTACATTTCGTAAGGCACGCGCTTTTCGTATAATCTCGCCTGCGTGGTCCTCAAGTTGTATCAAACCAGAACACATCCAAACAATTACAATTGCGACTGATTCTTACTGGTATCGTTTGGGATGCGCAACGGAACCTCGTGATTAAACCCAACTGCCGAAAGTTCTTCACCTGTAATTGCATTTACTATTCTGAACTGCTCTACGTGCAGCGTGTTATCCCCTCGGAATGATATGCGTGCGAAATAGCGTTTCTCTAATTCGATAAAGTACTTTTCATCTTCCCTACGAATTCTGTCCAGGACCAATGGGTGCAAGAAAATCTTAAGGTGGAAGTCCGATTCATCTCTCTGGCGTCTACGCAGAATTTCCAACACTTTACGCTGTATTTCAATGCTCATAGTAATAGGGCTTTTGATCCGCCCTAAACCGTGGCAATAAGGGCACGGGTCAAACATCGTCTCTCTGAAGCTTTCGGTATGGCGCTGCCGCGTCAATTCCATTAAACCAAGGGGCGAAATTGGCAGTACATGGGTCCTAGCTTTATCCCGTTTCAATAACTGCTTAACCTTCTCAAAAACCATCTGCTGTTCCCGTTTGGACTTCATATCAATAAAGTCGATTACAATGATGCCCCCAATGTTCCTCAGCCTTAATTGACGGCAGATTTCCTCAGCGGCTTCTAGATTTACTTGCAATATTGCGGACTCTTCTTCCGATCCAGCCTTATGACTACCAGTATTAACATCCACAGCTACCAAAGCCTCCGTCTCGTCAATTGTAATATAACCCCCACTCTTTAAAGGCACCCTCCGTGAAAACGTTCTTTCCATCTGTGCTGTGATATTAAACCTATCGAAAACCGGCTCCGGTTCATTATACAGTTTGATCTTCTGAGCTGATCTCGACGAAATCTGACTTACCAGTTCCACCATGCGTTGATACGCATTAGCATCATCCACAACTACCCTTTCAATATCGTCGGTCAAAAAATCCCTCACAGTCCGTTCTACTAAATCAGGCTCATGGAACACGCAGAAAGGCGCTGGCTTCTCACGAATCTGCTCTTGAATGCGTCGCCATAACTCAATCAACATCGCAAGATCCCGCACAAAATACCTCTTTTGTTTGCCTTCCCCCGCGGTGCGTACGATTATCCCCATCCCCTCGGGGATATTCAATTCCTGGATAATCTTTTTCAACCGTTTCCTTTCTTGCGGATCCTCAATTTTCCGTGAAATGCCGCACTGATCTGAATTTGGCAAAAGTACAAGGTATCGTCCCGGTATCACTAAATTAGTTGTGACCCTTGGCCCTTTAGTGCCAATAGGGCCTTTAACAACCTGTACAACAATCTCGGTCCCCACCGGGTAAAGGCGAGGTATATCTTTAATCGTAATCTTAGGCTTCTCTCGTTTCGGGCCCTCTCTCTCTACTATCTCGACGCTGCTATCTAAGTTCGCAGGAATGATATCCCAGTAATGTAAAAACGCGTTTTTTTCAAAACCTATATCCACGAATGCAGCTTTAATACTATCCTCCAAGTTACGCACCACCCCTTTATAAATACTCCCCACTAAGCGTTCATCAGTGGCGCGTTCAATAGCCAATTCCTCCAGCCTACCGTCCTCTAATAGCGCAACCCTTGTCTCAAGAGGCTGCACATTCACAATGATTTCTTTATGAACACGCGGTCTTGTCCCAATTAAGTTCTGGACTTTATCAATTAAACTTCCCGCAACCATCTTAATTTTCTCTACCAGCCCCTTAGGCAGTTCCTCCTGTATTTTTACAGGTTCATAGGGCTTTTCGGGCTCTTTAATCGAATCACAAGCTCGAGCCTCTCCCAAGGATGCTGTAGTCGTCTCATCCCCGCGCGTCGGGGACAGCTCCTTCCCCTCTGCCTGCACACCCACCAATTGCGCTGCTTTCGCCTCAGCTTGTTCAATCTCCTCCCTATGCCGTGATTCAAAAACCTCATTTTGCAGGGCTTGCTCGGAAATTACTCGCTCTCGAAATTCTCCAGGAGATGTTTCGATTGGTTTTGGGCCTTTCCGACCCAACCCCCCTCGCGGGCGAAATCTAAGTATCGACTTTTTACGTCCAAGTGGATTATTGCTCATGGTTCAAATCCCTTTCCTTCGTACGTAAACATTTTGTAACAGGCCTGCGGCGATCAACGAGCATACCAAAGATGTACCCCCGTAGGAAAGAAACGGTAATGGTACGCCCGTCACAGGCAGTAAACGCACGTTCATTCCTATATTAATTAAAACATGTGCAAATAGCAGGGTCACTATCCCCACTGATAACAATCTGCCAAGCCGATCGCTGGCTCTGGCAGCTGTTCTTAAACCCGTAAAAAACAAAATTCCATATAGCAATAAAACCATCATGCTTCCAACCAGTCCGGTCTCTTCAGCCAAAACTGAAAATATAAAGTCATTATGAGCTATTGTCCGGGGAAGATAACCCAAAGCAATCTGCGTGCTTTGGCGCCATCCTTTCCCCATCACGCCTCCTGAACCAATGCATATCAGAGCTTGCCGAACATTATATGTATCATCCAACCACTGCCGCCTAAGTCGCCTTACCTGCTCCGGGGTCGCCCCGGGAGGTGTCGGGTATGGCCGACCAAAATATACCAATAACCTACGGCGTTGATAATCCTGAAGTTTTATCTGCCAATTAGGTGGTGCAAACAACACATCTACAAGAAACATAGTAGCAATCAAAGCCATTGCCCCAATCATTTTTATTAAGTGTCTGGTTGGTATTTCAGCAACGTACATTATGGCGAAAGCCGTCGGTATTATGACCACCGCTGAACCTAAATCCGGTTCAATAACTATAAGAACCACCGGTAAAAAAATCATCGCCATCGTTTTCCAAAGCTTTGCACCCTTGGTTAACTCCTCTTTTTGACAAGACAAATAATCCACTAAGGCCAATACCACTGCGAGTTTCGCAAATTCAGAAGGCTGAAATTGAAACGGACCTAGATCAATCCATCTACGTGCCCCAAACCGGACAGCGCCTATCCCAGGAATTAACACCAGCACTAATGCCACAATCGTAAACCAGTAAATCACACGCCCCCAACGTATTAATAACCGATAATCCACTAAATAAGCAGCCGCTGCCACAATTAAACCCACACCAGTCCAAATGACCTGTTTGAAAAATGGTTTACTCCAAAGCCAATGTAAAAATTCACCCCAAGACAAATCGCGATACGCATGCCAAAGCCCCGGTTCACCTACCATCGTGGCGCTGTAAATAAACAAATACCCTATGCACAAAAGAGCCACGACAACTACAGCCTGAATCCGATCAAATTCAAGCAATGAGCTTTTCCGTTCCTGTCCCGTCATTTAGACTTCAATCATAAAATTGCCGGTCTTTTCGCCTACCATCTACTTGTTCCAAAGCAACATAAATGTCCCTTGCAATAGGGGCACAAGTACCGCCACCGGATCCACCACTTTCCACCATCACAACCACCACATATTTCGGGTTATCAATAGGCCCAAACGAAGTAAACCACGTTACATGATCAACAACGTTACCTCTTGCATCCTCCACCTCAGCGGTACCTGTCTTACCCCCTACGCGGAATCGTTGCAAAGCAAATTTGCCACCAGGGTGAAAAGCTGCATAAGCTGTACTCTCGGGATCCTCCACATCAGCCGCCATTGCCTCAACAACCGCATGCAATGTAGAAGGCTTCACGTTTAGGAATCTCCTTATTAACGCCCTGGTGGGTTGTTGATTGAATTTCGTAGACCCTACCTGCCGAACAAAACTTGGTTGGAGTACTTTTCCACCATTAGCGATCGCTGCAGTCATCACAGCTACCTGCAATGGCGTTACCGCCACGGGCCCTTGTCCTATACATACATTTGCTGTATCTCCATCGGACCACCCAGACCGAATCCGCTCAATCGATGGAATAATACCTGCGCTCTCCTGCCGCGTTGGCAACCCCACAATTTCTCCAAACCCAACTCTCCGTGCCATGTTGATTATCGACGTTATCCCAACTTTTAACCCATTGGTTATAAAATACGTGTTGCTGGATTTTATAAATCCTCTCCGAAAGTCATATTCGCCTGGGGGTGCCGTATCGTGGATTATCCTCCGGCCAATCTGTATATGCCCCCTACGTGGATTCAAAGGTGAAGGGGGATTATAAATTTTTTGGTTGGGGTCAATCCCTGCTTCCAAAATCGCTAAGGCAGTAACAATCTTAAAAACTGATCCGGGTGGGTATATGTTTTGCGTAGCCCGATTAAGCATAGGCCGTAATTCAGGATCGTTTAAGTCATTCCACTCGCCCTTCGTAAGCCCTCGCACAAACAGATTCGGATCAAATGCAGGCGAGGAAACAAGCGCTAAAATCTCTCCAGTCTGACAATCCAACACTACAATCGCACCTCTAACTCGTGAACCCAGCTTACGAAGAGCTGCTTCTGCCACTGACTGAATTTCAAAATCAAGTGTCAACTCTACTCGCGATCCAGGAATCGGCTCTTCGATCATACATTCCTCGTGTTTGTAACCCAAACTATTCAAAATAACGTGTTTGACCCCTGACCGACCACGAAGAACAGAATCAAAACCAGCCTCTATCCCAACTACTCCGCGATAAACCCACATCGGGTAATTAAAAAACGCAACTTCTCCTTCCAGCGATTCTTGAACCTTTTGTAAATGACCTAGCACATGGGCAGCAAATTGTTTGTGTGGATAAATTCGTTTCGGCTGTAACTCAAGGTCTACACCTTTTAACTGTGTGCCGTTCTCCGAAATTCGAGCGACAACAATCGGCTCTGCCTCTGCTAATATAACAAACGGCAATGGCCGCATCGCCTGGTAATGCCGTTCAAATCTCGCCTCGTTAAATTCCAGATTCACTCCCGTGATTTCTGAAACCCTAGCTACTAAGTTGCTTACAGTAAGTACTCGCGCTTTCTTCTTAACCTGCTCTGTTACCTCTTTTGAAATCCGGAATGCAGCTCTTTCCTTCCGGGTAAGAGGTCTACCTCTTTGCATTTCAACCGCCCGCACCAAAGAGTTGGATTCTTCCCGGATCTTGGCAAGCTCAACCTGATACGCTCTTGCTATGTCATCCCTTAACTCTTCCAAGTAAATAGAGACATTAAAGGCAGGTTCGTTATCAGCCAAAACGTGACCGTTTCGATCAGTAATCACTCCCCGTAAGGCGGGGACCCGCACTGTACGCACAGCTTGACGTTCATGCTGCTGAACATAATCCGAAGCCAGATATACCTGTAGCCACCAAAGTCGCAATACCAAGATCCCTAAACCTAACAACAAAATCACCACCAAATGCCTAAGGCGTTTATCTGGATGTTTTAGTTGGTCGTAAATAAACATTCGCTACTTAACAAATTATCCGCCCGCGCCGAATCTCGCGATCAGGCCTAAAACTGCCTTGACCTGATTTCCGAGGTACAAGCACAATACCTAAGTATTGGAAAAAAACACAAAAAATAGGTCCCATAACTGCACAAAAAACCACATTGACAATTACCTGATAAATCAAGCTCGCACCAACATCCATCTTAACCCCACTCAAAATTAACAAAATGTACTGCCCAAGGGTAACAACACCCGCACCAACTCCACTTATTACAATTTGGGTTACTGAATTCCTTACAAGTAATACCCCCCGCTGCCGATAGATCCACAACCCAAACACAGCTATAGGTAAAAACGTGACCAAAAATGGATTTTGTGAAATACCAGAAAAGCACAAAGCGGCCCAAAACGCCAACAGAGTGATACCGAACGGTCCCAATACTAGCCACCCCCAGGTTAAAACAGCCGGCAAAACATCGGGCTGAATACCTATCACCCGTCGTGGCAACTCACATATAAACTCCAGATAACACACTACGGGTACCACCACTGCTATTGCCCAACTGTATACCTTTTTTATTTGATCATCACCCATACTTCTTCCAACCTAGAAATGTCCGCACTCAGGCGCACACGCGCCCGTTTATATAAGCCTAGCTCGACATCTTCAGAATCAATAACAACACCAATCGGAATACCTTTTGGGAAAATTCCACCCACTCCACTGGTGAAGACACGTTGACCCGGACGTAACTCAGCTGATTTGGGTAAGTAATTTAAATCCACAATTCCAGCAGTCGCGCTGCTCGCATTTTGAATGATGCCCATTGGGCCTTCTTCCACAACCACTGAAACCCGACACCTCGGATCACCAATTAGGTACACCCAAGAAAAATATTTGTCTACCTGCCCAACTTTCCCAACAAGCCCTGCTGGCGTTAACACTGGCGCGTCTTTCTCCACACCGTCTTTTTCACCTACATCAATTTGCACAACCCGCCACCAACTAGAAGGATCCCGTCCAATGACCCGTGCTAACTTCAACTTCCAGGGAGCTTGTTGCTGCCAGCCTATCAGAGATCGAAGCCTCCGATTCTCGCGCTCAACTTCTTGAAGCCTTTGGACCTCGAGCTCTAGCTCCTCCACCCGCACCCGAAGCCGTATATTTTCTTTGATTAACTCACTTCGCGGGGTCAAAAGCAACTGTAGCTGCTCCCCATTGCTAGCTATGCCCCGGCCAATTCCAAAAAATGGTAACAACAGCGCTCTCCCTAGTTGAACCAGCCAGCTGTTCCCCACAATGCCAAGCCCCACCCCCAACACTATCACTGCAATAACTAAAATTGTCGACCGCTGAATGCTCACTTTCACCGATAGTAAAACCCATCGGTGAAACGCACCGCTACTCTTTTATTCAAACCAATGAGCTAACTGAGACTCGACGCAAAAATTCAAGTTCCTCCAATACCCGACCTGTACCTAAGGCTACAGCACTCATTGGATCGTCCGGGATGTGGACAGGCAACCCCGTCTCCTGAGCTATGAGCTTATCAATGCCTCGCAACAACGCACCTCCCCCTGCAATCACCATTCCTCGGTCTACTAAATCACCAGCGAGTTCAGGCGGACACCGCTCAAGGGTCAGCCGAATAGATTCAAGTATGGCTGACAACGGTTCTTGCAACGCCTCGCGGATCTCTTCCGACCGAACTACTACGGTCTTCGGGAGACCGGTGCTAACATCCCGTCCTTTCACTTCCATTCTTAACTCTTCTTCCAGTGGATACGCCGAGCCAATCCGAATTTTGATTTCCTCAGCAGTACGTTCACCGATCATTAAATTATGAGCACGCTTCATGTACGCTATGATGCTTTCGTCCATTTCATCTCCACCCACCCGCAAACTCCTACTAAATACAATCCCAGCCAGCGAAATTATCGCAATTTCACACGTACCACCACCTATATCCACAATCATATTGCCTACAGGTTCCTCTACCGGCAAACCAACGCCTATCGCCGAAGCCATCGGCTGCTCTATCAAATAAACTTCGCGCGCACCTGCGTGCAAAGCAGAGTCTTTAACCGCCCTTTTCTCCACTTCAGTTATCCCAGAAGGCACTGCTATCACAACCCTCGGCGCAATCAGTTTCCGATTTTGCACCTTTTCAATGAATTTCCGAAGCATCGCCTCCGTGATGTCAAAATCTGCAATCACCCCATCTTTCATCGGCCTAATCGCTACTATATTCCCCGGCGTGCGGCCTAACATCCTCTTTGCATCCTCACCAACCGCCACAACTTCTGTAGTCCCCGCCCGCACAGCAACAACCGACGGCTCACGTAATACAATCCCCCTATCCCGGACATAAACAAGTGAGTTCGCTGTCCCAAGATCGATGCCAATGTCATTAGAAAACAGCGTTTTTAATTGCCCAAACATGTGTACTTGTCGCCATCTTAGATCAAACCATTTTCCCTGGCAACAACCAACCCACCCTCTTTAACCCCTCGTCACTTAGTCCTCCGAGGGTCGGGCTTTGGAAATTAGCCAGTCTTGCGCAACCCTGTACCCCACAGCCAAAAGCGTCGGCCCTATAAAAACTCCAACAAACCCAAAAGCTAACACACCCCCCACAATCCCAAAAAATACCAAAACAAATGGGAGCTGCGTCCCTCGACTTATTAGCCAGGGCTTTACTAAATTATCTACGGTGCTGACCCCAATACCCCAAATGAGCATAAATATCGCCCACCCGAAGGACCCGTTTTTAAAAAGCCAAAGCGTTACCGGCAACCATATCAAAGGCGGCCCACCTGCAGGCGACAATAAAAAGGTTCCCAAAGCTAAAACCCCTGCCCCTGGAACCCCAGCAATGGCAAACCCTATCCCAGCCAAAATGCCCTGAACCACCGCCGTGCCTAATATCCCAAACACCACCGCTCGAATTGTATCTCCTGCAACCTCAATAAAACGCTCACCCGCCTCTCCTATCATCCCCCTCACCAACCCAACAAGCCAACGACTCAACTCATTGCCGTACTTGTATAGAAAAAACGTGATAAATATGCTCAGCCCAATTTGAACCACCCCACGAGCCACTACCACTCCAAATCCAATAAGCCACTTACCTACAGGTTCCAAAATTCTTTGAGCCAATGCTATTAACTTTTCGCGGTCACTACTCAGCTCCATCCAACCATCATGCAAACGATCCCCAATAAACGGGATGTGATGAATCATCCCCGGAGGCTTGGGCAAACCATCCGTCAATGCGCCTCGGATCGATCCCAATAGATCTTGCACACCCCCAGCCATGCTTAAACCAATTAATAGAAAAGGCACAAGCAACAACAAAACAAGTGAACAAGAACAACAAAATGCAGCTAGCGTCCGCCTACCACCTAACGCATTCAACACCCGCAAATACACAGGCCAAGTCGTGTAACAAAGAATCCCAGCCCAAATCAATGCCACCAAAAATGGCCGCAAGACCATCAAACACCCCAGAATCAATAAAGCTACCAACCCTATCCCTAATAATCTCTCGATTGTCTGTGCCCTTCCTTCCATGAACCTCCCTGACTTTACTAAATTGCTCTAACCCTGGCTAGGGGCGACCCAATACCCTATCCACCTATTAAAAGCTTCCAAAAAGTCTGCCCACCAAACAACCACAACACAGTTCCCATGGCTAAATAAGGACCATAAGGGAGTTGAGAGCCCCAACCACGCCGCCCAGTAACAATCAAAATCATGCCAACTAACCCGCCAAGAATTGAACCCCACATAATTGAAAAAATCACACCTTTCCATCCAACAAATGCACCAATCGCCCCCAAAAACTTCACATCGCCCCAACCCATCGCTTCACGGGGAAACACCAGACAATCCGTCTCTAATTCCATAAAAGAAACATCCTCAGGATTAAATCGATCATCCCCTATCTGAAGAGCTCTAGGGCTCAACCTCACCATAATGTCCCAATAACAACGATCCACCAATTCAACCCTCCTCGCATGACAACGGATGACATCCCGACTGCTATTAAAAACTTCCTCATATGGGATCATTCGATTCCCAACCCAAACTCCCGCATCCCCAAAAAAAACTTTTGTGTTTGCAGGGATTTGAACTCGATACCGACCAAAAGCAAGTCTACCCAACCATAGCACCAAATACGCAATCCCTACACCCGCAACTATCCCCATTATGCCCAGCGCAAAACCCTCCACTGCGCCAGTCTTTTCATGCAGCTCAGGAATCAAGCCCGACATTATAAATCCCACTATCATACCCCCAATTGTGATTTCATCAGGAATGATGTAATGTTCAGCATCGATAAAACTCGCTACCACCAATCCCGACACAAGCACACAATAAGCTAATACCAACCATGGCGACTTATCCCAATAGAAAAACCAAATCCCCACAAATAAAAGCGCAGTTATCAATTCAACTGCAATGTACCTAAATGCAATTGGGGCCCCACAATTCCTACAGCGCCCACTCAACATCAACCATGACAAAATTGGAATATTGAGGTACCAAGGAATACGATACTGACAGGCCGGACAATGCGATGGCGGCCAAACTATGCTCAAACCCCGCGGAATCCGATATATGCAAACATTCAAAAAACTTCCCACCACACTCCCAAAAACGAAAAAAAATGTCGCCCAAATATACCACGGTATAACAGACCAATGCCGAGGTTCAATCAACAGTCGAACATCCATAAATCTCCTTCTCTAAAGCACAACGCATAACTTGCACCGGAGCTTGCCGCCCTGTCCAAAGCTCAAATGCCGCCGCCCCCTGATAAAGCAACATGCCTAACCCATTAGCTACAGCAATTCCAAACTCCCGTGCTTTCCGCATCAAAGCCGTCTCCGCTGGACGATAAACCAAATCATAAACCGCCCCAACTAACTCCATCGAAAACTCTCGTAAATCCACCGGCAAAGGGTCACATGAATTCATACCTAGACTCGTCGCATTCACCAACAAATCCACTTCCGATTTGGGATACCCTATCGTCACTTTAACCGCAGGCCAACGCAAGTTAATCTCCCGCGCTACTTCAACAGCCTTCGACTGCGTACGGTTCACAAGATAAATCTCAGTTACCCCCGCAGCAGCCAGCTGCATAGCTACCACACGGCCAGCCCCGCCCATACCCACTACCAATACCCGCTTGTTTAGCGGTTCAAACCCAAGATCTTCGCGTAAGGATCTAATAAATCCAATCCCATCCGTGTTAAAACCTGCTGCGCGAATCGGACCATCATATTTCAATTCCAACTGATGAATGGGTACCCATTGGTTGTCCAAACCTACCCCTTCAAGCCTAATTGTATTGACAGCCCCCCACCGGCGCGCGTTTTCGTCTAACCAGTCCAAAACCTCTAATACCGCCACTTTGTGCGGCACAGTCACGTTCAATCCAACTAGCTTCATCGCCTTAGCCCCCCGAATAGCATCCGCTACCTGACCGGGTTGTACCTCGAACGCCACATACACCCAGTCCAACCCCACAGCCTCAAATGCTGCATTTTGCATTGCCGGCGAGGCAGAATGCCGGACTGGATACCCAATTATTCCACATACTCTCGTATTAGCACTGATCCGTCGGTTGCCCATTTACTTCTCACCTTATAGATGATCCGGCCCTATCAGCCAATTCCCCATACTTCATTCACCGACCTGTTACCCTTCCAGCATTTCCACGGCCCCATTAAACAATCCAAATTTGTATGACTCAGATCGGCAATTACCTTACCCGCTCAAGTAAATAATGTACTAGGTCTTGAATCTTAACCCGTTCCTGCTGCATTGTATCCCGGTCCCTAATAGTAACTGTATCCTTTAACTCCGGACCTTTGTCACCCAATGTTTCAAAATCTACCGTTATTACAAATGGCGTACCTATCTCATCCTGCCTCCTGTACCTACGGCCAATACTACCAGCATCATCATACACGACGTTCATGTACGGGCGCAGCATGTCTCGTATCCGCAACGCAACTTGCACTTGTTCAGGCCGATTTTTTAACAACGGCATTACTGCAACCTTTATCGGAGCCACTCGGGGATGAAACCGCAATACGACCCTTTTCTCAAGATTACCTTTTTCATCCGGAGCCATATCCTCGTCATACGCACTGCACAACAACGCTAAAGCAATACGATCAACCCCAGCCGATGGCTCAATCACGTGCGGAATGTAATAACCCTTGGTAAAAGCTTCCGCATCCTCCAACGCCATCTTCTCCGCGCCTTCCCTCGCCTCACCAGCCTTAACCAAAACATTTAAACGATACTCATAATATCTGCGCCGGAGTTCTTGCTGTTTGGGGTGCGGTAAGTTTTGCCATGCCTTCCTCAACTCTTCATCAAAAACAGTCAACGGCTTACCAGAAAAACGTTGATGTTGGCTTAAATCAAAATCGCTCCGCGCCGCAATCCCCTCCAACTCTTCTCCAACAAACTCTCCGTTAGCATCACGTTTACCAAACGGAAACTTGAAAAGAATGTCCACGCAAGCACGAGCATAATGAGCTAGTTCTTCCGGCTTTTGCCAATATACAACCAATTTCGAAGCCGGTAATCCTATACGCTCATAAAATTGAAGCCTTTTATAAACCCAGTAACGATGCCATGCCTCCCACCCCCAAGCCCGTGTATCTGGTGAAGGGTCATCCATATCAATTTCCTCAGGTGAAGCCACACGACCCGCAATCGCCTCAACCGCCTCATCCGGCTTAATGAAAAACTCCAACTCCATCTGCTCAAATTCGCGTGACCTAAATGTGAAGTTCCGGGGTGTAACCTCGTTCCTAAACGCCTTCCCAATCTGCGCAATCCCAAATGGCACCTTCTGCCGCGAACATTCCAGAATATTTTTAAACTGGACAAATATTGCTTGCGCTGTCTCAGGCCTCAAATACGTCAAACTAGTGCTATCCTGCACAGGCCCCACGTAAGTAATGAACATCAAGTTAAACGGCCTGGGTTCCGTCAATTCAGCCCCTGAATCAGGACTAAAGCGGACAGAATTTTCAATCTTCTCCCTAATTTCAGGCCCTATAAGGACCACCTCACCCTTCAGGTACTTCCCATAATACATCTGTGCTATTTTCCGCGCGCTTTCAGGTGGTTTACCTATCGGCACCAAAACAGAAAATTTCTTCCTGGCAGTCTCACACCCCGACGCAGCAAATGCAACAACATCAGCACGAATCATATCGGCAATCCGACCCTCACCCGTCAAAAGGTCATTAATAACCCGGTTTATCCCTTCCTCCCTTGAAACGCCATTTATCCCAGCCTCCCTTAATAATCCCAACATTTCCCCTCGCCCACCATTTAATACCAGTTCGTACCACTGTTCCAGTATCTGCAGCGGAACAGCTCCACTGTAAGTGTGCACTATCCCCGCCTGAGGCTCTATTTGATCTACCCGATACCTCTTATTAGTCACGGGATCCTCAACCATCATGTCAATAAACGTGTCTACGTGCCCACTCGCCTTCCAGACTTGGGGCGACATTATAATGGTTGCATCCAACCCCACTACATCATCTCGCATCCTTACCATCTCGTTCCACCACGCCGCCTTGATATTGTTCTTAAGCTCCACCCCAACCGGTCCATAATCCCAAAATCCGTTTATACCCCCATATAACTCCGATGACTGAAAAATGAATCCCCTGCGCTTTGCAAGAGACACAATCTTGTCAAATAATTCTTCGCCCAATTGAGATTTCGCACTCGGTTGTATCATGGATTGCCAATGTTTTAAGACAAGCTGCAGATTGTCAAGGACTAGACCACAATTTCCAAGCCACCAGCTACCTCATAAGTACCAATCTCAACCCTTAAAACCCACCTACTCATCTCGACAAAACCGCTCAAACCAACCGCGAACCTCAGCATCTAAGATACTTAAGTTGGGTCTTTGCGAAGCCACCCTAAACGATTCCTCCCACTCAGCGTTTAAATCACCAAATATTATTCCAGATTCCTTTCGCACGAATATAGGAATCTGATGCGATTCCGCCATAACAGTTACAGTCTGCCCACCTGCATATTCTTTGCCATCCCAAGCATATACCCAAGTGTGCCCCTTAGGCAGATACACTTCCTGGTTCGTCTTACCCAACTCCCAAATAGGCGACACTAAAATATCCGGCCCATAAAGGTACGTCCACCAGTTCGTCCAACTTGCCAGCGTTTCCGGCTCTACCAAAAAGAGCGGCCGAGCAATCGGAGTCCCATTCTCCGCAGCTTCTTTAGCACACCGGTACGAATAATCCATTAACCGAGTATGGAGCCGCGCATATAACCGCCATGCCGCAATCACATTGGTGTCATAACTAGGCTCACGAGGCAAGTTCCAAAAGCCTACATTTCGCGTCGGACCAACTTCCATGATCGGACAGAAACAACTAAAACCTAACCACCGCATGCATAGCTCAGTATCTAACGACGCCCTAGCATATCCACAGGTATCAGATCCCCAGTTTGGGTACCCCATAACTGCACTCCGTAACAACGCTATAATCGAAGCACGCAATCCTTCAGGCGTCCCCGCTACGTCTCCACCCCAAAATACACCATACTTTGTACCCCCCGTATATGCTGCCCGCGGCATGCACACAAAATCTTTCCCCCGGTATTTGCGAGCTATATCGTAAGTCGCCTTTAAATACAACACCGGATATGCATTCCTAACCTCTCGAATACTCCGTCCATCAAACACCTTATACGGCCCATCATCCGGTATCCCTTCTTCACCACGATCCAGCTTAAACCCGGCTACACCCATTTTAAGCAACTTCACTACCCCGCTCTGCCAATACGACCGCGCCTCCGGATTCGTAAAATCAACCAGGGGATAGTTATTACGCTGTGGCCGCTGGCCAGGATATGTGTAGCCCAAAGCTAATGCATTAGAAGCCATTCGCCCCTGAAAAAAAGGCCCAATCCACATAACAAGACGAATTCCTCCCTCCTCCAACCAACGCACCATTTGAGAGAAGTTTGGCAACCGATTAGTATCGATCTCAAAATCATCGTATCCAAGGGGGCCAGGTGCCCAAGGTCGGTCTATCCAATACACCGCACATGGAATCCCAAAAGCCCTCATCATCAAAACGTCCTCCATAACTTCCGAGTTAAATGGCCCCGTCACAGGTGTACCGTCATAATAGGTTGTGCGATGACGGTGCTCGTCCCGCCATCGCCATGCGCCATACACCCATTTCGGCGGCAAAAATGGTGGGCCAACTTCTTTTGCAAACGCCTGAACTAACTGCATCGGCGCCCCCAATACATAAAACTTGGCCTCAAACTGCGGGCCCTCAAACACAACATTCACCCGTTCAGTATCGCTGCTGCAAAAATCATAAAAGCCCGGCCACGTCCCTAAAACAAACAATCCATACCCGCGCGACGAAATAAAGAACGGGGCGTATACCGAAGTTGTAGGTTTAACTATCATTTCCACAGTCTGCCCCCGTAAATCCATCGCCGCCGAAATCCCGGGCTCCCATGACGCCTGTTGCGGACCATCCACAGTCCTCTCCATCAAACCTGTAAAAAATTCGTTCTCGCAAGCCCTAATACCAATCCCCCATTTAACTGGCTGCGTCCCCTTGACTGGTACAAACTTTAGTACAAAACCATCCTTTACCGGCCTTACCCCTATCTTCACTTTTGTCCCATCCTCTAAACACGCCTCACGCTGTTCTACTTTTCCACGCTCCCGAACCTTTATCGAAATATCCAAAAACCGAACGCCATTGGTAGTCTCCACAAAAACCCGGTCAATAACCAACGCATTCGAAAACGCACCCAGCCTCTGCAACCGGTCTGAAACAAGGACGATCTCACCCCATGCAGCAAATTCTCCTAAACTTAATAAAGCAACCCCGGCCACATAGAAGACAAATGCACTACGAATCCTGTTGCAAAATGACATTACTTGTAGTTTCATCCTCACCTCCTCATTTCATGATCTGTTTCCAAATCACTCTAATTCGCTATCACCGCAGCAATCGCAGATTTAACCGCGTCAACTGTTGGCGGCAATTCAATCGGCTTGTTGGCATATTTAACCGGAAAATCTAGTTTGCCCTCATGGTACATAACTTTCATTTCCACAAATTTTAACCCGTGTGCAGTCGAAATTACTACTACACGTTCCGAGGGATCAATCTTCCCGGCCTTAACCAATTTGGCCAGTGCAGCCAATGCCACACCTGTATGCGGACATGTAAATAAACCATACTTGTCACCCAAAGCCGCCGCATCAGCTAGTTCCTGTTCAGTGGCCTGTTCCACCATACCATTAAACTCCCTCAAAACCCGTATCGCCTTCGGATAGCTTACCGGATTCCCAATCTGGATTGCGCTAGCCAAAGTCTTCTGGGCCTGCACTGGCTCAAATGTTTCAAACTTGCTTAAATAAGCCCTGTAAAGCGGGTTGGCACGTTCTGCCTGGGCTACAACAATCCGAGGCAACCGCGAGATTAACCCTAAATCACGCATCATCAACAAACCTTTACCTAGAGCCGATACATTACCCAAATTACCACCGGGAATAACAATTACATCAGGCACCTCCCATCCCAGCTGTTGCACAATCTCTATACCCACAGTTTTTTGACCTTCAATGCGCAACGAATTCATCGAATTAGCTAAATATATCTCCGGATCCTTAGTCAGCTCTTTTACCACTCGCATGCACCCATCAAAATCAGTATCCAATGCCAAAACCAACGCTCCGTTTGAAATCGGCTGGACAAGCTGTGCTAACGAAATCTTCCCACGAGGCAGCAATACCACCGATTTAATCCCCGCAGCCGCACAATAAGCAGCCAATGCAGCCGATGTATCACCCGTGGATGCACACGCCACAGCTTTAATTGGCGCCCCCTCCGCAATCATCTGCTTCACTTGAGAAACCAGCACAGTCAAACCAAGATCTTTAAAAGAACCCGTGTGCGCATTTCCACACAACTTTATCCACAAATCACGCAGGCCCAAAGCCTTCGCCAAACGATCCATGTAAAGCAAACCTGTCGCCCCCTCATACAACGATACTATGTGCTCGTCCCGTACAGTGGGTAATACCCATTCCTTTTTCCCCCAAACTCCAGAGCAATACGGCCAATGCCCAACCCTATACCGCTCCTCAAACACTCGTTTCCATTCCACTGCCGAAGTCCGTTTTAAAACTTCAAGGTCGTGCTCTACTTCCAATAACGAGCCACACTCCCGACATCGGTATATAATCTCGTTCAGCTGGTACACCTGACCACACTCCGGGTTAATGCACCTAAACCAAGCACGATAATCACCACTCGTACCAGCATTTCCAGATTTAGATACATCATTACTAGCTTGCATAACGATTCCCATAAAACTCAGAGGTTGCCAAAAAATCAACCCACTTTGCAAGTCACCAAAACCCTACCCGCTTAAAACCCCCACAGCTGTTTCCAGTTTCTACCCAAAAACCCAAAAAAAGATTACCCACCTCGGGGACCAAGTCCACTAAGACCCTATACTTAAATTTTTGACAAAGTCACACCCGTAAGGATGCAGCCCCCAGGTACCTAAACATACCCCAACGTAGCCGCCGCGGTAACGGGGTGGATTTATCCGCCGACTCACGTCGGCGGCTACCAGATTTCCCCCCGTAGCCACCGTCGTAAGACGGTGGATTAACCTGAAATAACCCGGATCACCAGCTTAAGCCTTGGTGGAAGATCTACCATCTCCATTCCTACACCCCAAGGCCACCCACCACAACCAACATCAACACCCCACTAGAAATTAATCATACAAACCCAAACCCTACCTCTGAATTCAATTATCCGCGCTCTCACGAGCACGGCTACGAACACAATGGCGTGTGCACCTCTGGGGTGCAGGTCCACACGTGCCGGATGCCGGTGGCTTGGAGGGTCGGGTTCCACCCCGACCTGGGGACGGCGTGTCGGGCGTGCCTCCAATTATGGGATCGGACGGCGTGGAAGCCGTCCCTCCAAGGGAAACGGAATCGACGCTTGAGCCCAGCATTCCAAAACCGCTTGGCCAATACCGCACCCAAGACGCAGAATAAGGCCGGGCGCGCAGTCCACCACGCCCCGGGGTTGGTTATGCACACATGACCATTTCGGGTTTGAATCTTGTTATCCGCGCCCTCACGAGCGCGGCTACCTTACGCCCGCACAATCAAAGCTATGGTAGCCACCGTCGTAAGACGGCGGACTCTTCCACCGCCTCACGGCGGTGGCTACTGGAACAAAACACCCAACCCTGCAGAACAACGCGCAATTGCTGCTATGGGCCTGGCTGAATTCGTATCCGCTCTAGACAAACAACAGATAATCAAACGCACCGCCAACTCCCACAAAAACCAATAGTCCATATGCCATTAAGCATGAAAACTTTCCCCAACTCCCAGCTTGCCATTGTCAGAGGTAGGCGCAGAAGTGTATCCCAGCACCGGGGCCTGAAGCAAAATGTAGGGTAACCCAAAGCAAACCACCCACTCCACCTACACCATCCATGCTCTCCGACAGATCAAGGCCCCAAACATAGCTGCGCAGCAACGTATTGTTTCCAGCACTCAGTTCCACAATGTGACGTCCAAAATAACAACGTGCTCTTTTGTTTGTTTAACCCATCTAACTTTGGCGTGACCATGATTGCCTGCGAATCAACTTCCCATTATTTTCCCATGGCGAAGCCACACCAACATAAGCTAATTGCGGTACCTATTGATTCTCGCTACCCAAAACTGGAGCAAAACGGATATCGTTGGTGCGGCCTACAAAGAACCGTGTTAACGGACGCTCACGCAGGTTCAAAGGAGCTCCGGTGATGCTAAAACACAAACATACGAAGCTCCCATCCTCAAACTCGTAAATGAATCTTTCCTCCTCAGTGTATACCCGGGTTCTACGCGGCGAAGATGCTCTATTCTCGGCCGGGCCATGCCATAATTCAATACGAGTCGGGGGGCCAAGTATATCCTCTACTTGACTCATCCGCGCCCCTGCAGATACGAGCTCCTGCACAATCACTACCCGCTGTTCTAGCGCTACATTAGTCCCATGCCATAATTGGAGAATGTCATGCTTCATCTGCGATCTCTTGCAGCTCAAACCTACTAGAATTGTAACAAGAGCCATCAAAATAATTCTGTAGTACCAGCCCTTCATTGCCTCAGACCAGTAGGAATGGGAGTTGCACCTTCAGGGTTGTATCTTACTTTGAACCAAAAATCCCCACGAACGATTCCACTGCCTTGAATCTTCGCCCCATCACTACCAGCGCACTCCACAACTATCGTCAAATCATACACAAAATGAAAAGTGTCTTCTTGACCATTCCAAGGAACGCCGGGCGGAAAAGGTTGCAACGGAACAATACCAGGCATGTCGGTATACGAACCGCAGGGAATAGGGTATTCTTTGTCAAAAGAATCTACTTCAGGCGGAATCCCATGCTGGAATGTACCTTTCTCTTTGTGCTTACACTTGCACAATGCTTTATCGCCCTCCACTTCAATAGTAATTGGCACAGGCATGCCTACATCAATCGTCGGATAATGTGAAATAATCGCAATTGTATTCATAGGGTTAACGCTAACTTTTTTACATTTGCACATTCTGCACTCTGCGAGAAATCGTGGAAACGGATAAGGTAAATAATAAAGTCCAAGCCGCTCCACATGACTAATAGGGTTGTTCCCTACACAAGCCTCTGTATTCAATCCGCCTCGGTTCCCAATCGGATCCCTGCTCAACCAACGGCCCAAGGCAGGACTGTAGGCGCGGTATTCGTAGAGGACCAGGTCAGTTGTATTGCAGGTGCGCTTGCTCGAGAAACGGAAGGGGTTTTGGTTGGCGGCCGGGCCGGTGACGCGGATGGGTTCGGCGAAGGGGCCGTACTCATAGCGGGCG
>Ga0071330_1060755_pt1 | contig 63788 bp, 55 predicted proteins | sample GBScel77sediment_FD_63802 | JGI IMG/M metagenome (GOLD analysis project Ga0071330, IMG submission 63802) | Hot spring sediment microbial communities from Great Boiling Spring, Nevada - Cellulolytic enrichment Sediment 77C v2 (version 2) | ecosystem: Environmental > Aquatic > Thermal springs >...
CCCTGTTACCCCTGAGGCGGATAAGATACTTTTTGACAAGGGTGTTATCTGTCTGCCTGACATATTGACGAACGCTGGTGGAGTTACGGTTTCCTACTTTGAGTGGGTGCAAAATAGGACGGGATTTTATTGGCCGGCTAATAAAGTTCATGAGAAGCTTGATAGATACATGACCAAGGCTTTCCATGCGGTCTATGAGATGCACAAAAAGCATGGTGTAGATTTGAGGACCGCTGCCTTTGTTCTTGCGATAAGCAGAGTAGCTGAGGCTATGAAGCTTAGGGGTATATGGCCATAGGCGAAAAAGAGGAGCTTGACCTCTTAAGGGGTGTCCCCCTAGAACTAGGGGAGACACCCCTTCTTTTCTGACCACTCCTTTTACATAGCTTGACATTTGCTGTTAATTACTGTAAAATAGGCCTCAAAAAGGGGTGGTGATGATGAAGGGGTTGCTTTGGTTTCTCTTTCTTCTTTTTCTTGATGTAGCTATCCCCTATGGGGTCTTATCCGACTATGGCAGAATAACGGGGGCCTTCATCTTTTGGACGGTTTGGGGAGCTATAGCGGTGGCTTCAATATTCTTCATGACGCGCAGGTGGGGTGAGGAAAGATGAGGTTTTGGGTGATCTTTGCCATTTTCCTTTATCTTTTCGTTGGAACCATTCTTGCCTTCGTAGCTAAGAGGGGAAAGAGTATGAGCGACCTTGAGGAGTTTTTCTTAGCGAGAAGGACGCTAGGGGGGGTTCTATCAGCTTTAACCTACAGCGCCACCACCTATAGTGCCTTCATGATGATAGGGCTTGCGGGGTTAACCTACACTGGTGGGGTTGGAAGCCTTGGTTTTGAGCTAACCTATCTCGCTGGGCTTGTTCTTATAGTTTGGTTTGGCCCTAAGTTCTGGGAATTCGGGAAAAGGTATGGCGTTATATCTCCCGCTGAGATGCTGGGAAGGATTTACGGAAGCGAGAGAGTCGCCTTTGCCTTTGCCTTGGTTTGCATCATATTTCTCGTTCCGTACTCAGCGGTTCAGCTTATGGGTATAGGTTATTCCCTCGATGTGATGAGCAAGGGGGTTATACCCTTTAGTCTAGGGATAGTCATAGCTGCTACTGTGGCCATAGTTTGGTCCTTCACGGGTGGAATGCGCTCCGTGGCTTGGACGGATGCCTTTCAGGCGGGGCTGATGTTCATCTCGTCGTTAGTTGCTTTGCTTTTCATCGTCTATAAAGGGTTTGGTGGTTTTGGTGAGTTCTTCGGGATTCTTGAAAGTAACTATTCGCAGTATCTTTGCGTTCCCGGGCCGGGCTTCTTTAAGCTTTCAACCTTCTTAGGGCTCACCGTTCCATGGTTTTTCTTCTCCATATCTAACCCTCAGGTTAGCCAAAGGCTCTTTGTGCCGCGTAGCTTAAAAAGTTTGAGGAACATGCTTTGGGGTTTTCTTATCTTCGGTTTTTTCTATACCATCATCGTTATCCTCTGGGGGTTCGCTGCAAGGGCCCTTATCCCATCTTTGGATAAGCCAGATTTGGCTACACCTACGCTTCTTTCCCTTCCCATCGTTCCCCCCTTCATCGCTATACTCGTGATGATAGGGGTTGTTTCCGCCGCCATATCCACCATCGATTCTGTGCTTTTGACCCTGTCGTCCATGGTTAGCAAAGACCTCTTTGGGAAGCTTCCCGAAGATAAGCAAATTCTCATAGGTAAGCTATCGCTATTTCTGTTGACAGGCGCCGTTTTGATTTTCGCCTATATGAGGCCTTCTATGATAGTTTTGCTTTCAGTTTCCTCATCGGCAGGGCTCCTAAGCTTGGTACCCGCAATAATAGGTGCCTTCTACTGGAAGAGGTCAAGCGAGCGAGGTGCCTTTTGGAGCATTGTTTTGGGAGCTTTTATAACGGGTGTGCTTTTCGCGTTCAAGATTAATCCGATGGGTTTGATGCCGGGCATATGGAGCATTATAATATCAAGTGGTATATTCGTGCTCTTTAGCTTGATATTCCCCCTAAAAAGAAGGGAGAGATTAAAGGATGGGGCCCTTAGAGAGGAAGGTCTTGGATATACTCGAGGAGGTTTATCCGGACCCGATAAAGGGTAGTGATATCGCGCTTAAGTTGGAGGTAAGCAGGCAGACCGTAGTTAAGGTTATAGCTATCTTGAGGTCTAAGGGGGAGAAGATATTGGCGACTCCAAAAGGTTATGTTCTTGATAAGGGTGAGATGGTTGAGGAGATGATAGCGGTTAAGCATGGCGAGGATGAGATAGAGGAAGAGATATCCTTAATAGTAGATGAGGGGTGTATAGTTGCCGATGTTATAGTTGAGCATCCTATATACGGTGAGATAAGGGGAAACCTTGACATAAGAAACAAGGCGGATTTAACAAAGTTCCTAATGAGGATGAAAAGCTTTGGAGCCAGGCCTCTTCTTACCCTCTCAGAGGGTATACACCTTCATACGATAAAGGCTGTTAGTAAAGATAGGATAGAGAGGGTTAAGAGTAGGCTTAAAGAGAGGGGGTTCCTTCTTGAACTAACTTGAGTCGGCCTATTGCATTTGGAAGCCTTTTTTGATAATATTAGCTTGGATGGTGGTGCGGTTGTAGCTCAAGAGGACAGAGCGCTGGCCTCCTAAGCCGGAGGCTGCGGGTTCGAGTCCCGCCAACCGCGCCATTTTTAATTTTGGGGGCTTCAAGCTATGGGAGAAGAGAGAGCTTCTACCTGGGATATCTTAAGAGAGAGGATGGTAAAAGAGCAGATAGAGTCGCGGGGGGTCAGGGATAGGAGGGTCCTCGAGGTGATACGTAAGGTTCCTCGCCATCTTTTTGTTCCAGAGGCTTACCTTGATGAGGCCTACGATGACCACCCTGTATCCATAGGAGAGGGACAAACCATCTCCCAGCCTTATATAGTTGCCTTGATGACGAGCTTGCTTGAGTTAAAGGGAGATGAGAAGGTGCTGGAAATAGGGACGGGTTCAGGTTATCAGACAGCCATTTTAGCTGAGCTCGCGAAGGAGGTCTTCTCCGTTGAGAGGATCGAGTCTTTAGCGAAGAAAGCTAAAAAGAGGCTCGAGGATTTGGGTTATAAGAACGTACACATAAAGGTCGGAGATGGCAGCTTAGGTTGGGAGGAGCACGCTCCCTACGATGCTATAATAGTCACCGCCGCCGCTCCTAAGCTCCCTAAACCACTTATAGATCAGCTTAAGGTTGGGGGAAGGATAGTTATCCCCATCGGCGATAGGTTCTTTCAGAGTCTGCATAGATACGTTAAGAAGGAAGATGGTAGCCTCGAAGGTCAGGATTTCGGGGGTTGCGTTTTCGTTCCCCTAAAAGGGAAGGAGGGCTGGGATTAGCGAGCTTTCCTTATCCTCTTTAGCTTGAAGAACTCATCCCTCTCTCTTTCCTCAAGGTGGCTTTCTATTTCCTTCTTTGACCTCTCAAGCTCAGGGATTATAACTTGCTCTAAAGCGTTTGCCCTTTTCTGCGTCACCTTTATCTCCCTCGCCAGCCTGTAGATGGTGGTTTCAAGCTCAGCCAGGGCGATCGTTGTCTTAAGGAGCTTCCTGAACTCGAAAACTGCTCTGTCTAAGGCCATGTTAGTTCTGTAAACGCTGTAAAAGGGGGAGAACTTTTCGCTATCTAAGTCCTTTTCCTTTAAGGCCAATATGGGTAGGGAGACCCCTAGTACGCTTCTTTCAGCCGATTCTATATCTATCTCTTCTGGAGCCCCTAAGGCTATCTCCTCTATCGTTTCCATTCCGAGGAGAATCGAGGCTAAGGTGAGGACGCGATAAGCTCTCTCAAACTCCTCAAGGATCCTCGCTTGAAACTCCTTAGCAGGTTCTATATATTTCACCAGCTCGGATATCAGGATGCTTCTTTTCTGATCCATGAGCTTATATCCTTGTCTTGCTAAGGAGAGGAGTTCTTTCACTCTTAGCAAGCCGCTTTTCGTTAGCTCCACTTTCAAGCTCTCCTAAACCTCCTATAGAACTCCTCTATCTCCTCCATCGTTACCCTGTGCAGCTCCTCTTCCGGTAAGGTGGTTAGGACCTCCCAGCCGATATCGAGGCTTTCCTCTATGCTTCTTTCCTCCTCGAACCCCTGTCTCATAAAGCGCGTTTCGAAACTATCTGCGAACTTTAAGTATAGCCTCTCCTTTTGAGAGAGCTCCTCTTCTCCAACTATGGCGGCTAGGTTTCTAACCCATACGGCGTGGGAATAGGCCGCATAAAGTTGATCAGATAGGTGAGGGTGATCCTTTCTCGTTTTTCCTTCTCCTATCCCACTTTTCATGAGCCTTGAAAGAGACGGAAGTATGTTTATCGGCGGATATATACCCTTTCTGTAAAGCTCCCTACTTAAAACTATCTGCCCCTCGGTTATATAGCCGGTTAGGTCAGGTATAGGGTGGGCTATATCATCCTCTGGCATGGAGAGGATCGGTATCTGGGTTATTGAGCCATCTCTATCCCTTATCTTGCCGGCCCTTTCGTATATCGATGCTAAGTCACTGTACATATATCCGGGGTATCCCTTCCTTCCTGGTATCTCCCCCCTTCGAGAGGATAACTCTCTTAGGGCCTCACAGTAGTTGGTCATATCAGTTAAGATCACAAGCACATGCATTCCCATACCGAAGGCAAGATACTCGGCAATAGTTAGAGCGCACCTCGGAGTTATTAGCCTTTCTATAACTGGATCGTTTGCCAAGTTAAGGAAGACCACAGACTTCCTTAGGGCACCGCTTTTCTCAAAGCTTTCTATAAAGTACCTTGCTATGTCGTGTTTTACTCCCATTGCAGCAAATACTATAGCGAAGTCTCTGTCGTATATCTTGGCCTGACGCGCTATCTGAACGGCAAGCTCGTTATGGGGTAAGCCGCTTCCCGAAAATATTGGTAACTTCTGACCCCTTACCACCGTCATGGTTACATCTATAGCTGATATGCCCGTCTGGATGAAGTCTCGCGGGTAGCTTCTTGAGACAGGGTTTATGGCGAACCCATTCACGTCTAAGAACTCCTCTGCGACTATCTCAGGCCCTCCATCTATAGGCCTCCCCATACCGTTGAAGATCCTTCCTATGACGTCCCTAGATACGCCTATTTTAAAGGTATCGTTGGAGAGCCTTATTCGCGTTCGTGAGGGGCTTAACCCTCCAGTCTCCCCGAAGACCTGTATTACGGCGAGCTCGTCTCCCAGCTCTATGACCTTGCCCAGCTTTTCCTCTCCGTCAGGGGAGAATATTTCAACGACCTCACCGTAAAGGAGCTCGGGCAGGGATTCTATAAAGATAAGCGGGCCGCTTATCTTCTTTACTCCAGCGTACTCAAGCAAATTGCTCCCTCCTCCTATAAGATAGGACCTTCCTGTAGTTTGCTTCAAGCTCGCGGAATTCCCTGTCAAGCTCCTCCGCTAAGAAGGCAAATTCATCCTCTATCTTGGTCTCCGGTACGCTGAAAGAGAGCCTTATTATCTTAGACGTTATTGGTAGCTCCTCTATTTTCTGAGTTAGCATGCCCTCTCTTATCAGACTTAAGGCCCTTTCGTAGTACATCCTCATCAGCTTAAGTATGAGATAACCTTTCCTTAAGGAGCAGTAGGTGTCTATCGGGTCGTAGGCGTTTTGCCTTAAGAACCCCTCCTTTATCATTTTCGCTACAAGTAGGATCAGCTTCTGAGGTTCGGGCAGAACTCCCACCCCCACAAGCTGAGCTATTCTTTGAAGGTTGCTTTCCTCTTGCAGGAGGTTAATGGTCCAGTTCCTTAAGCTCTGAAAATCCTCTGCCACGTTTTGTTTAAACCATAGTTTGAGGTCCTCGAAGTACTCGGTGTAGCTGTTGAGCCAGTTAACGGATGGGAAGTGGCGAGCGCTTGCCAGCTCCTTATCAAGCGCCCAGAAGCATCTTATAAACCTTCGCGTATGCTGTGTGACAGGTTCTGAGAAATCGCCACCGGGCGGGGATACCGCTCCAATTATGCTTATGGATCCCTTTCTCCCCCCTAGGGTCTTAACCCTTCCCGCTCTCTCGTAGAATTCTGCTAGTCGTGTGGGAAGGTACGCTGGAAAGCCTTCCTCAGCTGGCATTTCCTCAAGCCTTCCAGCTATCTCTCTTAAGGCCTCTGCCCACCTTGATGTTGAGTCGGCCATTATGGCCACATCGTAGCCCATATCTCTAAAGTACTCCCCGATAGTTATCCCCGTGAATATGGAAGCTTCCCTTGCTGCAACCGGCATGTTTGATATGTTCGCTATGAGTATGAGTCTCTCCATCAAGGATTCTCCGGTTTTTGGGTCTCTGAGCCTTGGGAAATCCTCGAGGACTTCGGCCATCTCATTTCCCCTTTCACCGCATCCTATGTAAATTATCACATCTGCATCCGCCCATTTTGCAAGCTGATGCTGTGTAACGGTCTTTCCCGTTCCAAAGCCTCCGGGGATAGCGGCGGTTCCTCCCTTAGCCATGGGAAAAAGCAGATCCAAGACCCTCTGCCCGGTTAAAAGGGGCTCTTCTAAGGGGGTTCTCTCTAGTATGGGTCTTGGCTTTCTAACCGGCCAGTAGTGAAAGAGCTTTATCTCATGCATCTTTCCATCGTCATCCTTCACTTTGGCTATAACCGTGTCCACGGTGTAATCTCCGCTCTCCTTAGCTTCAATCACCGTTCCGCTGACATCGGGTGGGCACATTATCCTATGCTCGACCAGGGGAGTTTCCCTTATTCGAGCCAATATATCGCCCGGTTTCACGATATCCCCCTTTTTGATCTCCATCTTGACGCGCCAAACCTTGGTCAAAGGGAGGGGGAAGGGGTTGGCTCCCCTGAGAATGAAGTCTCCTAGCTCGTTCTTTATATCCATCAGGGGTCTTCCTATTCCATCGAAGATGTTTCCTAAAAGGCCCGGACCGAGGGCCACCGAAAGGGGTCTTCCCATTCCTATTACTTCCTCCTGAAGCCTTAGCCCTTCGGTTTCCTCATATACCTGAATCACGGCTTCGCTTTCGCTCGTTGAGATAACCTCTCCTATGAGCCCAAGTCTCCCTACCTTAACCATTTCGAGCATCCTTATATCTTCTGTAGCCTTGATCTTAACGACAGGTCCGCTTATCCACTTTACGTAGCCTATTAGCCTTTCCATAGCTATTCGAAGAGCTCCTTAAGCACCTCCATCTGGATCTCTCTCTTTTTTCTCTCCCATCTTCCCTCAAGGGTATTATCTATAGCCCTTTTGCCCTCCCAGGCCTTTAACCCGCCTATTATCTTATAATCGGGCTGAACTGTTAAATTTAACTTCATCTCAGAAATGAGGTCTCTTATCAATTCCATATCGTTCGGGTTTACAGCTACGTGGAAGCTTCCTCCTAAGTATTCCACACACTCCTCAAGCAGTCTCTTAAGTCTTTCCCTGTACTCGCTTCTTTTCTCAACTATCTTAAATATTTCTTCCTTCGCTCTTTCAAGTGCTTCCTGAAGTATGGCATCCCTCTCCTCGAGTATTATTCGCCTTGCGTTGAACATGGCGTTAGCTACCTCTTTTGAGACAAGGTCCTTCGCTTTTATCTGGACCTCCTCAAGCATCTTTATCGCTTCCTTTTCCGCCTTAAGCCTAGATTTTTCCCAATCATCTTCCTTTCTCTTCTCAAACTCGTCCCAGAGCTTCCTTCTTTCAAGCTCGGCCTCTTTTAGTATCTCCTCGCGAAGGAGTTTAACCCTCTCCTCCAAATTCATCACTCCTTGATGTTCAGGCCTAAAGCCTCCCTTATGGCCCTTTCAAGATAGTTGTGGGGTTTCTTCCTCCAGCCGCCCATCTCGGGGACCTCAAGCACTATGGGATAAAGCTCCTTGGCCCTTATCTCCTCTATCTCATTCCTTAAAAGCTCACCTATTCCTTCGCTTATTAATATGAGCTTATAGCTTCCAGCCGAAAGAGCCCTATTTAGCGCCTTTAGGGCCGACTCCCTATCCTCAGCCACCTCTCCCTTTACCCCTGCGAGCCTAAACCCTATGACGACCTCTTTGCTTCCTATTACGAAGACGCTTCCCATTATAGCGTTGCGATTATCATTATCGCTACCACCATGCCGTATATGGCTATTCCTTCGGCTAGAGCCACGACTATCAATGCCCTTCCTATTATCTCAGGTTTTTCTGCCATCGCTCCTATCATAGCGCTTCCAGTGGAAGCTACCGCGAAGCCCGCCCCTAAGGTCGCTGCGCCTACAGCTATTGCAGCTCCTATGTAGCCTGCAGCAGCATCCATGCCTCGAGATGATGACGTTAGCTTAGGCCTTTCTTCCGCCTGGTCCGCAGACGCTCCTGGCGGTGGGATCAGGAACAAAAGAAGCAAGGAAGCTAGGATAGCCATCGATGAGAGTAATATCACCTTCTTGGCGAAGCTCTTATAATCCCTTCTTTTCTTTATAGTTAAGCCCGCATAAATGGTGAAGATGACCGCTAAGGTGGTTATAAGTAAGGGGATTATGATCATTGGAGCCTTTCCCTCCTTTCATTCTGTCTCCTTCGTCCTTGGGCTTAGAGGTTTAAAGGGCCTTCCCTCTCCCTTGTAGAACTTGGAGAAGAACTCGTATAGGTTTAACCTGAGCGCCTGAATTCCAACTATAAGCCCCTCAAGTAATATTATCACAACGTTACCCAAAATTACCATTGTTAAGCTTCCAAAGCTTCCCATGAAGGAGCCTTCAAGCATCTCACCCAGCGTGAAGAATGCCATGAAGAGAAGGGAGTGGTTTAAGGCGAAGGCTCCAAGCCTTATGAAGGAAACTATATTGCTGAAGCTCTCTATGAGCGAGATTAATGGGGAGAATATCCCCTCTATTGGGTTTTTGTCTCTTAGCCCTATGTATATCATCAATGCCGGAGGTATGGGAAGGAGTAAGGAAATGGCTCCTGCTTTTTTCCAGAGGAAAAAGATGGAGATTAGGGATAGGAAGAACAGGAAACCCGCGAGGCCATGCTTGCCAAAGATGAACTCCCTTCCGAGGCCATGAGCTCTGTAGTGGCTTAAAAGAGACATAGCATAACCCACTATAAGAAAGAGGACTCCCATGGCTATGGAGCTCCATATCGCTGTGTGGATATCATGCATCGGGGAGAAGATTATAGGCTTTAGGATATCGCCGAAGCCAAAGATATGACCGTAAAGGAAGCCAAACAGGATGGACGAGAGGGAGCACCACTTAATGAGCGAGAAGATCCCCTTAAGGGATGGGATCTTCAGCTCTCCTAATCTGCTTAGAAGGTAGAGCACCGCTCCTTGTCCTATATCTCCAAACATGAAGCCGAAAAACAAGGGATAGCTTATGGCTATCAAGGGGGTTGGATCTATATCATCGTGGTTCGGTATCCCATAGAGCTTAACGAGAGCCTCGAAGGGCTTGAGGATCGGGTTATTGGTCATTAGGGTTGGGGGGATCAGCTCCTTGGGGGCGTGCTTAGCCTCGATCCACTCGTACAGGGCTTTGCCTTCGCAGGCCTCGTCTATCGCTTGCTCCACTATCTTTCTTTTGCTTTCAGGAACCCAACCTGATAGAGCTATAAAGTAGTTGGTCCTTCCACAAAACTTTCTGACTCTTATCGAGAGGTCCCTCCACATCACCCTCTGCCAGAGCTCCTTTAAGAAAGCCTCTCTTTCGAAGAAGAACCTCTTAACCCTTATCTTCAAGTTTTCAAGTGCCAAATCTAACCTTTTTATCTCGAGCTCTATCAGCTTCGCGGCATTTTCCGGTTCGCCACGATATCTTGTGGGAAGCTCAAGCCTCTCGAAGAATACGCTCTTTAGTATCTCCTCTATCTTGTCTTTGTCTTTCTTTAGCCCGAAGATGAAGAGGTGTTCCTCTCTGACGGGGACTATAACATGGGGAACGTTTTCCAAGCTTCTTACGAGTCGAGGCATCTGCGCTTGTGGGACCACTCCGAAGGAGTAATAAAGGTACTTCAAGCTTCTTAAATCCTCTATCCTTATATCTATTCCCAGCAGGTTTTGAACCTTAGAGAGGTAAGTTTTTATTCTTTCCCTGCTTCTTAGCAAGACATCTCTTGTTGTTCCAAAGCGCTCCGCTTCTTTCTCTATCTCAGTTAACTTCTTGAGTTCTTCGGGAGAGAGAATATCGCCCTCTACGCTTTGTGGGGTCTCTTTGATGGGAGGGGGTTGGGCATCGAGGTTTTCGAAGATCCTTAGAAGCCTGCTCTTTATGCTGGCTACTTCCTCTTCTTCCTTCTCGTTAACCGTCATACTCAGAAGATAGCCCTTCTTATAAAGGGGAGTCTTTCGAATATCGCAAAGTTCTATTGCTTCAATAGAGGATAGCCTTGCAAGGAGCTTTCTTGCGTAATTTTTATGGGTTATGCAGTTTAGAAGATACATCTTCGCCACTGGCATGGAAATATTATAGCATAAAAATTTTTCGTTAAGAAGTATTGCATTTTAACCGGTATATGATATAATTCTTAGCTAAAGAGCCATGAATATAGTGGTAAGCAAAGTAGGGGCCTGCTGGTATTATTACTTCTTCTTTGAATAGGGGTATTTACCTACGGGGGCTTAAGGGGCCTCCAGGTAAATACCCCTATTCGGTATTTGCCTGGAGGCCCCTTTTTTTATTACCTCTAAGGAGGTGTTGAGAGCTTGGGGTTGAAGCTAGTCTCAAGGGATAGGCAGAGAGAGGATAGCGTGGTATGGGTAGGGGATCTTCCCATAGGAGGAAGCTACTTCAATATCATAGCTGGGCCGTGCTCGGTTGAATCAGCAGAGCAGATAGACGAGATAGCGAGCTTTTTGTCAAGCCTTGGTGTGAGGCTCTTAAGAGGAGGAGCATTTAAGCCCAGAACATCTCCTTACTCCTTTCAAGGTTTGGAGGAGCGTGGCTTGAAGCTTCTTAGAGAAGCTGCCGATAGGTATGGCATGAAGGTCGTTACCGAGGTAATGGATACGACTATGGTTGACCTTATTTATGAGTATGCCGATGTGCTTCAGGTGGGTACGAGGAACATGTATAACTATACCCTTTTGAAAGCACTGGGCAAGGTCGATAAACCAGTTTTGCTTAAAAGGGGCTTTATGGCGACAATAGAGGAATGGTTGCTTGCAGCCGAGTATATAGCCTGCCACGGTAATGAGCGGATAATACTATGCGAAAGGGGTATAAGGACCTTTGAGAGGTACACGCGAAACACGCTGGATATATCCGCTGTTCCCATAGTTAGGAGCATCTCTCACCTTCCCATATGTGTTGACCTAAGTCATGCTACGGGAAGAAGGGATATAATAGCCCCGCTTTCTAAGGCTGTTTTAGCCGCTGGTGCTCATGCCTTGATGGTTGAGGTCCATCCGAGGCCTGAGGATGCTCTATCCGATGGTTATCAGAGCCTGAACTTCGAAGAGTTTAAGGAGGTTTTGTCCTCGATAGTAAGGCTTTGTGAGATGGAAGGAATAAATTTAGTTCTGGGGGGAAGAAGATGGAGCTTCGAAGAGCTCAAAGAGTTAAGGGCGTAGTCGTCGTGCCACCTGATAAGTCGATAAGTCATAGGGCTTTGTTTTTCTCATCCATAGCTTCGGCTCCTTCGGAGATAAGAAATGTACTTGATGCCGATGACGTTAAAAGGACACTAAATCTGCTTAAGCTATGCGGGACCGAGTTCGAAGGAGACCTTAAGAAGTTGGTTGTTAAGCCTCGCCCCTTTAGGGAGCCCTCAAAGCCTATATATTGCGGCAACTCTGGAACAACGGCGAGAATCGGCATGGGTCTTTTGGCTTCAAGGGATGGTTGCTTCACCCTTTACGGAGATAAGAGTTTAAGCAGAAGGCCGATGCTCAGGGTGGTCAAACCGTTAAGGGAGATGGGGGCCACGGTTTTGGGGCGTGAAGGAGGGGCGCTTCTTCCCATAGCCATAAGGGGTGGGGATCTTAAAGGTATAGAGTATGAGTCACCAGTTGCAAGCGCTCAAGTTAAAAGTGCCTTTATACTCGCGGCACTTTTCGCCTCTGGTAAGAGCGTTTATAGGGAGCCTTGGAAAAGCAGGGATCACACCGAGAGGATGCTTAAGGCTATGGGGGCTCGCTTGACGGAGAAAAACGGGAGCATTGAGATAGAGCCTACTGACGAGCTTTTCCCATTGAAGCTTGAGGTTCCCGGGGACTTTTCCTCTGCTGCCTTCTTTATCACGCTGGGCGTTATCCATGGTAAGGGGGACATAGTTATAGAGAATGTTAACCTTAATCCTACGAGAACAGGACTATTAAGGGTTCTTGAGAGGATGGGTGCGAATGTGGAGGTCAATCTTAAGGGTGAGGAGCTTGAGCCTATAGGATCGATAAGGGTCTCTTCTTCCAAACTCGTCGGTACGGTTGTTTCTCCGGAGGAGGCTCCGCAGATGATAGATGAGATACCTCTTGTGGCTCTGCTTGGTGCCTTCGCTGAAGGCGAGACGGTCGTTAGGGGTGCGGGAGAGCTTAGGGTGAAGGAGAGTGACAGGATAGCCTCCTTGGTCTTGGAGCTTAGGAAAATGGGCGTGGATATAGAGGAACTTGAGGATGGCTTCTTGGTGCGTGGTGGGAAGGGTCTTCACTCCGCTAAGGACCTTAACTCCCATGGGGATCATAGGATAGCCATGCTTTTAAGCATCGCCTCTTTGTGTGTCGAGGATGAAGGAGCTTCGAGGATAAAGGGTGCAAATTGGGTTAAGATATCCTTCCCGAGCTTCTTCGATATATTAGGAGAGCTTGCGAGGTGAGTATATCATGCTTAGGATGATGACCGCTGGTGAGTCTCATGGAAACAAGATAGTTGGGGTTCTCGATGGCATGCCCTCGGGGTTGAAGCTGGATATGAGCTGCTTAAGGTGGTTCATGGAAAGGAGGCGGGGAGGATATGGCAGGGGGAAGAGGATGGAGATAGAGATGGATGAGCCTAAGGTTGTTGGCGGGGTTCACGATGGCGTTACAACAGGGGCACCTATACTTGTTGAGCTTGAAAATAGAGGCGATAATCCTTCCTTTGGGGTTAGGAGCGTTCCCAGGCCGGGACATGCCGATTATGTGGGTTACCTTAAGTATGGCCTTGAGGACCTGAATATTCCCGCTGAAAGAGCCAGCGCGCGAGAGACGGCCATAAGGACCCTCCTTGGAGCTATATGCTATCTTGCCCTGAGAGAGCTTGATATAGAGGTTTTTGCCTTCACAAGGAGCATAGGTAAGGTTTCCCTTGAAAGGAAGTATCACGAAATAGAGGATCTCCTATCTAAGAGGGACAGCTCACCGGTTTACTGCCCCGATGAAAGGGTGAGTGAGCTCATGGTTGAGGAGATAGATCTGGCTAAAAGTAAGGGAGAAAGTCTTGGGGGAAGCTTTACAGTTGTTGCGAGGAACGTCCCCTTGGGTCTCGGTAGTTATGTCCAATGGGATAGAAGGCTTGACGCGGCTTTAGGCTTCTCCCTTCTTTCCATACCTTCGGTTAAGGCGGTTGAGATAGGAGAGGCCATTGATGGCTCCAAGATGTACGGCAGCGAGTTTCAGGATGGCTTTATCGTTAAGAATGGGGTAGTAAGGAGGGTTTCCAACAGGGCGGGAGGAATAGAGGGGGGAGTTTCCAACGGTGAGGACATAGTTATAACGGCCTATCTTAAGCCCATCCCCACCGCTCCAGCGATAGATAGGTCCGTAGATTTAAAGACGATGGAGGAGAGTCCATTAGCTTACATAAGGTCTGATACGGTTGTGGTCCCAGCTGCATCCGTCGTTGGGGAGGCTATGGTTTCCTTTACCTTGCTTAGCTTCCTTTTGGAGAAGTTTGGAGGGGATAGTATGTCTGAGCTTAAGAGGAGGGTTGAGGAATGGAGAGGAAGGCTATCACGATAATCGGTTTATCGGGGTCTGGGAAGAGCACGATAGGTGAGCTATTGGCTGAAGCGTTGGGTTGGCCTTTCACCGATACGGATAAGGAGATAGAAAGGGAAACGGGGATGTCTGTTCCCGAGATATTCGATAAGCTTGGTGAGAGGACCTTCAGGGAGATAGAGAGGAAGGTCGTCCTTCGCTCCATCGATAGGGGAGGGGTTATATCCTTAGGTGGAGGAGCCATCCTCGATCCCGAAAGCAGGGAGGCCATACTTAGTAAAAGTCTATCCTTCTATATAAGGGTGTCCATAGATGAGCTTGAAAGAAGGCTTCGCGTCTGTGCTCAGGATAGGCCCCTTCTAAGGGGTAACCTTAGGGAGAGGCTCATGAACCTTTATGAAGCGAGGAAGGAGCTTTATGAGATGGCTCATCATATTATAGATGGGGATGGCCTTTCTCCTAGGGAGATCTGCGCGCTTATGGCCATGAGACTTAACGGAGCTTTTGAAGAGATAGAACTTCACTCCTCTTTACACTCTGCCCAGATAGGTAAAGTTAAGTGGGAAGGCATTAGGGATTTTCCCCTTATAACAACTCGTAAGGTTCGCGATATATATGGTGTCCTAATCGAGAATGAGAGGGTGGAGGTCCTTCCTGATGGGGAGGAGGCCAAAGATATAAAGGTGGTTGAAAGGCTTTATAGAAGGCTCATAGATTGGGGAGTGGAAAGGAAAGATTGTATAGTCTCCTTCGGAGGGGGGGCTTTAAGCGATGCTGTTGGCTTTGTATCTGCTACCTTTAAGAGGGGTTGCGATTTCGTCTCCGTTCCCACGACCTTGCTTGCCCAAGTAGATGCTTCAATCGGTGGAAAGACCGCCATTAACCTTGGTGAGATAAAGAACGTCATAGGGGCCTTTAAGGTACCAAAGATCGTCCTAATTGACCCAGTTTTTACGCTTTCTCAAGAGCCCAGAGATTATAACGAAGGGTTGGTTGAAGCGATAAAGATAGCTCTTGTCGCTTCCCCACCCTTGTTTAGCTTTATAGAGGAGAAGCTGGATCAGATAAGGAGGAGAAACTTAAAGACCTTGATTGAGGTCATAAGGATGGCCATTGAGCTTAAGCTTTCCATAGCCAGTAAAGATCTCTTCGATAAGGGGATAAGGCATATCCTTAACTTTGGGCACACCCTCGGGCACGCAATTGAGTCCGCTTACGGCCTTAAGCATGGTGAGGCGGTTAGCCTTGGGATGGTCTTCGCTCTTAAGCTTGGGGAGAGGCTTGGCATCTCAAGAAAGGGGGTATCCGAGAGGGTGGTTAAGATGCTTGAATCCCTATCTATGCCTACGGAGTTAAGGAGCATAGACCTAGGTGAGATAGGGGTGAAGATGGCTCAGGATAAGAAAATCAGAGGAGGAAAGGTTAACTTCGTCCTAGTTAAGGATATAGGTGAGCCCATTATAGCTCCGATGGATCTATCTCAGCTTTCCTCCTATTTAGCTGAACTACCTCTAAGGAAGGAGCCCAGAGGTCTAATATCAGTAGCTTACCCAGAAGGCGAGGTCTTCCAAGAATGGCGTTAGTCGCTTCCCATGCTTGGAGCGATGCGATAGCGGTTACCAAGGGAGGGAATACCTGGAGAGTTCCCTCCTCCTTTACTTCTCCCAATATCTCCTTAAGGGAGGGGGTTTCAGGCGGTAGGATAGTCGTCACTTGGCCGTACATCTCCTTAACCCCTCCATGAACGAGGAATATCCCTCTTTCTCTTGCTAAGGCCTCAAGGCGGAAGCGAGTTCTCCAGTTATCGAGGCAGTCCACAACTCCAAGGATGTCCTCAGGAAGGGAGAATCTCTCATCGTTTATGTCTGCGAATATCCCTTGAAGCGAGGTTTCCGAGGTCAGGCGTGAGAGTCTTTCCATTGCTGCATCGACCTTTCTCTTTCCTATGTCTCCCTTAGAGTATAGTATCTGCCTGTTTAAATCTGGTTCGTCAACGAGGCCGTTATCAGCGATATATAGCTTTCCTATGCCGAGTCTGACGAGTAGCTCTGATACAGTTGAGCCTAGCCCTCCGAGCCCTGCGACAAATAGGGCCGAGCTTCTTAGTACCTTCATCTCTACTAGTTTCTCATGTCTAAGCCATAAGCTCATTCTCATCCACCACCCGCTGGTGGGAAGAGGGCTATCTCCCCTTCCTCGATTAAGGTTGAAACCCCATCAAGATAAACGGCATTCCTTCCGTTTATGAGTATCATGAAACCGCTTTTTATTCTATTATTCTCTAGGAGCTTCTCCTCAAGGTTAATCCCTATCTCTGAGGACACCCTTTTTAAGAGCTCCCTTAAGGTAATGGCTCCTTCTATCTCGAGCTCCAAGAATTCCCTTTTCGCAAGGGACCTTAGGTCCGCGAAAAACTTAACCTTCACCCTTTTCATGTTAATCACCCAATTGCTATTATATAATAGAAGTGAGAGGTGATGAAAGATGGAAAAGCTTAAAGGTAAGAGGATAGCCATTTTAGTTGAGGACCTCTTTGAGGACCTTGAGCTTTGGTATCCTGCTATAAGGATGAGGGAAGAAGGGGCGGAAGTTATCCTTGTGGGGCCCGAAAAGAAGGTTTATAAGGGGAAGTATGGTGTTCCCGCGGAGGCTGATATAACTAGCGCGCAGGCTAAACCGGAGGATTTTGACGCCGTAATAATACCTGGTGGTTATTCACCTGACAGGATGAGGAGAGACCCGAAGCTGGTTGATTTCGTTAGGGAAGTGGGTAGAAGGGGCAAGGTCGTAGCTGCCATATGCCATGGTCCCTGGATGCTCATATCCGCCGGTCTCATAAAGGGGAAAAAGGTCACATCCTTCTTCGCCATAAAGGATGATGTGGTCAACGCGGGAGCTGAGTTTGTTGATGCTGAAGTCGTGGTTGACGGAAACATAATAACCTCGAGGACACCTAAGGATTTACCTGCCTTCTGTAAGGCCATAATAGAGAGCCTTGCGTCAGACTCTGGTGGATCTCCTTACAAATAGGCGCTCATAGATCATAACTATAGATGTGGTAAGTAGGGTTAGGAGTATGGCTAAAGCGTCGGCTCTCCCAAGCTCTATCCCAACCTCGGATATGTGAGTGTAGATTAATAGGGGAACGATGTTTACCCCTGTCCCTGTCAGCGCGAAGGCAGTTCCGAAGGCTCCCATGCTCACGGCGAAAAGCAGGGAAGAGCCTGCTATTACCGAGGGAGCTATTGCGGGTAAGATAACCTTTCTGAAGGTGAGGGTGTAGGAGGCTCCCAAGCTCAAAGCTGCGTCAAGTAAGTTCCAATCGAAGCTAGCCCAAGCAGCGGTCATGGTCAGGATCATCCTAGGTATGAGGAAGTAAAGATAGGCTATCACCAATCCCTTCCACGTAAACAGGAAGGCGGAGAACTCCACGGGGTTTATGTTAAAGAGCTTCTTTAGGATTAAGGTTATAAATCCGCTGCTTCCTAAGATTACGATGAAAGAGAAACCCACAACGAGGCCGCTAAATACAAGGGGTATGGAGGTGAGGGAAAGCAGAAGGTCCTGGGCACGAGGGCCGCGCCTATATATCACGTAGGATAGGGGGATACCTATGAGGGTTCCTATAGCTGTCGTGGTTAGAGATAAAAGTAGGCTGGTTTTAAAGGAGCTTAAGTAAAGTCTCTTCGTGAAGATGGCGTAATAGTTTGCGAGAGATAGCCTGCCTTGGGAAAGCAGGCTATCTCTCAGCACGAAGATGAGCGGTACCAGCAGAAACAGCGTTATGATCATGATTAAGGGTATAAGAAAGAGATAGAGGTATCTTCTCTCCCCCATCTTTACTGGCCTAAGACCTCGCTTGCCCACATCTCGGCGGCTTCCTTCTGGACCTTTTGAGCCTTGACCCAATCGACATCTATAGCTCTCGCATATTCCTCTTTCGGTAGGAACTTCTCCTTGACATCCTCTGGGAGCTCTATGTCGGGTAGTATAGGCCTTACGAAGCCCTTAGCGAAGATGCGCTGTCCCATCTCAGACATGATGAAGTTAAGCCAGAGCCTTGCGGCGTTGGGGTGAGGGGCTCCCTTAACCAAGCTTATGGCGTAAGGAGCGGTTATAGTTCCCTCCTTAGGTATAACTATCTCCACATCATCGCCGAGACCAGCTATATATTTGGCCCTGTATCCGTTCCAATCGTAGGTTATCCAGACGGGTATCTCTCCCTTTATGAACTTGTCATACTCTGTGGTCTTTTCTATCATCCTAACGTTACCAACCTTTTGAAGCTTAGCAAGGTATTGGATGCCAGGCTTTAGATTATCTATGTTGCCTCCGTGGGCATAGGCCGTAGCTATTACGATCGCATAACCTATTCCGGTGGTCCTGGGGTCAAGGTAAACTACACACTTACTGTATTTGCTATCAAGCAGATCTGCCCAAGATCTTGGAACATCCTTAACCAGCTTCTTGTTCACCACGAACACCACTGTTCCCTTATGTATCGAGAACCAGTGTCCCTCGGGATCTTTTAGGACATCAGGTATCTTATCAAAGTTCACAGGTTTGAACCCTTCGGTTAAGCCCTTCTCCTTAGCCATAGCTCCGAAGGGCATGAAGTAGTAAGCGGTGTCAGCTTGTGGGTTATTTTTCTCCTTCTCGAGCCTAGCTACGGTAGCCCCACTTCCAAGGTCGTTGTATTCAAGCTCTAAACCGTATCTCTCCTTGAAGGCATCGAAGAGCCCTTGCCAATTCGCCCAGGTGGGACCAGTATCGTAGCTGAAGACCCGACCTTCCTTCTTCGCTGCCTCGTAAAGTTCCTTCTCTCCGGGATAAAGCTCTTCTTTGATTTCAACTGCAAAAGCCAAGCTTACTACTCCCACGACCAAAGCTACGCAAGCCGCTAGCGCTACCCACTTACCCATCTTTCTCCCTCCTCTTTAGGTTATCACTTTTGCCTTGCTTGTATCTATCTTGACCATGACCTCTTCTCCCTCCGCGAGGGAGAAGATCTTTTCCGAGCTTATGCTATCGGAGAGTATCACCTTCTCTTTAACCTTCACCGCTACACGCGTTATTGGACCCAAGAATATCTTCCCCGAAACCCTTCCCCTAAAGAGGTTTTCCTCTCCCTCCTCGGGAATCTCACCGAGCTTAAATAGTAAGACATCTTCTGGCCTGATGACCACGGTTACCTTGCTATTAGGCGTTAGGCCAACTGGCGTCTTAAGCTTAAGCTGGTATCCCTCCCATAATAGCGTTTCTCCGTTCCAAGTTACTGCTTCTAGGAAGTTGTTGACTCCTACGAAGTCGGCAACGAACTTGGTTGAGGGGTTTAGGTATATCTCGGCTGGCGCTCCGAGCTGCTCTATCCTACCTTTATTCATCACGGCTACCCTGTCGGATATGGATAGAGCTTCTTCCTGATCATGGGTCACGTAAATCGTTGTCACGCCGCTTTCCCTCTGGATCCTCTTTATTTCGAACCTAAGCATGTTTCTGACCTTTGCGTCTAAAGCTGAGAGAGGTTCATCTAAGAGCAGGACCTTGGGTTCGATGGCTAAGGCTCTTGCTAAAGCGACCCTCTGCTGTTGCCCTCCAGATAGCTCTGAGGGTAAGGAGGACGCCTTATCAGCTATGCCTATCATCTCGAGAAGCTGTTGAACCTTATCCCTTATCTTCCTTTCGCTTTCACCCCTCGCTCTAAGCCCGAAAGCCACGTTTTCAAAAACGCTAAGGTTGGGAAATAGGGCGTAGTTTTGAAAGACTATGCCTATCTTTCTTTCTTTTATGCTCATGCTAAGTGCGTTTTTCCCATCTATGTATATCTCTCCAGAATCGGGTTTCATGAAGCCTGCTATTAGCCTTAAGGTTGTGGTCTTACCGCATCCTGAAGGGCCAAGGAGGGTAAGTAGCTCCCCCTTTTCCACGGATAGGTTTAAGTTATCTAGCGCGACGACTTTTCCAAACCTCTTAGATACGTTTCTAAGCTCGATATACCCCATTTGTCTTTAAGCACCTCCGGCTCCTATATATGTTCTCTCCGGTGCGGTCTTAATTAGCTTGCTCATGTAGACTATACCAAGAAGGGAGAATATGCTCATCCATACAAGTAGACTGGTTGCGGCGCAGGCGAAGCCAGTGTTGACATAAAAAGCTTGATATAGAACCACGGGATAGGTCTGGCTCTTGGAGCTAGTCAATATAACGGCAAGCTGAAACTCTCCAACGGACATGGCGAAGGTCATTATTGAGCCGGCCACAACTCCCGGTGTAAGGTTTGGTATAAGTAGCCTTCTTATTATGTAAAGGACGTTTGCTCCTAACGAGTATGCGGCTTCCTCGATGCTCTTCCAGGAAAGCATTTCCAGGTTGGCTATTAGAGGCTTAAGCGTGAAAGGGAGGGTGTATATGCATTGGGCAAGTATCAGACCCTTAAGATAGCCTATGATCTTCAGTCCTGGAAGGTTGTAAGCGTCTATGAAGCCTAAGCCCAGTACTACGGGAGGGATAGCTATTGGGAGAAGGATGATGAAGCTATAAAGGCTCCTTAGAAGCTTGCTTTCCAAGACCACGATAGCGTAAGCTGCTGGTATGCTCACCGCTAAGTTTATGGCTATGACTGAGATGGCTACTATCATGCTCCTTAGGAGGGCTTCGTAATACATCCTCTGGGTGAAAAGCTCACCATACCATCGGAGCGTGAACCCCTCTGGGAGAAGGGTTCCAAACCACTTCTGTCCAAAGGCCCCTATGGAGATTAGGACAATAGGCAGGAAGATGAAGGAAATATATAAGGTTAAGGAAGCGAAGGAAAGCCCCTTTTTCAACATGATTATCCCTTTAGCATTATAGCATAGAAGACCCTTTCCTTGTAAAGATCATGCTTCCTATTAGCGCGGTTAATGGTGCCGTTAGGATCATACCTATGCTTCCAACCAATATGTGAAGTATTTCAGCTGCAACGTATCTTAAGTTTATCATGTTTATGGTTGGGACGCCGAGGGCGTTTAAAGTTAAAAGAAGTCCTAAGTAGCTTCCAGAGTAAGCTAAAAGCAGGGTATTGGACATGGTTCCTATGACCGATTTACCCACGGATAGGCCAGATGACAAAAGCTCACCTAAGGAGACGGTAGGATGTATCTTCGCTATCTCATCCTGAGAAGATGCTATATCTATCGCCACATCTACTATCGCGCCGCTTGAGGCTATGAAGGTGCTGGCAAGGAAAAGAGATGTTAGATCGAGGTGAGAGAAGCCCGCGTAAAGTAGGCTCTCGGTGAAGGGCATTACGGAGCCGTGGAGCTTCATGCGCTTACCGAAGGATAGGGCAAGAAAACAAGTTGCTCCTATACCCGCTCCGCAGCCTAGAAGCGCGGTTACCCCCCTGCGTGATACCCCTCCAGCTGAAAGACTAGCGGAGGATGCTACAAGAAAGGTCGTCAGTAGAGCTAAAGGTATAGGGTTATATCCAGCTAAAAGTGTTGGCAATAGGACCTTCCATATAAGTAGGACGACGAAGATGAAGGATACGAGGGCTTTAAGGCCCGTCCAGCCCGCAAAGATGAGCATAACGCTGCAGAAGATGACGAAAAGGGCGAGCTCATAGGGCATCCTGTAATGGTCCACGGCGTTGACGTGGATTATCTTAGGACCAGCGTGGTTTATCACAACAAGCGCTTCATCACCGGGCTCAAAGACCTTGTCTATCTCCATGATCCCCTTGAAGTGGTTTGTCGCCTCAATTAGCGTTCCCTTGAAGGGCCCATCCTTTATCCTTACCTTAAGCCTTTGACTACCTATCTTTACCAAGCCTACCTGTTGAAAGTTGGAGTTGTCTACCTCAAGCACCTCAGCCCTCGATCTTACGGTATCCTTTAGGCTTGGGTTGTCCCTCGTGGTAGGAAGCATTATTAGGATAGCCGAGATTATGAGGGTTGTAAGGACTAGCCCAATATCCTTTTTAGGGGTTTCTATCTTCCAAAGCTCAAGAAGATGTTTTCTTATCAAGGTTCTTGCCTCCTTAAGGTTAAACTGGAGCGTGCGCGAGGGTTTGGGACTCACGCGCGCTCCGTGAATCTCCTTCCTATACCTTAAGCAGCTAAGCGGTAAGCATAGCTTATCACGGATATTATGTTGCCCTTTGAGATATCTATGTTCAGTATATTGCAGAGCTTGTAGAAGAGATCGGTGTTATCGTAATACCCCTTAAAGACCTCTGATCCGACGCCTATGGCGTATACTGGCACTGGTAGGCCTGTGTGAGAGTAGCTCGTCCAACCTATCCCAGCCTTCTGATTGAGTATATGGGTTATCTTCACGGTTAAGGGCTCATATCTACCGTAGAGCTTGTAGGTGAGCTCATCCTTAGGCCTCTTATCCTTGGGCAGCATGCTCATTTCAAAGGCCTTCTTAAGTTCGATCAATTCATCTTCGTTTAAAGACAAGTGTAATTCTAAGGCTGCCTCTATGTCGCCGGTCTTGACTTTTTCCTCAAGGGCCTTGCGTCTTTCAGCGTCAAGCAGCTTAAGCCCGAAGAGCTCCTCTATCTTCGGTAGGAGGTCCTCCAGCTTAGCCTTGTCCCTTGGGGTTTCCTCGCGGTACTTACTCACTATCTTTGAGAACTCGTCGTAGGAGATTTTTTGCCTTTCAAGTATCTTGAAGTAGGTTTGGTACCTCGTGCCCGCGAACCCCATCGACATTCCTCCGCACTCGTGGTCGCCGGTTACTATTATCAGTGTCTCATTGGGGTGCTTTTCGTAGAACTTAAGCGCTACCTCTACTGCTTCATTGAAGTCCAACATGTCTTGAATTGCTGACGCAGCATCGTTCGCGTGGCAGGCCCAGTCAACCTTGCCCCCCTCTACCATTATGAAGAAACCCTGAGGTCCGTCGAGCATCTCTATAGCCTTCCTGGTGAACTCAGCCAATGATAGCCCTATATCCATGCCTCTTTTCCTGTTTATGGCGTAAGGCAAAGCAGCTTCCTTATCGAGCACTGGGTTTATCGCCACGACCTTTCCATCTGAGGGCTTTAGGGCCCTTATTTCCTCCGCTCTCTCGACTACCTTATACCCCTTCTCCTTAAGTATCTCCCTTACATCTTTCTGCTTGCCGTCCTTCCCCTTAGGCTCCCTAAACCCTCCGCCTCCGAAGAAGTCGAAGTTGCTTTCCGCCAGATCTAGGGCTATCTCATAGTAGTTGTTCCTGCTTGGATTGCGGGCGTAGAATCCGGCGGGTGTAGCATGATCGATGGATACGCTCGATATTATCCCTATCTTCATCCCCTTATCGCGCGCAAACTCGGCTATCGTCTTATACTTCACCTTCTTAGAGGGATCCATGTTTATAACACCGTCGTTGGTCTTGTGCCCCGCGGCCATGGCCGTTATCGCCGAGGCGGAGTCGGTTATGAAGCTATCGGCCGCGTGGGTGGTCATCATTCCTAGGGCGGGAAACTTGGTGAAGCAGAGGCTTTCGACGTGGGGATTTTTACTCTTCAGGGATCCTAGGTATATCTGGGTCGCCGTCACCTGAGGGACGCTTACACCGTCACCAATGAATAGGAAGACGTACTTTGGGGTGGATGCTGAGGCTAAAGCGGGCGATAGCGTTGATATGAGCGTGAGGATCATCGCTAGGAGCATTAAGGCTCTTAACCCCTTACTTTGGAGGCCTTTCCTTAATGAGCTCACTTCTCATCCCTCCTTGTATATCTGATTTCAGGTTTATTTTGGATTAAGATTGTTAATAAAAGATAAACTTTCCTTAAAGATCTATTTAAGAAAGGAGGGAGAGAAGCCTCGTTATCAAACCGGCTATGAGCATGCCGTAAAGAAAGGTTAATATCTCTATAGCCAGAGCTCTCCTTAAGCCGAGCTCTTTAAGGAGCATGATGAAGGCTATGACGCAGGGTATCTGAAAGGTTGTAGCTAAACCGAAGGTGAATATCTGAAACTTGTTCATAACCGAGCTTAGGTCTACGGTTCCCATGGCGTTTACAAGCATGGCTGGGACTAAGTCCTTCTGAATGAATCCGTAGATAATCGGGATTATGGTTCTTTCCGGAAGGTTCAGCCAGGCTGTGGTTAAGAATCGTGAGGGCTTTACTATAAGCTCCACAAGCCCGAAATGTTCTAGGCCCCCATATATTAAACCACCGAGGGCAAGAAGCGGTATCGCTACATATACGAAGTCCTCAGCTTTAAGCCAGGCTTTTAGTAAGAGGTTTTTGAGCTTTGGAAGGCGATACTGGGGCAGTTCCTCTATGAGGGGAAGGGGCTCTCCTCTTACGATGTGTCCCAGCATCTTGGCCGTTATCAGGAACAGAACCAGCGCTATTAGATATATGCTCAGGGCATAGAAGGGGCCAGCGTAGTATCCCACAACTCCGAATATTATGGCGCTCCTCGAGGAGCAGGGGATTGTCATGTAAAGTATGCAGACCTTCAAGCGGTCGGTGAAGGTCGGTAAAATTCTTGTGGATCTTATGGCCGGTACGGCGCATCCTAATCCAAGCATGGCTGGTATTATGGCCTTTCCCGGTAGCCTTAGGTATCTCATGACGCTATTTAGGGCTATGATGAATCTTGAAAGGAGCCCGCTATCTTCCAGTAAGGCCAGTATGAAGTAGAATATCCCCACGTAGGGAATGGCTATGCTTATGCCGGCTGAGACGCCTATGAGGGCATTTCTCACGAGTAGATCAAGCAAGGCTCCTTTACTCTTTAACCATGGCGTTATCGCCTCTATTAGAGCAGTGAAATATTGGCTTAAGTTCTCCTGAAGGAAGCCACCTATATAGGATAGGGAGAGGAATATCAGGGAGAAGACCGCTATCGTGAATAAAAAGCTCCCCATGGGGTTGTTTATGATGAAATTGTCGAGGAAGGATATCTTCTCCCTCGATAGGGACCTTATCCTCAGGACCTTACTGGCTATCTGGATAGCGTATCCTGATCTCGTTATGGTTATGTCGCTTTGGATGTCTGGGTGAAACTCCTCATAGCGAGCCAGTATTTTCTTAAGCTCACCCTCATGAAATAGCTCCTCAAGCAAAGGGCTTCCCTCGAGGAACTTTATGGCAAGCCCTCTTTTCGAGAGCTTACCCTCATAGGGTAAGAGCTCTTCTAACGCCTTTATGGCCTCCTCTATATGGTCATCATATCTCAGCTTAAGGTTTGCTTTCCTTGCCTCTTTTATCCTCTTTATAAGCTCATCTATTTCCCCCTTTGGTGGGTTTATCTTGACTACCGGAATTCCCAAAAACTTTTCTAAGAGGTTTACATCTATGTCTACTCCCTTTCTTTTCGCTTCTTCGTAAAAGTTAAGCGCTATTATGAATGGGACCCCTAACTCTGCCAGCTGTATGCTGGTTATTAGGCTTCTTTCTATTGCGGTTGAGTCAACCACCTGGATGAGGAAGTCATAGTCTCCAGAAAGAACGAGTCTTTCCGTTACCTTTTCCTCCTCGCTCGATGGGGTAAGGCTGTATACCCCCGGCGTATCGATGAAGAGATAGCTTTCGTTTTCTATGTTCGCTCTGGCTTCAGTTATATCGACGGTTGTGCCAGGGTAGTTGGATATCTCTACCTTCGCGCCAGTTAGGGCGTTAAGCAGGGACGATTTCCCCACGTTAGGTTGACCTACTAATAGGACTTTCTTCATGGCTGCTTTTGTCCCCTCACCCTTCTGCTTAAGCTCCTATCTATGGCGACCAATCTTCCTCCTAAATTGACGATGACCACGTCATCCCTCACCTTGATGACCTTGAACTTACTACCAGGCGTTAAGCCTATCCCTATCACTCGGGCCAACAGCTTTGGGTTTTCAATCTCTATGGAGGATATGATCCCCTCTCCATCGATCTCATCTATGGGTTTGGAGTCACGGCTTAGGCTTTTTGCCCTTTCCCTTTCCCCTTCGCTTAGGTGCTCCATAGAGTGAGCGATCTCATGCGGGAACAGAGCTTCCATCGCTTTATGATAGTCGTAGATGCTTTGAGCGATCGCTTCGCCTTCGGGTGTTAGGTAAAGGGTATCTCCTCTAAGTTCAGCTAACTTCCTTTTTCTGAGCTCCTTTAATCCCTCACTTAGGTCATCGGTTTCAAGCTTGGTATCCTCCTCTATCTCCTTTAACTTCAGGGGTCTTCCTTTTTCCTTATATAGCCTCAGTATGTCTTCTATTAAGATTTTTATCCAATCCATTTCAGACCGCTATGAGAGTTGAGGTGAGTTGTATCTCTGGCATCTTCCTTATCTTTCCCATTATAACATCATCTAACCCTTTAAGCGAATCCGTCTCAACCCTTATTAGGAGGTCATACTCTCCATAGACCATATAAGCTTCCTTAACCTCAGGCATATTTTTGAGCTTTTCTAGAGCATCCCTTTCCTTGCCTGCTGTGGCAAGGATTAAAACGAAGGCAGTTATCAAATCTTTACACCTCCTTATTTAGTCTTTAGAAAAAGCCCATTTAAGTAGAGGAGGGGTTATAAGCGTAGTTATCATGGTCATGCCTACTGTAGTTGTGAAGGTTGAGTCGTCGAATATCCTCTCTGCGAGCGCCATGTTGGCTATAATCAATCCTACCTCCATGCGGGGTATCATACCTATTCCCACCTTAAGGGCTTCCATTAATTTAAACCTGGTTAATAAAGCTCCTCCGCCGCAGCCCACCATCTTCGTCAATATCGCGACCAGGGAATACATTAGGGTGAATAAGCCGGTTTGAGATAGGGTTTCTAACTTCGTGTTTATGCCTATCGATACGAGGAAGACGGGTACGAAGAGGGCATATGCTATGGCGTTAACCTTATTCCCTATTCTATGGGCTTGAGGGGTCTTGTTCAATAGGAGTCCAGCTAAGTAGGCTCCGGTTATCGCAGCTATCCCGATCTCTTCCGCAAAGTAGGCAAGTATCAGCGTTATTGCTATGGCTACCGATGTGATCGTTTCAGGGAGCGCTATCTTCTCCGATAGGGCTATTATCCTCTTGACGAGGGAAGAGCCTATAAACCAGCTTAGCGTGAAGTAAAGCGCTATCTCTCCTCCCAATAGGGAGAGCTCCTTTAAGCTTATATGTCCGCTTCTCTTTATCGCTATTAAGATGGCTAATACTATTATCCCTAAGACGTCATCTATAACGGCTGCCGCCAAGATGGTTGTTCCCTCCTTCGTATGAAGCTTATTCATCTCTATGAGTATGCTTGTGGTTAAACCTACGCTTGTGGCCGTTAGGACTCCTCCCAGGAAGAGGGCAGTTATCTTTGGATAGCCATAGAGTAGGCCGAGGAAGTATCCTGAAAATAGAGGGACAATAACCCCGCTTAATGCCACTACAAATGAGGATTTTCCAATCCTTCTTAACTCCTCGGGATTGGTATCTAAACCCGCTAAAAAGAGAAGAAATATAACCCCCAAGTTGCTTAGAATTTCTATATCACTGGAGGAAGTAACTATATTGAGAAGAGGACCAATAGCTATCCCGCCGAGGATCTGGCCTAAGGCTTCCGGTAGCGCAAATCTCGTTGCCAGGTGACCGCAGATCTTTGCAGTAATTAAGATAATAGCTAAGTCAATAAGGTAAGTCATTTTGATCTTACCATGTTAGTCTGATGAACCTTATTATATCCTTGACCTCAAGTAGACCGCGAACTTTTCTCTCCTTATCTATGACCGGTAGATGATGCTTTCCTGTTTCCACTATAACCCTTATAGCTTGTCCAAGGTTATCGTTTACGTTTATCGTTATTGGGTTTTTAACCATGAAATCTTTTACCTTGCATCTTTTCGTCAGCCTTGAGCTCTTTAGCAGATCCAAGCCCACTATGGGGTATTTTGTTGGTGGGATGAAAAACCTTAAGAGATCCTTCATTGTCAAGATTCCGAGGAGCTTATCTTCTTCATCTACTATCACGCCGGCGGTTTCCTCTCCTGAGAAGCCGTGAATAAGGCTATCTATGGTGTCTTCAGGAGAGAGCTTAAGGAAATCGCGATCCATCACGAGCCTAACTGGAACGTTAAGCAGGCGCTTTTGGGTGTAGCTTAAAAGCTCCTCTCTTTTTCTTGAGAGGATTCTTTGGAGCTTTAGCGAATGCCTCCTTTTCAAGAGGGTCTCTATGTCGCTCATGACATTACCTCCCTACTAAAAAGTATAGCACTAGGCAATTGAAAATAACAAGAAACCTTCAGCTTAGGACATCCCATAGCATCTTAAGGGCGCTTAAAACTATCATGGTAAGCAAAGCCATCCTAATGAATCTATTCCCCTTGCTTATGGCGGTATGCGTTCCCAAGTAAGCTCCTATAACGTTTCCTAAGGATAGAATGAGCGCCGCCTTTATATCTATTATTCCGTGAGCCCAAAACAGTAGAACGCTTATTACCGTGTAGGATAGGACTATGCCCATCTTTATAGCGTTGGTGGTTAAAAGGTCAAACCCTCCGATGGTAACCAAGGCGAATATCAGAAAGAACCCAACGCCTGCTTGCAAAAATCCCCCGTAAATGCCTATAAGGAAAAGGGATAGCCATCCCACCCATCTTGGAAGGTTCGTCTGTCTGGTTTTGCTTCCCAGATCTGGTTTAAGAGCCAGTAGTCCACCGATAGCGAATATCATGAGGGCTATCACTATCTGTAGAGTTCTTTTATCTATGCTTATCATTATGAATGAGCCTATAAGAGATCCAACCAGCGCTGGAACTAAGAATGGGATCATATCTCTCACTTTAAGAACGCCTTTTCTCTTGAACTCCACCACCGATGTCAAGCATTGAAACAAAACTGCGACCCTGTTTGTAGCGTTAGCTACATCCACGGGAAGTCCCGTTAAGTAGAGAGCGGGGATGGTGATGAAAGAGCCCCCTCCTGCAAGCACGTTTACGAAGCCCGCGAAAACCCCCGTTAGGAAAACCAAGGCAAAGCTTAAGAGAAGTTCCATTTGGAAAACCTTCCTCTTTAACTTATCATCTGTACTAGCTTTATCAAAGTCATGGCTAAAATGGTGATTACGAATACCCGCTTGAAAGTCACGGGCTTTATAAATCTAGCTGTTACCCTTGCGCCAAAGTATGAGGTGATCGTTACCGCTAAAACGAGTAAAGTTAACTTAATAGGCATGCTCGAAAAAAGAAGAGAGAAGTCTTTACTTCTTGGTATTAAAGCAGTGAATGAAGGTAAAGATACGGCTACCGCGTTAATTCCTGCGGCGAGCTTTACGCTATAACCGGACATAATAAGCGTCGGTAAAAGTAAGAATCCTGGTCCAACTCCCAAGAGCCCGGCTAAGATGGAGATCGGGATAGCAAACAGTATAGCTATGCTTAGATTCCCTCGACTAAGCTTTTCTTCCCTTTGGTCTCCACTTCCCTTCCACATCTTATAGGATAAGTATATGACCGCTAGTATGTAGATGGTCCATATGTATACGACGGGGGTTAAGTAAGCGAGGTAAGATCCTATAGGAGCGAATGCGGAGGTGATAATTACGAGGGCTAGGGCGTCTTTTTTGCTTAAATATCCCGATTTTAGAAAACCCAAAGCGGAAGATATAGCAGTGAAGCCATTTATAAGTAGACCAAGGATCTGTACCTCCCTAACTATGTCGGTGAAGAAGAAGGAAAGGTAAGGTATGGTTGCGAAGGCCGCTCCCAAACCCAACATCCCAGAAAGAAAGGATAAAAGCGAAACCCCTACGAGGAGCAACGCGAATGTAAGCAAAGAACTCACCCCTTTATCTTTAAATATCTTTAAAAATACCCCAATGTATTATAACATGTAATGGTAAGAAAAACGAACTCTTGATTAAGCTCTTACCTATTAAATGTGTTGTACGAGTTTGATGGTATGCTACTTTCCCCTTCGTGTATACTTAACGACCTTTTTCACTTTTGCATATATTGACGCATTCACTGAAAGGGGTTATAATAGAGCTGAAGCTTATGAAACATAGTTTTGCTATGTGAAACTAAAGGAGGCCTCTTCTTATGAAGGCTATTGTTCTTAGGAGTCCGGGAGAGATTGCGGTTGGGAACCTGGCTATGCCCTTTAGGTGCGGTGGTGAGGCTTTGGTGAAGGTTGTTTCCGTTGGCATATGTGGTTCCGATGTTTCTGCCTATAAGGGGACCTCGCGTTTGGGAGTTTTCCCCAGGATACTGGGGCATGAGGCGGTTGGCATCATCGAGGAGCTTCCCCAATTCGAGACCAATTTGAGGGTGGGAGACCTGGTTGTGATAGAACCCTATCGCTATTGTGGAAGGTGCTATCCCTGTTCTATAGGTAGGACTAACTGCTGTGAGAACATGAGCGTGATTGGCGTTCATCAGGATGGGGCCTTCGCGGAGTATATCGCTCACGATCTTCACCTCCTTCATAAGGTTCCAACTTCGGTGAGCTTTGAGAGGCTTGTTATGGTTGAGCCTCTAACCATCTCCATGCAGGCGGTTAAGAGGGTTGGCATTAAAGAGGGGGAGCATGTTGTCATAACTGGGGCTGGAACAATAGGGATTTTAGCTGCTTTATACGCTAAACATTTAGGAGCCATACCTATATTGATCGATCCGGTCGACTCGAGGCTTGAGATGGCGAAGAGGGGCGGTATAGAGTACACGATAAACCCTGCGAAGGTCAACGCTCTTGAGGCTGTAAAAGAGATAACTAAAGGTAGGATGGCCGAAGTGGTTATAGAAGCCTCTGGTTCTGAGAGGGCTGTTAGGGACTCTATAGATTACGTTTCCTACGCCGGAAGGATCTCGCTGGTGGGCTACCCCTATAATGAGGTTCCGCTTCCCACTTATCTCATAACCAAGAAGGAGCTTGACGTTAAGGGTTCTAGAAACAGCGTGGGATTATTTAGTGAATCGATTAGGCTCGTGAGCGAGGGGTTAATAGATGTGGGGCTCCTAATCTCGGCTGTGGTTAAGTTCGATGAGCTTCCTAAGTATATAAAAGAGCTTGCCTTTAATCCGGCAAGTTATCTTAAGGTTGTAGCTCTCTTAGACTGAACTCTGTTGTTGAGGTGCCGTTGGCACGTGATAAATAAAAATCGAAGGGAGGTATTTTCATGAAGAAGCTTTTAGTGGCTTTGCTTGTCCTTTGTCTTGTAGCTTCGCTCTCTGGGAGCTCGGCCCTATCAGCTGAGACCAAGCCCCTAACCATCATGATAGGCTACGAGAATCACCCGGGTGAGCCTGTGGACCTTGGTTGCAATCATTGGAAGAAGCTCGTTGAGGAAAGAAGTAATGGCACGATTAAGGTTCAGCTTTACCCATCGAGTCAGCTGGGTTCCAAGAATGAGCTCATCGATCAGATGTTGGCTGGTATCCCTGTAATCACCTTGGCTGATGGGGCTTTTTATGCGGATCGTGGCGTTCCCGATTTCGGTATAGTCTTTGGTCCCTATCTTTTCGATAGCTGGGATGACTGCTGGAAGCTAACTAAAAGCGACTGGTGGAAGGAGCAGTGCAAAAAGCTTGAGGAGAAGGGGTTGAAGATATTAACCGCTAACTGGGTATATGGGGATAGGCACCTTCTCGTTAAGAAGCCGGTTAGGAAGCTTGCGGACCTCAAGGGTATGAAGGTTCGCGTTCCCAATAACACGATTCAGATAAAGGGGTTTGAGGTCTTAGGAGCTGTTCCCACGCCCATGCCGTTGGGTGAGGTTTACACCGCCTTACAGCAAGGTGTTGTTGATGGCTTGGAGAACCCCATACCCGTTCTCTATAAGGGTAAGTTTGCTGAAGTCGCTAAGTATCTGGTTTTAACCGGTCACGTTAAGAACTTCACCACCTGGATTTGCGGGACGAAAGTTTTTAACTCCCTTACGCCTGAGCAGCAGAAGATATTGATGGAAGCTGGAGACGCGGCTGGAGCTTACAATAACTCCGTATATGCGGATCTTGAGAAGGACTGCTTGGAGAAGATGAGGGCTAGTGGTGTTGAGGTTATAGAGGTGGATTTAAGCGAGTTTAAGGAGGCAGCGAAGAAGTTTTACGAACTTCCTGAGTTCACCTCCAAGTGGTCTCCCAATCTCTATCAGACCGTGAAGAACGCTATGAAGTAGTCCTTTGGACATGGGGTGGGCAGGAAGGAAAGCTTCCTGCCCCTATATCTTTAGGAAAGGAGTTAAGATCTTGATTAGGTGGGTCTTTAAGCTTTTGGGAAACTTAGAGTTATTTATATCAGGTTTATCCTTGATAATCTTGGTTGCAGTTACTGCCGTGGGGGTATTGATGAGGTATGTCTTAAATCGCCCCTTTTCTTGGCAAGAGGAGGTCCAGCTCTGGTGCTATGTCTGGCTAAGCTTCTTTGGAGGGAGCCTAGCTTTCAAACATGGAGGGCATGTAGCTATAGAGGTCTTAGTAGAGATCTTTCCCAAACCCTTGCAAAGGGTGATTGGTGTCTTCGTTTATCTTGTGGTCTCCCTTCTTTTAATTTACCTAATCTTGAACGGATTTAGATTCGTTATGCTTCAGTGGGAGATAGGGAGGACCACCAACGTCTTGCACGTTCCCTATTACATAGTCTGCATAGCTCTTCCCTTGGGCTGCCTGTCGATGCTCATAAGCTGGACCTTGTATAACTTAAAGGGTGGTGATTCTTAGCCTATGCATACGGACCTCGCTCTACTGGCAGCGGTTGTGACTTTCGCGCTCATGTTCCTTAGGGTTCCTGTTTTTGCGTCTATACTGGGTGGGTCTGCCTTGTATTTCGCTTTAAACCCTGCCATTCCACCTTATATAGTGGCTCAGAGGGTTATCTCAGGCGTGGAGAGCATCCCCCTTCTTGCCATCGCTTTCTTCATCTTCGCTGGGATCATCTTCAACTACTCCGGAGTTACAAGGCGCATAATGGACTTCTGTGAGGTCATGGTTGGAAGGATGCCGGGAGGCTTAGCTCAGGTTTCGATACTTCTTTCAACTGTTATGGGGGGACTTTGTGGGTCGAATCTCGCCGATGCGGCTATGGAGGCTAAGATGCTCGTACCGGAGATGGAAAGGAGGGGTATACCTAAGGCCTTCGGGACCGTCATAGTTGCCACATCTGCCATAATCACCCCCCTAATTCCTCCCGGTATAGCCATGATCATATACGGTTCCGTTACAAACACATCTATAGGTAAGCTCTTCATAGCTGGGATAGGACCGGGATTACTGCTCTGCTTCTTGATGATGATAATGGTGTGGTTTATATCTAAGAGAAGGGGGTATATGCCTCTTTATGATAGAAAGAGGACGCCTCAGGAGTTCCTAAGGGCCTTTAAGAAAGCCTTTTGGGCCCTTATTCTGCCGGTGGTTATAATAGGGGGGATTCGCATAGGGGTGTTCACTCCCACGGAAGCGGGTGCCATAGCCATAGTTTACGCCCTCTTTCTCGCACTGATGTATAGAGAGATGGGGCTAAACCAGTTCTTTCAGTCAATTAGGGAGACCGTAGTGACAACCTCTTCTATAATGCTCATAATTGCATCCGCTTCTACCTTCGCTTGGATCTTAACGAGGGAAAGGGTGCCTCAGGAGATAGCCAGTTGGATCTTGACGAATATCCCAAGCAAACATCTCTTTCTTTTGGCAGTGAATATTTTTCTTCTGATAGTCGGTATGATAATGGAAGGTAACGCTGCGATAGTTATACTCGCTCCCCTTTTGGCCCCTATTGCGGCTAAGTATGGTATAGACGACATTCACTTTGGCATGATATTCATATTCAACTTAGCCATAGGATGTTTAACTCCTCCCGTTGGGACGCTGATGTTCGTTTCCTGTGGGGTGACGAAGTGTAAGACCAAGGATTTTATAATAGAAGCTATCCCCTTTTATGGGCTTCTGCTTTTTGAGCTTTTCTTAATTACCTTTTTTCCAGCCTTCACTACCGGTATCGTTAATCTATTATGGAGGTAGGATCTAATTGGAGAGAGAAAGGGTAGTTCAGTCTATAGAGAGGGCCTTAAATATATTAGAGGAGTTGGCCAAGGAAAAGGATGGGATGGGGGTTACAGAGCTCTCTCGAAGGGTCGGCCTTCATAAGAGCACGGTTCACAGGATATTAAGCGTCTTGCTGAAGTACAAGTATGTAGATAAGGATCCCGATACTAAGAGATATCGCTTGGGGATGAAGCCCCTTTATTTGGGCGGAATCATACTGGATAGGCTGGACTTAAGGAGAGAGGCCCACGATCTGTTGAAGAAGCTTGCTAATGAGGTCAATGAAACGGTTCACCTTGTGATTCCTGATAATGATATGGGACTTTATATAGATAAGATAGACAGCAATCAGACCTTCAGGATGCGATCCCAGATAGGTTGGTATGTTCCGCTTCACGCAACTGCGGTTGGTAAAGCCATATTGGCCTTCTCTCCTAGAAGCTACGTCGATAGGGTGATAAGAAAGGGGCTTAAAAGTTGTACCGAGAATACCATAACCAATCCTGAAGTGCTTTTAAGGCATCTTGAGGAGGTTAGACTGCGTGGATATGCCGTGGATGACGAGGAGAACGAGCCAGGCGTGAGGTGCGTTGCGGCTCCCATATTCGATTACAGAAATAAGGTTATAGCCGCTTTAAGCATCTCCGGTTCCGTGTTGACCATCACTCAGGAGAGGATACCTTACCTGGCTAAGAAAGTTATGGAGTACGCCTCGGTCATATCTAAGAGAATGGGGTGGAGGGGATTCTAAGAGACCTCTTTTAAAACAAGACAATGCTTTATAGTGTGCAACAAAGGGGTGTAGGGGTGGAGAAGGTAGACCGTCTCTTAAGAAGAGGTGGTCTCCGCATTGCGGAGGAACTGCCCTTCACCTTTAAGGGGGGTGGTTAAGGATGGATGTTTCTTCTTTGTTCAGCTTGAAGGATCGCATGGCGCTTGTGACCGGTGCTGGTAGCGGTATAGGACAGGCGATAGCCTTGGGCTTCGCTCAAGCTGGGGCTAAGGTCCTCGCTGTTGGGCATAGCAGTATAGAGGAGACTAAGGAAAAGGCGAATGCCAAGGGATTAGATATCGTTACTATCACCGCTGATCTAAGCAAGGAGGAGGGTGTTAGGTCGATTGTGGACTTCGCATTGAAGACCATGGGTAGAGTTGACGTATTGGCTTACGTCGCTGGAACTATACGTCGCACACCTGCGGAGAAACACTCCCTTGAGGATTGGGATGCGGTGATGGCTTTGAACTTAAGGAGCGCCTTCTTGATGAGCCAGCTTGTGGGGCAGGATATGCTATCTAGAGGCTATGGAAAGATTATTCACATCGCTTCAATGCTTACCTTCATGGGTGGTATGAACGTAGTTTCTTACGCCGCTTCTAAGTCTGGGATAGCTGGGCTTGTTAGGACTTTGGCTAATGAGTGGGGTGGAAGGGGTATTAACGTTAACGCCATAGCTCCTGGCTGGATAAAGACCAAGCTTACCTCTGCGCTTCAGGCTGATCCTAATCGCTATAACACGATTCTCTCGAGGATACCTGCTGGGAGATGGGGTGAACCTGAGGATCTCGTAGGGGCGGCCATATTCCTTGCATCGCGGGCTTCGGATTACGTCAATGGGCATATACTTGTGGTTGATGGTGGCTACTTAGCAAGGGGATAAACATCAATGAAGGCCTTAGTTTATGAAGCTCCCCATGACGTTAGGGTTGAAGATATCCCTTTGCCTCAGATTAAAAAGGGAGAGGCCTTGGTTAAAGTGGCCTACGCTGGTATATGTGGGAGCGACCTTATGATCTCTGCGGGTAAGCATCCTAGAGCTCGCCCTCCCTTGGTGCTGGGGCATGAGTTCTGTGGAGAGGTGGTAGACGTCTTCGATGAGGGGAATAAGGGTTGGATAGGTAAGAGGGTTGCGGTGGAGCCTCTGCTTACCTGTGGTAAGTGTAGGCCTTGCCTTGAGGGTAACTATCACGTCTGTGAGAAGCTCGGCTTTCTTGGGATAGATGCTCCTGGAGGGATGGCTGAGTACGTTGCTGTTCCCGTAGAGAGGCTTTATGATGTTGGTGACCTCTCTTTTGAGGATGCCGCTATAGTGGAGCCCTTGGCTGTTGCGGTTCACGCCGTAAGGCGCTCAGGGATCAAGGTCGGTGAGACGGCTATCGTTTTCGGTGGAGGTGCCATAGGTGGGCTTTTAGCGCAGGTTCTTGTCATAGCTGGTGCTTCTAAAGTTATAATATCTGAGGTCAGCTCCTATAGGAGGGGCTACCTTAAGAGGCTTCCCGTTGAGGTGGTTAGTCCTGAGGAGGAGCCCTTCAGAGAAAATATGGTTGATGTTACCTTTGAGGCCGCAGGTGTTCCCGATACGGTGGATCAGGCCTTGGCCTCAACCCGCGTTAGGGGGACGATGGTTCAGGTCGGCTTACCCAAGGCTCCCGTTCCTTCCAACCTGGTAAAACTTGCCTTCAAGGAGATCACATGGGTGGGTTGTCGCGTTTATAACCGCTGGGACTATCTCGCCTCCATAGAGCTTCTGCGCGAAGGCAAGATAAATAAAGATGCCTTAATAACCCACATTCTTCCCCTTGAGGATGGCCCTAAGGGGTTAAAAATGCTCACTGAAGGGGTAGGGATAAAGGTCTTACTTAAGCCCTAAAGGGGATGTTAGGGGTGGGCTTAAGCTCACCCCAAAAGCTTTTAAAACAGCCACTCGGGTATCCTTTGCCTAGCTAATAGGTCTAAAATGCTCTCCCTCTCTCTTATGATATCCCATCTTTTTCCGTTAACCAGGACCTCTGCGCATCTTGGGCGCCCGTTGTACTGGCTGCTCATCGCAAATCCATAGGCTCCCGTATCAAATATGGCTATCAGATCTCCTCTCTCTACTTTGGGTAATTTCCTATCTTGGGCTAATATGTCTCCGCTCTCGCATATGGGACCCACAATGGTGTAAGTTTCCTCTTCGAATTTATCCATCTTATTAGCGACCGCGACCCTGTGATAGGAGCCGTATAGGGTTGGGCGAATCAGAAGGTTGAAACCCGCATCTACTGCTATGAACTTCTTGTAAGCGTTTTTCACTAGGTTCACGCGCGTGAGGAGTACGGTGGTGTTTCCAACTATGCTTCTTCCTGGCTCAAGGTAAAGCTTCGGCTTGCTTTTGAGGCCCGAAGTTATCTCATCGAAGATTGGTTTCACCCTGTTCGCTAACTCCTTGGGGGTTGGTGCTCCGCTACCGGTGTAGTCTATCCCAAGCCCTCCACCTATATTTATAAACTCCAGATCTATTCCCATTTTTTCAAGCCTCGCTGGCAGGTCATATATGCCGGTTAGCGCTGCCTCATAGACCGAGAGGTCAAGTATCTGGCTTCCCACGTGAAAGTGTATTCCTATGGGCTTCATCCTTAGCTTCAAAGCTTTCTCATAGGCTTCTTGGGCTCGCTCAATGGGGATACCGAACTTCGACTCCCTAAGCCCCGTCGCCACCTTGGGGTGAGTCTTGGGGTCAACGCCGGGATTTATCCTGAAGGCTATCTGAGGTGTTTTACCCTCCTCATTAGCTATCTCAAATAGATTATCAAGCTCCTCGATGCTATCGACGCTGAAAACTACCCCTGTTCTTAGCGCCATCCTTATCTCCTCTGGGCTCTTTGAGTTACCATTAAAGAGTATCTTGGATCTTTCGAAGCCCGCTAGCAGAGCTAAGTATAGCTCACCGTTGCTAAATATCTCCGCTCCAAATCCGTAGGATGAGACTATCTTCATTATGGCTAAGTTATCGTTTGCCTTAACGGAGTAAAATACAAGGGCATCGGGAAAGGCTTCCCTGTAAGATTTGAGGTTTTCATCAAGCTTCCTCTTGGAGGTTACATAAAGGGGGGTACCGAGCTCACGGGCGAGTTCTACCGCCGATACTTCCTCAATGTAAAGGGTTCCTTCCCTGCTTGAAAAGGCCATGCTATTTTCCCCCATTCTATAAGGTTTTGCTTTTTAAGCACAATATATCATTCTCATTGTTTAAAGTCAACGTGCTTCAGAACATCATTGACTTTTGTTCTTAGGTGATTTATAATTCATGAAGAATTTAACAGAGGTAAAGGCTGTGAAGGGGTGAAGTAGGCTTCGCCTTGCCGACAGAGAGGGGGCGCCACTGGGCTGAGAGCGCCTCTCGGAGTTGAGGGAAGCTGAAACGGGCCCTGGAGCCGAGGCTCGAAGAAAGGCTTCTTTAAAGCCAAGTAGAGCCTCCGGTTGGTCCCGTTAAAGGCCGAAAGGAGCGGATAGGGAAAGAGATCTTTCCCTATCAAAAAGGGTGGCACCGCGAGGCTTCATGATCATAAGCCCCGTCCCTTTGGTTTTAGGGACGGGGCTTAAAAACTTATTGTGGAGGTGGTAGATTTGAAGGTCGTTTTGGCCTATTCAGGCGGTCTTGACACATCGGTTGCGATAAGGTGGATTCAGGAGGAGTACAGAGCTGAGGTTATAGCTTTAACCGTTGACGTGGGGCAGGGTAGCGACTTCGATGCGATAAAGGATAGGGCCCTAAAGGCTGGTGCCTCTAAGGCTTATGTGGTTGATGCGAAGGAGGAGTTCGCTTGCGACTTCGTCCTTCCAACCCTTAAGGCTAACGGGCTTTACGAGGGTAAATATCCTCTTCTTTCCTCCCTTTCGAGGCCTCTTATAACCAAGCATCTCATAGAGGTCGCGGAGAGGGAAGGAGCGGAGGCGGTAGCCCATGGTTGCACAGGTAAGGGAAACGATCAGGTGAGGTTTGAGGTAAGCGCTATGTTCTTGAAACCTTCGGTCAAGGTTATAGCGCCGGTTAGGGAGTGGAGCTTCTCGTCTCGCGAGGAGGAGATCGAATACGCTGAGAAGCTTGGAATACCTGTTCCCGTTACCAAGAAGAAGCCTTATAGCATCGATGAGAACCTTTGGGGGAGGAGCATAGAGTGTGGGGTGCTTGAGGACCCATGGGTTGAGCCACCGGAGGATGCCTTCGAGATGACCGTATCCATCGATAAGGCTCCCGATGAGCCGGAGTATATCGAGATAACCTTCGAGAGAGGTGCACCGGTTGCCATAAATGGAAAAAGGTATGAGAAGCTACATGAGCTGATAATGGATTTGAACAAGATAGCGGGCCGTCATGGCGTCGGAAGGATAGATATGATCGAGGATAGGCTCGTGGGGATAAAGTCTCGCGAGGTCTATGAGACGCCTGCCGCCACGGTTCTGATAGAGGCTCATAAGGATCTTGAGATGCTAACCCTTCCTAGGGAGGTTATGGAGTTTAAACCCATAGTGGATAAGAGATACGCTGAGCTGGTTTACTACGGCCTCTGGTACTCTCCACTGAGGAAGGCCTTCGACGCCTTCATCGATAGCCTTCAGGAGAGGGTCTCTGGAACGGTTAGGGTTAAGCTCTGGAAGGGGAATGCGGTGGTTGTTGGTAGGAAGTCTGACTACGCCATGTATAGGTATGAGCTTGCGACCTATGATAAGGCTGACAGGTTTGACCACAAGGCAGCCAAGGGCTTCATCGAGCTCTGGGGGTTGCCCTTGAAGGTCTTTTCCATGGTGGAGAAGCATGCTAAGGGGAAGGTTTAGCGAGGAGGTCTCAAACCTCCTTTTAGACTACACCGTAGATCTGGAGATAGAGAAGAGGTTGGCCCTTTACGACGTGAGGACCAATATCGCTTATGTTAAGGCCCTCTTTAAGGCTGGCCTTCTCCAAAAGGATGAGCTTGACCTTATTCTCAAGGGACTTAAGGAGATAGAGGGGGAGCTCTTATCGGGGAGCTTCCCCTGGAGGAGAGAGCTTGAGGATGTCCACATGAACGTGGAAAAGAGGCTGGCCGAAAAAATCGGAGAAGTAGGTTATAAGATACATACGGGAAGGAGTAGAAATGAGCAGGTTTTAACGGATCTAAAGCTCCTTCTTAAGGATGAGCTTAAGCTCGTTTCCTGTGGTATGCTCTTTCTCCTTGAGGTTCTTTTGGATCTTTCGGAAAAGCATCTTGGGATCATCATGCCGGGGTTTACCCACTTTCAACCTGCTCAACCTATCCTCTTTTCACAGTGGTTGATGTCCTACTTCTGGGGCTTCGCTCGAGATGCGAAGAAGCTCGCTCTTTTATACGACGACGTTGATACTCTTCCCTTAGGATCTGGCGCTTTGGCTGGCACGGCTTTCCCCTTAGATAGGAATTTTCTCGCAAGGGAGCTTGGGTTTTCTCGCCTTTCGGAGAATAGCTTATATGAGGTGAGCTCTCGCGACTTCTTGCTTGACCTTTTATACATCTTTTCCTCGATGATGACGAGATTTAGCAGGCTCTCTGAGGAGCTAATATGCTTTTCAAATCCAGCCTTTTCCTTCATAGAGCTTTCCGATGCCTTCACTACGGGAAGCAGCATGATGCCCCAGAAGAAGAACCCAGATGTTGCGGAGCTCGCTCGCGGGAGAAGCGCGAGGGTGTTAGGTGCGCTAAGCTCGATGTTCGCCCTTCTTAAGGCTCTTCCTTCGGGATACAACAGGGACCTTCAGGAGGATAAGCCCATATTTTTCGAGGCTCTAAGACTAACCAAGCTGACACTTCAGGTCTTTCCAAGAATGCTCCTTGAGATGAAAGTTAACGAAGGAGGGATGCTTGAGCTTTTAAGTGAGTTCACCTTATCGACCGATTTGGCGGATTATCTCGTATTAAAAGGTCTTCCTTTTAGGAAGGCTCACGAGATAGTTGGGTCTATAGTTAAGTATGCCATTAAGGAGGGAAAGGATCTTTCGAGTATCTCCCTTGAGGAGTATAGGAGGTTTTGTGAGCTATTCGACGAGGAGCTCTATAAGTTCTTAGACTATAAGTTTAGCTTGAACAGAAGGAACCTCAAGGGGGGTACATCGGAGTCTAGCGTTAGGAATCAGATAGAGGACGGTAAAAAGCTTCTAGAAGAGCTAATTAAATTGAAGCCCTTCTCCGATATATACTTGGAGGGACCCTGCAGGGAAGGGTAGGTGATCTAAGGATGGACGGGCTTGAGGGTATTATAGCATCTAAGCTGGCTTTGGAGGAGACGAAGCTTAAGGTGAGCGTTGAAGCTAATCTGTTGAAGAAAAGCATGGAGATTCAAGAGGAGATCTTAAAGACGCTCCTTCAATCGATGGGTATTGGAAGGAGGATTGACGTCGTAGCCTAACCTTGGAGAGGAGGGGTCTTCCCGGGGGATGCCTTTACTCGAGGCATCCCCCTGTTTTATTTTTGTGATATACTTTTGTATCATGATAAGGTATAGAAACCTTAAGAGATACAGGGAGATAGCTCAGGTTTTGTTTAAATATGGTTTCGGTTATGTGGTCGAGAGGATAGGGTTATCCCGCATCTTTAGGGGGAAGAGGGAGTTTATAGCCTATCCTCGGCTTTCCGGGCCCGAGCGAGTGAGAAAGATGCTTGAGGAGCTTGGACCAACCTTTGTTAAGCTTGGTCAGGTCTTAAGCGTGAGGCCCGACCTCATACCCTTGGATTACACCCTTGAGCTGAGGAAGCTTCAAGATGCGGTTTCTCCTCTGCCCTTTGACCTGGTGAAGGCGGAGATGGAGAGGGAGCTTGGTAGACCGGTGGAGGAGCTATTCGATTACATAGATCCCACTCCCATAGCTTCAGCGTCCATAGCCCAGGTTCATAAGGGTAGGTTGAAGGAGAGCAAGACGCTAGTTGCCATAAAGGTTCAAAGGCCTGGTATAAGCAGGGTCATAGAGTCGGACCTTGATATAATGTATCATCTTGCTGGGCTGATTAAAAGGCATTTATCCGATGAACTGACCTTTGACCCTGAGGAGATCGTAGATGAGTTCGCTAAGGCCATAAGAAGAGAGCTGGATTTCGAAAATGAGCTTCGCAATATAAGAAGGTTCGCTCGCCTTTACTCATCTGACCCATATCTTGTGGTTCCCAGGGCCTATGAGGAGCTCTCCTCGGATAGGTTGCTTGTCATGGACTATATCGAGGGGGTTAAACCGGAAAGTAGGGAGGCGTTGATTGAGCGAGGCTTGGACCCTGATGAGGTCATAAGAAGGGGAGCCATCCTCATCTTTAAGCAGATATTCATAGTCGGGTTTTTCCACGCTGACCCTCATCCCGGCAATATACTGATACTTGATGATGGTAGAATAGCCTTTCTTGACTTCGGTCAGATGGGTAGAATTCATGAAGAACTCGTCGATAGACTCTTAGATCTCTTGAGCGCGTTCCTCAGGAAGGATACTGAGTCGATGATAGATACCTTGACGGAGATAGGTGTTATGAGGTTCGCTCCTCCAAACGGCCTTAAAACAGCTTTGAAGGACTTCATAGAGGATTATTATGATATCCCTTTGGGGGAGATAAAGCTTGGCAGGTTGATAGACGATTTAAACGATATATCCCTTAAGTATGGCCTGAGGCTTCCTAAGGAGCTCGTTTTGCTCTCCAAGGCCTTAACCACGCTTGAGGGGTTGGGAGCCAACATATCGCCGGGCTTCAACTTTCTTGATGCCGTTAGGGGAGAGGTCCTCGAGCTTTATAGCAGGAGATACTCCTCTAAGAGGCTTTCCTCTCTCTGGAAGCAGGGCTTAAGGGAGCTTGACAAGCTAGCCTTAAGGCTTCCCTACGCTCTAAGCTCCGCTTTGAAGATGCTTGAAAGCGGTAAGATAGTCCTTAAGCTTGAACCCTCAGGCAGGGATGAGATAGCGGAGGGCTTAAGGGCTCTTTCAAGGAGCATATTGTTGGGCTTCACCTTCTTGGGCTTAGTTTACATCCTCTCAAAGGTCCCCGGCGCTAATTTTAAAGATATAGGTATTCTTCTTCTCTTTTCCCTCGCAGGGTTTCTCCTGGGGTTAATAGTTAAAAGGTGAGTGTTCTTGCTCCTGACCTTGAAGGTGTTTTTGGAGATAACCGCTTAAGCTCTGTCAAGCTTCTGTGACAATTTTTGTCAGTGGCAAATGCGGTTGAGGTGCTTGCCTTTTAAGTAGGTTTGTTTTGAAATTTAAGCAAAGTCTCTAAGGAGGGGATGAAGATGCTCAGCTGGTTAAGGGGAGGGGTTTGGAGAAAGCGGGCTTTAATCCTTTTATTTACGCTCTTTTCCTTAAGCTTCGCCTTTATCTCCTATGGGGATGAGGTGTCTACGGCGGCCAGGATGCAGGAGGTGGTGAAGCGCTTCGTCAAAGAGACGGGGTACGAGGTTATAGGCGTTGGCTCTTGGATAAAGGGGTCTCGCTATCGTCTTGGGGTCTCTGATCATGACATGCGCCTTCTTTTGCCCAAGGATGTGAGCGCGCAAGACGCCCAGAAGATATGGATTAAGGCGCAGGATCGCTTGAGGGAGATGATAGAGAAGGAGTTCGGAAGTAACGCTAAGAAAGTGCTTGAACGTACTAACCTTTATCCTCCATCTCAGCTGGTTAGGGGCTTGGAAAGCGTAGAGGATGCGATGGATCTCTTCGCTAGGTGTAAGCGTGTGCCGAACTTGGGGGTTAGCGGTTCGGTTTCTCCTGATAAGCTTAGAAAGTTCGCGGAGGGGATATATGGTAGGGGGGCTGGGGCCTACATCCAGTCTTATGAGCGCGCTGCTGGCAAGCTTTTCTATCGTTATGGTGATAAGGTTTACGTGGGGCTTACGGATCTAGCGCACTGGAGTGAGGGGGTAGCCAAGTATAGCGTGTCTGGAGCTGCCAACACAGCCTCTCAATGGTTATCTCATCTGGATGAAATCCTTAAGGGGAATCGAGATGCTGCTTCACTTGTGAAGTACCTTGAGCGCCTTGAGAGGGATCTCGTTAAGGCGAGGGATATGGCGAGGTTCAAGACCGATTTTGCCTTAAGGGAGAGGATAAGGGATGTGATAGGTAGGCTTAATGCCAACCCTCGCGATCTCCACGCGGTGGAGGGTGCCATCAGGGATATCTCGAGGCGCGCTAGCTTAGAGGTGAGCATTTTGAAGCGTTATGAGAGCGCTGGTAGCTTTGGCAGGATGGTGCTTGGGGAGGCTATGGACTCCTTGGAAAGCGGCAGGGGTGGTCTCGGTAAGGTTCTAGAGGATGTGAAGGGCAGGTTTCCGGACTTACCTGCTGAGAAGATAGTTAATGGATTGCTTACTGTTTACCTCGCTTACTCTACGTCGAGGGCGGCTGGTGAGGGGAATATGGGCAGGGCCTTAAGCGACATCATGACCTCCTTTACTGGTCTTACAACCGGTGTGACGGTTCAGATAGCTCAGGCGATTTTGGATAGCGCTAGGGAGAACGGTTACAGTTTCGCTGCGGCTAGTCAGAGCGCCTTTGACCTGATCGAAGGGGTATTTACAGGTTTAGGGCGTGCTGGAGTTAGCGATAGGAGGTATACGCTAGATCAGCTAGTCAGCAACATCACCACGGAGGAGGGGCTTAAGGCCTTTGTGATGGCCAGGGCGAGAGAAGCGGCCAGTAGGGATTGGGGTCCTGCCGGTGCCTTGCACGATCTTAGCACGGCTGAGGCGATCTTTGATCGATGTTATCCTGTGATCTTGAGGGCTTGGCAGGCTAAGCGTGAGATGCTGGCGATGGAGGTGAACGATCTTCTGGATCTTTTGGAGAGCGAAACGCTTCTTTTGATCTACTCTCCCTATGAGGTAAACGTGTCTGAGAAGGGCGAGCCTGTGGATGTGACCGTTACCCTCGTTCATACGGTTAAGGGCTTTAGCGAGATATTGAGGAAGGTGAAGGGGAACCTTAAGGTTTTAGTTGGACCTAAGGGTAAAGTCTTTGCGGATGCGAACTACTTTTGGTCAAAGGGTGGTAGGGAAGGCGGCGTATATCCATCGCAGATTTACTCCTTCAGCAAGCCCGGCGTTTACAGGGTTGAGGTGGAGCAGCTTATAGGGGTGAAGGCAAGTGGAGGTTACAATCTCTCGAGGGACATAAAGAGGAAGGCCTTTGTGGAGATCCCGGTGGTGAGCGGTAAGAAGGAAGTTCAGACTGACGTTCAGACAGGCGACTTCATGCTGGTTAAGGTAGAGAGTAAGGAGGCTTGGTTTTCCGGGGTTGAGGAAGGTTACCTCAGGGACGCTCGGGCCTCGGAAAATGGCCTATCTGCAATCAGAAAGTATTACAAGAATTGGGTTCCTATTGCGGCTTATTGGAATGCTCCACCGAAGGTGTTGAGGAAAGGGCAGAAGGTGGAGATAATCTTCACGAGGTTGGATAGGCCTAATAAAGACATCTACGCTGAGGGGATCGTCTCCGTGTATTATATAGACAAGGATGGACATGTACTGACGGTACGTGGCCCCTATGGCGTTGACAAAAACTCCAACACGGTGGTCTTGGAGGGGATCTTCGATATAACCGATTGGGATAGGATTAGGGCCAGGCGCAACTTTAGCATAGACGACGTGCATGAGATAGGTATAAAAGTGGTGGGTGCCCTGGTCGAGTTTTACATAGTTAGGCGTCCTTTCGGTGAAAAGGAAACCATCTATTGGTACAAGCGTAGGTAGTAAGGGCCTACATCGTGATATAATAGATTGTAAAAAGCGCAAAATGCGAATTTAAAATCATAATATTGATAACTATCTAAAGGGGAGGATGAGATGAGATGATCGAGGAGCTTCAGAGGCTCTTAGAGAGAGCCAAGGAGAGGGTCCCCTTCTATAAAGAGCGCTTGAAGGGGATCGAGCCCTCTAAGATTAAAGCCCTCTCTGACCTCAAGTATATTCCCTTCACCACCAAGGAGGACCTTAGGGAGAGGTCTTTCGAGGAGTTCTTAGCCGTTCCCGAAGAGGAGATCATCAGGATTCACTCTACCTCTGGGACCACGGGTAAACCCGTCATAATGGCTTATACGAAGAAAGACGTTGAGGATTGGACGAAGATGATGGCTCGCTCTTTAGCTTTAGCGGGTGTCACCTCGAAAGATAGGATTCAGATAACCCCTGGGTATGGTCTTTGGACTGCGGGAATAGGGTTTCAGAGCGGAGCTGAGGCGCTGGGAGCCCTAGTCATCCCCATGGGGCCTGGGAACACCGAGAGGCAGATCGAATTCATGATAACCATGAAGACGACGGTTATAACAGGTACGGCTTCCTACGGGCTTTTCTTGGCTGAGGAGATATCAAGGAGGGGCTTGAGGGAAAAGATATTCTTAAGGAGAGGTATATTTGGTGCTGAGATATGGGGTGAAAAGAGGAGAAGGAAGATAGAGGAACTTTTAGGTATAGAAAGCTTTGATATATACGGGATGACGGAGATATATGGCCCAGGCATAGGTATAGACTGCCACGTTCATGAGGGTATACACTACTGGTCCGATTACCTGATCTTTGAGGTTATAGACCCCACAAGCGGAGAGGTTCTTCCGCCGGGAGAGGAAGGGGAGATAGTGATAACGACACTCAAGAAGGAGGCCATGCCACTTATAAGGTTTAGAACGAGGGATATAGGAAGCCTTTTGCCTGAGCCCTGTTCCTGTGGATCTCCGTTCCCGAGGATCTCGAGGATAAAGGGGAGGACGGATGACGTCATAACCTTTAAGGGGGTAAAGATACTGCCATCGCTATTTGAGGAAGTGATATCCATGGTCGAAGGGGTGGATAGCGAATACGAGGTTCACCTCTATACCGAAAGCGGGATGGATAGGATGCTCGTTAAAGTTGAGATGAAGGATGGAAGGGATCCCAAGCTGGTTGAGATGGAGCTCGAGGAGCTCTTCAAGAGAAAGGCGGGGGTGAAGGCGAACTTCGAGCTACTTCCCTCTGGTACCCTTCCAAGATACGAGAAGAAGGCTAAGAGGATAATAGATAACAGAGAGCAGTGAGTGCTGAGTTCAAGAAGAGCTTCACCATAAAGGGTATGACATGCGTTAACTGTGCGAGGCTGGTGGAGAGGGCCTTAAACCGCATCGATGGGGTTAAGTTCGCCGCTTGTAATTTAGCTACTTCCACTGCCTTCTTAGTGGCTGAGAGGGAAATCCCCTTTGAAGAGATCAGGAGAGCGGTAGAAAGTGTAGGTTATGAGGCCTCCGAGGAAATGCCCGAGGAGGTTGAAAGAAGACGCTATAGAGAAGCTAAGGGGAATCTCATTGCGGTATGGGTTTTTACCACTCCCCTGATGCTTCTGATGATGCATCACATGTTTCTCAAAGAGGTTATGGGCTTTAGCTTCATTGAGGCGGTTTTGGGTCTTCTCGTCCTATCTTTCCCTGGAAGGGGAACCTTGAGGAGTGCCCTTATAGCCTTAAGACATAGGCACTCTAACATGGATACCCTCATATCTATCGGTGCCCTATCAGCTTGGTTGACCTCGCTTTTAAATTGGTTGGATTTCCCCGTGGCATCCTTTGGTACCATAGGCTCCATGATAGTTGCCTTTCACTTGACGGGTAGGTTTATAGAGTCTCACCTCAGGGATAAAGCGGTTAGGGAGATAAGGGGGCTTTTGAAGCTCAGGTTAGAGGAAGCGAGGGTTTTGCTCAACGGTAGGGAGGTGATGGTTCCTCTTAGCGCGGTTAAGGAGGGCTTCCTTATAGAGGTTAAGCCGGGAGAGAGGATACCTGCTGACGGGGTTATCGTCGAAGGGGCCTCATCAATCGATGAGTCCTTTATAAGCGGTGAAGCTATACCCGTTTACAAGCGCGAGGGAGATGAGGTTATAGGTGGCTCCCTAAACCTTTCAAGCCCCTTGAGGGTAAAGGTCACGAAGGTTGGAGAGGGGAGCTTTCTCAACCAGATGATAAAGCTCGTTGAGGAAGCGCAAGGGGCGAAGATACCGATCCAAGCCTTGGCGGATAGAATTACCTCGTGGTTTGTTCCGAGCGTCTTTTCCTTGGCCCTGCTTAGCGCTATAATATGGTTCCTTAGCTTTGAAAGGCTCCTTCCTATTATAGCTTTCTTCAGCAGGTTCTTACCCTGGATAGATTTAAGCCTAAATCCTTTGGCTTTTTCTATCTTCGTCTTCGTGGCTACTTTAGTTATAGCCTGTCCCTGTGCCCTTGGGCTTGCCACTCCCATGGCCCTCGCGGTTGGGGTAGGTATATTGGCTAAGAGGGGTCTTTTGGTGAAGAACGCTGAGGCCATCCAGACGTCTAAGGATATAGGAGTTCTTTTGGTTGATAAGACGGGGACGATAACCCAAGGAACTCCTGTCGTAACTTATCACAACCTTAGCGAAGAGGTCCTTAAGATAGCGTCAAGCCTTGAGAGTTTTTCAAGTCACCCCTTGGCTCGGGCTGTAGCATCTTTATCCTCCGATAGCATTGCCTTTAAAGATGTTCGAGAGATCCCTGGGGAGGGGGTAATCGGCTACCTTAATGGGGACGAGTATTTCGTGGGTAAGGCCTTGGATTATTCTCCCTATGAGGGCCTGCTTAACGATGGTAAAACCGTCGTTGAAGTGCGAAGAAACGGAGAGGTCATAGGTTTCCTCGCCGTAGAGGATCCCCTTAGGGAGGATTCAAGGGATGCGATCCTAAAGCTTAAGGGGATGGGTATAAGGGTGGTGATGGTAACCGGTGATAACGAGAAAACTGCCCTTGCTGTTTCAAGGAAGGCGGGTATAGAGGAGATAAGATCTAACGTTAAACCATCGGAGAAGCTGGATTTAGTTAGGTCCTTTCAGGCGGAGGGTTATAAGGTAGCCATGGTGGGTGATGGCATGAACGATGCCGCTGCGCTTAAAGGTGCGGATGTGGGTATAGCCATGGGTTCTGGTGTAGACTTGGCCATAGAGGGGGCGGACATCGTGATCCTTAAGGGAGGGGTATCAAAGGTTTTGGATGCGATGGAGCTTTCAAGGATGATCTTTAACGTTATAAGGGGAAACCTTTTCTGGGCCTTTTTCTATAACATCACAGCTATTCCTATGGCTATGCTGGGACTCCTTCATCCTTTGATCGCAGAGCTCGCCATGATCTTAAGCTCGATGACGGTGATTCTTAACTCCATGAGATTGAGGAGGTGAGCGTGGCTTGAGGTACATTCTTAGGGTTCCAAGCATATCCTGTGATCACTGTAGGATGAGGATATCTAAGGCGCTTGAGGATCTTGGGATAAAGGAGTACGAGATAAGCGTTGAGAAAAAGAGGATCGAGCTTAACGCAGGGGATATAGACGAGGTCTTAAGAAGGCTCGAGGATGTTGGCTACCCTGCGGTTCTTGAGGAGGTGAAAGAGGATGGCTAAGCTTAAGCTTTTCATGACGAGGGAGCTTTTCCCCGATATCTTAAAAAGGCTTGAGCCTTATTATGATATTGAGGTTTGGGATAAGTATGGGGATCCTCCTTACGAGGTCTTGCTTGAGAAGGTTAAGGATTTAGATGCTTTGGTCTCTTTGGTGAGCGATAGGATAGATTGCAGGCTCATTAGCGAGGCGAAGGGGCTTAAGATAATAGCTCAATATGCGGTAGGTTATAACAACATAGATATCGATTGCGCTACTAAGCGTGGGATTTACGTAACTAACACTCCGGGGGTCTTGACCGATGCCACGGCTGAGCTAACGTGGGCTCTGCTTCTAGCGGTCTCAAGAAATCTGATTTTGGCTGATCACTTCGTAAGGTTCGGCGAGTGGGAGAGAAAGGGCACGGCGTGGCATCCTCAGATGCTTTTGGGGTATCAGCTTTCCGGCAAGACCTTGGGGATCATCGGTTTCGGTAGAATCGGTAGAAGAGTTGCAGGTTATGGAAAGGCTTTCGGTATGAGGGTGATCTATAACGATAAGTTTAGAGATCAAGAGGCCGAGAGGGCGCTAGGGGTGGAGTATAGGTCCTTGGATGAGCTTCTTAGGGAGTCCGATTTCGTCACTATTCACGTTCCCTTAACTCAGGAGACCTATCACTTGATAGGGGAGCGTGAGCTCAAAATGATGAAGCCGACTGCTATCCTGGTTAACACCGCTCGCGGTGCCATAGTAGATACCTCGGTCTTGCTTAGAGCGCTTAAGGAGGGTTGGATAGCGGGAGCTGGTCTTGACGTCTTCGAGGAGGAACCTCTTAGAGGTAACCATGAGCTAACCGCTTTAAAGAACGTTGTCCTACTTCCCCACATAGGAAGCGCCACTTATGAGGCGAGAAGGGCTATGGCTGAGCTTGTGGTTGAAAATCTCCTTTCCTTCGCTAAGGGAGAGGTTCCGCCTACCTTGGTTAACAGGGAAGTTTTAAAGCTAAAGGGGGAGTGAAAGGTGAGGGAATGGTTTAAATCAAGTGAGGTTAAGAGATAAAGTTTTATTTGCAGAAGATTTAAGGAGGATATATTGAAGTAAAGACAGAGGAAGAAGCTAAGGAGAAACACTGAGGCTAGAGGAAGGGAGTGTTAAAATTTATCCTAAGGTAGTGAGGAAATGGGAAGAGAGACCGCATACAATATTAACTTTTTTGAAGTATTCGAGGGATATAAGGCAGTTTATATAATATTATAATTAAATTGAGGACTACCGCGCTATGTATGAAAACTAAATGACTTTGGAGAAAAATTTGAAAAGGGGTAGGGGAAAATGGATAATCTAGACAAAAAAGCGCTTTCTTATTTTCCCGGTAGAGTGGTAAGAAAAGATTTAGTTAATCTGTTAAAAGGTCAAAAAAACGTTCCAGCTTATGTACTTGAATATTTGTTAGGTAAATACTGCTCTTCTGAAGACGATCAAATAATAGAAGCTGGAAAAGAAGAAGTTAAACATATTTTAAGTGAACATTATGTCCGTCCAGATCAGGCAGAATTATTTAAAGCGAAGGTGAGAGAACGAGGAGTTCACAGGGTTATTGATAAAGTTAAAGTTCGATTGTTTGAAACGGAGAATAAATACTGGGCAAGTCTAACCAATTTACAGATTGACAGAGTACATATCAGCGAAGAACTTACAATGCGTTACGAAAGACTTTTAGGTGGCGGAATTTGGGCTGTAGTTGATTTAGCTTATGACCCATCTTTAGCTCATAGGGGAGAAATACGTCCCTTCGTGATTAAAGAGCTTCGTCCAATTCAGCTTGCTGGTGGAAATTTGTTAGACGAATTTAAAGAAAAACGCAAAGAATTTTCTCGTGATGAATGGGTTGATTTGCTTTTAAGAAGTATAGGATTGGAACCAACAGTGCTTTCTCACCGTTTGAAAATGCTTTATCTTATTCGTTTAATTCCGCTTGTTGAAAATAACTACAATCTAGTTGAATTTGGTCCCAGAGGAACAGGTAAAAGTTATGTGTATCGTGAAATTTCACCATACGCTATTTTAGTCTCTGGCGGTGATGTGACCATTCCTACACTTTTCTTCTCTCTCATTGGTCGCGGCCGGATTGGACTTGTCGGGTTGTGGGATGTTGTCGCTTTTGACGAGGTTGCTGGTTTAACTCGTCTTGCAAACCCCCAAGCCATTAATTTACTTAAAGATTATATGGAATCAGGAAGTTTTAGCAGAGGTCGAGAAGAAATTACAGCATTAGCTGCGTTAGTTTTTATTGGAAATATTAATTTAGACATTGAGACAGCTTTACGAACAAGTCACTTATTTACACCTTTCCCAAGTGAGATGCAAGATTTAGCTTTTCTTGATCGTTTTCATGCTTATTTGCCTGGCTGGGAAATACCCAAACTTACAAGTTTATTGCTAACAAAACATTACGGCTTAGTTGTTGACTATCTTGCTGAGATTTTCCGTGAATTGAGAAAGTTTAGTTTTGCTGATGCTATTGACAATTACTTTTCTCTCGGCGAAGGTTTAAATAAGAGAGATGAAAAAGCTGTTAGAAAAATAGTTTCCGGTTTACTTAAATTACTACATCCGGATACTAAATGGACAAAAGAGGAACTTGAAGAATATTTAACACTTGCTTTAGAGTTACGCCGTCGAGTTAAAGAACAATTAAAACGCATGGGAGGTGTTGAATATTGGAACACTTCATTTTCTTTTATAGATAAATCAACAGGTGAAGAGAAGTTTGTCCCGCTACCCGAGCAAGGTGAAACAATGGTTATTCCTTCCGACCCTTTTCCAGCTGGTGTCGTTTATACTGTGGGATTTGACATGGAGAGTAAACGTTATTCGCTTTTTCGTATTGAAGTAGCCTTAATGAAAGGAAGTGGGTATGTGATTACTGGTGCTGCTGGAACAGCGATGAGAGAGGCAATAAGAACCGCTTATGACCACCTTAAAAGTAATATTCACCGATTTGCTATTGATAAGTCTTTAGATGACCTTCAAGTTCACTTTCAAGTTGTGAATTTAATGCAAGCAAAAGAAGGGAGTCAAACAGCCTCAGCTTTTTTTATTGCCCTATTTTCAGCATTAGTTAATAAACCTGTAAGACCTGCAACAGTAGTTTTAGGTGAAATTACAGTGCAAGGTGGTGTTCTTCCAGTTAGAGATTTTTCAGAGTGTATCCAATTGGCGCGGGAAAATGGAGCACGAAGGATTTTAGTTCCCATTGCCAATGCTAAAGACATTCCCCAAATCCCACCAGAAATCCTTTCAGGCCTTGAGTTAGCTTTCTACTCAGACCCAAAAGACTGCCTTCTTAAGGCTTTACAAGAATAGAGGAGACTTATGGCAAAAGAGATAGTTAAATTTCAAGCCCATTTGCAGCGCGGTGGTTTAGGTTTAGAGGAGATGAAAAGGTTGCTGGTAGCGTATGCCGAATGCGGCGATGAATTTGAAGTCAAAAGAAAAGCGTTTGAGGAGAACTTGTTAGGCAAAACCTCCAAGTGGATTGTTAAAGACATGTTATATGCCTTTCGTCGTCGCTTCCTCTCAAATTCAGGCTTACCGCCAGCGGAACTTGTTGGGACATTACTCAAATTGCCAATTCCTGAAGTAGCGAAAAACCAGTTGCTTTTCCCTTACTTCATCGTGACCGATCCTTTGGCCGAGAGATGTTACCGTGATTTAGTGCTTTCACGGGTTAATACCCAAAATCCGCAACTGACAACCAAGGAAGTACGAGAATACTTGGAAGCGCTGAGCCTTAACCATCCTGAGTTAGCGAAGTGGTCGGAAAAGTTGAAAGAGCGATGGTCAAGGGGGTTTTTGACTATGCTTAGGCGCTTTAATTTGATGGAGAGAAACCCTAAGACAAACCTGAAAAGGTTGTGGCTTTTACCTGAGCCGTTTGCGCTCTTTTGGCTTTGGTTCTGGGAGCAGGGTGGCTCTTTCTGGTCCGCAGCGGAACATCCCCTTTGGGAACTTTTGCAAGTAGATGAGCGGAGAATGGAAGAACTTCTCGTTGAAGGGCAACTTAAAGGTTGGTGGTCTTATCAGCGTTCGGGTCCCATCGTTGACTTTCAGCCGAGATTTCAGACGCTGAGGGAGTGGTTGGAGAATGCCTTGGATTGAAGTGATTGAAAAATTGGAGAGTAAACTGGTGGGCACTCTGAAAGGAACTTTCACGCCGATGGACGGCGTTCCCTTCTTCCGTGTGATGTATCCACCGAGAGAGGAAAGGGAAGCGCTCAGGCAATTTCGCTTGCTTTCCGAGAGGTTGAAGCAGCAAGGATGGCAGGTAAAGTGCATTTCCCTAACCCATGTGTTCCGAGAAGCCCTTGTATCTTTGCTCGGCTGCAAAGTTGAAGAGTTGCCTGAAAAGTTAAAAAAGGAAGAACGATTTCGGGACCGAAATGAACTGAAAAGTAGCCTTGCCGAATACTTGCCGCTTGAAATGGCAAGGATAATCACCAAACACATTGAGTCTAAAGGTCTTGTCAAAAAAGGTATAGCCTTTCTTGTTCGAACTGGAACAATTTACCCTTTCATGCGACCCTCCCATTTGTTAGCGCGCCTTGAAGGTAAGGTCAAATGTGTCATTGTCATCGCTTACCCTGGGATAAGTGTAGGCGCTTTTTTGGACTCAGAAACCGCTGGTTTGTATGGTGGCTACTATCGCGGCGAAATCATCCAATGGAGGTGAGGGGAAATGAAAATCAAAGACATTCTTGAACGCGACCCTTACCGCGAGATCGAAGGCGTTATCAAAATCACCGACCACGACCCAAACAAAGTTTGGAGGGAGATGGATGAATATGTACCGACCGAAAAAGTTAGATCGGCTTTAGGGGACATTCTGGAAACCTTGCTTGAAACGAGACGAGGTGCAACGGAACGATTTTGTGTTTGGGTTAGTGGTTTCTTCGGTTCAGGCAAAAGCCACTTCCTTAAAGTCTTGGGATACTTGCTTGAGGACAGGGAGTTAAAGGACGGGGATGGACAGTCTCATTCGTCTCAGGAGTTTCTGTGCCGCAAGTTCGGTCTTGACAACTATCTTCCAATTTTGAAGCGTGAGTTTAAAACCAAAGTGCTTTTCATCAACCTTTTGGACTGTGACCCAAATATTCCCGAACTGTCAACAATTAGCCGTTTGATTCTCCGCAGCCTAATGGAAACGCAGGGATTATCTACCACCTTTTGGGTCGCTGAGTGGGAGAAAGAACTGAGGCATCTGGGCAAATGGAGCGAATCCCAAGATTGGGTCAAGCAAAGGTTTAACCGCTCTTGGGAAGATGAACGAAAACTGAACGCGGAAACCGTGTTAAAGCAAGCACTACCTGTCCTTTTGCCCGAACGCTACCGCTCCGAAGAGGAAGCTGAACGAGCAATTCATGAAAGCAAACAGAGATACAGCGTAGTTGAGCCGTCAAGAGCCATCAACGAGTTAGTTGAGTTCGCAAAGCAACTTGACGAAAATAACGGACGGGTTATCGTCCTTCTGGACGAAGTCGGGCTTTACATCGGCGACAGCGTAAGTAGATTAACGGATTTGAACAACATGGCTGAACAAGTCGTTCAATCTGGCAAGGGAAAAATTTTGCTCATTGCTTCAGCACAGGAAGCAATAAAGGAACTTGCCCCACGATTAACGAGGGACTCACAAATTCTGAACTGGCTACAAGATAGATTCCGAACGAGGATTCACCTTGAACCAACCGAGGTCCAACAAGTAGTCGCCGAAAGGCTTTTGCGAAAGACACCCAAAGGCAGCGAGGAAGTCAAGAAGTTGCTTGAACAAAAAAGTGGAGCGATAAGGTCAGCGTTGACAATAGACCGATGGCATGATGATAATTTTATCGCTTACTACCCTTGTCCACCTTATGCCGTTCGGCTCATTCAGGACATCATGGGTTCATTCCATAGTTCCGTTGAAGATGCGAGAAGGCTTAGCGGTGCAGCGAGGTCTGTCCTTCAACTCGTCCACAGCATATTGCGAGGCGAAGGTGGGATAACTTGTGGCGCAGAACAACAGATCGGTTGGCTTGTCCCTTTAGACTTGTTCTTTGATAGCCTTAGAGGAACCCTTAGCGCGATTCGTTCCGACCAAATAATGGCATTTGACGAAATTGAACGGCTGAGAGAGGTTGATGGTTTGCTTGTTGTCAGGGTTGCAAAAGCGTTATTCTTGCTCCAACAAATTGGGAGCCACTATCCATGCACCGTTGAAAACTTGGCATCTGCTCTGGTTGACAGCACCGATTTAGACATCTATGCCCTCAGAGAAAAAGTCCGAAAGGCTCTTCAAAAGTTGCAGGAAAAAGGATGGGTCTCAGAGGAAGAAGGCAAGTATAGGCTTCTGACACCCGCCCAACATTCGCTTGAACAAGAGGTCAACCAAAACTATCCGACGATTGCCGGATTAAAGCAGGCTGTTGTGGACTTGATGAAAGAAGTGCTAAGGGATTTCAAATACGAACACGGAAAGACCCGAAGAAAATTGTCAGTGGCCATGACCGTGGATGACACAAAGATACCCGAAGGCGAGGGCTTAAAAGTAGTCCTTTACACCCCTTTCGCCGATGCGTCTGATGATTCCGTCTTGGAACAAAGTATCGCCAACGATAAGACCCTTTTCTGGAAAGCATCTGGAGAAAGCGAACTTGAACAGGCGCTGAAGCGAGCAGTTGCCGTAAAGAAGACCTTGGAGCAATGGCGAACAAGAACTCTCTCGGAAGAGCAAAGCAGTTACAGGGAGCAATTGGAAAGGGAAGACAATCAACTCTGGACTATTCGGTTGCCTCAGTTAATCAAGAACGCTTTCATGAGAGGAAAGGTCTTTATCGGCGGTCAGGAAATTCAGCCAACTGGACACGGAATTGAGGCAGTATTGAGTGAGCAATTGGAAGCCATCGCTCAGCAAGTTTACACCGAGTTCATTGACAAGGGACCTTCAAGGGACGAAGAGTGCGCCTCAATTTTGGCTTGGCGACCTGGTAGTGCTTTACCCAACATCTACTTAGACCTTCAACTTCTCACACCAAGCCAACAAATCATGCGCGACAACCGATACTTAAGTATCGTAAAAGCAGAAATTCAAAACCGGCAAGATCACGATTTAGATTGTAGTGGTAAGGCATTAGGTGAACACTTTGAAAAACCACCATATGGTTGGGACCCTCGTTTGGTTCGGCTTTTCGTTGCCACATTGATGAAGGCTGGGTTGGTTGAAGTGAGATACCAAAACCGCATCATAACGGACCCAAATGACCCACAGGTTCGGACTGTTTTCTCGCAGGCAAGGGAGTTTCAGCGGGCAACTTTCGAAATCTTGCCAGAAGTTGACTGGCGGAAAACAAGTGAACTTTGCTCCGAAATCTTCGGCATCCAAGGCGGTGATACTTTTGAACGGGTAGCCTTAATCGTTCAGGAACAAGCACGACATTGGAGCCAATCCGCAAACCAATTAGCAACAATATGCAAGGACAACAACCTTCCTATCCAACTTGAACAAATATGCCGACAAGTTACCGAACAACTGAAGGCTATCATCCAAATTGAAGAACCAAATGCTCGCCTTCGGCGATTTCTGGAAATTGCCGACGAATTGAAGCGGAACTTTCCAACCATAAGGGAACTTGAGCGGTTTGATTTTGACCGATACAGGATGCTTCGTTCGTTTATTCAATCAGCAAGAGGCTGGGATGAAAGCCTTGAAGGAGAAAGTGCAGAAAGATGGCGCCGCTTATCTGAAGGCATCAATGCCGCTGACATCCTTGACCGATGGCAATCCCTTCAAAATGAATTTGCTGCATTGCAAGAAAGATACTACAGCGATTACGCTCAAAGGCACAGAGAATTTCAAGAGGCACTCGCTAAAGCCATTGAGGAGTTACGGAAGCACCCAGCCTTTGAATGCGAACCCGAACAAGCAGAAAATCTCTTGCAACCGCTCAAGCGACTTCAATGCGACGGAGAAGGAATACCTTCCGAGCCAGAATTCGCTTGTCAAAAATGTCACCGTCCGTTCAGTCAAATGAGCGTTGAGACATTGAAGACAAAGTATAGGGAAAAGGAAAAGGAACTGGACAATCTGCTTCCGAAGCATGAAGGACCGCAACCCATTGAACCATTGCACATTGAGCGAACCGTTAAAAGCGACGACGAAATTGAAGCCATTGCAAGCGAAGTCCGAAGATACCTTGTGAAAGTAAGAACTCCAATCAAGGTCAGAATTAAAGTCGAACCAACGACTTAGGAGGGTGAAGGCTAAATGGCTCTGAGTAGAGAGCAAAGGGCACAAATTCGGCAAATAGTGTTGAGTTGCAGGCAAATTTTGACCGACGAATTTGACCAACTGTTAAGGCAACACGGGATTCTCCCTGAACGCATCATCTCTTCTGTCCCACAAGACCGTCAGGAAGTCCAAAGGAGACTTCAGGAAGCGATAAGTCGTGAGTATCCTGATTTTCGGGAAGCAAGAAAGCGTTACCTTAGGTACGCCGTTTTCACTTTCCTCAACCGTCTTTTGGCTCTGAGAGTTGCGGAAGCCAACGGGTTGATTGTTGAAACTGTCGCTACTCGCCCAGAATACGGAGACCGCTCCCGCAGAGAACGGGATTTATCAGACAAGCATCCTGAACTTGCAACTCAACCTGAAAAACTTGCGCATGAAGCGCTGAGACTTGCTTTCTCCGAAATGCGGGAGAAAATGAACGAGCACTTGCTTTTCCGCAGCGATAGCCCCTATGCCATTTTGATGCCGAGATCACCTGCTTACCGTCAAATCCGTGAAGTCTTGATGGGATTGCCTGAAGATGTCTGGCATGAGTTTGAGTTGCTTGGTTGGGTATATCAGTTTTTCAACAGCGAAGAGCGAAAACAGATAAGGAGAAAGCGCAGGCGCAACCCTAATCCTGATGACATCCCGCCACTCAACCAGTTTTACACCGTCGGTTGGATAGTCAAAGCGTTAGTTCAAAACACTTTGGGACGACTTTGGCTTGAAACCCATCCAAACTCTCAACTCAAGGAAAAACTTGACTACTTTGTGCCCCTTCAAAACAACTTCAGACCACCTAACCGCTCCCTTTCAGTTCAGGAGATCAAGGTTTTAGACCCTGCATGTGGAAGCGGTCATTTTTTGCTCGGCGCTTTTGACCTACTTTTTGAGATGTGGTGTGAGGAGCGACCTGACCTACCAGAGTGGCAAATCCCAGCCCTCATCTTGGAGCATAACCTTTACGGAGTGGACATTGACCTTAGGGCTTGCCAAATCGCTGCCCTTGCCCTTTGGCTCAAAGCCCGAACTGCCTTTGAACGATTGAAAGGCGATGACCCAAACGCAAAGTTTGAGCCAAAAAGAATCAACATCGTTTGCGCTGACATCCGTTTCGTTGACAGCAACCGCAAATCTCAATTTTTGCAACAGTTTGACCATGACCCAGTCCTTAAGCGCATCGTTGAGCAAACCATTCAGGCATGTGAAAACGCTTTTGGAATCGGCTCGCTTTTGCGAATAAGACAGCCCTTTGAGAAACTGTTCAGCCAACGGATAAAGAGGGCAAACGAACTGAGACGCAAGCAAGAGCAACTTCAGTTATTCGTCCTACGGGAAGAGCAACTTTCACTGGGCGATGTCCCGATAACTGTCCCAAAAGAACTGACTGTCGCCGAAATTGTTGACCGCATCAAGGAATTCGTCCGCAGGGCTTCTGACGTTCAAGATATGGGCTCTTTGCTTTTCGGCATGGACGCTGAATACGCAGTCCAACTCGTTGACATCCTGACAGAACAATACGATGTTGTGCTCATGAATCCGCCATATGGAGCAATGCCACCTCGGTGCAAACAGTATGCTCGGCAGCATTACCCGAAAACTCACAACGTTTACCACGCAACCTTCATTGAGCAGGCAATCAACCTTAGCAAGGATGGAGGCTATGTCGGTGCGTTGACGGGACGGACTTTCCTGTTTTTGAAGTCCTACCGAAGGTTGCGAGAGGAAATTTTGAGGTCTGAAGCGCTCCCAGAAATTGTCTGGGATTTGGGTTTCAATGTCCTTGACGAGGCGACAGCAAGGTATGCAGTCTTCACCCTACGGAAGCGTTATTGGAATGACGGCGTTGACTGGAAGAAGCACCCTGTCACTTTCTTCAGGCTCACCGATTGGGACTGGGACGAAAAAAGGGTTAAGTTTGAAGAGGCGCTTTCAAATATGAAACAATTTTTTGAGGTGGTCTGAGATGGCGAAAAATCGGGTTGTTTTCACGGTGACGCTCGGTGAACTTGCGGAAGTTCCTGGAACGCCCTTCGCCTACTGGGCTCCTAAATCCCTTCGGGAACTCTTCCAAAAATACCCGCCCCTTGACCGAGATGTGGCAAGGATGCCCGATAAGCCGAAAATTGCCGATGTTAAGCGAGGTCTTGCAACTGCCGATGACCTTCGTTTCACCCGCTTCTTCTGGGAAGTTCCCGTTGAGAAAATTGGGACAAGCAAAGATGAAACTTTTCAGGGCAAAAAGTGGGTTCCGTTCGCCAAAGGAGGCAAACCCTTCTACCACGACATCCAACTCGTCGTAAACTGGGAGAAGGGTGGAGAGGAAATTAAGCGCTATATCGCTGAGCGCTATCCTTACCTTCAAGGGAAATGGGAATGGGTGGTCAAAAACGAATCCTTCTACTTCCGCGCTGGGCTTACGTGGGCATTGATCGCGAAATCTCAAAAGCATACTTTTGATATGTTCGCTAAACCTGCTGGCACAATTCATGATAAAGTATGCTTTGTGGCTTCTAATAGCATTTTCATAACAGAAGAAAAAACTTTATGGTCGCTCCTGGCATGTTTCAATTCATCGCTTCTATGGCAGTGTTTTGTTCTTCTTGACCCAACAGCGCACAATAAAAACATCGGGTATGTTGCCAAGATTCCTGCCGCTCCTTTTATTCTGCAAAACCGAAATCTTTCCCATCTCTCCCGCGAAGCCCATGACCGTTTGCGGGAGTGGGCAACGGGAGATGAGACGGCGACGGTTTTTGTTGCCCCTTGGATTTTGCAGGTCTTTGATGCTTTAAGGTCTGGAACTTTACAGATGCCAAAAACTGGTCATCCGCTTGCCCGTGACTTTGAGTGGCGATATGGCATCCCTGAAGTTGCTTTAGAACATGCCAGAAATTCCCTTCAAAACAAGTTTTCCCTTTATGCCCTTGCTGAGGCTTGCGTCATCTGGGAGGGAGAACTTAGAAAGCGCATTGAAGAAATCCAAAGGCAAATTGACGATGAAGTCTATCGGCTCTACGAAATCTCCGATGAAGACCGAGCAATCATTGAAGCCGAAATGGGAAAGCCTGTTGAAGCGGAGGAAGTTGAAGGCGAGGAGACAGAAGCAGAGGGAGAGCCCGAAGAGGAAATCAAACCTGAAGGTGTTTTAACAGCGGAGGAACACATCAAAAGGCTCATCCATTACCTTGCCCACCAAGTCATCAGAGAAGACCCTGACGGCATCGTCCCGCTCCAAGATTGCTACCCTGCTGGAAGGAGCAAACTTGAATTGGGCTTGGTTTCCCGCGTCCGCAAGAAGTTGCAGGAAATTTTCGGCGAAGAATTGATGCCAACTGTTGAACGGGAACTGCAAGAGGCATTAGGCAAACGGCTTGACGATTGGTTGGCGACGGACTTTTTCGGCTACCATGTTGGTCTTTATCGGCTTCGCCCAATCATCTGGCAGATTACTTTGCCGAAAAGCCAAAGGAATCAAAAGTCACGCCGACGGAGTGCAACTCAAACTGTGGCAACTGACTTCAGCGTTTTCCTTTACTGGCACGAACTTGACTCCGACACTCTCCGAAAGGTCCGCCACATCTACCTTCAACCCTTCTTGGATGCAGCGGAGCGAGAAGTCCAGCAGTTGGAGCAAAGGGTTGCAGCATTGCGAAATAGCAATGCACTACTTAGGCAGTTGACGGATGAGGAACAAAGACTTAACCAAGCCCAATCCAGACTTGAGGCGCTAAAAAAACTTGCCCAACGAATAGACGAACTTCTCCGACCGCACAGTTTGCAAGTTGAGAGCCAAAGTGAGTGGGTGAAAGCGAAAGTGAACGAAATTATTGTCAACGGCTACAGTCCAAACCTTGACTATGGCGTCCGCGTCAACATTGAGCCACTGAAACAAAAAGGCATCCTGCCAAGAGGCGCTGGAAGGGTGAGGGGATAATTTATGCCACTAAGAGACTGGATTCTTTCAGAGCTCAAAAGTGCGTTTGAACATCAGGGTGAAGACGGGATTGTCGTTTGGTATGATGCTGGCGGGACATTGAGCGAATTGGTTGATGAGGTAGTTTTAGAAGGTGTTAGGTTAATCAAGTTTGACGGAAGTTTTCTTGCTCTGCGTTTTGAGTTGGAAAGCAATTCACCCGACCTTACTGGCAAGTGGCTTATCTATGTTCCAGAGAAGCCGTTGCAGGAGAGTTGGCTTCGCGATTTTGAACTTTTGGGTGAAAGGCTTGAGATGGACCTACTCTCGCTTTTGCAACGCCGTTGTAATCTTACTGTCACTCTGATTTTGACCGATCTGCTCAGAAATCGACCCGAAAACTCAAAACGGTTGGTCAGAAAGTGGGAACAATTAATGGGCGATCGAATGATCATAGAAAGCGAAATTATCAACGGGCTCTTAGCAATCGCTTTTGGGCTCAATTCGTGGGATATTCAAGATGCTGTTTTGCTTTTCCTTAGCGAGCAAAATTGGCAGGAGACTTGGCAGGAGAAATTAGGAGAGCAAGGTTTGTGGGAAATTTGGCGCAAAAGGTTGCAAGAACACTTCGGATGGACAGATACAGAAACTCCTACTAACGAAAAAGATTTAAAAGTGAAAGCTAAGGCAAGCATACTTCTGGCTGACTTGGTATGTTCCGATCCTTCCCTTGCCCGTAATTTTCCATTCGTGCCGTCGGATGTAAACAAGTGCGAAGCCCTAAGCCAACTTGCAAAGCGATGGCGTGATAGCACAACTTGGCAAGCATTTTACCGCAGCGCTGCAAATGAGGTGGAGCAACAATACGGCTTGCGAGAGATCCTTTCCTTGAACGAAGCGATGGTGAACGCAGAAACTTTTAAGGTCATTGATGATTTGTGGGTTCAGGAATTGAGAAGGGCTGTTCATCCTGATGGGAGTAATTTCGGTGAGAAGGTTGAGAACTTAGAGAGGATTGCTGAAGCGAGAAAAGGCTTGTTCTGGTCGCAGTATGACGATGTACTTAAGAACCTCTGGGAAGCAGTAGGATTGGCGGTTAAGATTTGGCGCAAAACTCAAGATGCTATCAAGGTGTCTGAGAAATTGCAGAGTGTTGAGGAGTTCACGAAACGCTACACAGACGATTGGTGGCAATTAGATTATTGGGCATTAAAATTAGCTTGTGTGCAAAATTCGTTGGAGGCCGAAGACAAAAATCGGTTTCTCAATCCTGCTTGGGTTGCTTACCATAAGTTTCTGGACTCAGTCAACCGAGCCTTTATGGACGCTGTCAAGCGAGAAGGGTGGAAGCCCACTCAACGGGATTTTTGGCAGAATATCCGCCTCCATCAAGAAAGAGTGGCCATTTTTATCGTTGATGCTTTAAGATTTGATCTTGCAAAACATCTGCAAGAGCAAGTAAAGAATGTAGTTAAGTTTGATGTTAGTATTCTGAAAACAGCATTACCAAGCATTACCGAAGTTGGCATGGCAGCGTTGCTTCCTGATGTAGAAAAATTAAGTGTCACTTGGGAAGGTGAAAGATTAATTGTTAAAGTCGGCGGAGAAGTAATAACAACTAAAAACGATAGAAAAAAGTGGCTTGAAAGGTTTATTAAAAAAAACGGAAAAGTTATTGATTTGAATGAATTAAGACAAATTGATTTAGGCCCCTTAAAGACTCTCGTTATTCTTTCTCAGGAGTTAGATGAATTTGGTACATTTGCTTCAGATCTTCATCCACGAGGACTGCTTGAAATGGTAAACAGAATCGCGCAAGCGGTTAAGTTTGTTGCAGAGAAAGGATTTCAGAGAATTTTTGTTGTTGCTGATCATGGGTTTTTATATGTCCCAGAAGGGTGCAAGGTATGTACTGTTTCAGCACCTTCAAATACATTGTTAACTAAAAGAAGATTTGTAATAGGTAGTCAACCAAAGGGATGCTGGGCCGTTAAAGCTAACGAATTAGAACTTGAAGGAGAGCTATTATTTGCCTTTCCAGAAGGTTTCTCAGTATTTGCCCTTTCGGGTGAAGTTGGTAACTTTTTCCATGGAGGATTAAGTCTTCAAGAAAGTATCATTCCGCTGCTTAAAGGTTGTGTGATCTCAGCTTCAAAAGTTTCTGTAAAAATGGAAGAAATACCTGAAATTACCAGTAGAACATTAAAAGTAAGAATAGGAGCAATAAATAAAACTATATTCGACCAACCTCGTAAAGTTAAAGTTTTAGTAAATAACAGAGAGAGCAAATCTGTTGAGGTGGGTATTAATAATCCTAAGGGAGAAATTTCTTTGCTTTGGTTAGATGCCTTTGAGGATCCTCCAGAATTTGTCAATGTTCAACTTTTAGATGCAGAAGCAAATCAGGTGCTCGAAGAGAAGAAAGTGCCAGTCAAACTAGTTATATAGTTTGTAAGAAAAACCAAAAATCTTTTATGAAATTTCTATAAAAGTTGCAGAAGGGGAAGAGATGTGAAATGCTAATCCTTCGCTAAGGGAGAGGTTCCGCCTACCTTGGTTAACAGGGAAGTTTTAAAGCTAAAGGGGGAGTGAAAGGTGAAGGTTCTTGTGACCTATAGAATGGCTAAGGGTCATATTTCAATTG